>Ga0209755_10005220_pt1 | contig 14868 bp, 12 predicted proteins | sample TergutCo191P1_FD_187301 | JGI IMG/M metagenome (GOLD analysis project Ga0209755, IMG submission 187301) | Cornitermes sp. P1 segment gut microbial communities from Petit-Saut dam, French Guiana - Co191P1 (SPAdes) (version 2) | ecosystem: Host-associated > Arthropoda: Insects > Digestive system... | reverse complement strand
GCGCCGGCCTGAAGGAGATATATTCCGCCGCCACGGAGGAAGCCGGCCTGGACGCGCTTATGGGGTTCGGCGAAAAGTGGGACGCGAAATACCCGATGATTTCCCGGTCCTGGCAGCGTCACTGGGACGACCTCAGCGAGTTCTTTAGATATCCGCCGGAGATTCGCCGCGCGATATATACGACGAACGCGGTGGAGTCGCTTAATTACCGGCTAAGAAAAGTGACGAAAAACCGCTCGACATTTTGCACGGACGATGCCATACTCAAGATACTGTATCTTGCGATTCGCAACGCGTCGAAGAAATGGGGGCAAGCCTTAAACCAGTTCCCCATTGAGTTTGGAAAGGAACGGGTTCCGTTCTGATGGCACCAAGGCATTTACACAGAAAATAAGATAGGCTCTTACGTTTGTTTGCGGCAAGCGCGGCGGCGGTTACCGCAGTTTCTTCCTGAACTTGCGCCGTTTGTTGCGCTCGTTCGCTTTTTCCTCCGACGATTTGACCACCCTCTGTTTGCCTTCGCCCCTTACCCTGTCCAGGGAAGGGCCGCCTTCCGGGTAGACGCGCACCGGTTCGCGGTTTTGCATTCGCGAGGCCGCGAACAGCCAGATTACGCCGAACACGATCATCAGGAAGCTGAGAATCTGGCCGGTGGAAAAGGCAAGCAGCGGGCGAACGTAGGCGGGCGCGTCCGCACCGCCCAGGATAAAGCCCATGTGCGCGTCCGGTTCCCGGAAGTACTCCACGAAAAACCGGAAAACGCCGTAGCCCAAAAAGTACAGGCCCACCAGGAAACCCTTGAAAGGTTTGCGGTTGCGGAAAAACCAGATGACGGCCCACAACACAATGCCTTCCAGAATCATCTGGTAAAGCTGGGACGGATGCCGGGGCAGGTTTACCATCGCCATTCCCTCGACGTATTCCACTCCAGTTTTTTCAATGGCCTCCCGCACCCAGCCGTCGGTTACCGGAACGGTTCTGGCGTTGGGGAAAACCATTCCCAGCGGGCCGGCGGTTACCCTGCCGTACAGTTCCGCGTTTATGAAATTGCCGAGCCGCCCGAACGTAAAACCCAGGGGAATGGCCGCCGCGAACATGTCGCCTATTTCCCTAAAGTTGAAGCGCTTGACCTTTGCGAAAATAACCACCGCCAGAAGACCGCCCAGCGCGCCGCCGTGGTAGCTCATCCCCTGGAGGCCCACAAACTGCCCGTCCCTGAACGGCCAGAAAATGCGCCATGGTTGCAGCAGGGCGGTAACGTTGTCGTACACCACCACGGAAAAAACCCTGGCCCCAACCAGCAGCCCGATTATGCCCCAGGTGAACAGCGAATACAGTTCGTCCTCCGCCATTGGAAAGCGCCGTTCCTTTACCTGACGGCGATACAAAAGGAACGCGGTAACGAACGCGAAAATGTACATAAGCCCGTACCAGCGAAACGGCAAACCCTGAACAATCTCCGGCCTCAGCCAGGATGGAAAATCGACAGCCAAAAACATGCCTCAGTATAGACCATTTTCCGGTAATCTTCAATGCTCGCGCGAAAGACGCACGGGTCGCAAAGACGGCAATTATCGCGCGTGAATTTACGGTTACCGTGCAATAGTCGCAAGTTAGTGCTTGCAGTCCCGGAAAAAATATCTTGACGAGAATTATCGGAATGTGTTACGACAAGCAGGACAATAAACGGCAAGGAGCAACGCGTGGCACCAGGCAATCCGTCCAACAGCATGATTGCGCCAGGCACAAAGACGATGGTTTCACACATAACAGCAACAAGGATGGCGCACCATGAGCAGGAAAAACCTGAAAAGACTGGAGCTGATTAAAGGAGCGGCGGAAGGCGTTTACACACCCGAACAGGTTGCCGGATGGCTTGGCCTGAGCGCAAGAAGCGTAAAACAGTTGGTGCGGAAATTTTTGGAACAGGGCGAGGAAGCCGTGGTTCACGGCAACTCCGGAAAACAGCCGGCGAACTATATCGACGAAGAATTCAGAACGCGGATAGTTACGCTTAAAAAGTCGGCCGTCTACAGCGAAACCAGTTTCGCGCGTTTCAGGGAACTGCTGGAGGAGCGCGAGGGTATACAAATAAGTTACACCGCTCTTTCCGGCATTTTGAAAAGCGCGGGAATCGCGCCGAAAATACGGCACGGCGAGGAAACCGGATACTTCAAGCGCAGGGGCGCAATGGGGGAACTGCTGCACGCCGGCGCCGCGGCCCACAACTGGTTTGGGGCCGACTGCTTTCACGTTCTGCATCTGCTTGTTGACGACGCTACCGGAAACGTAACCGGAATGCACTTCTGCCGAAGGGAGTCAACCATGGGTTACGCCAAGGTTCTGCGGCAGACCATTACGAAGCACGGTATTCCCAGCGAGCTGAGCCCGGAGAGAACCGGTATTTTGTTTGCCGAAAACGGAAGGGAGAATTCCGGAAGGCACGAAACGCCGTCCGCGTCGGAACGTCCGCGCAAAACCCAGTTGGGTTTCATTGTGGAGGAGCTTCTGGGGCCGGGCGTAACGGACAACGCGGAAATGCCCCACGCGCGAAACCGCTTAAAACGTTTGTGGGAAATTCTGCGAAGGCAGATTCCGGCTTGGCTGAAAAACCAGGGCGTTTCCACCATGGATAAGGCCAACCGCGAACTGCACCGTTACATCGCGCTGTTCAACGACAAACACGCCGTGCAGCCCCGGCTGGCGGAATCCGTGTTCACGCCGCTGGGCGGCTACAATCCGGACAGACTGCTTGCCGTCCGCTACGACAGGATTACCGACGGCGACGGCTGTTTTTCGTTCCAGAATTTCGTCTTCCGGGTGGATTCCGCGACGCCGCTGACCAAAAGAAAAATCCAGTTCCGTTTCAGCCCGACGATTAAATTCCTGGCAAAGCACGGTTCCAGGTACTACGGCGTTTCCGTCCTTAATCTGGAAGACAGCGGCCGCATTATAGATTCCGCGTACGCGCTGGAAATTCTTGTGCGGAAACACTACTACGACGGCTTGACATAAAAACCGCCGCATGCCACCATTGAACATGGTAGGCCGTACTGTTTCACCGCTTGCTCGCCTTTATTTCGTTTCACAAAAACACGCTTGCGCTTTTCCCGTCTTTGGGCTTTTCCGCAAGAATTTTCCCGCAAACCACATAACTGGAGGAGACCGACAATGTTTACCGAAGGGCTTTCTTATGACGACGTGCTTCTGCTTCCGGGCTACTCGGACGTTTTGCCAAAGGACTGCGACGTAACCACAACGCTGTGCCGGGGCATATCCCTTAATCTGCCCATAGTTTCGGCGGCGATGGACACCGTAACCGAGGAAAAACTCGCGATTGCCATAGCTCTGGAGGGCGGCGCCGGAGTGATTCACCGGAACCTAAAACCGGAGGAACAGGCCCGGCAGGTGGGAACCGTAAAGCGGTACCTTAACTGGGTTATAGATTCGCCCGTGGCCATTTGCGAAACCGCCACCGTGCGCGACGTGTACGCGCTGGTTGACAAATCCGGAGTGTCCGGTTTGCCGGTGGTGGACAAAGACGGAAAACTAAAAGGGATAATAACCAGCCGCGATTTGCGTTTCCGCCACGACGAAACGCTGCCGGTGGTCGATATAATGACAACGAACGCGAAAACCGTTCAGGGTGAACCCACGGTCGCGGAGGCGCTGGAAATATTCCAAAAGTACAGAATAGAAAAACTGCCGATGGTTGACAGCGAGGACCGGCTGACCGGGCTTATCACGCTGAAGGACATCGAAAAAAAGGAAAGCTATCCGCGGGCGGCAATCGACAAATCCGGCCGGCTTGTTGTTGGCGCGGCGGTGTCCCCGCAGGACTACGCGGAACGAATGCCGCTGCTGAAAAACGCCAGGGTTGACTTTGTGGTTCTGGACACGGCCCACGGCGATTCAAAAAACGTCACGGACGCAATCGGCAACATAAAAAAAGAGTTCAATGTTCCGGTAATCGGCGGCAACGTCGCCACCAGGGAAGGAACCCGCCGACTGATCGGTGCCGGGGCGGACGCGGTAAAGGTCGGAATCGGCCCGGGGTCAATCTGCACCACGCGAATCGTGGCGGGGATTGGCGTTCCGCAGTTTACGGCGGTGCTGGACTGCGCCGAGGAAGCGGCGAAATCCGGCGTTCCGGTAATTGCCGACGGCGGCATAAAGTTTTCCGGGGACATTACCAAGGCGATTGGCGCCGGTGCCGGCGTGGTCATGATAGGCAACCTGTTTGCCGGGCTAAAGGAAGCGCCGGGCCGGGAGATTATTTTCGACGGCAGAATTTTCAAAGTGTACCGGGGAATGGGCAGCCTTGGAGCCATTGCCGAAGGTTCCGGCGACCGTTACCAGATTGCCAAGGACGAGGAACCGGTTCCGGAGGGAATCGAGGGCCGCGTTCCTTTCAAGGGCGAGTTAAGCTCCTACCTGAAGCAGCTTGTTTCCGGTCTGCGGAAGGGCATGGGCTACTGCGGATGCAAAAACATCGAGGAGCTGAAAAACTACCGCAGGTTCTCGAAGATAACGTCCGCGGGCCTTCGCGAAAGCCATGTCCACGACATAACCATTACCCACGAGGCGCCAAACTATTCGCGTTATTAAAAAAGACCTGGACGCCTGGTACGAAAAATTCAGCGGCTCAAAATCGGCGGTCAGCGATTTTATAGCCCTTGACCCGGTTCAGTTTCCGTTGAGCTTTGCCGGGTTACGCGCCGCCGGTTTGAGCGCCGAACAGCGGGCGGACGTTGAAATCGCCGCCTTTCTTACGGCGACCATCGCCTGGGGCCGGCGCGATTTGATTATCCGCTCCGCAAAAAAAATGTTCGCGTTAATGGAACCGGGGCCGGCGGCTTTCGTTACGGCGGGCAGCTTCCGGAAGTTGAGGGACCGCGACGATCCCCTTGATTGCAGCCTGCACCGGACTTTCTTTGAGGGCGACCTAAAGTATTTCTGCAGAGGGTTTAAATCGTGTTACGCAAAATACGGGAGTCTGGAAAACCTGTTCGCCGGCGCCGGCGACACTTGGCGGGGGATAAGCCTGTTCCGGGAGGGAATGGCCGCCGGAAACAAGGGCCGCTACTCCAAACACATTGCCAACCCGGACGCGAATTCCGCCTGCAAGCGAATCAATCTGGCGCTGCGCTGGCTGGTGCGTAAAGGCCCGGTGGATTTTGGGCTGTGGACAAACGTCAAAGCCTCCGCGCTGTATATACCGCTGGACGTTCACGTTGCGCGTAACGCCCGGAAACTGGGACTGCTGGAACGAAAATCCAACGACAGAAAAGCCGTTGAGGAACTTACCAAAAAATTGCGGGAGTTTTGCCCGGAAGACCCGGTAAAGTACGACTTCGCGTTGTTTGACAGTAATATTAGCGAAACGATTAAGGCGTACCCGGCGTCCAAAACCGGGCACCGGGTTTAACCTCCGACGAAAACCGGGCTATTCATCCCCAAGCGGGACAAAAACCAGAGCCGTTTGCAAGCCGTCTTCATCCGCCGAGTGTATTTCCAGAGTTCCTTCCGCAAAGTCCCACCTTACGGCAGCGTTCAAATGAGTAAAAAACTGGTGTTCGGTAAGCTCTTCCGGCTCCATAAAAGTCGCCATCAGCGTGGAGGCCATCGGCCCCAGCGTAATCGCCCGGTTTTCCGCCAGCGTGTAAGGGCCAAAGAAACTGTTCGGGGCACCCACGCCGGAAACCCGGTTTTCCTCAAAACGAATGGTGAAAATGTCGCCAAAGCCTATAGCGGCACTAGCGGCCCGATCCAGGGTTACGCTTTCCGTCGCGGTCCTTATTTCCGAGAGTATCCAGTCTCTGTGCATTACGCCGGAAAAATCAGCGTCCGCGACAACCTCAACGATCGCCTCCGGGGTATCCGGGGCTTCCGCGTCTTCGGCCGCCGCCGCGTTCCGATCCCTCCTTTGGCAGGAACTTACCGCCAGTACCGTTACGGCCGCCAGCAATACCGTTAGCAGTTTTACACGAAAATTCATGTTACCCTCCTATCGTCAGATTTTTGGACGTCCCCGGCAAGTCGCCGGGGACCGGTCCGTTAGTCAACAGTCTGCTCTTCTTTCACGATTCGGTCAAGCCCTATAACAAAATCCGGTTTGTCGATGCTTAGAATCCTTACGCCCTGGGCGGCGCGGCCCATTACGCGAATCTCGCTGACCTTCAGCTTAATGGATTTACCCTGGCTGGTAATGCACATGATGTCCTCGTCCTCCAGCACGCTTACGCAGCCGATAATCTCTCCGGTTTTTTCGCCCACGGTGTAAATTTTCTGCCCGCCGGTTCCGCGACCGTGCGACGAGAACTCGCCGAACTCAACCCGTTTCCCAAAGCCGAACTCGGAAAGTATGAGCATTTTTTCTATTTTCTCCGGGGGAAGATCCGCACCGTCCGCATCTTTGCCGTTGTCCACGCGCAGCATTCCCGCCAGCTCGTCGCCCTCCGCCAGTTTCATTCCGGCGACACCGCGCGAGGAACGCCCCATGGCGCGAACGTTGTCCTCGTGGGTGCGCAGCGCCTGGCCGCGCCTGGAAATAAGCACCACCTCGTCGTTGCCGTTGGTCAGGAGCGCGCTTACAAGTTTGTCGTTGTCGTCAAGGTTGATGGCAATAATGCCCCTGGTTTTGGCGTTCGCGAACTCGGACGTTTTAACCTTCTTGACAACGCCGCGGGATGTTCCCATAAAGACAAACTCGTTGTCGCTAAAGTCCTTCAGCGAAACGACCGCGGTAATGTCCTCGTTTGGCGATACCGTCAACAGACTCTTGATGTGCGAGCCCTTGCTGATCCGCGAACCTTCCGGCAGTTCGTGCACCTTCATCCAGTATGCTTTTCCGGCGCTGGTAATGAACATGATATATTCGTGAGTCGATGCCACAAAAATCTGTTCAACAAAATCGTCTTCCGCAAGCTTTGCGCTTTGCATTCCCTTTCCTCCTCTGCCCTGGTTCCTGTACGCGGAAACCGGGACACGTTTGACATATCCGAGGTTGGAAATCAGAATCATCATCTCTTCCTTCTTGATGAGGTCTTCGATGTTGATGTTTTCCACCTCGCCGGCGATAATTTCCGTTCGCCGTTTATCGCCGAATTTATCGGCAATTATTCCGGTTTCGTCCTTGATTACGCCCCGCAGTTTGTTTTCGTCGTCAAGGAGCGATTTGTAGTACGTTATGCGGACTTTAAGCTCGGCCAGTTCCGCCTCTATTTTTTCGATTTCCAGGCTGGTAAGGCGACCAAGGCGCATCTCGACGATTGCCTCGGACTGGGCTTCGGAAAGCAGGAAACGTTCCTGGAGTTTAAGCCTGGCGTCCGCCACGTCGCGACTGGCCTTGATTACCGCGATTACCTCGTCGATGTTCGCCAGCGCAATAACCAAACCTTCCAGTATGTGGGCGCGTTCCTCGGCCTTGCGCAGTTCGTAGCGCGTGCGGCGGGTAACGACCTCGACCCGGTGTTCGATAAAATGGTGAACAAGTTCCTTGAGGTTTAGACACTGCGGTTTGCCGCCCACCAGCGCGAGGTTGATTACGCCGATGGAAATCTGCAACTGCGTGTTGGAAAAAAGCTGGTTCAACACGACTTTGAGAATCGCGCCTTTTTTCAGTTCTATGACAATGCGAATGCCTTCCCGGTCGGACTCGTCGTTCGCGTTGGAAATACCGTCAATAATTTTGTCGCGCATCAACTGCCCGATTTTCTCCAACAGCATTGCCTTGTTCACGTTGTAGGGAATCTCGGTGAAGACGATTTTTTCCTTGCCGGTTTTGGTGGTCTCCACGTTGAACTTGCCGCGCACCAGCAGCTTGCCCCGTCCGGTTTTGAACGCGTCGCGGATTCCCCGGTGTCCCAGAATAACCCCGCCGGTGGGAAAGTCCGGGCCGTGCACGAACCGCATGAGTTCGTCGATCGTTATATCCGGATTGTCGATGTGGGCCCGGACCGCCTCGCAGATTTCCACCAGATTATGGGGCACCATGTTTGTCGCCATGCCGACGGCAATACCGCTGGAACCGTTGACCAGCAGGTTTGGCACCGCCGACGGCAATACCGAAGGCTCCCGTAGGGAGTCGTCATAGTTCGGGACGAAGTCCACGGTTTCCTTCTGCAAGTCCTGGAGTATTTCGTCGCCGATTTTGGCGAGCTTCGCCTCGGTGTAACGCATGGCCGCCGGCGGGTCGTCGTCTATGGAGCCGAAATTGCCCTGGCCTTTTATCAGCGGGTAGCGAAGGGAAAAGTCCTGCGCCATGCGGACAAGGGCATCGTACAGGGCGAGATCGCCGTGGGGGTGGTACTTACCCATCGTTTCACCGACGATGAGGGCGCTTTTCTTGGGCTTCACGCCGGGGCCAAGCCCCAGGGAGTCCATGGCGTACAGCAGCCGCCGGTGCACCGGTTTCAGCCCGTCCCGCACGTCCGGCAAGGCCCGCGAAACAATGACCGACATCGCGTAGTTAAGGTAGTCCGTTTTTACTTCGTCTTCAATCGCAACCGGTATAACCCGGCCCTCGGGAAAAAGCGTGCCCGTGTTTTCTGCCATTTTGTGGAACCTTCTGCAAAAACCCCCGCGAAACTCGTCCTCCCGGGGGTATTGCGTTAAGAATCAAGGCCTTTCGGCGCTCGGTATCATCGATTATATACTTTTTGCGGGAACCGATCAACGCGCCCCCCGGGAGGGCGCGTTCGCTATTTTCCGGCCGCCGACTTCCGTCTTTCGGCGTACGCGTCCTTCAGGTTCTTGGCGCTTCCGGCAAAGCAAAGCGCGCCAAGCCCGCCAAGGAATATGAAGCCAATCACGCCCCAGATTCCCCTCCAGCCTTCGTCCTCCGAGAAGAAGAACAGAAAGACGGCCATGACAAAGATAACAGCGCCGCAAGTCATAAGAAACCCGTAAAGGAAGGTGTCCACATGCGCCGGCTTTTTCATAAATGGTTTCGGGCGGGGGCGACCCGCCATGTCGGCGGGATCCGGCGGCTTGTCTTCGCAACTGCGCTGCATGGCCTCCTGCATGGGTAAATCGTGGTAACCGCATCGACCCGTAAGAGTCATCGCATAACGACAACCGGCACATTTTTCATTTATATCCATCGCCCGCCCCTTTCGCGCACAGTTTTCCGTTTCCATTGTACGGCACTTTACGCGCTAAAGACAAGTCTTTGTTTTTTCGAATCGGCGATTCCCGGGCTCTTCGCACCGGGCCGGTTTTACCGCTGCACCCTGCCCGACGCGTCGCCGCCGGCAAGTTTTTTTACCTCGTCCACCGAGACCTGGTTGAAGTCGCCCTCAATCGAGTGCTTCAGGCAGCTTGCGGCCACGGCAAACTCGACGCTTTCCTGGGGGGCCAGCCCGTTCAGGTTGGCGTAGATAAGCCCCGCGCCGAAACTGTCGCCGCCGCCCACGCGATCCACGATGTGCATGGCGTATTTCCGGGAAAAGTAAAACCCGCCGTCCAGGCAGTACATGGCGGCCCAGTTGTTGTCGTTGGCGCTTACGGATTCGCGCAGGGTTATCGCGACTTTTTTAAAGCCGAAGCGGTCGATCAGCGCTTTTGCCACGTCCTTGTATCCGTCGCGGTTTATCGTTCCGGAAGTAACGTCGGTGTTTTTTGCGTGAATGCCGAACACGTCGGCGGCGTCTTCCTCGTTGGCGATGCAGAGATCCACGAAAGGCATAAGTTTGCCCATTACCTCGCCGGCTTTTTCCTTGGACCACAGGTTTTTGCGGTAATTCAAATCGCAGGAAACGGTTACGCCTTTTTCCTTTGCGGCTTTTAGCGCGTCAAGGGTAACCGCCGCCGCGCCGTCGGAAAGGGCCGGAGTTATGCCGGTGAAATGGAACCAGTCAACCCCGTCCAGAATTTTGCCCCAGTCGAAATCCGTCGGGGAAGCGGTCGCTATGGCGGAATCCGCCCGGTCGTATATAACCTTGGAGGGCCGCTGGGACGCGCCTTTTTCCAAAAAGTAGATTCCCACGCGACTGCCGCCCCGCACGATTTTCGACGTGTCAACGCCAAACTGCCGCAAACTGTTTACGGCGGCCTGCCCTATTTCGTGCGCGGGCAGCCTGGTTACAAAAGCCGCGTCCATGCCGAAGTTCGCCAGGGAAACCGCGACGTTTGCCTCGCCGCCGCCGTAAGTTGCGCCGAAAGACTGCGACTGCACAAAGCGGCAGTACCCCTCCGGTGCAAGCCTAAGCATGATTTCGCCAAACGTGACTATCTTTCCCATAAAACTGTCGCTCCTTACTTCCTCTGCAATAGATGCACGGCAAAGCCGAGAATTTCGTCCTTCAGGTAAACCGCGAAAACGTTCCCATTCGCGTCCTTTTTCGCGTTGGCATGGTCAAACGCAATACCGCTGCGTTCCAGATAAGCCACGGCCCGCAAAACGCTGTTGGTACCGATGGCGATATGCCCCTTTGCGCCCGGCGCGGCGGTTTTAAGAACCTCTATACCGTCCCCGGCAAAAACGGAACCGGTTCCGTCCTTAACCCTGAATCCAAACACCGCTCCAAAAAAGTCGGCCGCTTTCAGAGCGTCCTCGCCGTTCTCTGCCCCCACTCCAACATGGGCGAGCGAAAAGCCCAGCATGTTCCGCACAGCTTCCCCGGAAAGCGCGGTTATTTTTTCAAAGTTTCCGGCGTTGATTAAATCCGCGGTAACCATCCAGGAACCGCCGCAGGCCAGAATCCTGTCGAAGGCAATGTACTTGGTAATGTTTCCGGCGTGAATACCGCCGGTGGGCACGAATTTCAGATTGGGGTACGGCGCGGAAACCGCCTTGATGTAGTCAAGGCCGCCGGCCTGTTCCGCCGGGAAAAACTTCACAACGTCAAGCCCCAGTTCCAGGGCCCGTTCAATGTCCGACGGGGAGGAACATCCCGGAGTAACCGGAATGCCTTTTTGCGCGCAGTACTCAACCGTTTTGGGGTTTAGCCCCGGACTGACGATAAACCGCGCCCCCGCTTCAATGGCCTGATCCACCTGCGCCGGGGTCAGCACCGTTCCGGCTCCAACCAGCACTTCCGGAACTTCTTTTGTTATGCGTTTTATTGCTTCCACGCCCTGCGCCGTTCTAAACGTAACTTCGGCGCAGGGAATGCCGCCGGCCGCCAGAGCTTTCGCCAGCGGCACGGCTTTTTCCTCGTCGTCAATTTTTATAACCGGTACGATGCCGATTTTTTCCAGTTCTGCCAAAACAGGGTGCATGAATGTCCTCCGAAATCCTTCTCACGCAGTGTACGCGACGGCGCTTGGCTATTACAAACTCGTTTTTTAATTATCCAGACATGGAACGGGCCGTCCGCAAAACGGGAAAAACGCAAAACAACACCCCTTGCGAAACCGGGAGTTTCGCAAGGGGCTGGGAAAGTGCGGACGGAAATCCGTCGTGTCTAAAACCGGCGGAGCGCGGCGATTACCAGCGGTTTCCGCCGCCGCGGTCGTCGCGGCGGGGTTTGTCCATCGCCTCGTTGACGCGGATTTGCCTTCCGTCGAATTCCGCCCCGTTTGTTCCCGCAATAGCTGCACTGGCTTCCTCGTCGGAACCCATTTCGACAAAACCAAATCCCTTGGAATTGCCGGTGTCCCGGTCAATGATGATCTTTGCAGAAGCAACGTTGCCATAAGCCGCGAAGAGATTCCGCAGACTATCCTCGGTGGTGTTGTAGGAGAGGTTCCCGACATACAGTTTCTTGGCCATCAAAAAAAATCCTTTCCCGAATATACGTCCGGGCACGTTTGGATACCGTGTATCCGAGGTACTGTGTACCTTGATATTCACGTCCGCAAAAGCGAACGACTCAACTCCCCCGCGCCGGATAGACCCGGGAGAATTAGATGCATTTGCTGTATCGGGAGGTAAAATCGACAAACAAGGTGAGAATACGAAGGCGGAACCTCTAAACTTGAATTCGGCGCCCGTTTCAAACAAACCGGGCTTTTCCTGACAACTTCCAAACAAGTACCTACAGCTATAGCCCGCCCAAGACCATGCGGCCCCGGCGGCCTTGAAAAACGGGGCAAACGCCCGGCCTTTCCTGAAACCTACGGGCACTTTCCGGAAACCAAACCCAAAAAGCACCTTACGATAAAAGTTACAACACAGTTGCGCCGTTGTCAAGTGAATTCGGGAAAAAGTGCCGATATTTTGCCCAAAGTCGGGTTCTCCGCCGGAAAGTCAACCGTAGATAAGTTTGACCGCGGTTTTGATGTCTCCGGCGGCCTTAAAGTCCGGCTGTTCCCCGGGTTCCTGAGTCTGGCCGTCGCGGGGGCCCAGAAAAACCGGAAAACCAAGGCCGCGCGCCGTTTTAATCCGCCCCTGAAGCCGGCTGACGGGCCGCAGTTCACCGGTAAGGGAAAGTTCCCCGCCTATGGCAAGACCGGCGGGCAGGGCCAACCCGGTCCGCGCCGAATAAAGGGCGAAGGCAAGGGCAAGCTCCACCCCAACCTCGGTGATGCGGATGCCGCCGGCCACGTTTATGTACAAGTCCTGGTCGGAAAGCCTGAGCCCAAGGTGCTTTTCCAGGGAGGCCGCCACTCTGGAAACGCGGCCGGAGTCTATTTTGTCGGAAAAAACCCGGCTTACGGCCCCCTTGGCTGGAATCGTCAGGGCCTGAATCTCCACGAGTATGGTTCTGGAGCCTTCCAGAACCGCCGCGGTGGCAACCCCTGCCGGAAGTTCCCCCTCGCGCCGCACCAGAAAGAGCGAACCGGTGTCCTCCACCGGAACAAGCCCCTTTTCGCCCATGGTGAAAATGCCGATTTCGTCCACCGAACCGAACCGGTTTTTAGAGGCGCGAAGAAAACGGCAGTCGCGCCCCTCTGAAAGCCCGGCGGTTTTGTCGTTTTGCTCGAAGTACAACACCGTGTCCACCAGATGCTCCAGCGTTTTCGGCCCGGCAATAACCCCTTCCTTGGTAACGTGGGCCACCAGAAACAGGGCCGCGTCGTGTTCCTTGACCCAGGAAACCAGCTCGAAGGAGCAGTACTTCATTTGGCTTACCGTTCCGGGCACCGATCCGGCGTCCGCCGAGAAAAGCGTCTGCGCCGAATCAACCATTACAAGGGAAGGTTTTACCGCGTTCAGCGTCGTTTCTATTTCGGAAAGGTTTCCGGTGCAGATTACCTCTATGCGTTCGATGTTTCCGGTTTCGGCCAGGCCGAGTCTGTCCGCCCGCAGTTTTATCTGCCCCGCCGATTCCTCCCCGGAAACGTACAGCACCCGGCTTTTGATTCGCGCCATGGCCGCCGCCTGCAAAAGCAGGGTTGACTTGCCTATCCCCGGTTCGCCGCCCACGAGCACCGCCCCGCGCCTCATGATTCCGCCGCCCAGAACGCGATCCAGTTCGGCGATTCCGGAGGAAATGCGCCCGCCCTCCTTGCTTTCCACGGAGGCGAGCGGCCAGGACTGCGGAACGGTTCTGCCTTCGCGCCTGCCGCTCCCGATTCCGGCCTCCGTCGCGGCGGCGGTTTCGACAAGCGTGTTCCATTCACCGCACTCCGGACAGCGGCCAAGCCATTTCGGTTCCCGGTGCCCGCAAGCCGAACAGCAGTAGACAAATTTTCTGGTTTTCATTGCGCTGTGTAATGGTACCGCATTTGACCGGCGGGTGTTAAGGCGGGACGTGGATACTGCGGCGGCGAATCGCCCCTTCCGCAAACGCCACACGAAAGCCGCGAGCTTGACAAAGGCGGGCCTTCCGAGATAAGTTTGCCATGATTAACAAATCAGGAGGAATGGTTTTATGAGAAAAATCGCCGTGATTTTTGCCACGCTGGCCATGGCGCTGCTGTTTGCCGGATGCAACCGCCCTGTCCGCGCCGAGGGGGACCGTCTGCGGGTTGTCGCCACTATTTTTCCTCAGTTCGATTTCGTACGCCAGATTGCCGGGGACAAGGTGGAGCTTGTCATGCTGCTTTCCCCCGGCGCGGAAAGCCACGGGTTCGAGCCCACGCCAAGGGACATGATCACCATATACAACGCCGATTTGCTTATCTATGTAGGTGGCCATGGGGATGTTTGGGTCTCGCCCATTCTGGCCTCTCTGGGCCGGGAGGACATGCGAGCCGTGGCTCTTGTGGATTTGGTCACCGTCGTGGAGGTAGCGCACCACCATCATGGGCATGATTGCGATGACGATTATTGCGATCACGATCACCACCATGGTCACGCGCATCACCACGGACACGACCACCACCACGGTCATACGCATCATCACGGACACCACCATCATCATGGCCACGCGCATCATCACGGACACCACGACCATGAACACCACTACGACGAGCATGTCTGGACCTGCCCGCGCAACGCGATCCTGATCGCGCGCGCTCTCGCGAACGTGCTTTCCGAGCTCGACCCCGCCAACGAGGGCTTTTTCCGCGCCAACGCCGACGCTTTCGTCGCGGAGCTGGAGGAGCTTGACAGGCTCTTCGCCGGCATCGTCGCGGGCGCGGCGCGCAGGACGGTGGTCTTCGGCGACAGGTTCCCGTTCCGCTATCTGACGGACACCCACGGGCTGACCTACCACGCCGCGTTCGTCGGCTGCTCCGCGGAAACGCAGGCGAGCCCGGCGACCATCGCGTTTCTCATCCGGACGGTTCAGGATGAAAACATTCCGGTCGTTTTCCACATCGAGTTTTCCAACCGGTTCATCGCGAACACGATCGCCGAGGCGACCGGGGCGCGGCTGCTGGAGCTCCATTCCCTGCACAACGTCAGCCATGCGGACTTCAATGCGGGGGTGACTTACATCGACCTGATGCGGCGCAACGCGGAAATGCTGAGGGAGGCGCTTAACTGATGGCGCTTATCACATGCAGCGGCGTCTCGTTCGCGTACGAGGGGAAAAC
>Ga0209755_10005219_pt1 | contig 14869 bp, 8 predicted proteins | sample TergutCo191P1_FD_187301 | JGI IMG/M metagenome (GOLD analysis project Ga0209755, IMG submission 187301) | Cornitermes sp. P1 segment gut microbial communities from Petit-Saut dam, French Guiana - Co191P1 (SPAdes) (version 2) | ecosystem: Host-associated > Arthropoda: Insects > Digestive system >... | reverse complement strand
ATAAAGAGCGCTCTTGCGAACATCGGCGAGACAGAGTTATCCGCGACCGCTTTAAGGCTGGAGCAGGCTGGCGCTGCGAGGGATCATTTTGTTATTTCCGCTGAAACGCCGGCGTTTGTCAGCGCTCTTGAATCGCTTATTGAAAAAATGAAACCTGAGTTAAATGAAGAAAGCGAAGATGTATCCGTTTATGACGAAAATTATTTGCGCGATAAATTACAGGCGATAAACGCGGCATGTTCTGTGCTTGACAGAGGCGCGTTTAAAGCGGCATTGGAAGAATTAAAAACCAAAAAATGGCCGAAAGAAGTTAATGTTTTGTTAGATGAAATTTCCCTTCATTTATTGCACAGCGCGTTTAAAAAAGCCTCCGCCGCGGCGGATAAATATCTGACTCCCTAATAATTTTAATAAGTATCAAGTGGTGTGCGCCGCCCTGAGGAGCCGCCTTATTGCCTTTTTTTACGGTTTATCAGCCTGCCAAAACCGATCAGCAAATATGAAAAACATATATAACCTATTGTGATTAAAAGCGTCCATAATCCGACTGTTTTTAATCCGTAATATTTAAATAATGTTTTAAAACAAAATTGTATATAAAAAAAGTTAAAAGTATCGATACTAATGACATTCCCTTAAAAAAGATATAAGCGTTTCCCGCGGGATTTTTTTTTATAATATGTATCAATGTAACGCCGCCTGCGATCAGGCACAATAGGTTGCTTTGTATTGTAAAGTAAGACATAACAGACGCGATATCCGACATAAAAATAAAAATCCCAACGCCTGCCGCGACGCATATAATAATTAAGGCGTTTAAGATAATTCGTAATTTTATTTTGCTGCTTTCTGTCAATGTTTTAGTTCCTTATTAATGTCGTTATACCAGTACTTACAGCGCAGCTTCCAGTAACGCTCAAATCGGCCAAATACCCGCGCCCTGACGAAGCACGGTTATCTCTTCTTCGCACATGTTAAGAATGGTGGAAAAAATTCGATCTCGTTCTTCGCCTGAGTCAAGAATCATATCAAGGCCTTCGATGTCCTCAAGCTCCCAGCCGTTTTCAAAAAGTTCGTCTTCGGGGATTGAAAGCGGCGGCGGCTCTTCGCTTATGTACATTTTATTTATTTTTGTGTCTTTTGGAAGCGGCGTTCCTGCGGGAGGCGCAGTGACAGAATCAATTTCATTGCCAAGGCGCATGCTTTTTTTCGCTGTAATCGAATAGAGCGGCGATCTTAATGTTTCTATCAGCTTGATAGGGACAGGGTAGTCAGGGATGCGGACGCCAAGCTCTTTGCGGCGGATGTCAAGAAATTTTTCGGTGCCCGAAAGCGTGGATAAAATAAACACATACGGCCCCGGCGTAAGGCGGTTGATCAGCCTGAAACGCGTATTATCCAATTTGCATACTTCCACAAACTGAGAGATGCATGAACAAAGTAGGGTAAAGTGGCGCTCGTCTCTTTCGCCGGAAAGTTTTCTGAGTTTTTTTATCGCTTCAGGCGATCTGATGGAGCAGACGATGCTCCAGCTTGTATCGGTCGGCAGGGCGATCAACCCGCCGGTTTCCAGCAGATGAGACGCGCGTTTTAAAATTCTATCATCAATATTAGAGGGAACAATATATTCGATCATGATCTTATGGCACCCACATCAGTTTATCGGGGGCGGATTCCTTTAAAAAAATATTTTCCGCTTTATAACGTCCCGAATGTTTTACCGCCGTATTATCGGGAAAATAAGTCTGCATATAAAACCACATTACATCGTCCATAATATTCGCTGAATCTGTTGAGACATATCTGTACCATATTTCCTTTTCTTCTAAAATTTTTTTTGTCTTATCATCGTTTACGCATAACTCGGGGTCTGTAACCCTGCGGAGTTCGCTTCTAAGTCCGCCGTAGCTTGTTTTCTCGGCATAGAGCAGCCGCAGATGTTTGTTTTCATCCATCCAGTAAATTTCATAAATGCCCGCGACCGCCGGAACTTTAGAGATTATCGAATAACGCTCGGCTTTGGCAAGCGGCGACCAGTGTACATAATAATAAATTTTTTCGTTTCTTTCTGTCGCCGTTATTCCGCAATCCATGACCAATATTACCATATTTTTTCAATCTTAATAAAGGGATCAAGGTACTAGTGTATTTTTTTATATTGAGTGTATAAAAAAAGATACAAAATATGGTTTCCCGGCATTTTCATGTTTTGTATGGATCGATATAACTCTATATGTAGTAAGGATTTACAGATATTATTCATAATTATTTGTTACTTGGCACGCATATTGCTATATAATACCTGTCAAGATTGATGACCCAGTCATCTTTACTTGATTAACGGAGGGATGATATGCAGAAAAAAGAAACTAAATCAAACGATAATCTGCTTGAGATTTATTTTAAGCAAGTAAAGGCGTTTCCTCTTTTGACATTTGATGAAGAACTGGAATTATCAAAACAAATACAGACAGAAAGCGTTGAAGCCGCGTCCGCAGCGGCTTTGAATAAACTGGTAAACTCAAATTTACGGCTGGTTATGAAAATTGCCGGGCTGTTCAACGTGCCGGAAGTTCCGCTTATGGATTTAATCCAGGAAGGAAATATCGGTCTTATCTATGCCGCGAAAAAATTCGATTACCGCAAGAACGCGCGTTTTTGCACTTACGCGAGCTGGTGGATTCGCCAGTTTATGAGCAGATACATCACAAATAAAAGGCGCATTGTGCGCCTGCCCGAGCGCAAGGAAGAAACTCTTCGCAAGATTCAGCGCGTGTATCATGTTTTAAGCCAGAGCCTGATGCATCAGCCGACCAGCGCTGACATCGCTAAGGAACTCGGCATTCCCGTTAAGGAAGTTGATTCTTATTTCTTTATGGCGGCTGACTCGATAAACCTTGAGAATAATAATGATGATCTTACCGGCATTATGGATATCCATGAGGATTATACCTACAACCCCGAACGCGATTTAATGAAGCAGGAATCATATAACAGCACAGTCCGTATATTAAACAAGCTTCCTGAAAATGAAAGGCGCATCATTAATTACCGCTACCAGCTAAACGGAGGCAGCAGGTATACGTTAAGGGAAATTGGAGAAAAACTTGATATATCGCCCGAGACTGTCCGCCAGATTGAAAGAAGAGCGCTGAGAAAAATCCGCATTCACGCGAATGAACTGCGCGAATGTTTGTATGTCGAAGCTATGTAAGTTAATAAGGAATTACCTTATACTTACATTATGATAAATGAAGGATCGCTTGTAATTTACAAAAGCAAACCTGCGATTGTAAAAGAAAAAGACGGCGGGAAATTTTCGATTGCTCTTGCTGATGGAGAAAGCGTTAAAGTCCGCGATAAAGATATTGAGTTAATTCACGGCGGCCCTGTAAAGAATTTTGATTTTATTAAATCCGGGGACGAATCATTCTGCGATTCCAAAGCGGTCAGGGAAGCATGGGAGCTTTTGTCGGGCGAAAGCGAGCCTCTGCCGCTTAAAGACGCCGCGTCTTTTATTTTCGGTGGATACACTCCTTCTTCGGCGTATGCAGTTTATTGCCTGCTGCGCGACGGGCTTTTTTTTTCCGGCGCAATAGAATCCATTGCGCCTAAAAGCGCGCAGGAAGTAGCTGCCGAAGAGGCAAAGCGCGGCGAAAAATTGCGCGAGACAGGCGAGAGGACCCGGTTTCTTGAACGCGTTAAGGCGCAGATTAAAAATCCATCGCAGAAATTTTTACTGCCTGATGATTTGCAGCTAACGCAGCGTTCAAAATTTTTGCAGGATGTAGAAGCTCTCGCTTACGGCAAGACCATAAAAAGCCGCACGATGAAAGATTTAAATCTCGGCGAAACTCCAGAAGACGCACATTCCCTTCTATTAAAAACAGGTTTTTGGACGCCGATGGTTAACCCGCATCCCGGCAGATTCGGTCTTTCTCTGTCACCCGCTAATTATTCATCAGATCAGGACGGGGCTTCACCGGAAACGCGGCTTTTAAACGAAGAAAGACGCGATCTTTGCCATCTTGATGCCTTCGCGATTGACAGCCCCTGGTCAACAGACCCTGACGACGCCGTCTCGATTGAAATTGCAGCTAACGAAGACAGCGCCGCCGGAGATTTTACAGGCTGTACGCTTTATGTCCATATCGCGGACCCCGCTTCTTCAATCGTCTTTGACAGCCCCGCTGAAAAGGAAGCCCGCGATCGAGGAGTGACTTTATATCTTCCCGAAACAACCGTTAGAATGTTAGCTGAAGAATCAATTCCGGCGTTCGCGCTCGGTATTTCCGAGAAATCCCCGGCTCTCACTTTTAAAATGACGATTAATAAAAAAGGCGAAACAGTTAACGTTGAAATCTTTCCTTCTGTTATAAAGGCTCGCCGCGTAACTTATGAAGATGCGGACAGGCTGATAGATACGGACGGTTCGCTGCGCGCTCTTTTTAATTTATCGCAAAAGTTATCTGAAAAGAGAACCGCGAACGGGGCTGTAAATATCGAATATACCGAAGTTCACATAACAATTGAAAATGAAAGCGTTAAGATCGAACCTATAATCAATTATAAAAGCGCTCTTTTGGTAAAAGAATGTATGATAGCAGCTAACGAGGGAGCGGGGAATTGGGCGGCCTCAAGAGGCCTTCCTTTTCCGTATATCAGTCAGGAAGTTGAACTTGACAATCAAATTTCCGTAAAGTCCGGCATTGCAGGCTCGCTGCAGCTTCGCCGCTGCATGAGGCCGCGCGTTCTTTCTGTTAAACCAGGACGCCATCAGGGGCTCGGTCTTGATATTTATTCGCAGGTCACAAGCCCGCTCCGCCGTTACACCGATTTACTCGCGCATATTCAGATAAGAGCTTTCCTGCACGGCAATAGAACGCTTTCCGCCGATGAAATATCTACGCGCCTTGGTTTCAGCGAAGCCGCTTCAGCCGCCGCTGTGCACGCGGAAAGGGCTTCCGTCAATCACTGGATTATGGTTTATCTTTGCGATAAAAAGGAATCTGTCTTTGACGCTGTCGCGATTGAAAACAAGGGAAGCCGCTGGGCTGCGCTTATTCCATCCCTTGCTCTTGAAACGCAGGTTTCATTGAACAAAAATGTGTCACCTAACGACACTGTTAAACTGGTTTTAAAATCGGTTAATATCGCTAAAGGAGAAGCGATATTTACGCAGGGATAACATTTTTTTCATTTTACAAAATCAATATTACCAGCAGACAAGATTTCCTCTGTCGTTAACAAACCCTTGAGCCTTAAAAAATTCGGCATAACGGCTGCCCGATGCTGTTTCTCCGTTGATTTTTTCTACAAGTATTTTTTTATCTGGCATCGCGTTTCTTACGCGCGGTATTTTTATTAACCCGATTAATTTTTGCATATCAGGATCATCATTATCAATATTAATTTGGAGTTCTCTGCCGTTTTTATTTGATACGGCGATTAAAACGGATCCCTTAAAATAAAGTCTGTTAGTTATAATTCTGGCGCATAACTTATATCCGATGCCTTCGATATTAAGACCCGCGGGACTTGCCGGATCTGAGGCGTTCATCCAGTAAATGCCTGAAAAATTATCCGCCTGTTCAAGTTCCGCGGCAATCGAAGGAGAGGCGAATTGCAGCGAATTAATGCCCGCGAAAAACCGCCCTGTGACCAATTCGCCCGAAAGCTCCATCCGCCGCATTGAAGGCAGTAGTTTAGACCATGAAAAAACCGAGGCTTCGTGTTCAAGAAGCGGACGGCATAAAATTCCCCAGCGATCCAGTAAAAGACGGACGCGGTCGCGGTTGACTGCGTCTTCTTCCAGCGGATCGGCGTTAGCTGCAAATTCACCGGCCTCCTCCCCGGCAAGTGAAAACCAGTTTCCGTAAACTGGCGCTCCGCCTTTCCAGCGGTTTTTAAGAGCGCCGGGAATTCTTGCGCGGCGTCCGAAGGTTTGGGGCGTCTGCTTAACCTGAGGAATATCAACTTCTTTGGGAATAAAGCCATTTTCGATTCCTCTTCTTACAGGTTCAAACGAGTCCGATGTAAGAGCGCTTTCCCACACTTGCTGCCACAGCGCCTGCGCGCAGTAGCGGCTGTTTAGATTTTGCGTAACGCCGCTGTTACTGTCAATGGAAGCAAGTTCGTTTTTTATTTCCCAGAAATCGCGCGGACGGCTAAAAAATGCCGACGCGGCAAGCTTTGCCATGCCATTTGTTTCATCAATTTTCTTCGGTTCAAAAACAAGGTCTAAATCTTCGGGGTGGCAGAATCCGACGCGTTCCTTTCCTGCGCCGTACCAGAGAAGCCGGCCTTCGCTTAATTCGCGGTTTAATTTTTCAATGTCGTAAGAATTATTTCTGGCGTATAAAATTTCTGTTTCCCATAATTTTGCTGGAGCTGTCCACGCGTGTAAATTTTTTCTGATGACCGCGCGATTCGCCTGAAAATTCGCCGTATTCCGCTCGTCACCGCCTTCTGTTAATCCCTGGCGAAGAGCAAGGAAGGGGACAAGCGTTGACAGCGGACGCTCTTTAATTACAGGGCGGTCTTTTTTCCGCGAAAGGCGAAGGATCATTTCAAGATTTTCGCGATCGCATATTAGCAATGTAGAATGTGGAATGTTAAATGAAGACTGTGAAGCGTTTATGGCTGAATGCTGCGATGTATCAAAAGGAGCGTCTTCTTTGATTTCGACATCGTTGACTGCTTCGTCGACTTCAGCTAACGCGTCCGCCGCATCCTGCGCGTCAGCGGCGCTGACGCCGAAAACAGCGCATATTCTGTCAATGGAAACAGGCCCTTCGCAGCGAAGCCACTGGCCCAAAAGGCTTAAAGGATCGTTTTTCCATTGATCTTCCCATTCACGGTGAATAACAGAAGCGATACCTGCTCCGTTTCGCGTAACGTTTTTAATTTTTCCGTTTTCAAAGATTTCCGCCGCCGCGTTTGACTCTGGCGGAATAAAACCGCAAAGAGTTTCCCATTCGTCAGCGGGGATTGCAATTCGCTCTTTGACCCATTCGCCAAGCGAGAGAGCGTCATCGGGCGCGTAGCCTTCTTTTTCCCTTCGCAGCCTTGACGCGAAACTTTCAACTGTTGACGCTTTTAAAGCTGGGCGAAGCGCCGCGTTATTTACAGCTTCTTCTATCACCTTGTCAGATAACGTCGCGGATTTTAAGCCCGCCAAATCTTTTCGCTCGTCGTATTCGTACATGAAAGAATTGGTTTCTTTCCTGACAATATCTTTGGAAAACGCGCTCGGGCTGTTTGTGTGAAAATAGGATATTTTGATGTTTCCGTTATTTACCGATGTTATAAGATCGTGAAAACCTTCCATGTCAAAAGTGTCGGCAAGGCAGCTTCGCCACGCTTCCGCTGTGACAGGGAAACCGTCTTCGCCGGCGACAGAGTCAAAGAGGCGTTTTGATCTTTGCCGCATAATCCAAAGTGGAGTGCGTTTGCCGAACGCCGCCTTAGGAAGAAGCAGGCTGCGTTCCGCCGCCTCGCGGAAAGCCGCGCCGAATACGCCGGAACTTTCAAGGCGGTTTCTAAAGAGTCTGTCCGCTCTTATAAGGCTTCCTTTTTCAGGGGCGTTAAGTGAAATCATTGCGCGCCGGATTATCTCTTCGACGCTGTTTTCGCAGCCGGAGGAGCGCGTATTTTCTTCGATGCCAAGGCGCGGGATTAAAAATAAAATAGTGTCGTCCGTAGAAAAACAAGCTACGCGCAGTTTTACGGTTTCTTCCAGTTCCGCCGCAAGCGCGAGCGAAAGGGGATAATTAATTTGAGCGCCGCGAAAACTGTGAAACACAACGGAGCAAAAATCCCTGTTAACTTCATTCCCTTTAATTATTTCTATGATGATATTTTTATTGTCAGGTAACGGAAGGCCTTTTTGCATGTTACGCTGCAAATCTAAAAAACTTTTTAAGGTATTTTCTGCTGCTAAAGAAAGGTCTGCGCCGACTGCGGCTGTTCTGTTGTATTCTTCAAGGATCGAAAGCAGCCTGTTTGTTAAGTTAACGCTCCTGAAAGGGATATCCGCTTTCCAGAACGGAATAAAGTCCGCTCTTTTATCAAGCGGAATTACTTCGACGGATTCGCTGCTGATATTCGCTATCCGCCAGCCTCTCGCGCCGAAATCAAAACAATCGCCGATTCCGCGTTCCCACACAAATTCTTCATCAAGCTCTCCGATTTTTGTGCCGTCCTGAAGCCTTAGCGAATAAAGCCCCCTGTTGGCGATTACGCCGCCTGACATATAGAGCATTGCAGTTGTTCCGTCAAGTACGCCGGTTTTATTATCAACTTTATCCAGCCATATCCTCGGCTTAATGTCGCGTAACTTTGATTTTTCTCCCTGACCTGCGAGCATTCTGACAACGCGGTTAAAAGATTCTCTGTTAAGCGTTCTGAATATGTAAAATGTTTTTATATAATCATAAAGCTCGTCAATATTTCTTTCTTTTTCAGAGCATAACGATAATATAAGCTGCGCCAGTATATCAAGAGGATTTTCTATCGGACGGATTTCTTCGATGTCGCGGTCTTCGACTGCGCTTTTTAACGCGGCGGCAAGCAGCAGGTCTTTTCCGTGAAACGCGAACAGCCTGCCCTTGCTCACCTGTCCCACGCTGTGGCCTGATCTGCCGATGCGCTGTAAAACCTGCGATACATTATTGGGGCTTCCCGCGAGAATTACCTCGTCAATATTGCCGATGTCGATTCCAAGCTCTAAAGACGCGGTCGCGACAACGCATTGTATCCTGCCTTCGGCGAGTCCCTTTTCTACGCTGCGGCGCAGTTCCTTTGAAAGCGATCCGTGATGCGGAAAAGCCACAGCGCCTGTAAAATCCCTTCCGGTCATATTTCCGTTACGTGCAAAAAAACCTGTACATTCCTGATTTAAAAAATAACAAAGTTTTTCCGCTCTGCGCCGTGATTCGGCGAAGACAAGCAATGTCGCGCCTTCCCAGACGCGCCTTAAAATATAATCGATAACCGGCGTATAGCGCGTGGAGAAAATTTCATTTTCCATATTTGGAAATTCAATTCTAAAATCAATTTTCTTTTCGGCGGGAGGAGCCACAATGGTAATTTTTCTTGGGTTTGTTTGAAAACCCTGCCCGTCTTTTTCACTGACAAGCCCTGCGACAAATTCCGCGGTTATTTCAGGATTGCGAACTGTCGCCGAAAGACTGATCCTTTGAAATTCTCCCGCGATGGAAGCGAGCCTTTCAATCTGGCAGGAAAGATACGATCCCCTTTTGTTTCCAATCAGCGCGTGAACTTCGTCAATGATCAAATATTTTACGCTTGATAAAATCTGTCTGCCTTTTGGGTTTAATAAAAGTATCGCCATGCTTTCGGGTGTAAGCGCGAGTATCGATGGCGGATGAATTAAAAAGCGCCTTCGCGCTGACTGCGGAGTGTCGCCAGACCTTGTATCCACGGTTATATCGGGAAAAGAAAGGCCTTCCTTTTCAAAGCGCGATCTGATTGCAGCTAACGGCTCAAGAAGGTTTCGTTTTATATCTTCGTTTAACGCTTTAAGAGGCGATATATATATCACTGAAAGTTTTTTTTCATCATATGCGCTTTTGTTTTTATCGTGATTTGAATTATTCTCAGGGCAAAAACGCGAGATTGCCGATAAAAAAGCTGTTAATGTTTTCCCGCTGCCTGTCGGAGCGAGCGCAAGGACGTTTTCTCCCTTCTCAATAAGCGGCCACGCTTCAGATTGAACTTGAGTAGGATTTCCATAAGTTTCCGTAAACCACCTGCGGATTACAGGATGAAAAGTCTGCGGCAGCATTATTTTACTATCGCGCTTAAAACTTGTATAGTCAAGTAAATGATTGTGATACTAATAAGATCACTGGAAATTACGCACTTATAATGTTATAATATCTTCATGCTCAATAAAATTATTAAGTTTCTGTTCGGCTCACAGCAGGAACGTGACGTAAAAGCGCTTCAACCGGTATTGAAATCCGTAAATGAAAAAGAAGAGTGGGCAAAAGCGCTCAGCGCCGAAGATTTTCCGCGTCAGACAGAATCACTGCGCGCGCGTTTTAAAAACGGCGAAAAACTTGACAGTATTTTACCAGAAGCGTTCGCTCTCGCGCGGGAAGCCGCTTTCCGTACACTAGGAGAGCGTCCTTATGATACGCAGGTGTTAGGTTCCATCGTTCTTCATCACGGTAAAATCGCGGAATTAAAAACAGGCGAAGGCAAAACATTGATGGTTGTAGCCGCGGCTTATCTTAACGCGATTCCCGGCAGCGGCATTCATGTTGTTACAGTTAACGATTATCTTGCAAGCCGCGATGCCGAATGGATGCAGCCGATTTACAATTATCTTGGTTTGAGTGTCGGAACGATTCTTTCCAATATGGATAACGCGCAGCGAAAAGAAAATTACAAATGCGACATCACATACGGAACCAATAATGAATTTGGTTTTGATTACCTTCGTGATAATATGCACCGCGACATGGAAAGCCGCGTTCAGCGCGGACACAATTTTTGTATCGTGGACGAAATTGATTCAATTTTAATTGATGAAGCGCGCACGCCGCTGATTATTTCCGGCGCTGCAGAAGACGACACTTTCAGATTCGCGGAAGTCGATAAGCTGCTTGGAAGCCTTCGCGAAATTGAAAAAAAAGAAAACGGCGATTATCCTGATGAAACCCGCGGCGAAGAAGTAATCGGTGATTATAAAATCAACGAAAAAAATAAAAGCGTTTCTTTCAGCAATCAGGGGCTTGCCAGCATCGAGGAAATTTTAAAGAAACGAAATCTAATCAAAGGCGCGATTAATGACGAGGAAAATTTTGAGTACATTCATTATTTTACGCAGGCTTTAAGAGCGCATAAGCTTTTTCATATTGATGTTCATTATGTTGTCGAAGACGGACAGGTTCAAATTGTCGATGAATTCACCGGCCGCATCCTTCACGGCCGCCGTTATTCCGACGGGCTTCATCAGGCGATTGAGGCGAAGGAGCGGATTAAGATCGCGCAGCGCAACAGGACGCTTGCGACAATTACTTTTCAGAATTATTTCAGGTTGTATAAGAAAATTTCCGGCATGACGGGAACCGCCGACACCGAAGCAGTCGAATTCAATAAAATTTATAAGCTTGACGTTGTTGTCATTCCGACAAATATGCCAGTCGCGCGCAATGACGAAAATGATTTGGTTTACCTGAACGAAACCGACAAATACAAGGCGTTATGTGACGAAATCGCAGAAGCTAATAAAAAAGGCCAGCCGATGCTGGTCGGAACAGTATCAATCGAAAAATCCGAAAAAATTTCCGCGCTTCTTTCGCGAAAAGGCGTCCGCCATGAAGTGTTAAACGCAAAAAATCACGCGCGCGAGGCTCTCATAATCGCCGAGGCGGGCGCGAAAGGATCTGTCACAATAGCGACTAACATGGCGGGCCGCGGCACCGACATCAAGCTGGGCGGAAACCCCGAGCACCGGGCGAGGCGTAAAGCGGGAACAGGCGCGAGCGAAGAGCAGTTTAAAGCCGCGTATAAAGAAGAACTTGAAAAGTGGAAGAGCGACTATGAAGAAGTAAAAAGCCTTGGCGGCCTTTATGTAATTGGTACGGAGCGTCATGAAAGCCGCCGTATTGATAATCAGCTTCGCGGCCGTTCGGGACGGCAGGGCGATCCGGGAAAGAGCAAATTTTTCATTTCAATGGACGATGAGCTTATGCGTCTTTTCGGCGGCGAAAGAATGAAGAACATTATGTCGCGCATCGGAATGCCCGGCGGAGAGGCGATCAATCATCCGATGCTGAGCAAGAGCATCGAGAATGCGCAGAAAAAAGTTGAGGAGCGTAACTTTGAAATCCGCAAACATCTTCTTGAATACGATGATGTTTTAAACCAGCAGCGTAAATTTATTTACGATCAGCGCGACGCGATACTTGTTGACAATGATTTAAAAAACCGCGTGAACGACGCGACTTCGGATATTGTGGGCGATTTAATTGAAGAATTCGGTCAGACGGGTAAAAATGATACAAACGCCGCGTACAAAGATTTATCGGAAAATCTCCGCGCCAAGTTCGGGTATCAGCTAACACTCGATCCAGAAAGTAAAGAATTTAAAAATATCGATCAGCTTGAAAAAATAATTGTCAGTGATCTTGAAAATGATTTAAGCGAAAAAGAAAAATTATTTACGCATGATTATTTCAATCTTTTTATCAGGGATAATTATCTTAACTCGGTTGATCGAAGATGGCTTGATCACCTTGAGAACATGGAATCCCTGCGCGAAGCCGTGTACCTCCGCCATTACGCGCAAAAAAATCCACTAACGGAATACAAGGTTGAAGGTTTCCAAATCTTTGAAAAAATGATCGAAGAAATCAGGCAGGAAATCGCATCACGGCTGCATCTTATACGGGTTCAAATCGCGGAAGGAGGATCCGCCGGCGCGCGCAGGCCTTTAAGCCGCTCAATCGGTGCGAATCAATCTGCGAGCCACAACAGCATGAGCTCTTTCGGAGCTTCGTCTTACGCGGGCGCGGGGCAAAACTCTTCGCAGCCGACGCAAATGCAAAAAGCAAGCCGGCCGGAAGGAGCGACAGTTGTCCGCAGCCAGCCTAAGGTCGGACGCAACGACCCGTGTCCATGCGGCAGCGGGAAAAAATATAAACACTGTCATGGCCGCTAAGCTATGCGTACGCGCAGGATTAATGGGAGAATAATTTGAAAAAATATTATCTAATAATAATTGTTTTTACATTGCTCGTTTTTTCCTGCGATCTTTTTGGAAGCGGCAATTACGGGACAAGAACATTTTGGTCGCAGAATATGCAAAATGATACTTTTTATCAGGTAAAAGCTGAATTGCTTGTAAACGGCAAACACTGTAATATCTGGGCGGAAACCGGTTCCGGGATAAGTATAAGTGAAATGACAGCGCGCAGTATTGCCTATGAATATGACACATATATATATCCAAAGATGATGGAAGTGTTTGGTTTAACAGAAACTACATTTGAATATGGAAATTATGTTATTGCAGATAACACAATTGAACTTGCAGACTGGTTTGGAGACGAAGACGGTAAACTTTGTATTTTACTTTTGGATATTAAGGATGATTATATAAAAAATATAAATGACGCGTATGTCGCCGGTTATTTCTGGGGCGGGGATTTATGGCCGCAATATTATTCAAACGCGGCTGATATGATTTATATTGATACTTATCCGGGATTATTAAATATCAGCAATGTATACAGAACGCTCGCGCATGAATTACAGCATTTAATTAACACAGCTATATCTTTTTATTACACATATTTAGATGAATCAAGACAAGGTTTAATGGATTTATGGATTGATGAAGGCTTATCGTCCGCAGCTGAACATATTGTTTACGGAAAATCCGAAAGCCGTTTAAAAGATTATAATAATGATTATTCAGGCTTAATAGAAAAAGGAAATAATTTTTTTGTTTGGGATAATCACGATGATGAAGATACTAATGCTGTTCTTGATGATTACGCAACGGTTTATCTTTTTTTCCAGTGGCTTAGAATTCATTCCGATAAAAATATTTACAGCAAAATAATTTCTTCGTACTTTACAGATTACAAAGCGGTGACAGAAGCCGCAAAAACGATTAATAGCGAATACAGTGACTGGGGAAAATTGCTTGGCGCATGGCTTGCCGCGAATCATAATTCTGCTGACGGCGAAGATGGTTATAAAGGCGAATATGTTATTAAAAAACATTTTGCTCCAATTGAACCAAAAACAATACAGTTATATCCCGGCGAAGGGGTTTACAGTTATACGGCAAGTAATCCGAATCATGTAAACAGCGCGGATATAATATATTCATATCTTGATAAAAGCAAAGCTCTGCTTACATACAATAAAAATAACAATATTAAAGGCGGTGAAACATCAGGCAGTGTTACAGGAGCGCGCCCTCCCGCGGCGGATGTTATTGCATTTAACGGTCGTTCCGCGCTTGCGTCAAACGTTCCCGCGGGGCCGTATCCAATCAGCATTAACGATATGCGCCGCAGAAGGGGACTTGAAGAAAACCGGCCTTTTATTGATTTTAATCATGCCGCGGACTTTTTCAGGCAGAGAGGAAATGATTGAAAATTAAACAAATTATTTTTACCGCGTTTTTAATATTTTTTGCCGCGCCGCTTGTTTTTTCGTTTGGTAAAAAAGAAGAGCCCAAAATTGCGCAGGTAACGGGAATTGTCAGGCTTGTCGGAACCGCGATGTTTCCAGAAATTGTTATTTCAGGCGCTTACAGCGGCGCGGCGCCTGACGCTGATAACGGCGGAAATGTAACGGAATGGTACATCGCAAAGGAAGAAAAAGACAAGCTGCGCGATTTACAGCACCGCAGGGTTACAGTAGAAGGCGAGGAGATAATCATTCAAATGAGATTCGCTAACGGTCTTTCCGCCGGTATCCGCAGAGAGCTTAGAAATATTACAATAATTTCCGTTGAATTATAATTGCTTCCTGCGTCATCGCGTCGCACATTTCATTAAATTCGTTTCCCGCATGGCCGCGGACCCATTCCCACTGCAGCTTAAATTCGCCGGATAATGAATCAAGCTCAACCCAAAGGTCTTTGTTTTTAACGGGTTTTTTATCGCTTGTTCTCCATGAATTGCGTTTCCAGTTATGTATCCATTCCGTGATGCCTTTTTGTACATACTGCGAGTCTGTAAGCAGCGCGGCCGCGCCGGGAACGCTGTCTAGTGTTTTTAATGCGCGTAACGCCATGATGACCGCGGATAATTCCATCCTGTTGTTTGTCGTTTCTTTTTCGCCGCCTTTGTCCTGCGCGATAATTCGCGGGCCCTGG
>Ga0209755_10005218_pt1 | contig 14873 bp, 12 predicted proteins | sample TergutCo191P1_FD_187301 | JGI IMG/M metagenome (GOLD analysis project Ga0209755, IMG submission 187301) | Cornitermes sp. P1 segment gut microbial communities from Petit-Saut dam, French Guiana - Co191P1 (SPAdes) (version 2) | ecosystem: Host-associated > Arthropoda: Insects > Digestive system... | reverse complement strand
ACAAAAAATCCGCGCTCGAAAAATACGCTGTCGATCTTACCGCTCTTGCCCGCGATCAAAAACTTGAGCCTGTTATCGGCAGGGAAGAAGAGCTTGACCGCACAGTGCAGGTGCTTTGCAGAAGATTGAAAAACAACCCCATCCATGTGGGCGATTCGGGCGTCGGCAAAACGGCAATCACGGAAGGACTTGCCCAAAGAATTGTCGCGGGCAATGTTCCGCCGGTATTAAAAGAGTTCAGCATTTTCTCGCTTGATATGGGCGCGCTTGTCGCAGGTACAAAGTATCGCGGCGATTTTGAAGAAAGGGTCAAACGCGTCGTGGAAGAAATGTTAAAAAAAGAAAAGGCGATTTTGTTTATCGATGAAATTCACACTTTGGTGGGAGCTGGTTCCGTTTCGGGCGGCGCATTGGACGCGTCCAATCTTTTAAAGCCCGCCCTCACTTTGGGAAGACTCCGCTGTATCGGCTCGACAACACATGAAGAGTTCAACAAGTACTTTGAAAAAGACCGCGCCCTTTCGCGCAGGTTTCAAAAGATCGACATTAACGAACCTTCCGAAGCTGTCGCCATTGACATACTCAAAGGCTTGAAATCCAGATACGAAGATTTCCACGATGTTTATTACAGCGACGAAGTCGTGGAGACTGCTGTGCGCCTTTCCGCGCAATTTATCACGGAACGCAGATTGCCCGACAAGGCAATTGACGTAATAGACGAAGCCGGCGCACACGCAAGAATCGAAGCGTACAAAACTGTAAGCGAAGCGCGGTCTGAATCGGTTGCGGCAACCAATGTAACCGAGGAAGGCGAATCTTCCACAACGCAGGAAGCGCAAAGCAAAAAAATCGAGATTACCCTCCCTGCCATCGAGGCTGTGGTTTCCAAAATAGCGCGTATTCCTCACAGGTCGGTCGGCGAAAGCGAAAAAGACAAGCTTAAGGAATTGGAAACAAGATTGAAGCAGCGCGTATTTGGTCAGGACGACGCGATTGCGTCAGTTGTTAAGGCTGTTAAAAGATCGCGCGCAGGGTTCAGGGCGGAAGGCAAACCTGTCGCAAACTTTCTTTTTGCAGGACCAACGGGTGTAGGCAAGACGGAACTCGCGCGTCAGCTTGCGGAGATTCTCGGCATCTCGATGATTCGTTTCGACATGAGCGAGTATCAGGAGAAGTACACAGTTTCGCGGCTTATCGGCTCTTCGCCGGGGTACGTAGGTTATGATGACGGAGGTCAGCTTACGGACGCAGTTCGCAAACAGCCGCACGCTGTCGTCCTTTTGGACGAAATTGAAAAAGCGCACGCCGATATTTTTAACATACTTTTGCAGATTATGGATTACGCAACCCTTACCGACAATCAGGGACGCAAGGCTGATTTTCGCAATGTCATTTTGATAATGACAAGCAATGCGGGAGCGCGCGATATAGGCAAGGGACTAATCGGTTTTGGAGATCGCGTCATGGACGACAGCGCGGTAAACGATGCCGTGGAAAAAATATTTACGCCGGAGTTTCGTAACCGACTTGATGCGGTCGTGCGCTTTGGACATCTTTCGCGCGACATTATGGTTTCGATTGTCCGCAAAGAGCTTGATGCATTCACGGTTCAGCTTGCGGAGAAGAAGGTTACCCTTACTGTGACAGGAACGTGCGTGGACAAATTGGCGGAAGAAGGCTACAGCAAGGAATTCGGCGCAAGGAACGCAGGCAGACTAATCGAAGACAAGATTAAAAGTTTCTTTGTGGACGAAGTTCTCTTTGGAAGCCTGAGCGACGGCGGCAGTGCGGTTGTTGACTGGCGTGACGGTCAATTCTTGATGACAAACGAAATTTAACCGATGCTTAAGCCGGGTCCCGATCCAGATTTTCCCTATCTTGATTCTACAATGCATTTTCAATTTCCCGATCCCAAAGAATGGAAGGACGACATAATTTCTGTCGGCGGCAATTTGTCTCCGGGGCTTTTGCTTTCCGCATACGAGCAGGGAATTTTTCCGTGGTTCGGCCCCGAAGACCCGATTGTTTGGCAGTCGCCCGATCCCCGCTGCGTGATCTTTCCCGACAAACTGCATGTTTCAGACAGCATGAAAAAGATTTTCAGGAACGAGGTTTTTAAAATAACGTTTGATGAAGACTTTGAAGGAGTAATCAGGGGCTGCTCCGAAATTGTTCGCCGCAATCAGAACGGCACATGGATCACAGAGGACATTATCTTTGCATACAAGGAACTTCACAGGCTTGGCTGGGCGCATTCCGCCGAGGCATGGCAGGACGGAGAACTTGCAGGCGGCTGTTACGGCGTACTTTTGGGCAGGGGCTTTTGCGGCGAATCGATGTTTGCAAAGAGGAAAAACGCGTCCAAGGCTGCATTCTTAAGTCTTGCGAAGACCATGTTTGATCACGGCGTCGGTTTTGTGGATTGCCAGGTTCCTTCCAAACATTTGATCAGTCTTGGCGGCGAAGAAATGCCGCGCAAGGAATTTTTAAGGCTGCTCAGGTTATTTCGGGTTTTTCGCTATTGATTAACTCTTCTTCGAAATATACGACGCAGTTTCTTCCGTTTCTTTTTGCGGTGTAGAGAGCCTCGTCGGATTGCTTGATCGCCTTGTCAAGATTTGTGTCTTCGATGAGGGCTATCCCGAAACTTGCCGACGACATGAAACTTATATCGTCGTATACATATTTTCTTGTGCACAGGCTAAGGCGCAGACGTTCTGTCATGTCTATGACTTCTTTCTTTGTAATGCCCGAAGCGTAAATTATGAATTCTTCTCCGCCGTAACGCGCGAACAAATCGTAGGGGCGGATGTCGGCCTTGATTCGCGCCGATACGTCCATGAGCACCTTGTCGCCGATTTGGTGTCCGTAAGTGTCGTTGACCAGTTTGAATCTGTCGATATCCATCATTATAAAGTAGCAGTTCTCTTTTAGCCGCCTTGCCTTTTCAATGCCTATACGCACGATTTCAAGGAAGTGTCGTCTGTTAAAAATGCCTGTAAGCGGATCGGTTATCGCCATGAGTTCAAAGACATGCTGCATGTTTTTTAACTGATAGTTGTTTTGCATGACAAGGAAAACGATGACGCTTATGCATATACCTGCAACTATTAAAATGATGTTTTCGGGGAACTGGTGCCATTTTTTAATCGGAGAGATTCTTAAAAACCATTCTGCGTTAAAAATGTTTATCGGTTTTTCAAGATAGTTGTAGTTGGTAAAATAGTCAGACTCGGTGATGACGATTTTGTCGCCCGAGTCGATAACTTGTCTTAGATTTGTATCGGGATTGATTCTCCATAACTCGTATGTGTACCCGAAGGTTGTAAAAACTTCGAGCTCTGCGTATTCAAGCACTTTTGGAAAATCAAGCGTAACCGAAACAAGACCCCAGAATTTTTTTTCGTCTTCATGGGTATCGATATAGACGGGAAGTCTTCCGACAATTGCCTTTCCGCCCTGAACCAAATTAAAGGGACCGCCCATTACAAGAGCGCCAAGGTCCCTTGCCATGACCGCTTCCTTGTTGCCCGCGCCTTCGCTGAAAAAGTTCAATCCCAAAACGCCTTCATTGCCCGCCAAAGGATAAACCTTGGTTACGATTCCGTTCGGCGCAAGAAGAATGTTTCTGATTGCCGGGTCGTCCACAATTGACGGAGCGATGATGTCAAAATTTTCTACGCTGTCCAAATAAATCAATGCGGCAAGAGCCTCGGTCTTATACAGAAGCTTTTGAATGGTCTCGCTGATTTTGTGCGTTCTCTCAAAGATTTGCTGTTCCATGCTCAAATTGTTGACTTTTGTTCTGTCGATAATCGTCGCGCTGACAACGAATGCGCAGAAGGCAAGAGAAACCAATGAAGAAATAACCGCGGCCGAGGACAGACCCTTATATCTCTGTTTTACAGGAGCGCTTTTCTCACCGGCATTTTTTCTATTCTTCATCGTTTTCTACTCCCGATATTAAATATATCAGCTTTTTCTTAATACGGCAATAAAATTATAAATCTTTTAAAAATGCGAGATAACCCCTGTATGTTGTATATAAATCGATTTTGCTGATTATTTCGAAAGGCGAGTGCATCGACAGTACGGGCACGCCGCAGTCCAAAACGTCCATTCCCAAATTTGCGGCATACAAAGCGATGGTTCCGCCGCCGCCCTTGTCAACCTTGCCCAATTCTCCGCACTGCCATTGAACCTTGTTTTTATTCATAACCGCCTGCACTTTGGCGACATACTCCGCGTTGGCATCGCTTGCGCCGTACTTGCCGCCGGAGCCTGTGTATTTTTCAAGCACGATCCCTTTCCCCAGATAGGATACGTTCTTTTTATCGAACACGTTTGCATAAGTCGGATCGAACGCCGCGTTCACGTCCGTGGAGAGCATCGAAGAGCGCATGCAAGCCTCGCGCATTTTTTCAAAACTGCCGCCGTCCGTTTTGCCAGCAACGCTGAGGTACGCCAAAAAATTTTCAAAGTTGACGGAGCGCGCGCCTGTGTTTCCCGCAGAACCCGTTTCTTCCTTGTCGGACAAATAAAGCACAAGCGTTTTTTCGGGCGCGCTCTTTTCCTTCGCAAGCGCAACAATCGCCGCAAGCGCGGGGTATGCGCAGCATCTGTCGTCATGACCATAAGCGCCGATAAGACTTCGGTCGAGCCCGACATCGCTTGCCTTGAAGGCGGGAACGAATTCGATTTCTGCGCTTGTAAAATCCCTTTCCGTAATGCCGTACTTTTTATTCAACAAATCGAGGATTCCAAGTTTTACTTTTTCTTTTTCTTCCTTATACTGCGAATCGTCGTAAGGACGCGAACCTGCCAGTATGTCGAGGTCTTCGCCTTCTACAGCCGCCGACGCTTTCTTTTCCATTTGTTCGCGTGCAAGGTGAGGCAAAAGGTCAGTCACCGTGAAGACAGGATCGCCCGGCTCTTCGCCGATTTTTATCGTTGTTTTTTTGCCCGCTTCGTTTATAAACACGCCGTGCATGGAAAGCGGAATTGCCGTCCATTGATATTTCTTGATGCCGCCGTAGTAGTGCGTGTCAAAGAGCGCAAGATCCGAATCTTCATAAAGCGGGTTTTGTTTCAAATCGAGACGGGGAGAATCGATGTGTGCGCCAAGTATATTGAAGCCTTCTTCTGCGGATTTTTTTCCGATGACGGCGGCAAGGACGGATTTGCCCCGGATATTTTTGTAAATCTTCATGCCTGCTTCAAGCTTTTTCAATTTTGCGCCTGAAGAATCGATGTTTACAAAGCCGTTTTTTTCGAGTATTTCGCAGGCAGTGTCGGCGCATTCACGCTCGGTTTTGCCCTTGTCCAAAAATTGCTTGTAAGCCGATGCGAAGTCCTCAACTTCCTTGTCGGTCTTTTTATCGATTCCTTCCCAACCGCTCTTCAGTTTGAAAAAAAGCCTGTCCGAGAGTTTTTCCTTTTTTGCTTTGGTCTTAGCTTCCTTTGCCATAATGTCTCCCCTTTGATTTCAACCTGCTAAATGATATACTTTTTTTTATGATTATACGAGACCGCTATGCGCCCTCTCCTACCGGCCTTCAGCATATAGGCGGAATTAGGACAGCCCTATTTAATTATCTCTTTGCCAAATCATTAAAAGCAAACGGCGATGGGAAATTCATTCTGCGCCTGGAAGACACCGACAGAACCCGTTTTGACGAAAGTTATGTGCAAAACCTTTACGATACATTTGATTGGCTCGGCATTAAATGGGACGAAGGTCCCGATATTGGCGGCGTGTCGGCTCCATACATTCAGTCCGAGAGAACGGCTCATTATAAAAAATACGCGCAGGAGCTTTTGGATAAAGGACAGGCGTATTACTGCTTTTGCTCTTCCGAAAGAATCGACGAAGTGCGAAAGCAGCGTGAAGCGGCTCATTCTTCAGAGTCGGGTTATGATCGCTTATGCCGTTCAATCGATCAAGGCGAAGCGGCAAAACGTGCGGCAAATGGCGAAGCCTGCACCGTAAGATTAAAAATTCCGCTGGGCGAGACAACGGTTTTTAAAGACCATCTGCTCGGCGACATCGAATGGAAAAATGACGATGTAAACCCCGATCCCGTTTTGTTAAAATCGGACGGCTTCCCCACCTATCACCTCGCGAATGTGGTTGACGATCATTTAATGGAGATAACCCATGTGCTTCGCGCTCAGGAATGGCTTGCCTCCACGCCGCTTCACGTTATCATGTACCGCGCCTTCGGCTGGACACCGCCTGAGTTTTGCCATCTTCCGATGGTGATGGGGCAGGACGGAAAAAAACTTTCCAAACGCCACGGCGCGACAAGCATCGACGAATTTCGCAAAGCGGGATATCTTCCTGCCGCGCTTATAAATTATGTCGCGCTCCTTGGCGCCTCGTACGAAGAGGGCAAAGAGATCTATACACTGGATGAACTTGCAGAGCGTTTCAGTTTAGAGAAACTGAACAAGGCGCCTGCGGTTTTTGATTATAAAAAACTTGAGTGGTACAACGGTCAGTACATCAGAATGATGAGCGATGAAGAGTTGGCGCGGCTTTGCATGCCTTACGCGATTGAAGCGGGAATGTTTGAAGGAGAGGTTCACACGGAGACACAGAGGCGCGGAGGATCGGAAGAACAACGTAAAATTTTTACAACTGCGATGGCATTAGTTAAGGAACGGTTGATTTTCCTTAACGAGGTTCCAGAAAAAGTGGCTTACCTTTTTAAAGAGCCCGAGGTTCTGGCAGCAGAGGAGTTTATTCCAAAAAAATGCGACCTTGCTAAGACGATTGAACTTTTGCAAATAGGGCTTGAGCTTGTGCGCACAATGGCGCAGGCGGCAAACGACGAAGACGCGGAAAATTTTATCAAGACGCAGGCGGAAGAACGCGATGTAAAACTCGGTGACTTGATGATGCCCCTTCGCGTTGCAATTACGGGAAGCCGCGTAAGTCCGCCTTTGTTTGGCTCGCTTCGCATTCTGGGAGCGGATAAATCAGAGGAGAGGGTGAAGAAGGCGCTTGAAAAATTGAAGGGGTAGTATTAATACCGCTATCCCATTTTACAGCAAACTTTTTATCCCTTCAAAGACAGGTTCCAATTCTTCGAAGCGCATGAATGCCCTGCTGTCTAGCGGCGTTGGCTGATTGTTAATGATGACGATTTTACCGTTTTTGCGCAGAGTGTATTCCGGCATACTCGCCGCAGGGTGTACCGTTAAACTTGTGCCAAGGACGAGCATTACGTCGGCTTTTTGCGATTCGATTGTCGCCTGTTTTAACGCTTCTATTGGGAGAGATTCGCCGAAAAATGTGATTGCAGGTTTTAAAACTTTTTCGCATTTTGGACATTTTGGCATTTCGCCTTTGCGAACGGCGGCGGCAGCTTCTTCGTAGCCGATTCTTATTCCCGCGCAGCGAAGGCAATAATGCATTACAGGAGAGCCGTGAATCTCGATTACGTTTTTGTTTCCGCCTTTTTGATGCAGCAAATCGATGTTTTGCGTAATTAACGATTTTAAAAAGCCGCGTTTTTCAAGTTCACCTAACATGTTGTGAACGATGGACGGCTCTTTTTCGTCAAGATTGTAAATGAAAGAACCTGCGTGGCTGTAATAGAACGATGGGTCTTTCTCGAAATAATCAAGACTGAAAATTTTTTCCGCGTCCATGTCGTTGTAAAGACCGTTCTTGCCGCGAAAATCGCGTATCCCGGAAAGCGTACTCACGCCTGCGCCCGTTAATGCGACAAGATGTTTCGCCTCCGTTATTACGTTGAAAAGTTTTTTAATTTCTTCCATATTCTCCAGCTCGTGATACCAAATCGCGGCCAAAAATTCTTTGTGATATAAGTAACATTGTGCCGTCATTGAATAATTCTTCAAGGGCGTTGTCAAGCGCGGCGGTCAGCGCGTCATTTCCTTTTTTTAAACAGATGCCGATATATTCATCGGAGGGACCTTCCCATATAATTTCGAAAGGAGTGTCCTGTGCATTTGCATAATAATACCCGACTATGTTATCTGCAACAACCAAATCGACGCGCCTTAGCCTGAGATCGTTAAAACAGTTTATGATTTTATCGTAGGAAAAAGATGTAAAAACCAAACCCTGATCGCGCAATCGTTCCGTAAAATACTGCGCCGTGGTGCCGCCTTGGTATGCGGCTTTGTGCCTTGCGATATCCTGCGGTCTCTCGATTCGTATCGGAGAATTTTTCAACGCGGCAACTGTCATGGAGCTATCAATGTAAGGGCGCGTAAAATTATATCTTTCCTGACGTTCGGGAAGAATCGTTACATTGACGGCAATGTCGTACCGATCGGCATCAAGCCCCGCCAAAATTCCTTCCCATGTTGTATCGATAAAATCCACTTCCAAATTGAGTTTTGCCGCGAGCGTTTTTACTAGTTCGATATCGAAGCCAAGAAGAGTTTTGCCGTCCGTATCGTAGTATTCCATCGGAGGATAGCCGACTTCAACGCCGACAGTGAGAACGCCTTTTACGATGGTTAAATCCTTCGGCTCTTTTTTTGCGCAGCCCGAAAGATTTACGGCGAAAACAGCCGCGGCAACAAGCGAAAATAAAAATAAAATTGATATATGGTTCTTCACTTCTTTATTGATTCATTCTATAATAACGCATCGAAGGAGTCAACATGTTTTCCGTCCTGCTTTTGATCGTTATTTATCTTTCTTTTATAAGCCTTGGACTTCCTGACTCGATACTCGGCGCGGCATGGCCCTCGATGTACGGCTCGCTGAATACTCCGCTTTATTTTGCAGGGTTTGTTTCGATGATCGTCGCGGCAGGAACTGTTGTTTCCAGCGTGTTAAGCGAAAGAATTATCAGACGTTTCGGCACCGGAGTTGTCACAATGACAAGCGTACTGATGACAGCCGCAGCTTTAACCGGTTTTTCTTTTTCCGGATCGTTTTTCAGTTTGTGTTTGTTCGCAATTCCGCTTGGACTTGGTGCAGGATCGGTTGACGCCGCGCTTAACAATTATGTCGCGTTACACTACAAAGCAAGACACATGAGCTGGCTTCATTGTTTTTGGGGCATCGGCGCATCGATAGGGCCCGTGATAATGTCGCTTCATTTGGTGAATGCAAGCTCGTGGAATTCCGGTTACAGAACGATAGGCATAATTCAATTCTGTCTTGTTTTTATATTGATTGTTTCGCTGCCGTTATGGGGAAAAAACAAAATGCAGGAAACTTCGGCAAAGAGCGAGCCTGTTAACTATAAAAAATTATTTTCCATTGCAGGAATCAAAGAAGCGCTTGTCGCATTCTTTTGTTACTGTTCGCTTGAAACAGTAGCCGGTTTATGGGGAGCAAGTTATCTTGTTACGATACGAAATTTTTCTCCTGAAATTGCCGCGCAGTGGGTATCGCTGTATTATATTGGAATAACGGCGGGACGTTTTGTTTCTGGTTTTATTACGATGAAGATGAACAACAGGCAGATGGTTCGCATGGGGCAGATAATTATCGCGTGCGGAATAATCGTTCTTGCGCTGCCGTTTGAATATTGCGCGCTTGCGGGGCTTTTTTTAATCGGTCTTGGCTGCGCTCCGATTTATCCAAGTCTGTTACACGAAACTCCGATAAATTTCGGCAGGGAATTTTCACAGGCAGCGATTGGCATACAAATGGGATGCGCGTATGTGGGAACCGCTATAATGCCGCCAATATTCGGCTGGATCGCCTCGCATTTAAGTTTTTCTGTTTTTCCGGCGTTTCTTGGAATGATTTTAATAGTTAAAATTATTTTAGTTGAAATATTGAACAGAAAGGTTGATAATAGGCTGATAAAAGGGGGTAATTAATGAAGGTTTTTATCACAGGCGGAACCGGAAATATCGGTCAGTATGTAACGCTGGCTGCAATCGACGCAGGACACGAAACTGTAGTGCTGTCCCGCAATCCCGAAAAATATCCGTCGCTTGAAAAAAAAGCAAAGCTTGTAAAAGGAACGATAACAGATTACGCCATTTTAAAAGATTGTATAAAAGACTGCAAGGCGGTGATACACATTGCGCTTGGCTGGGGAAACGATCCTGTATCGATGCTTGCAAACGACACAACTGCGACTGTCAATCTTCTTGAGATTTCCGAAAAAGCCGGCGTGGAAAAATTTATCTACACAAGCAGCACGGCGGCGATGGGTGTTATGCGCAATGGAATGGACGAAACAGTCGTTAACCTTCCTGTTGATTTGTACGGCAGCACAAAAGCGGCAAGCGAAGGTTATGTTCTTGGCTTTACCAAGTATTTTTTAACCGAAGTCGGCATGGCGGAACTTTTCGGCAGGAGCGAAAAAGTCACGATGAAACGAAACATTATTCGTCCCGGCTACACTTATTCAACGCCGCCGTATCCCGACGGCTCAACAGAACCGGATGCGCGTTTTCGTAAAATTGCCGAAGCTGTAGTGAGCAATAAACCTGTAGAACTTACAAAATACGACGGAACGCAATTTATTTCCGCACAGGAAATTGCGCAGTTGTATATGAAACTTTTAGAGAGCGACAAAGACGGCGAAATTTATCTTGCCCTTGGAAACACATGGGTCAGCTGGGAAAAAATCGCAAAAATTGCTCTGGAATTGTGTCCAGAATCGAAATCGCAAATCGTACTTAACGATTTGGGCTGGGGCGCCGATCCCTACATTTATAATGTAACAAAAATGGAAAGAGATTTTGGGTTGTCGTTTGACAGTCAGCAGGATCTTCGCGAACATGTTAGGTGGTGTGTGGAGGAGGCTAAGAAACGATGATATTCCGAGATGTTGGAAACACAGGGAAAAAAGCAGGCGTTATCGGACTTGGCTGCGAGCATTTGGACGGCAAGCCTTATGATCAGGTAAAAAGCACGATAGACGCCGCGCTTGAATGCGGCATTAACATTTTTGATTTGTTCATGCCCGGAACAGAAGTACGAGAAAATATATCAAAAGCGCTTGGCGCTCGCCGCAAAGATGTTCTGATACAGGGACACATTTGCTCGACAAACATCGGGCAGCAGTATGACATAAGCCGCGATATGCCAACGGTTCAAAAATATTTTGAAGAGCTTCTGCGTTTGTGCGGCGGTTATATTGATTTTGGAATGTTGTTTTTTATTGATTCCGAAGATGATTACAAAAAAGTTTTTGATACAGAAATTGCAAGTTACGCGCAAAAATTAAAAGAAAAAGGCGATATTAGGCATATCGGGTTTAGTTCGCATAACCCGATAACGGCGATAAAAGCGGTAAACACGGGACTTCCCGAAATGATGATGTTCAGCATCAATCCGGCATTTGACATTGTTCCTACCGAATCATCCGTATTAAGTCTTCTGGAAAAAGGGTTTAATTCCGAAAATCTTACCGGTATAGAGCCGAAACGCGCCGAGTTGTACAGACTTTGCGAACAAAAAAATATTGGCATAACGGTAATGAAAACGCTAGGAGCTGGCAAATTGATTTCGCCCGAGCATACGCCTTTTAAAAGACCGCTTACAGTTGCGCAGTGCGTTCATTATGCGCTCTCCCGTCCTGCCGTTACAAGCGTTCTGCTTGGCTGTAAATCGCCGCAGGAAATTTCCGAAGCCGTAAAATATTTTGACCTTAACGATGCCGAGCTTGATTATACCGATGTTTTGGCTTCTGTTGGCAGCATGCATGGAAGCTGCGTTTATTGCAGTCATTGTCAGCCATGTCCGTCAGAGATTGATATTGCCGCAATAAACAAATACCTTGATATAGCCAAACTTGACAAATCAAACATTCCGCCGTCAATCAAATCGCATTACAAAAATCTTGCGCATAACGGCAGTGAGTGTACAGGCTGCGGCAATTGCGAAAAACGCTGTCCCTTTGGCGTGGAGATTATTGCGAACATGGGAGAAGCGGAGAAGTTGTTGGGGTAGTTTTTTTGGGGAGGGGCGAGGGGGGAACTTACACAACTGATGCAATAACTGGTTCTTCTTTCCACTGCTTACCTAATAAATCACTGCCATTTTCCTTCTTGCTTCTTCTTACGCCGTCATGTCCCCATGTTCCCCATTGCTTAAAGAAAAATGCGATCTTTTGTTTTGAGCATTGCTTTTGAATATTAATTGCCCATTCAGGTTCCATTGGTCTAGCGCTAACACCGCTTTCTCCGCCAACTATTACCCAATGGATATTATCAAGATCTAATTTACCAACATCACTTATTAATGGTTCTATTGATAAAAATCTAATTGTAGCATTAATATTTCTTAATATATCAATACGATGTTTTGCCTGTTCGTTTTCTACAGTTACCCCAAGCCATACATTGTTGGGAACGGTTCTTTTTAAGAAATATTTTTGGAGGATCTTTTCTCTTTTAGTCAGTATTTGGTAATTATGCTGAGGAGTGCTTTCTATTACTTTAAATATCTGATCCAGGAATTTAAAAGGCATATCTTCATGAAATAAATCGCTCATTGAGTTTACGAAAAATTTTGTAGGTTTTTTCACATTTTTTGGTTGATTCAATCTTTCTGGTAAAATCTTAAATGCAAATCCGTCTTCGTAGCAAGGCGTACCCATTGCTTGTAATCTTCTCGCCATTACTTCCGCATAGCAGTTCTTACAACCTGCTGTAACTTTTGAACAACCAATTGAAGGGTTCCAAGTGGCTTCTGTCCATTCAATTTTTGTCGTTTTCATAACACCTCAAACATTATAAAACACATCTTTTATAAATGAACAAATTTATTATTTATACGACTTATATAAAATACAAATCAGATGTATTAAACTTAGATGTTATAATTGATGCTTCACTTGGATGTTGCATTGGCTCTAAAAGTTTCTTCCAAAATTCCTCATTAAAATATTTTATTAAATATGCATAACGAAGTATATGAATCAGATCAGATCTTTTAATTTCATTTTGCTCATACTCAACATTTAAATGCTTTTCCAATTCGTAAAATGTATGATACTTTTTTACTTTCCACTCTTCTAATAAAAAGTTCCAAATAATATCAGTTTTAGTTTCTTTTATACCGAAATAATCTTTTACATTCATATGCCATTCACCGTCATCAAGAAAGAGATATAAGTCAATATACCATGCATAAACATAAGCATCTGGTAACAAATTTGTTGTTTGTGGATTTAGTTTAGTTTGCAAAATTATAAAATTTTGCAACGAATATAATGTTCTTCCTTAATCAGACATATCAATCTTTTTTAATAATTAAACGTTGTATTCATTATACATAAAAGAATAAAAAAAACAAGTAGTTTTATAATGTTGTTAATTTAAGCTTTTTCATGATTTGCCTTCTATCTCTTTCTCTACCATTTCTTTTGCTTCTTCTAGTAATTTTTCACTTTCTTTACGAAGTTTAAAACTATCTTTAATTAAATTTGCAATTTCTTTTTGAAAATCCATAGGTACAATTGGAATTATTACTTCTTTAATTTCATTTATTCTCCAATGTAAAATAATTGATCCGCCGGCATCGCGTTCAGCTTGCTGTTGAACCAAAAACGAATTTAATACTAATGTTAGGTATTCTGGTAAAATTTTCTTTTTATCTTTGACAGTTAAATGCAAAATAGCCCCAGATGTTATTGCCTCCATATTTTCTTTAAGCAAATAAGCAGTTCCAACACTTCCGTCTTTAGAAAATAAAATTGTTTCTTTCTTTAGGTATAAATCTTGTAATAAATTAGCATTTTCTTTACAAAAACTGTCAGTTAAATATTTATCCGGAGTAGATAATCCAAATTTATTATAATCAGCAACACGAATAAATGGCAATCCTGTATCTGAATAAACATCCGAACCAGGTTCAATTGATTTCTTTATGCCTACCAAATTACCTAGTTCTTCATAAGGTTGTTTTTTAACTTTAGTAATAATTTCTTCATATTTTAGTAAATAATACTCTGCATCTAATCGCCCTTTTGCTAAAAATGATTTTTTTAAAGTTTTAATATTTATACTTTTTTTACTTGGTTTATAATTATTTAAACCAATATTCTCTAATAATAAATCTTCTGCTTTTTGATAAAGAGATTGTGATTGTTTAATAATATTTTCTCTTTTTTTCATTATAATTTTTATTTTAGTTATTAATTCATCAGGTACTATGGGAATTCTATAATTCCTTATGTCGTTTAATTCTAACTTGCCTTGTCCTGACAACATTATACTTCGCAGTATCTGATTTTTTCCCAAATTTGATAAAAAGAATATTAAATAAAATGCGGAATGATTTTTATTTAATATTGACACTCCTGCTACATTTTGTGAGAAATTATATTGAGTGAAATTATTTGGTAACAAGGCAATGTCACCAATGTAGGCTCCTATTTTTGTAAAAACTAGATCATTTGGTAATAGAATTGTTTTATTATTACCTTGATTAACTTCATCTGATATGTAAATATTCGTTGAAAAGTCAATAGTCGGATTTTTAATTTCACTTGTTCTTATTAAAGGAATTCCATTTTCTATATAATGATCAGGTGATAAATCAAATATTCCCTTCTTGACAAATTTACTTAGTTCTTCTAATTTCTTGGTTTTATGTTTTAGTAAAATTGCTTCATTTACTATATATTTTTTTAAATAATACTCACTATCCCAGCGATTTTCACCTGTTATACTAATTGCGTTTGATAATAAAATCTCACTTATTTCCAGCCCTTCCAACAAGCTCTTATATTTTCGCTTATCGAAAGGGCTACCTAAAAAAACTTAATTGCTCTTTTTTTGCAAACTCTGGACTTCCCCCGATTTAATGGACAGCAAGTTAAGCCGTTAAATTATTTTGATATGTTACTGGTATAGCATATCCTATAGCTGAGTGTCTACGACACCTGTTGTAATAAATCTCGATGTATTCAAAT
>Ga0209755_10005217_pt1 | contig 14880 bp, 12 predicted proteins | sample TergutCo191P1_FD_187301 | JGI IMG/M metagenome (GOLD analysis project Ga0209755, IMG submission 187301) | Cornitermes sp. P1 segment gut microbial communities from Petit-Saut dam, French Guiana - Co191P1 (SPAdes) (version 2) | ecosystem: Host-associated > Arthropoda: Insects > Digestive system... | reverse complement strand
AATTGCTTTCACAAACAGTCGTATGCCGCAGTCTTGCCAACTCGCAGTTTCACGACTGATTGAACTGAATTTATATTTCCGGTAATGTACACACGTATCACAGTTAAAATTCTGTCCATATTCTGACCCTATGTAACAATAGTTCTTGGTAGTTCAAGACACGAACGCGAAGTGGCAGAGATTGCCGAAGACAGTCTAACTTTTGGCGCCGGAATTATTTTTTTAATTTTAGCACACCCTGTATATAAAATGTAAATAATACAAGAACCAAACAAGTTAGAATTATGAAACAAACTTCATTTTGAAGAGAAAAAACCGGTGAGTATACACCATGTTTAAAATATTTGGTACCTATATTTGTTGAATAAATATATAAAATGCAACTTTGGAGGTTAGCGTTGCGGTACGTCAATTATAGTTGAGATTAGGAGTCTAAAGGTTAAGCAGTTTGTCGCGCGGTACCTACTTTCGAATCATACTGCAACCTTAATCTTGACCGTTAGAAAATAATCTCTATGTATTCAGTACCGCTTCTACCAGCGGCTCTTCAATTTCACGGTGTATATTCTCAGATGAGCTGTGATTTCACAATATAGGCTACATCAAAGGCATAACGTATAAATCAATGGAAGGAATATCTGTGTAAATCATAGCTAGAGATGCAACTAACAAATTTTACGTTGAATTTTCAATTGCCTTCATACATTCTTTGTTTACTGTCCGCTCGATACCACGGCTCTATCGCACAGGAAGTCTACATCTACCAGGACATTCCGTGACAACTTCAGTAATCAGAATAACGATTAAACAAATGCACTGCACTACAGACTCCCGCCATGTTAATTTGTTGGTTCTACTTTCACATAGACAGCGACCGGTGCCAAGAGGAAATATGGAAAAACTTTGCGGGTAGCCACAGTCGATGGTACGGCCGAGACACGAACCGGAGACTTCTCGAACAGAACTCAAAAGCGTTACTGTCTGATCCGCTAGATCCGCACAGCCCGGAAAAGGAGTGGGTGTAGACGTAAATTTAAAAAAAATCTGATTGTAATATAAAAAAATAACTACGTGACATTCGAGGATCTCACAATGTTGTTACTGGTGACCCTCGTACATAAAAGTAAAGTTTCTTGCACGGCATGTAGGCGTATAGAGGGATTAGAGGTATTGGTCCACTCGTTCTTAATCTCGGCACTAGATGGAATTAAATGGTTAATTTCACCCCCGCCGCTGTGCCCCTGTTAAGAGCCCCAATTCCCATTCAATACGATTCTGAGGGCCCACAGCCTGTATGGAAGTTATGGAGAAAAATCTCATGCCCTATCAGGATTTGAACTCCGGACTGTCTAACTGAAGATTAAGATCTCCTGGTATGTGACGCTGTGTCGTTGGGTAAATGTTTCGAACTAATGTAGTGCCCTCATCTTCAAATGCCCCACATTCCAGGTATGGCTGTTTGACTCCTGACAACGAGGGTCATACAGTAATACACCGCTTACCGCTGCCACGTTTAGCGCTGTTTACTTACAGAGCGCTTGCTTCAATTACCGACAGTTCTTTATACTAGAAATTACCATATAACCATTGAAAATCACTTAGCTGTTGTGTGTTTCGTACGGAATACATGCACTCCATTGTTTGTACAGTGCCTACACTGTACGAAAAAAAACTATTTTATTAATGTTTTGTAGACCGTGCATCGTTATGTATCCGTACGATAAGAACCAGCAGGATGCACTATTTACTTTCAATTTATTTCAATATTAACCTCTATATGTTTCGAGAAGTCTTACTGGTCATCATTAGGAGGTACATTTGTGTATGTACAGCAGTTGGTATGTGTCTTCCGTTTATGTTGGCTGGCTGCTAGCAGGATCGGGGTGGAGTTCCAACTGATGTATACACATAAAAGTACCTCCTGATGATGAGCAGCAAGCCTCCTCGAAACATGTAGAGGCTAATTATCGAAATAAATTGAAAGTAAAACAGTGCATCCTGTTGGTTCTTATTGTGCAACTATTTTATAGTGTTTGTAATTCATCGAGTCTGGGAAAAAAATGCCCGCAAGTAACGTTAGTGCATCTAAAGTGCAAAGGATAAGCAGTTATACGGAGTGAAACGGCATATGTTTAGGCGGTAAGTTGCTGTCGGTGTTACTGGTAAAATCCACGATAAGAACAATTCCATAAAAAATTAAGAAAAGTGAGGCCAGTGAGAGAAATTTCTACAGAGCTCCCGAGAAACAGCATCATAGATAACAACCCTGGCTATGAGCGGAGCACCGAGGTAGCGCGGGGCGTTCTCTAAATGATATTCTAAAAGATAAAGGTAAAGCAGTCCCGTTACAGGCCTGGACAGGCCCAGAGGGTTCCAGGAAGTTAAGGTTCCCAGATTTCGTGACAACGGCATAGGATGGTGGTAAGGTTGTCGGCCTTACGTACCGGCCGCTTTTATCCCCAGGAAATACTACTGGTACTCATTTCTGTTAGAGGCTGGGTCAACCCCAGGGCCATAGTGCGATCGGAAGAATTTTATGTCAAGGAAAAATCCACTGACACCAGCTGGGCACGAACCAACGTCCTTCCGATTTGTAGCACAGCACCTTAACCACTGTCCTACCGTGGTCCGCCTAAATGATACACTGCTACGGGAAAACACAAGAAAATGCAATTAGTCATATCGCCTGCATCACGAAGAACCACAGGATCGCGGAAGACCCTCAGCCGATTCCCTCATCTGGTGTATAAATATGTGTAGTGACTTTCAAAACAATTTACTCAATTAAAGTTTATTACCGTTATATTTGTATTTTCACGTATCCCCATTTACGTAACGTTATAACGACTCCGTTTAGCGCTGTATCGGTTAGCGCTACTAGAGAGTCATTCCTTTTACCGGATCCGCCCACATTTGTGACGTCACAGTCAAGTAATGTAAACAAACATGGCGACAGGGGTCAACGACCACGAGACATCACAAGTAAACAAAAATGGCGGACGACCTTGCCTCCGGCGGTCACGTGATGTAAACAAATACGGCGGATGACCTACTTGTGCCAGACAGTGTGGCGCTTGACCTAACTTTAATGTTATACGTAAACAAATGACGTAGTATGTAAATAAATATGGCCGCTAAACTTGCCTCCCACGGTCACGTGATGTAAACGAATATGGCAGATGACCTAATTATGCCAGATTCTGTGGCGTCCTAACCTAACTTTAACCTTTGATATGTAAACAAATATGGCGGTGGTCACGTGATGTAAACAAATGACGTAGTATGTAAACAAATATGGCGGATGACCGAATTATTACACAATATGGCGCCGTGTACGATCAAACAGTTTAGCGCAAGCTGCTATTTTGAATGAGCGCCAACTTAATTTTAAATTCCTCCATTTTGAAGGAACGCCATTTTTAAATTTGTTCTAACTTAACTTTAAATTCCTCTGTTTTGAATATGGCTGCCAAGTCCCTAGTTTTAAAAATTGCTTAACCTAACATTATACTTGATTTGGCGCACTCCACCATTTTGAATACGGATGCCAGCGCGCTAGATATAAAAATTGTTTCATATAACTTTAAATTTATAATTGGTGCTTTCCACAATTTTAATATGGCTACCGGTGGGCTAGTTTCAAATTAAACCAAACTTTAAAGTCCACCATTTTGCAATGTGGCTACCAATGCGCTAAAAGGTTCGATTAAAACAGTGTTTTGTAAACACCTTGAAGGTGCACAATTTACCGGCAATATATTTTTCAATATAAGTCGTGTAATTTAACTTTTCACTGTACAAGACACGGAAAAATCACCATTACAAGATTTAGGATACCGGCCACATAACTCGGCTACAGACAAGTGAATCACACAGCAATTTATACCTCGCTAGGTTAGAACATACACACAAACACAGACGCCAGCAGACTTACCTTCCACGCACATGGATCAAGTAACCTGTTGAATCATTCTTACGCCCCAGGCTAAACCCACTAAAATTCCTTTAGATCGATAAAAAAACAAACACACTTAGAAAGTTCTTCATGCCTCAGGCCAAATACATGACCGTCAATGTTCCACCTACTTGACTTGTTCCTTTCACCCCCACTGGTCATATCCATTAGAGTAACATTAGGCCGATAAAATCACAAAAGCCATTCGTGAAGCCATTAGTTGTGGGCTATAAATTGTGGTAACTGAACCGTACTGAAATATTCTGAACTGCGTTTCTGCATCGTTAAGACCTCTGCTTCGCTACCTACAGTGCATCGTTGTGCCTTGTTGACCTGTCAGCTACAACAGTCTGCGGTCCTACCTTCGATACCTGTTGGCTACAACAGTGTGCGTTACAGCCTTCGATACCTGTTCGCTACAAAATTCTGCGGTACCGTGAAGATACCTGTCAGAAACAAAATTCTGTGGTACTGTGGTTTGATACTTTAACTAATAATTCAATTAAGTGGTACGCCTTTGAATAAAAATATTATAGCAAAGAATGTGTTTCTTAATAGGGAGTGAGCTTTTCCGACTGCTCGGGATCCCTGTCATCAGGGAGGAAATAGCCTCTACTAGTAAAAACAAACCCGTTTCGCAACAGCTACTCATTTTGATTTTGGGTGAGACCTCAAAATCTTTTTCAAAATTTAAAGCGACGAGGCGTAGTTTGCTAATTAAATTTAATTCCCCGGGTGAAGAGGAAGGACCCGCAAACTATCTAAAGGAATGCATTACAGCATTGACAAATTACATAGTGGATGAAATGTCGGGTAGAGATCTGGTGGGTATGAGAATCCGCAATACTGACAATGTAGAGGAAAAAGTGGTTGACATTACTTTAAACCTGATGTGGTCTGCGGCGTACTCGCGAAAGTGATTCAAAGCAATGCTACGTTTGGTTTGATTGATCGTCTCGAAGTCCACCTGGATCATGTCAGGATGCCTCCCGTTAACGGTGAAGATAAGACGAAGGGGCGTTCATGGGATTGAAGAGTGCTATTAAAAAGAGTACCGTTACGTTTAAGGCGGCTTTTAAGTATCTGGCGTATGAACTTAGCGCAATGGCTTGGGGTAATGATGACTAAGTGTCAAATATAGGGATGATATGGTTTGGAAAAACATTTTGAAGATCTGTCGGAGGCTTCCGGTGTTGATCTAGCAAATGGCGGAGGCTTTGAAAAACTTCGGCAGTTTGAGGAGAAATTTCGGACTGTTTATTGTGTTTGATGGTCTGAAAGCGGATAGGTTCTGGTTTCGTGGAAACTCCTTTCGGATAAGAAATTACATTTACTATATGATCGGAACAATAGCAACTACAATGTCATAACCAACATAAAAGGGGGCTATATCGAAAAAGTATATATGAAACGGGTGACACTTTATACGACATTAACAAAAAAGCGACACCGTTCCGTGTGTAATGCTACACCACACTGTATTAAAGATCAAGCCAAGTATTGTAGAACATGCAATAGGTGGATTCTCATTGAGAGACGTTTTCAGAATCATTCAACACTCAACGTGAAAGGCAGGCCAGTTTATAAATGGGGACAAGTATGCCGAATTGTAGTTATGTTGTAACAGCTGAACATGACTATTTTAGAAAATTTTGTATTTTCTGTTCTATGAAACAATTTCAGGCAATTTTTACTACGTGGCTTCTTCGATACAGAGTACACAGAAGACCTTCAAAAGCGTGATGGGTCTTTTGAGCAGATACCGAACCTCATATCTGCTCGGCAAATGTGTTCTAATTGTGAAAGCTTTGGATGATTGATTGTCGAATTCGGAGAGTCTGGTTAGCGTATTCATTCCTTCTGGCAAGACCCCTTGGCAAATTTATTATCTACGACAATCCCGACCATTCGCGGACAAGGTTTATGTCATTTCACACAACTCTAGCGGATACGACGCACATTTTCCTCTTACAATGTTTCTGGAACTGAGATTGGCCCAGAAATTCATAATGGAGTGTACCAAATTCTTATTATGGCCGTGAAACAACTCCACTTACTAGATTCGCCTAACTATTTGCCAATGAGTAAACAACATGCCCAAATCATTCGGGCCCACATGCAAAAAGGAGTACTACTCCCATTTTCAACACGGCCAACAATTTGGATTGTATGGGCTCCTGTCCAGAACCCAAGTAATATGGGGCACACTTTATATGAAGTGATGAACTTGCCCAATTTTCGGCCTCATATGGGGTAAAAGACTACATTTTTAACAATGCGTAAGAACTTTTGGCCTACTGCATGGACGACGGCAATGTAGTGACGAAGACATGCAATGCTTTACGGAATTTGTTTGTGAAATTGGTCACAATCGACCTCTTTCGGAAAACTATTACTATGTCGTCAATTTGCAACGAGGTGTTCCGGAACATGTTTCTGAAATCCGATTCTTCAGGTATTATCCGGAGAGGGGGTTTCTGTAAAGGCGATCGCCAGTTTGTTGAGGCTACACAGTGGCTAAATTAATTCCTCGGACGCGTAATAATGTTATTCATGCCGGTAATGGGAGGGAAGTTAATTTGCCTAGGGTACCTAATCTGAAAGTTGATGGGTATTGTGCAGAGACGAAGTATTTCAGTATCTCGGGTGCTTTTGGAATGGGTGTCTTTACATGCCCCATCGACAAACTCCCATCGGTAAGACTGAAGAAACTATGCCGGACAGGTATGAGGAAACTCAAGCGAGGTTGCAGAAAATCGAGGCCAACGGTCATAAGGTTGTTTTCGATCTTGGGGTGACAGATTAAAAAATGTAGAGTGAAATTCCTGGCCTTGAAATGAACTATGCACGCACCCCTATGTAAAGAACTGTCCTATTAACACTCGGGTTGCAATATGAGGGTACAACCGAAGTTACCAAAACCTATTAGAGACGAGGAAGGAGAGAAGATCCAAAGGGTGGACGTTGTATGTATGTATCCCTACATCTGTAAACATAGAAAATTTGTCTCGGGTCCCACGAAAGAGTACGTGGGTGCAGACTGCCCCCTGACCGTTTGGACAGGGAGGGTATATCAAATGTAAGGTCCTGTATCCTTGGAAACTGTATCATCCGGTTTGCCTTACAAAAGCAACTCCAAACCAATATTCCCGTTGTGTTCTGCTTGTGCCGAACCAAGGCAATTGTACACACTGATGAGGAGCAGTGTATAGTTGGTACAAAGGTAGTTGATGAGGTACGCAAGGCCGTAGACATGGGTTATGATCTATTGGACTTGTTTGATTTTTGCGAATATGAGGTGACGTGCTTCACAAGAACACCAATTCTGGAGGTCTATTTGCAGATTACCTAAATTTGTTACTAAAATTGAAAAAGGATTCATCAAGCTACCCATCCTCAGTTCAATGCGAAGAAAATAAGGACACAAAAATTTACGATCACCGGCGCGCAGAGGGAATTGCTCTAGACAAGGCATCCATTTCAAAAAATTCGGGGCAACGAACTTCAGCTGAACTCAAATTGAACTCAATGTGCAGCAAATGGGCACAGAACTAAAACAAAACTCAGACAACTATTGTAGACTCGGAGGAAGAGCTTTACGTGCTCTTGGCAAGTCCGGTTACCGATGTTACAAACCCCATATTCCCGAATGATGACGTGGCTTGCACCTAGTCCAAGGACAACGTTGGTGCAGAGGAAAAGTTAACGTGGCAGTTGCTGCCTACGTGACGACCCAAGCTCGTCTAAAACTATACGAGTATTTCAGTAAGTTGGGTGAGTATGTTTATTCTGTGATAGACTGGTCATCTTCATTCAGAAAAATAACGACACCCGAAAGTGAATTTAGGGGAATATCTGGACGACCCCACGGTTGAGTTGGAGAACGGCTCTTGCTACTATATCATAGAAGTTGTATCGGGAGGCATCCAAATTACGCGTTTCGGTATTTTGCCACTCGACCTGAAAATGTGCAAAGTGTGGGGGCAAATGTATAAACTTTAATTATGAGAATTCAAAGGTTTTCATCTTCACCACCTAGCGGGATATGATTCTGGAAGACGCCGCACCGGTGCATGTACACAATCCCCGGAAGAACAAGCGGAAACATGGCGGTGTCTTGGTTTCAGAGCCGGAGAGGAGTACAAGATTGTCTCCAAGAAGCGCCGGCTTATCGACAAAATTTTCTCCCTTCCATATGGATTTAATTATGTACATATTTATTTCTTTACTGGGAATAAGTATAAATAGAGACGTTCACGCCTAAACTTCATTTCATAGCGTGAATCTGAACCTGAAACTTCCATTCACACTAATCCATCCAGGACCTAGTAGTTGTGGAAAATCTACATTTGTTATACGACTGTTGGAGTGCGAGGAGTAATTTGTGACACTGTATATGAAAATATTGTGTGGTGTCATAGTGACGACAACGCCCCTGATTTTAAGTGTGCCATTTCTTAAATGAGTACCAGACATTAAGACCCACACTCGAAAACCCAAAAACAAAAACTGGAACCCATCCCTATTCCCATTATGAAAAACGTGTAGTGCCAAAACCAAATTTTAAAACAAAACTCAAACGGAAACGTATAATCGGTTCAGTGTCTGTTTAAAAGAATCTGAATCAGAAAACGATGTTTCACCTATGCATTCACTTTATTCAAGTGTTGAAACTTAGTGTCGCAGGCCCTACATTTTACGTGTATCAAGATGACTGGCGGTTCTTTTAAAATTGGGCGTTCGAGTTTTAAATATAACGATAAACACGTATTTGTAGATGCCAGAAAGTACAGGGCAAATCAGGGTCGGTGGGAATTGTTAACAAAGTTTAATCCAGATAAAATATGTACACTATTCGTGGCAGGCAAGTATATTAAGAACTATTCTTGCAGTCTAATGGGCATAGAGTTAATTACAAGGAAGATCAATGCAAACAGGGGTCCTAAATATACGCGCTTTATTTCGCAACTGTTTACAAAAACGAAGTTCTTTGGGAATCGGTACAATAATGTCTCTGGGTAGAGTTTATTACGACCCTGAACACGCAGTAGTGTTTGGTTCAGTAGCAAAGTTGGTAAATACTGGTAAAATTAATAAAAGAGATGTACAAAAATGGTTGTCGTGTCAGGACACGTACACAATGCATAAAACTAAAAAAAGAGGATCCCTAGAAACCCATATACGGTAACAAATATTGATGAAGTCTGGGAAATGGATCTTGCAGATTTAAGTTCCCTCTCGAAATACAACGATAAGTACAAGTACCTCTTAAAAGTAATAGACATGTTTTCACGTTATGCATGGAGAGTAATTTAAAGTACAAGACTACTGCCTCAATCACAGCAGTTTTAAAATCTTTATTTCGAAATAGAAAACCGATTATGATAAATCGGTCAAGGGTACTGAATTTGTTAATTCAACTACCCTGTAGTACTTGAAGCGTCAGGGGTAAATTTCCATACGACTGACAACCCCGACATAAAGGGCACTATTGTCGAGCGATTGAACAGAACTTTAAAGACCAAGATGTACGAATAGTTCACCAAGAATAACACATAACGTTACTTTGACGTTATGAATACATTTTTACAGGTTACAACTCCTGAATATGTAATAGCTCTCTCCGAGCCAAGTTAGCCTTTCCAACATTTACTCAGTCTGTGGAAAGGGTAATAGCTTGGGGCTAAAATTCCTCAAAGTCGTGTTAAATTTAAAGCTGGAGATCGAGTTGATAAATGGTTAGGTTTGCCAAGGGTAGGAAACAAAAATTTCAACATAAATATTTCGCGTTGTCAAGGTTATGAAGCGAGTGAGCCAACCAGTTTACGAACTCTCAGACTTGCAGGATGGTCAGCTTTACAATTATGAAATTGTCCAATTTACTTTATCTCCAGAAACGAGTTCCAAATAGATAAAATAGTGCGTACACGTAACAAGAACGGTATTCAACAACTTTCTGCCAAGTGGAGAGGATATGAATCAACGTTCAACTCTTGTGCTAACGCTACCTATATTAACAAAATAAAATTGAACATTTCAGGTATCTTTGTCGTCAGACAGTTTCGGTTATTATTTCCCGGCGAACACTATAGCCGAATTTATAACTAAACTGGCTAAACCACTCGAGTTGGAACATGATAGATGAGAGGTTGAACTAGTCAAGATATCTTATCCTAAAGGATACAACGAACGTTTTTGGTACAGTTCACTTTGTTTAGATACGGAGAAAATCACATTTCCTGTAAAATACTATGAATCCGTGCTTGATCTCACAAATATACCCCAATTTCTCGAACCGTCTACAAATGAAAGCTTTATCCATATAGATAGCGACTACATAAAAATATAGAAAGCAAAACAAAAAGTTGTTTAATTCATATCGCAGTTAAAATTCTATTATGATTAAAGAAAATTTAGCATCTTACTTCCCTGCGGTTGTATAAAATGGCATTAAAGATTCAGCAGAAAAAATTATGAACCCTGCTAATTCTTCCACAGTGAACCTAAAAAAAGGCAATTTTAACTTTGCTCAGCCTTAACCCGTATACTTTTACATCGATATTATGACACCAATTTTGGTTGGAGATCCTTATGTGCGACAACTAGCTTCCTTGTACTTCCCATCGAACACGCATTACCACAGGTTTGTCTACCCATTGTATAAACCAGTGGAACAGTCCTTTAGAAATTCAATTTCGATTCGTCCAATTTTGAAAACAGTTGAAAATTTGTTGTTTGAATATAGTAATATTCCGTGCCTTAAAATATTGCACTTTAGAAGTCCTCGGCACAGCGCTTTTCAGTATGCTATTTAAAATGGATCAATATTCACGGTACTACGTAAATCAAAGCGGTGGTCGCGAGATTGCTCCTGTTTACAGTGCTAGTTTCAGGGTGCAGAGTGGTAACGGTAAAGGATCCTTCTTCCGAGGGCTCTTCCGCTTTGTTAAAACTCTCGAATCGTTAATAAGGAACTAGAACAGCCTGTGGGGTTTTTTTTTCAAAAATCGTTTCAGTGAAGCAAAGGTAACCTTGAAGAAAAGATTAAAAAGATGACGGAGTGTGGCTTGGGTTTAAAAAGGAAGCGTAAGTTAAAAAGGTTCAGTATCATAGCAACTTTAGGAAGGTGAAGGATATTTTCGCAGAGAAATAATGCACTGCTTAACGTCGGGTTTTGACATCTTCCTCAAACGCAGCATTCAAACATCTGTCGTAAATAGTCGTACCGTTACATACAAACCTATTGCGCCAGCAGGCAACCCTGCCCAGTTAGAATTTATTTGCTTGGGCATAAGTGATTACTACAAAGATTTAAATACTGTGTATCTATTCTTACGCATCAAACTTCTCAAAACTGATGGATCGGATATGGACAGTGCTAAGCCAAACAACAGTTCGTTGTGTCAACAACTTGTTACATTCAATGTTTAGTTCTCTCAGTGTCTCCATAAACGGTAAACATGTTACCCTTCACGAGTCAAACTACAATTACATGGCGTACATTCTCATAGCATTCGTTAAAAGCACGGCATTCGTTTGTTCTGCCAGTACGAAACGATCCCACTTTCATCATTATGATGACAATCTTGTGTTGTACGTAAACGGAGTTCAGCACCCTTCCAAATCATTTGCAATGGATTGCTCTTCACCCTATGGTGCAGGGCTTACGAAACACTATTTTCAATTACGGGTATTTACCACGATGGCCGTACTCATATGATTACACTGGAAATGTTCACAAAGCGTTTCTACTTATTAGGTTTTGACCTGACACTTGATATGGAGGCTGACGAAGAGCATGTAAGTTTGTCCCGTCAGAGAATTGTGCGTATAGAGGCACGTTTTAAAACCCCGCCCCTGAACCGGTTACATCCATTTTATATGCTAAACTTCCAGGACACATCGAAATTGACAACCGTAGGAATGTTACAGTAGAATGAGTAATATTCATATTCATAGTTTTAGCTAAACATGTAAAGTATTTACAAGCAGTGTATCCATTAGATCTTTTACCATCCACATTTACAAAGCCCTCGATAATTGGCATTAACCTTCATACGCATTACATGCCTGGTTCGTATTGGGTAGCTGTCTGTTCTTCCGACTCCGGATATGCCCAATATTTTGATTAGTACGGGCTAACACCAATCAAAATTAAAATCATGTCATACCTGCAGCCCCCACTCACGTTTTCTTGGACATTTAACCGCCACAGAATAAAGGGTTTAACTTCGAATATGTGCGGACATTAGTGCTGCTTGTACACCCTCCACAGAGACAGGGGACTATACATTACGTCATTCGTCTACATGTTTATTCCCACTCGGTACATCTGCAATGATAAAAGGGCAGTGCGCATGTTCCGTGCTCAGTTTTAACCATGTCCCGCTTGTGGCCGGCTGGAGCAACAGAAGTCGTGCAAGTCACTAATATAAATAAGGTACGTACACACACATTCTATCAGTCAACAATGTCTCTCTTAGTGATTGATTTCACATACTTGCAGAGGCTAGATGGTGACACCGTGGTCAAGGAGTTGGCGGATGTAGACTTCCAGAGTAACAGGGTCTCATCATATGCCTTTAAGAGACCGTACGGCAAAGAAGTGCCAATGTTTAACGCCAGAATGAATGAAGCTATTGACCACGGGTGTGATTGGAATGATGGTGATGTACTATATTCAGAGCTGGAAACTGAGGTACTTCGCGAGGCATCGTCTGCTGTTGCAATCTATTGCTTCAGAGCTCAGAAACCCCAATTTGTTAGCGGATTTATTGAGCGTATAGATATTGATAACACTCAGCAAGAATGCCCTCCACTCACCGACATGTCTGCCAGCCGACAGTTGCACGTTTGCGTATCACAAGTCTAAAAATGTTTTGCATTGCGGAAGGCGTATTCATTAGCTCAGTGTCTCAACTTTCACATTCTTATTCTGCAGTATGCAAAGTGCCCTGTTCAGCCTGTATTTCATTAATGTATTCCAGATGACTGCGTTGGGGTTACTTCGACGTACCTACTATCTCAACGAGCAACAAAGTACCTCACTATCTAACTGAACGAGATAACCTCAAACAGTAATTCAAGAGTGAAATTCCTTCTGGTCACGTAGTATTAAACGAGATGCAGTGGTTCATTCTGGTGACATTCAAAAGTGATATATCCAAGAATGAAGTGCACGAACTTGGTGACTCGCAACATACCCTGTCAGTGTATGCGCATAAAGAATGAGAACACTCAAGTGCATCTAAGTAAAAAAAGATTGGTCGCAGCTGATGGACTTGGCAAGTGTTTGCATAGACAGAGAAGTGATCAATTACAGCAGGCTCCAAGATGAACTTGTAGAGTGGCGCAATAGGTGTTTTCAATCTAAATCATTTTGTATACCTAGAGACACAAATGCCATTGATTTCAATACATTGTGGAATGAACTAAAGTATATAAACACGTTTCTTTCTGATAACTAAATGCTTATAATTGTGGATAATTTAATAAAATTGTATTTTTAATAACTTACATTGTGTATATTTATGCCATTGAAATAATAAACTATCCGACATTGTATACATGTTTGTAAATTGAAAATGTGCGTGCATTTATTGTCCCTATTACAATATACCTAAGATAGGATTCTTTAAAAGAGATACACAGCAGCAGGATTCGAAACTACAATCTTTCAATTATGAGTCCGGAATCTTACCGCTTCAGCCAACTCTTTTCAAATATACAGTTATATAATGTGTAATTTAAAGTTAGGGCGCTGGCCGCCGTATTGCAAAATGGTGGACTTTAAAGTTAGGTCTAATTTAAAAGTAGCGCGCCGGTAGCCATATTAAAAATGGCAGAAAGCGCCAATTCAAATTTAAAGTTAGGTTGAACAGTTTTTAAAACTATCGCGCTGGCAGCCATATTCAAAAAGGCGGTAAGCGCCAATTCAAGTTTAATGTTTGGTTAAGCAATTTTCAAAACTAGCGCGTTGGCAGCCATATTCAAAATGGTGGAACTTAAAGTTAGGTTAAAACAAATTTAAAAATGGCGCTTGTTCAAAATGGCGGAATTTAAACTTAGATTAGCACACATTCAAAATAGCAGCAGGCGCCAAACTGTCTGGTCCTACACGGCGCCATGCTGTCTGGAATAATCATGTCATCCGCCATCTTTGTTTACATACTACGTCATTTATTTACATCACGTGTCCGCAAGCCCATTACAGGCCTGTAGTGGCCCAGAGGGTTCCAGGAATCTAAAGTTCCCAGAATTCATGACAACGGCACAGGAAGTTGGTACGTTTGTCAGCCTTACGCACCGGCCGCCTTTACCCCCCAGGAAATGCTGGTACTCATTTCTGTTGAGGCTGAGTCGAACCCACGGCCATACTGCGATCGGAAACATTTTATGTCACGAAAAATTCCAATGACACCAACTGGGATCGAACCAGCGAACTCCCGATTTGTACACAGCACCTTAACCACTGTCCTAACGCGGTCTCCGGTTAATTCGGCACTACGACATGAAAACGTATGAAGTATAACACGTACAGCTCCAGTCAATCTTGAACAAAGCACTATATGCAAGCGAGAGACTAGCGTCACTTTCCTGCTACTTTTCCCCCGTAGAATGAGCCCCAGGAAGGTGACACAAAGTTTGATTTATCTCATGGACCGTAAGAGATATCTTCGTGCAACCAGGTTTAGATGGGGAGGGGGTGGGGGTAATATTAAATGCAATTTTTAAAACAAACAAAATACAGAAGCGTATGAATCCATCTGGCTCAGGATGGGATCCAGTGCGGTTCGTGAACACGACCATGAACCTCGAGGATTCCGTAAAGAGAGAGGAACTTACGCAAACTTGCAAATATTGTCTCCTCAAGGACAACGCTGTTCCATACAATTAGCAAGAAGAATTTGCACTATTGTTTTTCT
>Ga0209755_10005216_pt1 | contig 14881 bp, 13 predicted proteins | sample TergutCo191P1_FD_187301 | JGI IMG/M metagenome (GOLD analysis project Ga0209755, IMG submission 187301) | Cornitermes sp. P1 segment gut microbial communities from Petit-Saut dam, French Guiana - Co191P1 (SPAdes) (version 2) | ecosystem: Host-associated > Arthropoda: Insects > Digestive system... | reverse complement strand
AGGGACAGGTGGCGTACGCTTGTGAGTGCGGTAATGAACCTTCGGGTTCTGTGAAATGCGGGGAATTTCTTGACTAGCTGCAAACCAGTCAGCTGCTCAGGAAGGACTCTGCACCATGGAGTAAGTATGTCAGTATCCTTCCAGCAATTATCCACACTCATATTTCATTAGTCTACCATTGCTGCTAAATAATATTAGCAGCTGACAGTGTCAATACGTAAAACATTGAAGAGTATAACTCAAAACGATTACTGTTAAATAATTACGCCCTGGTTAGTCTAAGACCAATTATTTTTCTTAACACTGATGTAAAATTTATGATCCTCCTTTAGGCTTATTCAGCCTAGATCAGAGGTGCACAAATCCTGGGCGCCAGGTCACCCAGACATGTATGGTTGTGCCTAATATTTGTGTGTCCTCAGTATGGAGCTTGCTTCATGTCATCCATCTTTCACCTAGAATTCTGAGGTGATCCCTAAATTTTTGGAAAATTTGTGCACCCCTGGCCTAGCTCGTATCTCAAAAAATAAAAACCTGGCAAGATAATTGTTCTACTGCACTTTAAACCTTATTATTTTGTAAAACAGACAAGATAAAGAAGATACAAGAAATTTCCCAAATGAAATGAGCAAGTATGCCAATTTACCAAATATGTAGCATTATGTTATCACTGCAAATAACATCAAACAAATGATATCGACAAGTCTATGCAGAATTCACAGAATTCACTGTTTGTTCATCTAACAGGAGGCAGTGTTTCTACAAGTGTAGCCAGTATCCAAAACCTAGATCCAGGATTAATGTGAGTACTGAAACCAGTTGCTATGGTACATTCCACTTATTGGATTTTAACAGGGGCATGAGGAGTAAATCATAAGAAAATTAGCTACTCTATACACAGATGTGAACTAGAAAACAGAGGTGGAATGGCTTTTCTGCTGCCCTAATGTGTTAATTCAAAGATATTTACTTTTGTTCCACTATACTGCAGCCCTGTTACTTTGGCTGGTAATCTTGTTTTAAGAATCTGTAAGATAGGCCATGTATTCAATTCATCTCTCACCCTGCTTCACTTGATATCCTACAGAGAGCCTGCTGGGCACAGCACACCAACACTGCAGCAACACCAGCAAGTTACACGTGTTGTACAGCAACGAACTTACACAGATGTAGGAGGCACCAGTCCCTCTCCAGTTCGTTATCAGACTGAGTCACCATCCAGTCCTCGGCTCCAACCAAAGCGTTCTTCATCTGCCCAACGTGAACTCATGTATGGCACTGCTGAGACCCAGCATCGCACCACTCGCTCTCCCTCCCCACGGAGACACCCTGACCCTTCCCCTCGGGTACCCCATCGCACTATGGTACAGAAGGAAACTTACTATGAAACAAAGAACAACACCACTCCTAAAACAGAACGCTACCGAGACAAATCACCATCTAATCGTCGTCTACAAAAGGAACTGTACTATGAGTCCTCCAAATCTTCCACACCTGTCCCTCCATCTCCACAACATGATCGCTACAGAGATACTTCTCCCTCTTCACAAAGGAGAGGTGGTTCACCATTGAGACCTTTGAACCAAAATCTGCCAGATCCAAACACAAGCCAGGCTGCTGGGTCATCCAGCAAGATCACAACTGTTCGCACATATAATTACAGCACAACTGGAAATTCTGGTCCTCCTCCAGTATCCTCTTTATCACATTCTAGTGTACCATCTCTGTCTCCTAGCCCTCGATATACTGACCACACCACTCAAGTTGTAGAGCTGTCTCCATCACCTTCCCCTGTAATAACCTATAGCTCATCACCACAATCCCCATCATCAGGAACAAAGGTTACAACAACAGTAAGGACATACACATATGAGCATCCAGGTCCAGCATATCCACCTGGCACAAACCAATCGCATCCACCAGGAACAACTCAACCATACCAACTTGGAGCAATCCACTTACACCCTCCAAATTATAGTGCTACAGACCCTCCCATGGAGCGTACATTGACATACCAAGTGTCACCTCGAGAGAAGGAGCCCCTGGTAGAACCATCCCCACCAACAGTCATCACCTACAAATACTCCAGCCATTCATCACACAGTACCAGCTCCAAGTTCCCAACACACCCAGAGGAACAGCAACCCTTACTACCACGACCCTTCCCCACTCCTTCACCCACCCCAACACCGAACACCGATAGCCAGCCACCCAAGAGACTAGATGACCTTATGGCCTCCTTCTCAGACACAGAGGTGAGTCAAATTTATGCAATAAAGTTAGGTGATACTTGTGTATCAGCTAGTATATGAGAGAAAATACAGTGTAAATTTTTGGAAAGAAAGTAGAATTGCAACATTTTTAGAATATAGTTGTATATGGAATCATTATTTTATCTGATTAAAATCATGTCACTTCCTACCACTATTCCAACATGTGTTTGGGTGGACCATTCAGCAGCTGTGATTTGTATGATAAGCAAGCCACAAGGAAGTGACAAGAAATACCTGTAAGATAAAACAATGGCATTCTTTCTGCTTGTTATTCCAGTGTTTAAATGATACAGATCACGTGATCACTGAAGTGTTAAGTATTCTTGAATGGTCTGTAAACCTGTGTATTTCACAGGAACAGTGTCACTGTGTTATTCTTGAGATCCATAACCTGCTATCATCTACTTAGTAAGGGGACAGATGGGGACATCAGAAGAGAATTATAAATATTTAATATAAAAGATGAAGTAATAAATTATGAAATACAATGGGAGTGAGGTTAAAGTGAAAAAAGAAACACCACACTTGCCTGAAATTATAAACTGTTAGAAGAAGAGACACCAGTAGCCAAGAAAGACATGGTTTGACAAGATCTGTGACCACAGAGAGGACAAAGTGCAGACAGTAGTCTCCTGAACTAAGACACCACATAGCTTTGTACACAGTTACCAATGTTTTGGAGTAACACAATGCCTTTGTCTTTAGTAAAAAGATGAAAGTTCCTGAAAAAACACACAAAATCACACGCTGTTGGGACCCAGCAGATTAGAAGTTAACTTTTCACAACACTGGAAACTTCAAACCTAACACACTGTGAGCCACAGCCTAATCTATGAAGTCTGTACTTAAGTGCACATAATAAGTAAAAAAAGTTCACGGTTCCTGTTGCAGTCAACACACCATTTCCCCCATGAGAAACACACATATCCATCACCACCTCCCTATTCAGAAGCTAGTAATGGGGTTGCTGTGGTGAAACCAGCATCAACTGCTACTGCTGATGCTGCCACAAAAGCTGCAGTCACAGCATCAGCAGCCAAGGAAAGGCCAAAAACGAAGAATATCGCAGGGCCACCTGTCTACTACCCACCAGGAGTTGAACTGTTTGCAAAGAAAGAGGAATCAATGGCAATGCAGGTCATTACTAGTACTAAGAAGGAAATTAAAACTCATTTGGTACTTACTTTTAAGGTACATATGTTCACATACCTGCACTTCACTGTTATATACAGTCAAAGATTGTTAAGTGTGATTACATAAGGTACAGTAACTTTCAAAACAAATTATTATTCAGAAGGTCTCAGTGTTGAAGAGAGGGTTATATTAAAAAAAAAATTATGAAGAGAATTTCTTGACAAGAATAAGGTCACTGCTCATGGGAAATTCAGTACCATGGAGTTAAAAAGAGTTAATCTGCCAAGTGGCACCAAATATATACAGTTCTACCTACATTATTTGTTTGGCGGCTTTCATTGATCCTGCTGTCCAAACAGAATACCTCGCATAGTCAAACCTGGCAGATTGAGGGTAGTTACAATTTTAAGTAATGGGAGATGTGGGAAGTGGGTTCTGTTATATGCTCTTATACTAAGCATACTTCTCAGTTAATGTTTTCGTGAGGGAAAGGAAAAAGATTCCACTTTCAAGGATTCACTGTACAAGGAATATAATTAAGTTCACAAAATTGATGAAATATGCTGCATCAAAAAATGTAATGCTATAACCACACTATGTACCAGTTCACAGCTCATAAAAAATTTAGTATTTCAACCAAAATACTGCAAAATATTTTATCTCATAATATGGTACAACTACCTTAATTAAGCCAATAATCACAGCAGATGTATCAAATTTATGTGTATTAACCAAGTCACTCCATGACATAAGAGTCTTCTGTCCACTGTTTATAATTATTAGACAAGACATAAGGAATAAAACTGATACATACTAGTCCATCATTGGACACTTTCCTCACTAGTTCAAATCCAACAGAATTATTGTATGTCTTAAGGTGCATATTAATATCATTCTCCAGACTATGCATATCCCTCACAAGTGAGGTTCTCCGAACATTTTGTATGATTTCTTTTTCACCCCATGCATGATATGTATCCCACCCATCTTACATTCCTTCATTTCAAAATAATCACAATAAAATGTACAAATTGTTGAGATCCTCAATTCGTTATTCATTACCTAATCTGTCTTGTGACAAGTCCATAGCCTCTTTCGAAATGAGTTCTCTACAGAGTGCAGCTACTGCTTCTTCTTTCAAGTTCCAGGATCTTCCCTATTCCTTATGACCATCAAGCAGCTGTTTATATCTTCTTCGTAATCTTCCCATCCCTTCTACCTCTGTCACTAAGGTGTTCTAGAAGGCAGTTCTTATGCAAAAGATGATGATTCCCTTACCCTTTCATCATTTTATTGTATGTAGGATGTTCTTTCCTCCTTGACTCTATGTACATAAGTAATACTTCTTCATTCTGCACACAACTGATCCAATTAATCTTCTCCATTCTTCTCTATGACCATATTTCATAACTATGTTCCAAATGTAGCATTTCACTAATTTCTTTCTTCAATTTAGGTCCAGTTTGTTAGCAGAAGACCCTTTTCTTGTTGAATACTTTTGCCATGGAAATCCTAATTTTTAATTTCATGCATACAACTTGTATCATTTGTTATCAAGCTATCCAGGCAGTTGAAATATTCCAGTCTCCAGTTGGTTTTGATCTATAATAATGTGAACTGAAGGCAGGGGTCTTGATATTCTCATTACCTTAGCCGTTTCTAAATTCATTTCCATTCCACAGCCCCTTCAAACTGCCATAGGCATAGTACTGCTGCCTCTAGTATGTAATTTTTACCCACTTTCCACTTTGTCTGTCCCTTGTACAAGAGTTCTTCTTAGCACTGTGTCCTCCCTCAATCCATAATTGTAACATGTCTATAAATATGATCAGCACAAAAGCCTACAAAATTATGTTTATTTCCCTGTTGCAGGGAAAGAAGGAAAGTGGTCGATATGAACATGAATATTCAAAGGAGAGCAAGAGTAAGAGCAACAGCTCAGGAGGCGCAGCTGTTGTGCCAGTGTGCTTGCCCTTGTGCTGTGCCATGCCTTGCGTCATCATGTGATCACAAGTACAGAAATATAATTAGTCTGGCATCATATATATCCATGTGCAATGACAATATTAACACACAAGTTAACCTTACATTTCCAGAAGAGAGGCAACCTTGCAGCATATAAGGTGCTGGGTGTTGCTGTGTTTAACACCTTTAATCAAGATCCAAGCTTCTTAGACCATTTACATGCAACACCTAATTTGTGATGAAGCTCTCTGGAATCGAGGTCCATGTGTTATATAAAAGTCATGCTTCACAGTTTCGGCAGCGTTAATGAAAAAGGCCTGCTTCAAAATTATCAAAGTTAGACTTACAACCTCTGAAAAAATGTATTTCTGCCTTGTGTCATCCCTCCAACAAGTAGGACTAAGTGCTCTGACACTAACAGTCTTTAAACATATAATGATGCAAAAAAAGAACTTCTGCAAAGATCAAATTTTAATCTGAAAATGTAAAAGAAAAAATGAAGCAGTCTTGTGGTCAATTAAGTATAAACAGGAAAACTGAGGTATAGAACCATGCATTCTTAACCTCAATGATATATGGATGTGACTGCATTCTGCTGATTTATTACACAGCAAGGAGTGATAACTCCTTACTGATGTTTTGGGACAACCTACTGGTCCCAAACATCAGCAAGGAATTACCACAGCTGCTACCATAATAACCCAGTAGAGTGCAGGTCTCATCTACTTTGCAGTGAAGCCTTAAATCCTGCATATATGGATGTGGCCAGATTCTTGCCTCGGCTGTTCTACCCCCAAGAAAAGAACTCCCAGTATCCATTGGATAGGAGATGGGTGAGCCCCAGGGCAGATCTGGAAGTTTTGGCAACATGGAAAATTTGTGCCTCAGCCAGGCATCAAACTCCAGACATCCAGTCCACAGCCCAGTCACTATACTGGCTGAGTTAAGCATCTTGAGCCTATGGAGACTTCACAGAATAATGTGTCGTGTCCTTGTTTCATTAGTAAGTACTGTGTTTTGCAGTTCTGGGACTATTCTCATCTGTTTATGTAAGTTACAGTTTGAAGCCGTGGCAAGGAGACACAGGGGAAACATTCCAAATCTGCAGAAAACTGGTCTTCTAAGTGCTAGAGAAATGAAGGTTAAAATAATGCATGTTCACCTGTGACATGTAATTACTGTTTCACAAATTAAGTCTTAACAAACACGCTACTGAACCCTGCCAGAAATGTTCACTTTTAATACAGAGGCTCTTATCTGCCCCTGCTGTAACACTAACCACTCTAGTGCAGGGATATTGCTAAAATGAAACTGAAATATGCTTCAATTCATCCCATGTCAAAGAATAAAGGCAATGTCTTATATACAGAAACTAAACCCTTAATTCTCATTAACTGAAAATGTATAAAGGAACCCTAAGCTATTACATGTGTATGTACTTGTATTTGCATTACCTTTCCTCTGCAGAGGAATAAGTTTGAGAACACATTTTTTTCAATTTTATACATTTACCAGCCATAACACTACTGGACTATGTGATTTCCCAAAATAAAATACATTACTTAAGGCAACAGAGTATGAAACATATACTGTACATATATTTTACACAAGAAATAAAAAATCTTCCTGAAAAGTGATAACACATCAAGGTGCATAAAAAAGACCTCTAAAATTATGAAAAACATGTTAGAATAACATCAATTTTAGGCCATGTCATCAAAATAAAGGGAAAGATTATTTTGATACACTAGATATCAGAAGTATTATTAAAGAGGAGAGACCTGGTGTTAAGTGCTGAGATTTCCTATGAAAAAGGTCTCAGCTGTGAGACAGATGTCAAAAGTTGGAGCCAATGCTGCACCCCCCTCTTCCCCCAACACACATACACATACACACACACACACACAATTTATCTAACCACATACAATCCAGTATTCAATGTCAGAATTCCCAGATCCAGACTACAAGCACTTCAAAATCTGTAAAAATGTGAAAACGGTACAGCATGTCAACATCAAGCAACTGTATGAGGTACTTTCAGCAACGGATATGCTTCCAGCAAAAAAGGATAAACCTTGATTTGAAAGAGTGCTACAGTTGCTTATGATATGCTCTACTACCATTCAGTACAAGTAACACTGAGCAAGTTTCACAGCAGTGCACTTCAGGCCTCTGTTCTCTGGATGTGGTGCTGTGTCACTGGGTGATTGGTGCTTGATGTTCTGAGACAACACAGTGATCTCAGAACACACAGCACCAATCACCTGGTAATGTTCCACCACATCCCAGAAGAATGGACACCTCGGAGTAATTCTGATTTACATGATCATAAAATCAGATTTTAAAATAATAAATTGTTATATTTATAACTTTATTGTATTGTATTATAGTGAAGTTCCTGGTCTGATGCACTGCCAAGTAAAAGGGTAACTGAAATTTATTCATCACTTAAAGTGTCAAAGGTCTTCAAAAAGGTACAATTCCAGTGGTTCCCAACCAATTGTGGTGTTGTGTGTAATGAAATGGCTCATTACTTAGCAAAGAAGGGGAAAACAATCAACCAAACATCTTAATTTAAACTATAACTTCACTCTGCCAAAACAAGTACAAAAAGGAACATTGCAGTTGACACCTAAAGATACTATGCCACTGAAAGTCAACAAAAACCCGTGAACAAAACTGTGAAGAACAGAAATATAATTTCTGATTTTCCAAGAGGAGATGCAGTGCCAGTTTTTTGACTAATCACCAGCTACAATTGTTTAGTGGGTCATTTATGGAAGTTGTTGATTTATCCACCCACAGTCTGTGTCATGTGTAAAGATTACTTCATAATGACTCAAAATCACCCCCCAATCTGCACACTCTGCCAATTGTGAAAATGTGGAGTTATATTAGGATGCTAGCAGGTGAATGAAATTCCTCAAAGTACCTGAGCATTACTACTTCTACTATCCATCCTAGCAAAAATGAACAGGGTATAAATAATGAGGAGATTAAGATTAAAGTCTTTAGGGATGTTACATTGTGTCAACAAGTAAACAGTGACTGATGTGTCAAATGGTATGGGTGCCTTCATCTTCAAAGTCAGGTAGTCCAATTGGACTGGTTGATATGGCGCAACATCCCAGAAGACTTGCATCTTCAAAGTTTGATCCACTTGTTACTACATGTCCTATGCCATCCAACAAAGCAACCCTTTACATTTAAACTGCCAAACTCATGCCCAGAGTTTCCTGTTACAGTTGCTTTGAAGGCTTACAAGAATTCCACATTCAATTTTCTCTAGCAGTACTTGTTACTGTGTATCTTAAATTTTTTACGTGATGCAAAAGATTCTGACTAGTGAGGAAGTTATCAAAATAAATGACTTGGCTTTTGGAACTGGTAACATACATCACAATAAAATATCTTTGGAACCCTAACAAACATCATGATCTCACTGTCAGCAGTTCAAAATGTTCTTTTTTACATTACAACCCAAGTGTGAAATAGAAACTAACTACGGTACACACTACCCCAAATTTTCTAATACAGACAGGCTTATTGCATATGCAATTCATTATATATTTCAGTATAACAGAGTGACACACAACTATGAATCACAACTAATGTTACATTCTCATCAATGCCCAGTGTCTTATTTACAGCTCACAATGTTACATTCTTGTCAGTGCCCAGTGTTCTATTTACTGACCACATGATCTTCATCTGTGAGGCTATCCATAAAATTTGCCACAACAAAATATTGCTGAAACCAGATAATATGCACTTTTACTTACAACAGAAGCTTCAAGTCATCAGTACAAACAGTGTATAAAGTAACATTTCAGCAGTGGCATTATAAGAGTGATGTCATGAACTATAACTACAGTATGGAAAATAAAAGTTCTGGTAAGTCACTTAAAAAGTGTTTAACCAAAATCCACAGTGAAGTGCCTACAGAAGAAATAAAGTAGATGCATAACTTGTACTCTTGACAATGTATTATTAACTGCAGATGGACAGGAAATAAGAATGCATAAGGCAGGAGTGCAAAGATCTTACAAAAATCTAGCAGCAATTCCAAAGTTCGAAGTGACATAAGGGTGACCTACAGCAAGTTCCATACTGAGGACCCACAAATATTAAGTGCCACTGAACAAAATTTAGCTGGCATCACAGCCTGGTGCCCAGGATTTGTGCACCCCTGGCATACAGAAATAAGAAATGTGTAGAATGATTTGAATTGGAACATCTGAAGGGAAGAGATACAAGGCAGGTTTAAAGGCTGTCACAATCTATACAGCTGTACAGAACTCTGAAAGGGCAGGCTGTATTCCAAATTTTGTGCTGTGCTAATTCTTATACTGTTTTATCTGCATTGTCATTTAAGGGTTACATGTAGGCACAGTCCTCATGATTATTTATTTTTTTGTGCATTGTGCCCAGAAATGTTTTAAAACTGACCCTGAAGGGACTACTTGTGAAAACACGCACAGATCATTCCTACATTAAACCAACCAGATGCACCAGTATATTACCCGCTAGCAAGCAGACAGCAGTATCTGTTTGACAAATGCCTGTTACAGTATGTACAGTCTTGAACTGCTGATGATGGATGGAAAGACTGTCCAGAATGTGTACAGTGCCTTTCTAAAATAAATAAATTTGATACGTTGGTGCATCTAGTTGGTTTTACTAAAGGAGTAATATTACGATGCATGCCCCTATGAACATAAAAAAAACATGCATATCACCCAGGAACAATAAAATGGGGACTGTGAATGTGTGGGTGCAGGATTGGCACAGATGACTCAAGAGAGTTCGTGTGTACACACTAATCAACACATGGCACCATAAAAAGGCTGGGAATTTCCTGACAAAGTGAGGGGCTCACTGAACAAAGAAAAGCTCTGTTAGATAATAACAATAAACACCATAGGCACCCTCTTCCTGTGAATACATGCACACAGCTTTTTTCTTGTGAATACATACACACAGCTTTTTTCCTGTGAATACATGCACACAACTTTGTCTATAAGAATTAAACACAAAACCTCATTCAGAATATTCAGTATCCAGAGTTCTGCCAGAGACTGAATAACAGATATAACGCACAGCCAAACACTGTGTATGTTATATTAAAAAATTAACATCCAGCCAATGTTACCTCATGAAAGCCAACTTGAATGTAACATACCTAAATGATCCTTCAGTAGAAGTAAATGGCAAACACAACTGTCATGCAGAATATGGATTCCTGGAATACAGATCAATAATGTTAATAAACCATCATTCTTCCTGGTATTAGACCTAGTTACTTATTTTGGATACCATAAAACACAGTTTTCATGTTCTATTAGAAACATTCAAAGTTCCAACATTTTGCGGTATTTCTCAGATTTTACCAGATCTCCTTTTTTCAACACAATCCCTTCAATCTCTCCTGCAATCTTTCACAAAACACTTCATTGGTGATTCACTGACAGCAATGTCCATGATAATAATTGACTAAATTCAAATCAAGTACTTTCCAGTTAACACATTTTGGCACCAAGCAGTTTGAACTAATGAGGGTTTACAGTATTTACATTTCTATATCCAACATTTAGCTTACAGTTACGAGTGTCTGTAAGGAAGATACACATAAACTTCAAATGCACTCTTTCACAAGATCAGAAATAAGTAACACTGCCCATTCCATCAATACAGTCCTAAACTGTTACAATGATATCATGATTACTCACATTGATGAATATATCACTGGCATAATTATCTGTATCAGCATCCCACAGGCAGCGGGACCCAATCTTGATGCCAGCTCCATGCTGTTCACCAAGCACAACTTGCACCACATACTTGTACCTCTTGAAACCTAGCTCTGCAACATCACACAGCAGAATTTAGTACTCCACCACTCAACTAAAAATATATCACTGGCTGATGAACATTTAACTGGTAGAAGGTGAAAACTCAATTATTGGGGGAGCCAGGATAGCACAGTCGGTATAGCAACTAGGCGATGGTTTGGACAATCAGGGATACTATTTGGAGCAGAGGTAAGAGATTCCCCCCTTTCCCCCCACATAAAGTCTTTCTTCTCACAACCAAACCTACATGGTCTCCAGAATAAACTGGTTTCACATTTCTGTCCACATACCTTTTACTTTGTTTCGTACAGCAGTTGCAATATTCTTTGTCCAAACTTCAGCTGCTTCCACTGTGTACTTTTTCCCTCCCAACTCATCATTCATCACACCATGGATTAGTTCCTTCACTGTCATTGCTCGGAATCTACAAACAGTAATGAATATGGGTTTGTTTCTATGCTTTCTTACATGGCAAAAAAAAAGGGGGGGGTCTATCTATCTGCTCTGTCTGAATTAAGGAAGATGGAGATACTGGTGGCACAAATCCCTGCAAACTGCAATTAAAATTCCAGTCTGACAATGACAATGTGCAATGTAATCACATTGCTATTTCCTCAGCTTGCATAGGTCAGTCTAGTTACATATATTGTATGGAGTCTGGTAAAATTCTGTTGAGGCTTCAGTTATGCTGCAGTTGCCAGGGGCTATGGGACAGATTTTTCTTCAAGTACAACAATTTTCCTCTGACAGTATCATTCCACCAACACTCCATATCCATTCAATCATTCATTCATTCATTCATTCATTCATCACCAATGCTGTACTATCTCAGCAACCAACAGCATCACTGAATAAAACATTTTAGAAAGAGTCAAATGTGAAGAGACAATAAATTAACCCAATAACTTTTTGGTGCAAAATTCCAACAAAATTAATTTCATAGTTACAGTGATAAAAAATGGAGTAATGACTGTCATGATAACCTAATATTTTGCTCAAAGAATGCATAATAATAAAATACACCTACATGTAAAAAACATTTCATATTTCATTCTCTTAACAACAAGTACATATTTCCTCAACCCTTTGGCACCAAAAGTCAACTACAGTCAACGTGCAGTGTGATGCTGTAAAAACTGAAAATCCACTAAAGTGATTTGCTGAAAACATGCACAGTAATGGGCAGCTATTTAAATTCTGGGTCTTTGGTCGAATATATTGGGCATTTAATTCTGGCCCCAAAGGGTTAAATATGCATGTGTGTGTGTGTGTGTGTGTGTGTGTGTGTGTGCACGTGTACACACACACACACACACACACAGTAAAGTTTGGATATTTACAAGTGTAATTCTTGACATAATATTTATGAAATTAATTAACAGAACATACTACAAAGAATGCTCTGTAATGCACAGGGAATGAACACATGCATGGGTCTCCACTGGAAGCTGATGAAATAGGTGTGAAGCACATTTCACAGTGTTCTGCACTAAAGGTTATAGATTTCGGTATAATGAATGCAGTCACTCTACTGTGTGTTACAAACAAGATCAACAGAAACAATCCCATAAAAAAAGCAAAAATATATCACCTTAGACAAAGATTAGGTTGCTATGTACAAATTCTGTCCATGGTGGCTAATGATTAATATGCCCAATGGATATGTTGTCCTTTACTAACAGTAAACCAAGCTAGAAAGAGAATTTACCTTTCATCAAATTCAGGCCTTATCTGAAATGAATGTGAAGAATTCTTTTCATCTTCACCAGGTATGGAAATTTTATGTGTTTCAGATTCTTCAAGTCGACCATCATGTGGGTCATCAGACTTCACATCCATCTTCACTTATGTAAGTTCCACAGCTACAGCTTCTAAACTTGCACAGTGTACCTAACATTGAACAAAACGTGTACAATGTTTCCCAATGCCTAAGTATGGAATACTGATTTCAGAGAACCAAATTGAATGACATAATATATCACTAATTCTTCATGCTGAATGGGAGATGAAGTAATTATGCATACACTGGGCATCATTGGAATACAATTACTGGTTACATATGTATCTTATTCTTACAAGACTTTACCAACAAATTTCTGTAATTGCACTAATGATATTTAAACAAGTACTTCTTAATGCCTGGATAGTTTTATATTTTCCCAAAATAGCCATATGCCATGATAGGATGGATTGGACAAGCCTACTTTAATTTAATTTTCTTTGCTTTGTGCCCGTGCACAGCCTATAAAGCATGCATACAACATTAGGGCAGGGCAGTTTAGTTACATATTGTTTTCTGTACACTATGTTTGAGCACAGTACCATAAACAAAATACAATTGTGGCACATGACATGATAGGTATCACACAAGTGTGTAGTAATGAGGTATGGTCGCATAATGTAAACAGTTCTGGTAGATTATTTAATCAGTTACTTGCCTCTACCAAAAGCAGCTCTAAAATTCACATGCAGAGTATTATAAGATACACATAGCGACTACATGAGTTAAACCAAGAAGTAAGATACGACGCAAACTCGCCCATGCCCTTAATTAAGTACAATGCCATGAAGGCACATGGAGTAATGGAGATAAACCTCCACACATTCTTAACCACTGCACTGTAGCCCAAAAATGTGGTCCTATTCTATCCCGTCGCTTTACTAGTGGGGAAACCCCTAGTACGCACCTAACATGTGGCTGGGTAGACCGTGTGTTGGGAAGCGAGAAATTTCTTGTCCTTAACGGCAAATGCATTCCAACAAACGTCAACCTACTCGGACTTAAACGTGTCACAGCACTGTAAAATGACACGCTTACCAATCAAACGGCAACCATAATCAAAATTAAAAACACTCCAATGTGAAATACGCACCGTACAATGACACACTTACCAATCAAAGGGCAACCGTAACCAAAATTAAAAACATTCCAATATGAAATGCTATTTCAGCACACTGGAGGATGTCATAACAGCTTAATTCCAGTCTCACTTAGCGAACGTTTTTTGGTTTCGATATGCCTAAAGATCATGGACCAGTTATTAGCCATTCACTGCATGCTGTATGTTTCCGTACAACATGAATAGAACTGAAACACCAATAAGTATAAACTACGAATTTCCAAACATAGCCACTAAAATTGCGCTCTATCGAACTGCTCAACGAAAAATCGATTTCAAATTCCTGCTCCACTCCTGGCTCATTGCATATCCAATCCGTGACATACTGTGCCATGCTGTCGATAGCACTTCTCTGCCATCTATGAGAAATGACAATATCATCTTTGTGGGTGGTAGCGATAGCTTAGTCGGCCATTCGACTAAACTTTTACCCCACTCGCCGTACCGCTTAAAATCAGAATATTCCAATGAATAACTTCGAAACTTTGCTATTTAACCTTTATCCCACGAACGCACCCGATCCTTTTAAATCGGCATCTTACGAACGCACCAAATGGGTGCGCTGCGGCCATTTAAATCCTCTGCACAGTCATGTACGGGCTTAGAATTATAGCCCACACGCTATCTCCATATTATATAATGTTTTGTGGTCAGATTCGCGCTCCGACCACTTTACCCAATTATGTACATATGGACGTCATGAATAGCAGTTTCTAGGCATCCTGTAATTTTCGAAACCTCGTCTGTTTGTTTTCTT
>Ga0209755_10005215_pt1 | contig 14886 bp, 13 predicted proteins | sample TergutCo191P1_FD_187301 | JGI IMG/M metagenome (GOLD analysis project Ga0209755, IMG submission 187301) | Cornitermes sp. P1 segment gut microbial communities from Petit-Saut dam, French Guiana - Co191P1 (SPAdes) (version 2) | ecosystem: Host-associated > Arthropoda: Insects > Digestive system... | reverse complement strand
GAGAATCCCGCCGATTATCGGAACAGCTTTGAAAAATACGTTTGGTATTTCTTTAATTTTAATATCTTTTTTTACAAAGACTTCTATTATCAGCACATAGATAACAGAAACAGCGCTGACTTCCACAAGAGTAAGCAATCCGGAAAAATATCCCGCGACAAGAATTATTGGAAGCAGAATTTCAAAGAACGATTCCTTTAAAGATTTAAAAGCGTCCTTTGAATTAAATTTTTCTCTTTGAATTTTTACTTTTGTCGTAAGGGCAAAACCTGTAATGATCATCGCAAGCACAAGAATAATTCCGGGAATAATAGCGCCGATAAAATAATGAATGATGCTGTACTCAACAGGAACATTCATATAATGAAGTATTGTGTTGCTTGTTGACGCTACAAGAATTATCGGGAGGCTCGGCGGGAACATCAATCCAATTCCGCCCGCTGATGTTAGCAATCCGATAGAAAAACGCTCTGAGTATTTATTTTCATTTAAAATAACAAGAAGAATTCCGCCGAGAGCCAAAATGGTAACCCCGGACGCGCCTGTAAACGAAGTAAAAAAAGAGCAGATAATAACAGTCGCGATAATTATGCCGCCTGGCATCCAGCCAAAATAATTTTTGAATGTGCGGACAAGCCTTTCTCCCGCCTTGCTTTCGGAAAGGAAAAAACCCGTCAATGTAAAAAGAGGAATCGCAATAATATCGGAATTAGTCAGCGCGGAATAAATATGCTGCGCGACGTAATCCGGCTCCTGTCCCGCGGCTTGAAACATCACCATCGCGATACCGCCGAGAACCGCGAACACCGGCATTCCCGCAATCCCCGCAAGAATTAAAAGAAGTATAAACGGAAGATCAAAGTTATAAATCATTACAAGATCGTACATGTAATTGATCCATGTAAAAAACGGCTCGGGGGTATTCTGTGGAACGATGCCCCAGATAATTTTGGCGATTGCGGGTAACGCGGCGATACAGCCAATTATAACAGCGGCGATTGCTATAATTTTATCGCGCATGGTTTTAAGATTAGAAATAATACGAAGGGCGATAACCATAAAACCAAGAGGCATTGCGATTGCAAGAATTTGATCCGTTAAAAAACCAACTTGTCTTCCCAGCAGTCCGAACTTGATAAATGAAACGCAGTTCCACATGAGAATGCTGAGTAAAAAAACAGAAATTAAACTGCAGATAACAGTAAGCGTTTTTTTAATTTTTTCATTTTTAATAAATTTAACCGCTGTAATGGAAATGTGTTCTTCGGATTTTGTCGTAAGCATCGCCGCGAAAAAAGCCGCAATTAAAAGAGAATGAGAAATTATCAGAGTGGAGCCCGGAACTGTCAGGCTGAACTGGCGCAGTATAAGCTCAATGAAAGGCAAAATAGCCATAAACGAAAGCGAAGTAAAGCAAATTATATTTTCAATCCATGAAATTTTAAACTTCTTAAAAAATTTGACAAGAGCTCCGAACATATTATCCATTGTGATATCCTTATGCTGTTATCTTCCGCTTCTTGCTCTTTCAAGAATACCGGTAATCCTTGTATATATATCACGATCATAAACCGATCCGAGAAGAGAAGGTATGGCATTGTTTATATCAGCGCGCCACAAATCCTGCTGCGCCGAAGAAGGAGTATTTATAAGAAGACCTCCCGTTCTCATTGACGATATGGCGCTTGTTTCGGTCCTTACCACTGCGCTGTCAAATTCTGTCGCTATCGACTGAGTAGCTCTTACTATCGCCTGTTGATTCGCGGCGCTTAATTGATTCCATGTAACCCTGTTCATAACAACAGCGCCCATAATGGGACATATCGGTATATCAAGCATATTAAGCCCTCTATGCAGATTCATAGGAACAATTAAAGCCGGTATCAGATAAAAAGCTGATACCATATTGCTTGCAAGCCTTGTCCCAAGACTTGACATATCAGTTTCCACTAAATTGTAATTCATTGTTCTGAATACTGTGTTCATAGATACAAGCTCGGGGCTTGTGGCGACTCTTAACCTGCGAAGTTCATTGGGTACGCGCACAGGTTCTTTTGAAAAGATATAAACCCAGCCGCCTTTTGACCAGGCGATGACAACAAACTCTTCCCTTACGCGGGTTTCAAGAACAGGTTTTATATCCGCAAGAACAAGATTAAGCTCCGCGTCATTTCTAATCATAAAAGGAACGCTTAAATTCATGACAGCCGGGCATATCTCATACATTCCGGCGGAAGTGAACACCGCCGCCTGAATTGAATTGCTGCGAAGAGAAGAAAGTATTGCCGTTTCGCCCTGCTGCGATCCGTGCGTCATTACTACGTTTACCTGATTACTGGTAACGCGCGCCCAATCGGCGGCAAGGCGATCAAGCGCTCTTCCCCAGTCTGAATTCCGCGGCAGACCTGATACAAAACGTATATTGGTTACCTGTGAACTGGTACTGCCGCGCTGCGCGAAGATACTGCCGAAAGGAATAACAAAAAGTAAAATTGAAATAAATAAAATTGTCAGGTTTCTTTTCATATAACGCTCCTTTTATGTTCTTAATAAAAACGATCTATCAATAATAATCCGGTATGGGAAGTGAATGAAAATGCCTCCACGCGTTTTCCAGAAGCCAGCGGGCTTTTTGCTGGTTAATAATATTTACAAGCCGCGTTGACGCATCAATGTTGGGATCAATGGCAATTGCTTTTTGAAGGCAGTCTTCGAATGTATCATAATCATCGGCGGGTATGCATATAAGCTGAGCGAACGACACATACGCGCCGGCGGAATTTCCATTTGTCTTTTCGATTGCTTTTTTAAAATGTTGTTCCGCGAGCTCAACGCTGCCGCCCATCGCTTCCGGCATAGAGGCGTAAAAAATAATAAAAAATTCATCCAGCGCGCCGCTGTTAAAATCAGGATCAAGTTCGTATGCCCGCAGAATCATCGCGCTCCATTCGGGAAGCCGGTTGCTCAATTCATAATCAAGAATATCAATTGAATAAGCGGAAAGCCCGCCCGCGACAGTCCAGTAAAGAAGACCAGCGTCTGTCTTCTTGCATTTAGAAAGCAAAGTCCGCATACTTCCGTTGTCCACGGATGCTTTACTAAAACCGGGAAATTTTAATTCGAGGGCTTTGCAAAGCATTTCATAACCGCGCAGGTACAGCAATTTTGATCTGTCTAACGCGGCTACCCTTTGCTCATATTCGTAATCGGGAAGCATTTCCGCAGGTGACTGAACAAAGGCGTTTGCGTACATGACAAACAAAGAGCCTGTCGTCAGCAGCAGCCCGTAATGATTGGGGTTTTGCGAAAGCAAAGTCTCATACAGTTTAATCGCAAAAGGGAGAGCGTCTCCGACCAGCTTAGGATCGGAATCCCCGGTAAAAACATCGGCGCTTCCGTCCCCTGTTAACGCGTCCGCAACCATATTCATAGCCATTTTATTTATTGAGCATGACGGCAGCGAGAAGCAAAAAACTACGGCAAGAAGGGCGAATATTTTCATTCTCATGATTAATATAACACGTTTCATCATAATATTAGAATTATACCTTTAAACCCGTAAAAAAAAAAGGAAAAAATAATAAGAAGAATGATGATAAATGTTAATTATTTCCGGTAATTATGATGTAAAATCAATTCTATGAAGGTATTAACTGCGGAAAATTTAACAAAAATATATCAAAGCGGCGCCGGCGGCGCGGTTTCCGGCAAGAAAGCCCTGAACAGCGTAAATCTTTCTATAGAAGAAGGCGAAATCTTCGGGTTTTTAGGCCCGAACGGAGCAGGCAAAACAACGGCAGTAAAACTGTTAAACGGGATGCTTACGCTTACAGAAGGTTCATGCAGCGTTTTCGGCATCGATCCCGGCGCTGCCCCGGAAAAAGTGCACGCGATATCCGGCGTAGTCACAGAGCACGCTCAAATGTACAACAACCTTACAGGACTCCAGAACCTTATATTTTTCGGAGCGGTTTTTAATATTGATGAGAGTGATGCAAAACGCCGCGCGCTTGAAATTCTTGAGAGCCTGTCGCTTTTGGGCGCGAAGGATCAAAAGCTGGGCGAATACTCTACCGGGATGCGCCAGAGATTATCGCTTGCAAGAGCGATGATTCATCAGCCGAAAATTTTATTTCTTGATGAGCCGACTTCCGGCTTAGACCCCGAGAGCGCGCTTAATGTAAACAATTTGATAAAAAGCCTCGCCCGTGAAAAGGGGACGACTGTGTTCCTTTGCACCCATCAGCTTCGCTATGCCGAGGAGATTTGCGCAAAGTACGGGCTGATAAGCGAAGGAAGCATGCTCGCATCCGGCTCGCTCGATGATTTACATTCGCTTGTTTTTTCGGGATTAACGGCTGTAATAAAAACCGAAACTGGAGAGAAAGAAAAAGAAATCGGGTCAATAGAAGAAATTCCTGTTTTAGTAAAACAAATTGTTGATTCAGGCGGCAAGGTATACCATGTTTCGGCGCACAAACATTCACTGGAAGAAATTTATTTCGCGCTTCTTGAAAAAACAAAAAAGGACGGCATAGCTTTATGATAAATCAAACGCGAATCGATTTAAAAATACGCGCGATAATTAAAAAAGACATTACAAGCGTTACTTCAAATAAACGAATGATGACAGCTCTGATCATAGTCGCTTTAATGATGTCGGTAGTAGTGCCTGTTACTTTTCTTCTGACAATTATTTTTATCCCGGAAGATTCGCCTGACATGAGAGATATGATAACTCTCCTTGGATCAACTGTAATAACGGAAGAAAGCAGTATGCAGAACATGCTTATAAATATGATTTTAAATTATGTTGTGCCGTTATTTTTTCTTTTAATACCTATTATGGCTTCTTCTGTAATGGCGTCAAGCTCTTTTGTCGGCGAAAAAGAAAAGAAAACGCTTGAAACGCTGCTTTACAGTCCTTTGCCATTGAAAGATATTTTCAACGCGAAAATTTTCGCGGCTTTTCTGCTCAGCATGGCTGTATCGGTATTGTCATTTATCATTATGATCATAATTTTTGAAACGTTGCTTTTTATTTTGATAAAAACAATGATAATGCCGAATATCAACTGGCTTATCATGATGCTTTTAGTATCTCCTGCAATGTCGCTTATCTCGATTAATCTGATCGTCCGCGGTTCGGCGAAAGCGCAGACTTCCGAAGAAGCGCAGCAGAGCAGCCTGTTTTTGATTTTACCTGTAACTTTATTAATAACAGGGCAATTCACAGGAATAATGATGCTTGGCCCGCACATTTTTCTAATCCTCGGCGCGGCGACGGCATTGATTGCGCTAATTTTGTTCAGAGGCTCGTTTGGAAATTACAGTTACGAGAAACTGCTGCGGTGATGAATTTTAATAACTTATATCGAAATAAGTTTTGTGAGATAATCACAGTATGAAAGATTTTATTATAATTTTATCCGCCGTATTATTTTTATCAGCGGTGAACTCAGGCGCGCAGGAAAGAAGCGTTTCAGATTATTCGTTAAGAAGTCTTCAGACATATCAATACAGAACAAGCCCCGTCACTATAGAACGCCTTGCGTTTAAAAATAATATTCAATACGCGTATAACGCCGTTTATACAAGCATGGGTTTGACTGTAAGCGCAAGGTTAAGCGTGCCTGCTGTTAATCCGCAGAATATAAAAGGAATAATTATAATGCTGCGCGGACATCAGCGCCCTGACGGTTATTACACGGGAAAAGGAACGGAAAATCCGGCAAGAAGATATTTGCAAAGCGGCTGGGCGGTTATCGCTCCTGATTTTCTTGGTTACGGTTCTTCTTCGCCGGCGCCCTCCCCTTCTTTACTGCATCAATTTTATTCAACAATAAACGCGGTTGAATTATATAACAGCCTTTTGCAGCCGGTCTTTAATTACAGCGCAGCAGTAGCCGCGGCGGACAGAGTTTACCTTCCGCAAATATTTAATAAAATTGTTATGTGGGGTCACAGTAACGGCGGACAGGCTGCCATTCACTTTTTAGAAATTATACAAAGGCCTGTTACAACTGTTTTATGGGCGCCTGTCGGGCTTCCTTTTCCCGACAGCGCGGGACATTACGGACGCGGCGCCGAATGGCTGAATTCTTTTAAAAGAGATTATACCGCCGGTGATTTTTCGTTATTAAACTTTCTTGATAAAATCGCCCCGCAGACACGCATATTACTTCATCAGGGAGATAATGACAGATCGGTTCCAAAAGCATGGAATGACGCGCTGGTTAGAGCGATAACAGAAGAAAACGCGCGCCGCGATTTAAGCGGCAGTGGAAGAATCAATCTGCGCTATGAAGTGTATACAGGCGCGGATCATAATATCAATCCATATTGGGACACAGTTATTCCGCGCGATATAGAATTCTGGGAAGCGCAGAGGTGATGCGCCCTTCATGCGGAATACAATACTTTCCCTACCCTGTCAATGTGTGCTTTTAAATCAGGATTAGAAAGTTTGTCATAAATTGAAACATCAACAAAATACGGTATGTCAGAATCATCTAAATCACCTGTGATATCAAGAAGATCGTCTCTTGTAAAACTATTATCTGTTTTGAAGGTTATATCAATATCGGAACCGGTATGGAAATTTCCTTTAGCTCTGCTGCCGTACAAGACAGCTTGTTTTATTCCCGGATATTTATTAAATAAAGAATAAAGAATTGTAATTGTGTTATCTGACAAACCATATTGCATAAATTATTCCATGATTTCCATTTTTTCCGCCAGTTTATTCATTTGGCTGTAATATATATTTTTAATTGCAATAAATATTTCTTCGGCGGCATCTTCATCATATAAATGAGACGCTAAATTACGATCTTTAAGCATTTTCATCCAGACATCTCCATCTTCAATAATTCCCTTGTTAAAAGCATGACGAATCGCGTTTTTACTGCCGATTATGCCTGTTATTCCCTGTTCTTCAAGATAATCTTTCATAACATTCCATGCAAGCTCAAAGGTGAATTCAAAACATTGTATTACTCCCTGTTTCTCAAGATCGGACAATTCCCGCTCCTGTGAAAGTTCAACAGCGTTTTTTACAACCGCAAGAGCCTTTTTATAGTTTTGAAAACGCTGCTTCCAGCGGATATCCTGACTCATATATAGTAATTTATACTTTTTATAAAATTTTTCAAGAGCTTTTTGGAGGGATTAGGTTTTGCAGCACTGTGGGAAAATTGTTCCAAAAGTGGTTCCTGTTACCACTTGTGTTACCGATCGTAAAAAAAATCTAAATAGGGGTTGTCCAAGAAGAATAAAAGTCCACGGATTAACGCGGATTTTCACGGATTAAGCGGCGATTTGTTCCAATAATCTGCGTAATCCGTGGATAAATTCTTACTTCTCGGACAGCTCCTAAAAAAAGTATTACATGCTGCTCAAACACATTAAAAAATTTATTTGTTTTCGATATTTTTTAATGCGCTTCTCATGTTAAAAAAGATTATTACTGGACCGAATAATATAACATCTAATATTAAACCAGCTAGTAAACCTAAGAAAGCAAAGCCAATATGAAAATTATTATTCCATCCAGCTAATAGAATACCTGAAACAACAAATCCCGCTATTGGAATTAACCATAATATAATTTCTACGATAATTGAATAAATATCACCCACAAATTTCTGAAGAATCATTTTAACTCCTTTGTAAGATTTTATATAATCTTTAAAATATTTATATATTATTTTTGCCGTTTTAATAGTAAATAATACACATTCTTTTAATGTACCGCTACGTATAAATATATAAATATGATATGTAATATTAAAAACAACAGAAACAATTAAGCCTATTATGAAAAAATAAGCACCTGTTTGAAATTCTGAAAAACCTAATGTTTCAATACTCACTAAATTATCAGAATATAATTTTTTTATCCCTATAAATATATTAATTAAAAAATAGAGAAAAATAATATAAATAAAAAAATCCAAGAAATTACTATCTTTCTTTCTCTTTAAATTTAATATTATAAATAATAATAAACCTATTAAAGATGAGATAAATAATCCATATGATGGAAATCCAATGTTATTATTCATTATTGGATTATACTTTTGCAAATTTACCTTTAATAATTGCCCGGATAAATATTCTAAAATTTGAAATCCATTTAAATTTAAAGAAAAGGGCATAAAAAAACTAATTAAAATAATTAGGAATCCAATTCTACCAAAAATTTTAATAATTGACATAAATTTGGTCATTTAAAATCCTTTTACATTTAAAGTCTGTTTGACTATAATTTAATTTATTTCAACATTATTCAAATATTAGGAAAACAAAGTTAATTTGCCGCCCAACGCTTGGATAAATGTAAAATTACCATGATGGTGCTAAATGGTTCCTGCTACCACTTGCGTTACCATCCTTACCGCGGCGGTGTATATGTCCATGTAGTGTTATTACCACTTCTTGTTCCAATATATGTTCCAGCCTTTCTATCATTTCTATTGTAATATGCATCAAAAGTGTTATTTTGACTAATACCGATACCACTATTACTAATATTTACATTAGCTCCAATAATAACACTTGTTATTCTGAAATCTGAAGTTGATGCACTATATAAACCTGGAAAAAATGCTGAATTACCTATAGAATTTATACTGTTAGGAAAGTTAACTCTGGTCAATTGCGAATTGTTAGAAAACGCACTATTTCCAATAGTTCTAACACCATTTGGAATCATCACACTTATGAGATTTTTGCTTTGAAGAGCTCTTTCACCAATTTCAATTACAGTTATCCCATTAATAATTGAAGGTATAACAACATTTGTTTGGCTTCCGTTGTAGCCTGTTAAAACACCGCTATTATTAACAGTGAAAAACGCTTCATTTGTAGCGACTACTCCTCCGGGTCTTGATAACATACCAAATTCATTTGCAGGCAAAATAGTAATTCGTTTTTGTCTTGCGGCGGTTTCAGCGGGAATACCGTCAATGCTAATTACTCGTATAGAAAGCCTGTCTGTGATAAAATTTACATCGACTCCGGGGATAGATACTGTCCCCTGCCACAGACCTCTTGCGCTTGTTATCCCAAATCTGACAAAGAAACCATAAGGTATACTTACGGTTCCCCTTCCTATGCTCTGTCCTTGTTCATTGATAACTTCCGTAACCACAGAAAAATTGTTTGATTTACCTGTAAAAGGCGAAGGCGTGCTTACAACATTATTTGGCCAGTCAAACCCCCAGTCTCCGGTTCTGCCTGTCGCTCTAAGGCTTTCTTCGATAGTCAAGATAACCTCATTTATTGTATGTACCCAAAAATCATCCGGTACAAGCCTCATATTAAAACTGAGTTCCACTGTTTCATTTTGATAATTTATTGTTCCTTGTCTGATGTTTGAATCGTATAAAAGATAATAAGGCTGCGGCTCGTTTACATAATTCCGGTAAAAAGTCTCTGTTTCCTGCAAGCGCGCAAGCCATTGCCTGCGCCAAGCGATGTCGTTACGCGCATTAGCGCCTATGCTGTCGCTTGCGATACTGGCGGAAATAATACTAAGACGGTTTTCAATTTCTGTAAGACCCGGGTCGTAACTGCCGGCTTTAATAAAAAATGAAAGAGCTTCAACATCATTTCCCAGCTGCTGGGCAGTAATTCCCTGGGCAAGAGCGGTCTGGGCGTTCACATGATCCGCATCCGCTTCTCTTGTAAGTTCCTGCCTTGCCCTTGCGGTTAACGTTACGCCCATTCTTTGAAGCAGTTCAATAGAAGCGCGCCGTATGCCTGTCATATTATTAAGTTCCGTGAAAGATATTGTCCCAGAATAAGATGCGGTTGTCATTTTACTCGCTGTATCTGTAATCTGCATTTGCAAAACATAACCTGTCGCGGTTCTTGTTATATTTCCGCCCATAATATGCGTTGTTGGAGTTAACCTGCCTAAATCCATACTGGCTGAATTATCGTCATCGTAATAACCTGAAAAAAGTTCAGCGTATTGATCGTCAAGGCGCTGGCGATCCAATACAGAAATCGCCGAATAAGTGGAAAAGTTGCTTACAAATTCACCTTGTATTAATGCCGGAAGATAACCTTGATCATTTGCAAGACCTGTTACCTGCGGTGGAAGGATAGCGATACTGATTCCTCTTCCGCCGTTTCCTGTAAAGTATGGCGAAGCAGGTGTTGTTTGTTGAATCTGTTGCTGTTGAGCTTGTTGTGGATTTGTTTGCTGTACTTGAGACGGCTGCTGAGCTTGCTGCGGCTGAGATGGCTGCGGTTGAGGAATTCTCTGTTGCTGAGTCTGCTGCGGTTGACTATCAGGCGCACTCGCCGTACTCCCCAATCCAAACAAAACAAACACCGCCAATACCATCACCATAAAAACATGAAGTTTCCAGTTTTCTTTTTTCATCATAATATTCTCCTTTTAATAAACATATAGAAAATGAAATTTTCAAAAAAAGCGAAAAACGCAATAAAGACGATATCTAAAATATCAAATGTGCCGGGTAAGACAGCGGAAATTTGCATGATTTCCATAAATAGCGCAGTAACTAAAAATACGCAAAAATATATAAATCTCCATTTTGGATTGGTAAGCCATACTGCCCTGATTGCCAATAATCCTGATAAAAACCAAAGCCCGTCAGGCAGGTTAAAAAGAAACATGGAAATAAATATATTGTCAGCCGGAACAGAAAAATAAATTGTCTCTAAAAATAAAGGTTTTGCAAAAACATGAAAAATCATCATATTGTGATTTCTGAAAAAAGCGTAAATTAGTAATCCGCTAAGAAGAGAAACAAGCGCAAAAAACAGTATTTTATGCCTAAACTGTGAAATTACCTTGAAATCACAAATATTTCTATAGTTTTTCTTAGTTAGTAGATTATTCATATAAAAGACTATATATAGGTATTTTCTACTAATGTCAAGAGTTTATTATGAATATTTTCATAATATAAATAATTATGGGATTTAGAGAAAATCTTAAGGATCAATTAAGCTTTTCCGGTGTATATGTAAAAGAATTAGCAGCGTTATCAGGAGTTAAGAAACAAACTATTGACAGCTATTTAAAAACAAATAACTGCATACCCAAAGCAGACGCCGCTGTCGCGATAGCGAAAGCTCTTGGCGTATCTGTTGAATATCTTGTAACCGGTAAAGATATTAAGCAAAAAATGATAAATTACCCCATCGAAGCCAGAATTGCGGCCGAAATTACCGCGCAAATGAGTCTGAAAAACCGCAAAATGGCGCTCGCGGTCATAAAATCAATGAAAAAGCAGGAAGATGACGAGAAAAGATAGAAGATAACTAAAAACTTAATTATTTCATTTTAATAAAATTCTTTATTTTTCGGTCAAGCAAAATGGAACTCCGGCGCCATATATAGGCAGGAGTTTTTATGAAAGTAAACAGAAATTTTAAGGACAGTGTTTTCACAAAACTGTTCAGCGACCCCGACCTGCTCCGGGATGTCTACAGCGCGCTCGGAGGCGTAACATTGCCGTCCGACATTCCGGTTTCCATAAACACACTTGATAATGTGTTGTATATGGATTTTAAAAACGACATCTCTTTCGAGGTTGGAGGAAAACTTGTTGTATTGATAGAACATCAAAGCACAATTAATCCTAACATGGCTTTGCGCATGTTTTTCTACTTTTCCAAAGTATTGGAAAAAATGATCAAAGGAAAAAGCCTGTATACAAGCAAATCTATATCAATTCCATGGCCTGAGTTTTACGTGCTTTACAACGGAAGAAAACCGTATCCTGATGAATTAATTCTAAAATTATCAGATCTTTTTATGAAACCTCAAGAGTTAGGTCTTCCTGAAAAAACATTCCCTTTGTTGGAATTGAAAGTAAAAGTTCTAAACATCAATGAAGGAAAAAACACAAACATAGTAAAGCGGTGTTCAAAACTGGCTGAATACAGTGCATTTGTGACAAAAACAAATGAATATTTGAAAACGATAGATGATAAAGAAAAAGCAGTCGAAGAATCTATAAAATATTGTCAAAAACATGATATATTAAAGGAGTTCCTTGAGATTCATGGTTCGGAGGTGTTTAATATGATATTGGAAGAATGGAATATGGATGACGCAAAAGTGGTTTGGCAGGAAGAAGCATGGGAAGAAGGACACGAGGAAGGCCGTATAGAAGAAAAACAAGCTATCGCTCGTAACTTACTGGCAGAAGGTTCAACCCATGAATTTATCCAAAAAATCACAGGACTTTCTATAGATGAAATAGCAAAATTGTAATTTTAAAGAAACCGCGATAATCAACTATATTACCGCTGTAGTATATGTCTAATATCCTTAGTCCCCAATCACCGCGCGAATGTCTTTTTTAATTGCGTCAAGTTTTCGCGCGGCTTCGGCTTTTGCGGCCGCAAGCCCGCCTGAACCAACTTCCGCGCGGCAGCTTGCGTAAAATTTTATTTTGGGCTCTGTGCCGCTTGGGCGGGCGCTTACGACTGTTCCGTCTTTGAGGAAGAATTGAAGCACATCGCTTGGAGGAAGAGCATCGGCGCATCCTTCGGAAGCGGCGCCGTTTTTAATATCGCGTACTTTTATTATTTCGATGCCGCCGAGAGTTTTCGGAGGATTTTTGCGGTATTCTTCCATTATGCCGTTCATAATCGAAGGGCCCTGCGGTCCCTGAAAATATTTTGAGATTCCAATTTCCTGCCAGTAACCGCAAATCGTGTACAACTCATCGAGGCGGTCAAGGAGGCTTTTTCCCTTACCGCGCCAGTAAAGAGTCATCTCGGCTGTAAGGGCGGCCGCGGAAACTCCGTCTTTGTCGCGGACATCGGTTTCCACCAAATAGCCGTAGCTTTCTTCGGTGCCGAAAACAAAATCCATAGCCGCGTCACCTCCGTTATGCGCCAATGTTTCCCATTTGCGCATAACATCCGCTATCCACTTGAAGCCCGTCAGGCACTCAAAGCAGGCGGCGCCGTAATGCTGTGCTACCGCTTTTTGCATTCCTGTAGTGACTATTGAGTTTATCATCGCGGCTTTTTTCGGCATCCTGCCCTGCTCTTTTAGCGATAAGAAAATATAGTCTGCAAGAAGCACGCCCATTTGGTTTCCTGTTACAAGCTTATATTCAATTTTTGTATCTGAAGTTTGCGCAGCAAACTTCGACGAATCCGGCGCAGGCGTATTCGAGGGAACCGCGATGCCGAATCTGTCGGCGTCGGGATCTGTGGCCATTACAACATCGGCTTTTTCTTTCGCGCCGAGTTTGATCGCCATTTCCAGCGCGGCGGCTTCTTCGGGGTTCGGGAAAGCGACTGTCGGGAAATCGCCGTTGCCTTCGCGCTGTTCGGGAACCGTAATCACATTAAGGCCGAGCGAGCCAAGAACTTTTTCGACATGAAAAGCGCCTGTGCCGTGAAGCGGCGTGTAAACAATTTTTACTTCGCCGGCTTTTTCTTTTATAAGCTGCGGCCTGAAAAGGCACTTTTTTACCATCTCCTGATATGGCTCGTCAACTTCCTTGTCGATTTTAATTAAACAACCGTTTTTAACAGCTTCATTTAGCGGCATTTCTTTTATTTCAGTTACCGAATTGACTTCGTCGATTATGCCGGTATCATGGGGAGGCACTACCTGCGAGCCGTCGTTCCAATACGCCTTATAACCGTTGTATTGAGGCGGGTTGTGGCTTGCCGTTACAACTATGCCGGTGTCGCAGCCAAGAAAGCGGATCGCAAAAGAAAGTTCAGGGGTCGGGCGAAGCGATGTAAATAAATATGTTTTAAATCCGTTAGCTGCAAATATAAGAGCCGCGGCTTCGGCGAACTCGGCCGAATAATGGCGGCTGTCAAAGGCGATGACAGCCTTTAAACATCCTTCGTTTATCACAGGCAGCGCCGCTTTTTGCGGAAAAGTTTTGACAATGTATGAAGCAAGCCCCTGCGTCGCGCTTTTTACCACAAGCGTATTCATGCGGTTGTAGCCGCCGCCGATAACTCCGCGAAGGCCGCCTGTGCCAAATTCAAGATTTTGATAAAAACGGTCTGTAAGTTCCTTTTCCGCTTCTTCGCCCTTCGCAAGCAGGTCTTCTACTTCCCTGCGAAAAGCGGCGTCCTTTTCTTTAGCGATATAATCTTTCGCTCTTTCCAAAATTTCAGTTTTCATTTATCTCTCCTTTTTTAATAATTACTGTTATTATCCGCCGCATGACTTCTCATTACTTATTATAATTTTCTTTTCGGCAAATAAAGCATCATTTTATCAAGCATTTCATGGTAATCAAGGGGTTTGCCGATATGGTTGTCCATTCCGGCTTCAAGGCATCTTTCGATGTCTTCCCTGAACACGTTAGCTGTCATGGCAACAATGCGCACCAGTTTCGCCTGAGGAACGTTAAGCGCTCTGATTCTGCGGGCTGATTCGTATCCGTCCATTACAGGCATCTGCACATCCATAAAAATCAAATCGTATTTTTCGGGCGCTTCGCCGAACATTTTAAGCGCTTCCTTTCCGTTTTCGGCGCAGTCAATCTGCACACCTGTCGGGGCAAGGAGCGTTATGACAATTTCGCGGTTAATTTCCACGTCTTCGACGATTAAGATATGTCTTCCTGAAAATATTCCGTCAACGCTTTTTTCTTTATGCGTTTCTTCGATTTGACTGTAGTCTATTCCGAGCGATTCATTTATCGCGTTCGCGATACATGACGGGAATATCGGCTTGGAAAGAAATTTATCAACGCCGGCGCTTCTTGCTTCTGTTTCCACGGAAGCCCATTCAGCGGCGGTTATCATTATTACAACCGACTTTGCGGATTCGTGATGCGCTTTTAATTCCGATGTAAGCTGAATGCCGTCCATTACAGGCATCTTCCAGTCAATAAAATAAATATGATAACG
>Ga0209755_10005214_pt1 | contig 14886 bp, 12 predicted proteins | sample TergutCo191P1_FD_187301 | JGI IMG/M metagenome (GOLD analysis project Ga0209755, IMG submission 187301) | Cornitermes sp. P1 segment gut microbial communities from Petit-Saut dam, French Guiana - Co191P1 (SPAdes) (version 2) | ecosystem: Host-associated > Arthropoda: Insects > Digestive system... | reverse complement strand
TGTAATCATCAAGCGTTTTACCGCGCCGAGTACCATCACCACACTTGGGAGTTCTTCATTTTATGATACACACGCAGACTTGCAAATCAAAGTTCCTGCGGCTGGCGTTGACGTGTACAAAGCGGCAGGTATCTGGAGCGACTATGCGAGCAGGATTGTAGCGGAATAAAAAGGTAAACGAACCTGCAAGTTCGTTATAATTCAGAATATGTTCTGGGTACAATAATAAACCGTCCTTCGCAAGGGGGACGGTTTATCATTGAGGAGAAGAGTGAACACTGATTAGCACGGATTATTCTTAATCAGTGTTAATCAAGAGGGGAACTTCTGTAATAATCCTATATGCAATTTGCTAATTCGCACTTTTCATCTTTGGTTTCAAATTCAATGGTAGCGTGCTGAATTTCTTCTTCGTTTAAAATTTCGCGAATTTGTTTTTTTAGGTTTGATAATTCTTCCATAGGCATTGTTTTTTCTAATATAACATGAACAGTAAGCACATTATATTCTTCGCTTAAAGACCAGATATGTAAATCGTGAACACCAGCGACATTATTTAATTGTTTTAAATGTTCGATGATATGTTCCTGATCCAGTTCCCGAGGCGTACCCTGCAGAATTATCGGTATAAGCTGTCTTATGTTTCTAAAAACATTGATCAATACAAATATCGATATACCTATAGAAAGAATAGGATCAAAAATTGTTAGACCTGTAAAATGAATTAAAACTGAGCCAACGAGAACGGCGATCCATCCAAGCACATCTTCAAGCAAATGAAGCGAAACAACTCTTTCGTTAATAGAGCTTCCTTTCCTTGTGCGAAGAACGGCAATTCCATTCGCGATAATACCGATAATCGCCAGAACAAACATACCTTTCGCGTTTGTTTCCTGCGGTTCCATTATACGCGGAACAGCTTCCATTAAAATAATAATACTTCCTACAACAAGCACAATAGAAGTAATCAGCGCGCCAAGGAGGGAAAAGCGTTTGTATCCGTAACTATAAAATTTATTTCCGCTTCTTTTTGATATTTTTTGGAAATACCATGCCAGAGCGAGAGAAATACTGTCGCCAAAATCGTGTACAGCGTCAGAAATAATAGCGACGCTGTTTGTAAAAATACCGCCTATTAGTTCAATAATAGTAAATGAAAAATTTAAAAAGAAAGCTACGCCGATATTTTTTTCACTGTCGTGCGAGTGGTTATGCGAATGGCTGTGTCCATGACTATGATCGTGTCCCATATTTATTACCTCTTAAAAAAATAAATGCTCAATTAATATTTTAATTCCCAAAAGGACAAGCACTAAACCGCCAATAAATTCAGCCTTGCTTTTGAATTTAATACCAAAAATATTTCCAATTTTTACACCGGCTACAGAAATTGTAAAAGTAGTTATACTGATAATCAAAATCGAAAAATATATACTAACCTCAAAGAACGCGAATGTAATTCCAACCGCGAGTGCGTCTATGCTTGTAGCGACTGCCAAAACAAGCATTTTTAAAAATTTAAAAGCGTTTTCTCCTTTTGCGTCATCGTCCTTGCAGAAACTTTCTTTTATCATATTTCCGCCGATAAAACCAAGGAGAACGAAGGCTATCCAATGGTCAAAATTTTTAATTTTGTCGGCAAAAAGCGAACCCGCGAAATGTCCGATTAAAGGCATTAAAGCTTGAAAAAACCCGAAGAAAATGCCCGGAATTAAATATTCCCTAATTCTTGGTTTTTTTACAGATAAACCCAGGGTTATGGAAACGGCAAAAGCGTCCATCGATAAACCTACAGCTATAATAAAAATTTCCAATAAACCCATTGTTTTCTCCTTTATCGAATATGTCTAATATGTTCAAATCCTTTTTCAAATACATCTTTAACGTGGCTGTCGGCGAGAGAGTAGTAGACGATTTTTCCGCGCCTGTCATGTTTTACAAGATTGGTCAGGCGAAGACTCTTTAACTGGTGAGAAATTGCCGACTTTGTCATGCCGAGCAGCACGGCGATATCGCAGACGCACATTTCTTCGCAGGAGAGCGCCCAAAGAATACGCACACGGGTACTGTCCGCGAACATTTTGTAAAGGTCTGCCAAGTCGTAAAAAACCTCATCCTTGGGCATTTTTTTCCCGACTTTTTTAACCGTATCCTCGTGGATTACATCACAGTCACATACAGGCGTTTTCTTTGCCAATCTCATACCTCCAACAATTGAACAATTGTTCAACTATAAATATATACCTGTTTAAAAAACCTGTCAAGGGGAAAAAGTGGTTTTGACGATTCAAATGTACCTTATTTTATTAATGTTTCAGTTTATAATAAACTCTCAAATCTGGATTTAAGTTCTAATAAATTATTTCATATTCCCACTTGACAAAATCTTGATTTTGGCGTAAAACATAGTAAACACATAAGTATTATAGGAGTATATTATGAGAGTAGAGAAAATCACGGATTTAATCGGGAATACCCCGATTGTAAAGCTCAACAAAATCAATAAGGGCGAGGCGGATGTTTACGTCAAATTGGAGAGCTTTAACCCCATGCACAGTGTAAAAGATCGTATCGCCCTATCGATGATAGAGGCGGCGGAAAAGGACGGCAAGCTGAAGCAGGGAACGGTTATTATTGAGCCTACAAGCGGTAATACCGGCATAGGGCTCGCTTATATCGCCGCTGTTAAGGGCTATAAAATTATTCTGACCATGCCCGAGACGATGAGTATAGAAAGGCGAAAGCTGCTAAAGGCTCTTGGAGCGGAACTTGTGCTTACAGAGGGCGCGAAGGGCATGAAGGGCGCGATAGCTAAGGCGGAAGAACTGATTGCCCAAACACCCAATTCATTTATGCCCCAGCAATTCGATAACCCGGCGAACCCGGTGGTACATGAAAAAACCACAGGCCCGGAAATCTGGAACGATACCGATGGTAAAATCGATATTATTGTCGGCGGAGTTGGAACGGGCGGCACCTTAACAGGAGCTGGGAAATTCCTTAAAGGCAAGAAATCTTCTATTAAAGTGATCGCTGTTGAGCCAGCGGCGTCCCCGGTTCTTTCCGGCGGGCAGCCCGGCGCTCATAAAATTCAAGGCATTGGAGCGGGCTTTATCCCAAAGGTTTACGACGCGAAAGTTATCGACGAAATTTACCAGACCGACGACGTAAAAGCCGGAACTACCGCGCGTTCTCTCGCCAAGGAAGAGGGCATTCTTGTTGGTATATCATCAGGCTCAATTCTTGAAGCGGCGCTCGAAGTAAGTAAAAGAGCGGAGAACAAGGGTAAAACCATTGTCGCCATTTTACCGGACACAGGCGAGCGTTATCTGTCAACATGGCTCTGGGAAGATTGATATAAAACCCTTGGCTTGACATAAGTTTTAAAATCCCATAAAGTGCCGGTATCAGCAAAGGCGCTGTAGATTTTCCCGCGGGATGTCTGCAGTGCCCTTTTTTTTGACCCCATACTTATGGTATTCTGTTTTATGGAGATTTTTTCATGCAAATTGACGATAAATTGATAGCTTACCTTGAAGATTTATCATGCCTCACGCTCTCGGACAGCGAAAAAACGCGTCTTTCCGGGGATTTGCGAAAAATTCTTGACTATATGGCACGCCTTGGGGAACTCGACACCACAGGCGTAGATGAGCGCAGCCATCCTTTTGATAATGTGAACGCGTTTAGGGATGACGAAACGCGTTCGTCATTCGAGAGGGAATTAATATTAAAGAACGCGCCCTTAAAGAGCGATGAAATGATTATCGCGCCAAAAACGGTAGAATGAGGATAAAGTGACAGCCTTAGAATTAGCGGCGGCAATAAAATCTAAACAACTCAGTGTGCAGGAAGCGGTGTCAAAATATATCAATATAATAGAAGAATGTGAGCGAAATATAAATGCGTTCACAATTGTATCTAAAGATAAGGCGCTAGCTTGTGCCAAGGAAGTACAGGCTCAGATTGACGCGGGTATAAATATTTCGCCGCTTGCCGGTGTTCCAATAGCTGTAAAAGATAATATTTCTACAGAAGGAATAGAAACCTCTTGCGCGTCAAAAATGCTTGGCGCTTACGCTCCTGTTTACAATGCCGCGGTTATCGAAAAACTGGAAAGGGCCGGAATGATCATCATTGGCAAGACAAACATGGATGAGTTCGCGATGGGCGGCTCAAGTGAGACAGGCGCGCGCGGCGCGGTGTGTAACCCCTGGGATGTTTCGCGTGTCGCGGGCGGTTCTTCAGGCGGAAGCGCGGCGGCAGTCGCGGCAGGCGAAGCGCCCATTGCGCTTGGTTCAGATACCGGCGGCAGCATAAGGCAGCCCTGTTCATTTTGCGGCGTTACGGGCATTAAGCCCACTTACGGCGCGGTGTCGCGTTACGGGCTTATCGCTTACGCGTCTTCGCTTGACCAGATTGGAACGATGGGGCAGGACATCGAAGACTGCGCCGTGTTATTGGAAATTTTTTCCGGATCTGATACACGAGACAGCACTTGCATAATAGAAAAGCCCTTTGATTTTGGCAGAGCGGAAGAAGCGTCAATAAAAGGCGTTAAGATCGGCTTGCCAAAAAATTATTTTGAAAGCGGCATAGAAGGCGAAGTAAAAGCCGCTGTGCTAAGCGCGGCAGAAGAATTAAAAGCGCAAGGCGCAGCTATAGAAGAATTTGAAATGCCCTTTATGGATTACATGATTCCAGCTTATTACATTATCGCCTGCGCCGAAGCGTCATCCAATCTTTCGCGTTACGACGGATTAAAATACGGTTACAAGAGTGAGAGCGCGAAAACGCTTTCCGATGTTTACAGACTTTCGCGAAGCGAAGGTTTCGGGCTTGAAGTAAAAAGGCGGATAATGCTCGGCTCCTTTGTGTTGTCATCCGGTTACTATGACGCGTATTATAAAAAAGCTCTGCAAACACGTGCGCTAATTAAAGACGCTTACAATAAATTATTTACCAAATACGATATGATACTTTCACCTGTCGCTCCAACTACCGCCTACAAGCGCGGCGAAAATGTTGACGACCCGATTAAAATGTACATGGGTGACATTTACACCGTGTCGATAAATCTCGCCGGGCTTCCCGCTGTCGCGCTCCCCTGTGGTAACTCGCAAGCGGGTATTCAAAAATTGCCGATAGGTTTCCAATTAATAGGCGACGCCTTCAGCGAAAAAAAATTAATTGACGCCGCGCGTGTTTATCAAAAGCATACAAGGCACCACCTTGCTAAACCTGAGGGAGCGCAAGCATGAAGTGGGAAATTGTCATCGGGCTTGAGGTACATGCCGAGCTTTCGACCAAATCCAAAATTTTTTGCGCCTGCACAACCGCGTATGGCGGTGAACCCAACACTCATGTGTGCCCTGTTTGTTCCGGTATGCCCGGCGTTTTGCCTGTCTTAAACCGCGAAGTTGTGGAATACGCTTTGCGTCTCGGGCTCGCGCTCAATTGCGATATAACGCGGCAGTGCAAGTTTGACCGTAAAAATTATTTTTATCCTGATCTGCCAAAGGCGTATCAGGTTTCACAATTGTACTCGCCAATTTGTAAAGACGGCTTTTTGGAAATTGACACAGACAGCGCAGGAGAAAGCGGCGGCAAAAAGAAAATTCGTATACGCGAAATACATATGGAAGAAGACGCGGGCAAGTTAAACCACAACGCGAAAGAATCGCTTATGGATTTTAACCGCTGCGGCGTACCCTTGCTCGAAATTGTCTCACAACCTGACTTTGTAAGCGATAACGCCGCAAACGCTGCGGCGCAGGTAACTCAGTATTTAGAAAAATTGCGGGAGACACTTTTGTATCTTGATATCTGCGACTGTAAAATGCAGGAAGGCTCTATGCGCGCCGACATCAATTTATCTTTACGCCGCGCCGGCGAAGAACTCGGAACCCGCACAGAAACCAAAAACATGAACTCGTTTAAGGCGATTGCCCGCGCGATTGAATACGAAATAAACAGGCAGATCGATATACTCGAAGACGGCGGTAAAATTGTACAGGAGACCCGCCGCTGGGATGACGAAAAGGGAACTTCATCCGGCATGAGATCAAAAGAAAACGCTCAGGATTACCGCTATTTCCCGGATCCCGATCTTTTACCTATGCGTATCGATGATGAATGGATAGCGCGCGTGCGAAAAAGTTTGCCGGAGCTTGCTTACCAAAAACGAGAACGATATACGCGCGATTATAAAATTTCAGCGGATGAAGCAAGCGTGCTTACCTGTCATAAAAATATATCGAATTTGTTTGAAACTCTCGCGCAAAAAAGCGGCAATGCTGTAGAAGCCGCGCATCTAATCAGCGGTGAAATAATGCGGCTTATGAACATCGCGAGCGTGCTGCCAGAAGATTTAAATATAGACGCTGATAAACTCGCGGCGCTCATTAATTTTGTGACAAGCGGCAAGATCAACCGCGCTTCGTTTAAAGAAACCGTGGAAGCCGTATTTACAAACAACGCGGAGCCGGAAGCCTATATTACAGAAAAAGGCTTAATGATGATAAGCGATGACAAAACGATTAACGAAGCTGTTGATACAGTTATGCGTTATAATAAAGAATCAGTTGATGACTACCGCACGGGAAAAGAAAAAGTTTTTGGCTTTTTAATGGGAATGGTAATGAAGGAATTGGGAAAGGGCGGAAACCCTGAAATTGCTAAAAAAGTGTTAATGGATAAATTAAATATAACTTAAAGCGGCCAATGAGCCGGGAAAGTGAGGTGTAGTTTGAAAAGCGTAAAAAAGTCAACTGTATGGACAATTTTATTTATTTGTTTAGCTGTTTTTATCGGCTGCGGAGTACTGTGTTTTCTAAATCTTGACGTTTTTAAAAATCAGCCATTTCAGCAGACTACTTCCTTTACCGGAACAGCGATGGCGAAGTATGAGAAGGACGGTAATTTATACGTTATAGACAACGGATCCTTCCGTCTTGTCTGCATGAAGCCGGACAAAAGCATAATTTATACAATTGTAATCGACAAACTCGATGAATATATCCGCATTGTAGACAGCGTTATCGACGAAGCCGGTAATCTTTATGTATACGCGATAGAAGCCGAATTTAATTCGCTGCTGACAAAACGGGATATAATCAGGAAATACGACAGCCACGGAAATTTTATTAAAGATATTTTGCAGGTAACTTATGATGACGCTTATTCCAACCCAAGACTTTTTTATCAGTTTGGATCATTCCGCTGCGAAAACGGCATAATCACTTTTTCCCGCACTCAGGAGGATAGGGTAACGATGTATCAGTACGATACCTACAGGGATGAACTTAAGCAGTCTTTTCTTTTGGACGGCATTCACAATTATTCTGTCGCTCAGCTTGTTTTAAAAGATTTTAATAATTACGCGTATGTTGGGCGCGACGGAGATATTTTTGAAGTTAAAAACGGCGGCGCTCCGGTTCTTCGCGCTTCGTTTAACTGGAATCTTGATACAGAAAGCGGCGTTATCCCATGGCATATTTTTTATGATTCAAACAATGATCTTGTATTTTTTGACATGGCGTCTAACGCTCTGTTTCGCATTACTGGAAGCCAGATACAGCCGGTTGTTCCCGAAGGATACTTCAGGCCTCTTAAAGAACAGGGAGAAACGCCGTCGCTCAAAGGTTTTGGTTTTTACGATAATACATTCGCGGGAGTATACGGCGAAGTTGTCTGGCTTTATGACGGCATGAATTTTACGATATACGACGGAGATCTTCTGCTTCCTATGAGCGAGAGACTGCGTATCTCTGTTGTGCATGTGTCACTTGGGCTTGGAATATTTTCGCTCCTTTTAGGGCTTTATATTTTATTTATTAATATTTTAGATCGATATGTTTCGCTGTTTATTAAAATGACTGTCGTTATAATTCCTCTCTTGGTTATCGCGTTTATCATAGTTTTCTCGGTAACATTTAATATTATGACAGAACAGTTAAATGAAAAACTATACAGCGAGATGATATCGATAGCTATGCTCTCATCAAAAATGATCGACGGCGATGAGCTTGATAAAATAAAGACTTTAAAAGATTTCCATACTCCCGAATATAATAAATTGCTAAGGCAGGTTAAAGAATTTGTCGGCTTTAACGCAGACCCGTGGAATCAGGCGTATTACGCCGCTATTTATAAAGGCGATACATTAAAGTATGTAGTTGTAATTTCCTGCGAAGAATATAACTTGTTCCGCCCTGACGAAGAAGTTGATGAAGAAGACTATGAAAAACTTATAAGCGGGCAGCCGCTTGTTGACACTTCCGATTTATTTAACGGCACATGGACTTTCGCGAATACGCTCATTTACAACAGTAAGGGAGACGTCGCCGGTATGTTTGAAGTCGGGCTCGATATGACAAGCTATCAAATAAATAACGCGAAATTAAAAAACCAAGTCGCGTTAATTACGGCATTGGTATGCGTTATAATTCTACTGGCGCTCGGCATAATGGTTTCTATTGTTGTAAGGCAATTATCTTCTGTAGCAAGCGTTTTGCATGCGATATCCGAAGGAAACAGGAACGAGCGCGTGCGTTACAAGGCGCTGGATGAACTTGGTAAAGTAGGGCAGGGACTTAACCGCATGGCGGAGGAACTCCAGCACCAGTTTGATCGCATAACAAAATTAAATGAATCGACAATTCGCTTTGTGCCTGTGCAGTTTATGGAACAACTTGGCGTTTCTGATATTACAAAGATGAAACTCGGCGATAACGTGCAGCAGAATATAAGCGTATTGTTTTTTGACATAAGATATTTTTCCATTAACTCGGAAATGATGACTGCCCGCGAAAACTTTATGTTCATTAATAAAATCCTGGGAATCGCGGGCCCCATTATCCGTAAGCACTCAGGCTTTGTTGACAAGTTCATAGGCGACGCCGCGATGGCGCTTTTCGCGAACGGCATTGACGCTGTGCGCGCGGGCATTGAGCTGTACCGCACTCTTGTGATAGATAAAAAATCCAGGGTAGAAATAGGCGTTGATGTAATTAATATTGGTATTGGAATACACACAGGAAATGTTATGATGGGTATAGTCGGCGAGAATGAGCGGCTTTCCAGCACTGTAATTTCCGAGAATGTAAACCTCGCTTCGCGCGTTGAGGGGCTTTCCAAGCAGACAGGTTCAGGCTTACTTATTACGCGCGATACAATGAATCAGCTTTCCGGTAACGAGAGCGAATTTTCGTACCGGTTTATAGGCATGGTAAAGGCGGCGGGCGTGAATGAAGTAGTAGGTTTATTTGATATGCTGGACGCTCTTACTCCAAAAGAAAAGAAACTCCGTCTCGCGACAAAAAAAGTTTTTGAATCGGGAGTGCGGAAATATCACATGAAGGATTACATAACAGCAGCCCAAAGATTCGAAAAGGTAGTTGTCGCGGATCCAAAAGATATTTGCGCGCAGCATCATCTGGATGAAGCAAGAAGGCATTTAGTGGATCCGGCCATGCCCAGTATTTTTACATTCGATAAAAAATAGGAGCGAAAGAATGAACCAGTACAGAACTCACACTTGCGGAGCGTTAAGGGAAGAACATATAGGGCAGGAGGTTGTGCTGTCGGGCTGGACAGACACAATCCGCGACCACGGCGGAGTAACATTCATAGACCTTCGCGACCAGTATGGCATAACGCAGATTGTTTTGCATAGTCAATTTGAAGGAAATAAAGAAAGCGTTATTACCGTTACAGGAAGCGTAAAAAGACGCGAAGCCGAAACCATCAACGAAAAAATTGAAACCGGAACCGTAGAGGTACACGCCGATAAAATAATTGTGCAAAGCAGGGTGGAGTACCCGCTGCCCTTTGAAATCTCCGAATCTAAAAAAACGCGCGAAGAAGTGCGCCTCTGTCACAGATTTTTGGATCTAAGAAATCCCGATGTTAAAAAAAATATTTTATTCCGCGCGAAGGTGATAAGTTTCCTGCGCGCCAAGATGGATGAATTGGGCTTTACTGAAATTCAGACGCCAATTTTGACTTCATCTTCGCCTGAGGGCGCGCGCGATTACCTTGTGCCAAGTCGTAAACACCACGGAAAATTTTACGCTCTCCCGCAGGCGCCGCAGATTTTTAAACAACTATTAATGGTTTCCGGTTTTGACCGCTATTTCCAAATCGCGCCGTGTTTCCGCGACGAGGACGCGCGCGCCGATCGTTCGCCCGGAGAGTTTTATCAGCTGGACTTTGAAATGTCCTTCGCGGGACAGGACGATGTTTTTGATGTTGCCGAAAATGTTTTATACGGCGTGTTTCAGTCTTTTTCCACTAAGCCTGTAAGTGAAGTTCCATTTAAAAGGATCACCTACGCTGAATCGATGTTAAAATACGGAACCGATAAGCCAGATTTACGAAACCCTATTTTAATAAATGATATGACGCGATTTTTTGCCGATGTAGATTTCGCGCCATTCAAAAATATTCCTGTGCGCGGTATTGTCGCTCAGGGCGCGGCGAAGCAGTCAAAATCATTCTTTGAAAGAATGTTAGCCTTTGCTTTGGAAATTGGTATGAAGGGCTTGGGTTATATTTCTGTTTTGGATGATGGCAGCTTAAAAGGGCCAATCGTTAAATTTTTAAGCGAAGAAAAACAAGCCGCGCTTAAAAACGAAAGACAGCTTAAAGAAAACGATGTAATTTTCTTTATCGCCGACGATTCTAAAACAGTTGACGGTCTAGCCGGTAAAATAAGAACAGAGCTTGGCAGCCAATTAAAACTAATTAAAGACAGTTTTGAAATGTGTTTTATCGTGGACTTCCCGATGTATGGCGAGAGTGAGGAAAATCCCGGAGCGATTGAATTTACACATAACCCATTTTCCATGCCGCAGGGCGGGATTGAGGCTCTTAATACAAAAAATCCTCTGGATATTTTAGCATGGCAATACGACATAGTGTGTAACGGAGTGGAATTGTCATCTGGCGCAGTGCGTAACCATCTGCCGGAAGTTATGACAAAAGCTTTTGAAATCGCGGGCTATACGCAAGCCGATATAGAAAAAAAATTCCCCGCCTTGTGGAACGCCTTCCATTACGGCGCGCCTCCTCACGCGGGAATGGCTCCCGGCATTGACAGGATTCTTATGCTTTTAACAGAAGAAGAAAATATCCGCGAGGTAATCGCCTTCCCAATGAATTCTAGCGCGCAGGATCTTTTAATGAACGCGCCTTGCGAAGTTACGGAACAGCAGCTTAGAGAAGTGCATATTAAAGTCCGCCAGAGGAATTAACTTTTTATGGATTACGAAAAGTTGATGAATAAAAAAAACTCAAAGGGGAAGGACGCTGTAGATCTTTTAAACGAAGCGACCGAATTAATGGACAATGATGATTTTAGAGGCGCGATAGATTTATTATCTGAAGCTGTCGATTTGTGTGGACATCCCCGCCTTTATTTCAATTTGGGTTATTGTTATTATCAATTAAAAGATTTTAAAGACGCGGTAGAAGATTTTGAAAACAGTCTCGCGAATGACAGAGGAAACGATCTTCTAAAGCATGAAAGACAAAGATTATTTTTGTATCTGGGAATTATTTACGAAAAAAACAAAGATAACGACAAGGCTATAGAAGCGTATAAAAATTCCGCTGACTGGGGTTACGAAGGCGCGCTTGCGAAACTCGAAAATCTTGGCGTTTCTTATGTGCCGGAAGAGCCAAGCGTTGAATCTTACAAAGCTGAAGCCTCGCGGGAAAAGCAGCAGGAACAAAATGCGCGGCAGAAACAGCGCACGCAACAACGTGCGCAGCAAAAACTGCGTGAGCAAAAAAACAAAAGCGTGCCTAAAGCATCCTCCGCCGCAAAAAATAAAAAGAAAATGTCAGGGCTTGTACTGCCCACTGTTGTAGGTTTTATAATCGGCGTTATTCTAATTTTAATTGTAAGCAATCTTCCCAAAAATGAAGAAAGGGGTTATGTCGTAAAGAAACCACCTAAAGTAACGGCAACCGTAACATACGATGCAGCTCAGCTTCGCTCCGAACCATACAATAATTCTCTTATTTTAAAAATTTTGTATAACGGCAATGTTGTAAATGTAACAGGAGAAAAATTAGGCGAATGGACTCCCGTTGAATACGAAGGAATAAGCGGCTGGGTTAGCTCCGAGCTTATCGAGCTTAAATAACAAAACGCAAAAGATTTTGATCCAGCCAAAATGTTACAGTACTGTCCCGCAAAGGGGGAGGAGTTCTGGGGCCCGCGATTATTTCGAAGGGCAAGAGTTTTATTACAAGTTTTGAACCTTCAAAAACAGTGCCGATACATTTTGAGTTAAAAATTTTCCATGCAGGTTCATGCTGTTCCTGTAAACTGATCGCGTCATGAGGAATAAATATCTTTGGGTTTGCAGGATCTAATTCAGAGCTGTATGGAACAATTAAATCGCCTAACGAAGTTGATACTTCTGTTCCCGCATCGCGTTTTGATAATATTTTACACGGCAATACATGACCGGCTCCGAAAAAACGCGCCGCAAATTCTGTTTTAGGTGAAAGAATAATTTCCCTTGCGGTGCCGGTCTCGGTAATGCGCCCGTTTGACATGAGGGCGAGGCGGTCTCCAAGCATCGCCGCTTCTTCCTGATCGTGGGTAACAAATATACACGGCGCGTTGGAACGGGAACGAATCTCAAGAAATTCGCGGCGCATTTCTTTGCGAAGAGGCGCGTCAAGGCTTGAAAAAGGCTCGTCAAGCAAGAGCGCTCTTGGGTTACACGCGAGAGAACGTGCAATAGCGACGCGCTGTTTCTCTCCGCCAGAAAGCGTATGAATGCACCTGGAAGCGCAGCCCTGCAGGCGGACAAGTTCCAGAGTTGAATCAATTATTTCTTTTTGTTTTTTTATTGGAACTTTTCTTACGCGCAAACCATAAGCGATGTTTCCTGCAACATCAAGGTGCGGAAATAAAGCTAAGTCCTGGAACACTACAGAAATATTGCGCTTCCAGCATGGAAGAAGATTTAAGTCTTCACCGTCTATTATCAATTTTCCTTCTTCCATTTCCGCAAGCCCTGCGATAAGATTGAGCGCAGTAGTCTTACCTGAACCGGAAGGTCCCACAAGAGCAAGGGTTTCTCCTTTTTCCACAGAGAAATCCAGTGAAACAGAAAATTCTCCGTATGATTTTTTTACTCCAATTACTTCAAGAGCCATATTGTTTATTCACGTTTTTGCCGCGCCTCCATTCAGATAATAAAAGTCCGGCTGCACAGCCAAGGATAAGAAGTGTTCCTGCGGCGCAGGCATTACCGTAGCGGTAAGCTCCCGCGGCTCTGTAAATATAAAGAGGCAGAGTTTCAAAGCCGTCTATACCAAGCATCATTACTGCGTTGAGTTCGCCAAGACTTAACGCCGCGGCAAAGCCCCATGCCGAACGAAGATGGCTGGCGGAAAGCGGCAGAACTGTTGTAAGCAATCCTCGGATTGGGTTCGCGCCGGACACAAGCGCCGCGTTTAAAATATTCGCTGGCAGTGTTCTAAAACCTTCTGATATAAAATTGAAAGCAAATGGCAGCGCGATTAGGGCATGAAGCAGAACAAGTTTAAACGGAAATACAGCAAAAGCGCTGTGCCGGTTTCCATAAACAATGAGCCACCCTAAACCTAAGATTATCCCGGAAGAAATTATTGGCGCGGCTGCGCAGAAACGAACAATGTTTGTCATTACGCTGTTTCCCTTGCCGCGGTCTTCCAATAATTTTACGGAACTTGCGCCAAGGAAGGCGAGAATGCAGGCAAAAGTTGCGGAGAACGAAGCCAGAACAATGGATCGGATAAAAGCGGGAAGACATGTATCACCTAACGCAAGCCACCACCGTATGGTAAAAACCTGCGAAGCCGAGCGTGAGGGCTGGTAAAGCAGCGATTCCAGCAGTACAGAACCAATGGGTCCAAAAATAAAAACAGCGGCAAACAGCATGTAAGCTATCATTAGTATACGCGGTAATAAATGTTTTTCCTTTTTTTCGATGATACGCTCATGAACATCTGTTCTTGTTTCTCTGAATTTTTTCCCTAAAAAAACATAGACAAGAAAAACAGAAACAGCGATTATAGTTTCGGCAAGAGCCAGCGCTCCCGCGTTAGGATAATTTAAAAAGACTTTTGCGTGACGGTATATTTCTACCGGCAATGTTGTTGATGCCGGGCCTCCGCCCAAAACCAGCACTACGGCGAAACTTGTAAAACTGTAAAGAAAAACAAGAAGAGCAGATGACATAATAGCCGGAAAAGTGAGCGGCAGGATCACTGTAAAAAATCTTGTAAAGGGAGACGCACCCATAACGGCTGCCGCAGGATCATAAGCCCTTCTCGCTCTGTCAAGTCCGTCACCTGCAAGCCGAATAACAAGCGGGAAATTTAAAAAACCATGCGCAAGGATAATTGCCTGCGGTTTATATAAAATCCGCAAAGGGCTTTCGCCTGTAAAATAAAAAATAATACGATTAACCCATCCTGAGTTGCCGAAAAAAAGCACAAATCCAAGTACAGTCAAAATAGAAGGCATGGCAAAAGGAATCGCGGTAAAGCTTCGTAAAAGGGGAGTAAGCCGTGAACGGTTCGCGCCGATAAACCACGCGCCGGGAAGCCCGATAGCAAGGGAAACAAGGACGCTGAAAAAAGCCTGCTGTAATGTAAAGCCCGTTATGTGCAATATAGCGGAGTTATCCCAAACTGTTACATTTCCGCGGAAAGCGTTAAAAAAACTCGCGCCGTACGGAATTATAAAGCAAGACACAACTGCCGCTAAGGGCGGCAGAGCCAGGAGCCATTCTGGCTTGCGCATTGTCATTACCGTATCATCAGCGCTGCCCATTCATTAAGTTCAGCTTCAGTTACAGGGCTGTTCATAATGGGCTT
>Ga0209755_10005213_pt1 | contig 14896 bp, 12 predicted proteins | sample TergutCo191P1_FD_187301 | JGI IMG/M metagenome (GOLD analysis project Ga0209755, IMG submission 187301) | Cornitermes sp. P1 segment gut microbial communities from Petit-Saut dam, French Guiana - Co191P1 (SPAdes) (version 2) | ecosystem: Host-associated > Arthropoda: Insects > Digestive system... | reverse complement strand
GTTTGTGCCAGTGAAAACAGGTGGAATGAGAAATATAGCAAAGAAAGACCACTGCATTATAATTGTGGGAGACAGCCTTTCAAAAGGCTGTGCAACAAATGTGAAAAGTTACCTTTCAGACAACTACAAGGTTCAGGGTTTGGTGATAGCAGGAACTTGTTCGAACATATTAACTAAGACAGCAACGAATTTTATTAAGAATCTAACCAAAAATGATTTCCTGATTCTTTGGATTGGTGCAAATGATGTTGCTAAAAATAACACTATGAAAGCATTCATGTATTTGGTAGACTTTGCTAAAACAGTAGCCATACTAATGTACTATTAGCAAGTGTTCCACATAGACATGGTTTGATGTCTTCATCATGCGTGTATGAAGAACAGAAAGTTAATGAAGGTAAGCAATATCTTTAGACATGTGTCAATAATGGACGTAGATCCAAATAGGGAATATTACACCAAACATGGCCATCATCTAAATAACCTTGGGAAAGCCAAAGTTGCAGAACAGCTATCCCTTCAACTTCTGTCAGTTCTACAATGGAAGAAAGACATCCTGATCAGACTAAGCTGGACAAACGATCATGCCAATAATATGCATGATGGGACCCAGAACCAAGTCGAGAATCCACCATCCACCACCACTACAGAACAAAACAACTCTGCTCTGAGAACATCAAACAGGATAAAGAAAACACCAAAAACAATAAATAAAGATATTTTTGGACAACAGGCCCCCTAAATAGAGAACAATAGTTATCAGTGTAATACATAGAAAGGGTCAGACCCCAAACCAACACCTTAAACTATTCCATCTAAATATCAGAGGTTTGAGAGGCAAGACTAGTGAACTCCTATGTCATTTATATCAAGACTTGCCACATTTACTGTGCTTTTCAGAACATCGCTTAAGTCAATTTGAAGCTGATTTTATTAATATGGAAAACTATTCTATAGGAGCCAAGTACTGCAGAAAAAACTTCAAAAAGGTGGTGTTAGTATATTTATTCAATCTCATCTCCAATTTACCACCCTAAATCTTGACAAATATTGTGTAGACCAAGACATTGAAGTCTGTGCACTTAAACTTGACTCCACATTTTCAAACATCTGCATTCTAGTTATTTATAGATCACTCATAGGAAATTTTAATACTTTCATAACTCAATTAGACAAGATAGTGCAAAAGCTGTGTACTATAAAATCAAACCTTATATATGGTGATGTAAATGTGAACTATCTTCAGGAGAGTGACAAAAAGAGCCAGTTAAATGCCCTTTTAAATTCATATAATCTTTTTAGCATAGTTCAGTTTCCTACCAGAACTTACAGAAATTCCATTTCAGCCATTGATAACATTTTTATTGATACCACTAAGATAGATAACTATGAGGTAATCCCAGCAATGAACGGACTTTCTGACCATGATGCACAGATTATAAATTTAAATTTAAACTCTTTGTATAACAATAAGTCACATGAGTACCAAACCTATTTCAAAAGAAACATTAATAAATACACTATGGCAGAATTTCAAAATAGCCTAAGCTATGAATCATGGGATCCAGTTTTTGATGGTAATGATGTTAATAAAATTTTGAACTCCTTTCTGAACACTTACTTAAGGATTTTTTATGCCACTTTCCCACTAAAAAAAATTAATAATGAAAATAAAACACCCTGTATAACAAAAGGAATTAAAACCTCTTGTATACAGAAAAGAAAACTGTACTTTGCATACAGAAACAGTACAAACCCACACATTAAAAGGTATTATAAACACTATTGCAACATACTATCCAAAGTCATTAAAGAGGCCAAAAAATGCCACTATGATAATCAAATTAAAAATTTTACTAACAAGAATAAAACAACATGGAGCACAGTAAACAAAGAAACACACAGGGAAACACATAGTACAAACATTAAATGGTGTTACTACTGATAATCAGCAACTTATTGCAGAAACCCTTAGTAACTACTTACCTCAATAGCGGAGAATATTAAAACTACAGACAGAAATGGCTATATACAAAATAAAAATACCCCAGATACTGCAATTATTGACATATCCACACACTATGCAGAGGAAATGAGAAAATTAAGGTGTACAACAATTCAAAGTAAACCAACTACAACTTCTGACATTGAAAATATAATCAAAACCCTTAAACCAAAGAACTCATACGGATGTGTTGAAATCTCAACTAAATTACTGAAAATATCTGCTTCTTTTATAAGCTCACCCCCTAATTATATATGTAATAAAGTAATTACTAAAGATGTCTTTCCAGATAGATTGAAGTATTCTGTAATAAAGCCCTTATATAAAAAAGGTAATAAAAGAGATGTAAGCAATTATAGGCCAATATCTCTTTTAACCCCTTTTTCAAAAATCTTAGAAAAAGTAATACAGACAAGATTACCGGACCATTTGCACAAAAACATCATCATAAGTAAGGAACAGTATGGATTCTGAAGAGGATTTACAACAGAAAATGCTGTTTATAAATAAATGAAGTATTAGATGCCTTAAACAATAAAGAAATAGTGGGAGGTATCTTCTGTGACCTCACAAAGGCATTTGACTGTGTAGATCATGACACATTAATATCAAAAATTGAAAAGTATGGAATTATGTGTAAGGGCAAGGAACTCTTTCAATCATACATCAAAGATAGATACCAGCGAATCCTAATAGATAATAAAACAGATCACAATACTGCTGTTTCAAATTGGGCCAACGATTAAACAAGGAGTACCACAAGGCTCTGTACTGGGTCCTACACTGTTTCTCTTATACATAAATGATTTACCTGCAGTCGTAAGCAAGAAGACAATACCAGTTTTGTTTACCAATGATACAAGCATACTTTTCAATCATAGTGACCTTATGGAATTCCATGTGAATATTGAAAAAGTTCTTTGAAATGTTAATACGTGGTTTAAAAAAACTGCTTTCATTGAACACTGAAAAAACTTACTACATACACTTCAAGGCAAATAACAGCCAACCCATTGACACAAGTATGTGCTTAGATAATAACAGAATTTCTAACAACCTATACACTAAATTTCTTGGCCTAATACTTGATAATACACTTTCCTGGAAACCACACATAGACCACTTAATAAATAAAATGAGTACTGCTTGCTCTGTAATTAGATCTGTTAAGCCCTATGTAAATACAAATGCCATTATTAGGATTTACATTCCCTTTTCCATGCTGTAATGACTTATGGAATAATGTTTTGGGGAAATTCCTCCCATACCATTCAGGTATTTAGAATGCAGAAAAAGGCAATTAGGATTATTATGGGGCATGGTAACAGAGAATCTTGTAGAAACTTGTTCAAAGAATTAAAGATTTTACCACTAATGTCACAATATATACTTTCCTTGCTTACATTTGTCAAATAACAGGGAGCAGTATTTTGCAAATTCTGAAATACACAACATAAACACCAGGCACACTTCCAGCCTACACCTACCTCGAGTACATTTGAACATTTACCAAAAAGGGTTTATTATTCAGGTATTAAGATTTTCAATAGTCTTCCACAGGACATCAAAACATACATTGATAATCCAAGAATATTTATAAAGGCAGTAAAAAAATTGTATACATAAACTCCTTCTATTCATTAAATGAATATTATGATAATATCAGAATTAACTTGTAAATACCTATCACATAGTATTGTAATAATTGTATTAATATCCAATAATTTTCGGTATCTTTGATTTATATGGTACTACTGTTTTATTGTGATTTATCATATCTAACTCTAAATATTTGATTACACGCCATAGCTAATATAACTCCGCAGATATTTTTACAATCAGAATGTTGCCTATTTAGATACATCCTGAGATTAATTATATTGTGTCTTACATCATGTATAATATCTGTAACCTTATTTCTGTATTGACAAGTTCCATATCCGACGGGTCACAACCCCTAAGGTTCAAATGAACGCTAAATAAATTGAATTGCTAGTTTTGTAACATTCTACAATCTCAATCCTGGCATTATTTCAACATTTAAACTTACTAAAGTTTTTCACCACCAATCAACTACACAGAAACGTCCGTTAGAATTTCACCAACCTGAGTTTAAATGTACCGCATTTATAGTTATGTGCACGGATAAAAGATTTCCCGCTGTATCTATATCACTGATTACTACTCTTTGTGGAGAGCATAGCTCGGATGTTCTGGATACCATGGATACTACTCGAGTCATAAGTTGGTAGTGTTCATACATACTTACTCAATTGAGTAGAGTCTTTAAGAAGCTAACCGTTTGTCAGTTAGTCAAGAAATTCCTCGCAGTTTATGGAACACGAATGTTCATTACCTTATTCACAATGAAATGAAATTAAATTAAATTAAAAAGTACCCGCCACCTGTCGCTATCCTGAGTCAGAGTGATCCAGTTGATGCCCCACATGCCAATACCTGTAGATTCATTTTAATATTATTCTCCCATCTATGTTTGGGTCTTCCAGGTGGTCTCTTTCCCTCAGGTTTCCCTACCAAAATCCTGTATACACTTCTCCAGGGTGAATGGCCATAATTTCTCATGGGTGTTACTGAAATTACATTTATGTGTGTACTGTGAAACTGTATGATATTTAAAAAGTAAGGAACGCCTTGGTAAAGTTTGTGTGCCACACCAAAAACCACAACATTTGCAGTCTTGTTACACCAGGCAGAAATGAACAATAACAATATTTGTTTCTTTGGCATCCTTTATTGAATAAATATCGATGGTCAGAATGACTGCATTTACAACTCAACTCCTTCCTACACATAACAATAAAGCTATGTATGATAAAACATTAAGTGATCTTGGTTGTGAAACCATGTACTTTATAGGTTATTACAGATGTCCTACTAGTTCCATCTTCAGGAAAGAGGACATAACCTAAATACTCAACAGTGAGACAATCTCAAATATTGTTGATGATAGACAGTTTGTGCCAGTGAAAACAGGTGGAATGAGAAATATAGCAAAGAAAGACCACTGCATTATAATTGTGGGAGACAGCCTTTCAAAAGGCTGTGCAACAAATGTGAAAAGTTACCTTTCAGACAACTACAAGGTTCAGGGTTTGGTGATAGCAGGAACTTGTTCGAACATATTAACTAAGACAGCAACGAATTTTATTAAGAATCTAACCAAAAATGATTTCCTGATTCTTTGGATTGGTGCAAATGATGTTGCTAAAAATAACACTATGAAAGCATTCATGTATTTGGTAGACTTTGCTAAAACAGTAGCCATACTAATGTACTATTAGCAAGTGTTCCACATAGACATGGTTTGATGTCTTCATCATGCGTGTATGAAGAACAGAAAGTTAATGAAGGTAAGCAATATCTTTAGACATGTGTCAATAATGGACGTAGATCCAAATAGGGAATATTACACCAAACATGGCCATCATCTAAATAACCTTGGGAAAGCCAAAGTTGCAGAACAGCTATCCCTTCAACTTCTGTCAGTTCTACAATGGAAGAAAGACATCCTGATCAGACTAAGCTGGACAAACGATCATGCCAATAATATGCATGATGGGACCCAGAACCAAGTCGAGAATCCACCATCCACCACCACTACAGAACAAAACAACTCTGCTCTGAGAACATCAAACAGGATAAAGAAAACACCAAAAACAATAAATAAAGATATTTTTGGACAACAGGCCCCCTAAATAGAGAACAATAGTTATCAGTGTAATACATAGAAAGGGTCAGACCCCAAACCAACACCTTAAACTATTCCATCTAAATATCAGAGGTTTGAGAGGCAAGACTAGTGAACTCCTATGTCATTTATATCAAGACTTGCCACATTTACTGTGCTTTTCAGAACATCGCTTAAGTCAATTTGAAGCTGATTTTATTAATATGGAAAACTATTCTATAGGAGCCAAGTACTGCAGAAAAAACTTCAAAAAGGTGGTGTTAGTATATTTATTCAATCTCATCTCCAATTTACCACCCTAAATCTTGACAAATATTGTGTAGACCAAGACATTGAAGTCTGTGCACTTAAACTTGACTCCACATTTTCAAACATCTGCATTCTAGTTATTTATAGATCACTCATAGGAAATTTTAATACTTTCATAACTCAATTAGACAAGATAGTGCAAAAGCTGTGTACTATAAAATCAAACCTTATATATGGTGATGTAAATGTGAACTATCTTCAGGAGAGTGACAAAAAGAGCCAGTTAAATGCCCTTTTAAATTCATATAATCTTTTTAGCATAGTTCAGTTTCCTACCAGAACTTACAGAAATTCCATTTCAGCCATTGATAACATTTTTATTGATACCACTAAGATAGATAACTATGAGGTAATCCCAGCAATGAACGGACTTTCTGACCATGATGCACAGATTATAAATTTAAATTTAAACTCTTTGTATAACAATAAGTCACATGAGTACCAAACCTATTTCAAAAGAAACATTAATAAATACACTATGGCAGAATTTCAAAATAGCCTAAGCTATGAATCATGGGATCCAGTTTTTGATGGTAATGATGTTAATAAAATTTTGAACTCCTTTCTGAACACTTACTTAAGGATTTTTTATGCCACTTTCCCACTAAAAAAAATTAATAATGAAAATAAAACACCCTGTATAACAAAAGGAATTAAAACCTCTTGTATACAGAAAAGAAAACTGTACTTTGCATACAGAAACAGTACAAACCCACACATTAAAAGGTATTATAAACACTATTGCAACATACTATCCAAAGTCATTAAAGAGGCCAAAAAATGCCACTATGATAATCAAATTAAAAATTTTACTAACAAGAATAAAACAACATGGAGCACAGTAAACAAAGAAACACACAGGGAAACACATAGTACAAACATTAAATGGTGTTACTACTGATAATCAGCAACTTATTGCAGAAACCCTTAGTAACTACTTACCTCAATAGCGGAGAATATTAAAACTACAGACAGAAATGGCTATATACAAAATAAAAATACCCCAGATACTGCAATTATTGACATATCCACACACTATGCAGAGGAAATGAGAAAATTAAGGTGTACAACAATTCAAAGTAAACCAACTACAACTTCTGACATTGAAAATATAATCAAAACCCTTAAACCAAAGAACTCATACGGATGTGTTGAAATCTCAACTAAATTACTGAAAATATCTGCTTCTTTTATAAGCTCACCCCCTAATTATATATGTAATAAAGTAATTACTAAAGATGTCTTTCCAGATAGATTGAAGTATTCTGTAATAAAGCCCTTATATAAAAAAGGTAATAAAAGAGATGTAAGCAATTATAGGCCAATATCTCTTTTAACCCCTTTTTCAAAAATCTTAGAAAAAGTAATACAGACAAGATTACCGGACCATTTGCACAAAAACATCATCATAAGTAAGGAACAGTATGGATTCTGAAGAGGATTTACAACAGAAAATGCTGTTTATAAATAAATGAAGTATTAGATGCCTTAAACAATAAAGAAATAGTGGGAGGTATCTTCTGTGACCTCACAAAGGCATTTGACTGTGTAGATCATGACACATTAATATCAAAAATTGAAAAGTATGGAATTATGTGTAAGGGCAAGGAACTCTTTCAATCATACATCAAAGATAGATACCAGCGAATCCTAATAGATAATAAAACAGATCACAATACTGCTGTTTCAAATTGGGCCAACGATTAAACAAGGAGTACCACAAGGCTCTGTACTGGGTCCTACACTGTTTCTCTTATACATAAATGATTTACCTGCAGTCGTAAGCAAGAAGACAATACCAGTTTTGTTTACCAATGATACAAGCATACTTTTCAATCATAGTGACCTTATGGAATTCCATGTGAATATTGAAAAAGTTCTTTGAAATGTTAATACGTGGTTTAAAAAAACTGCTTTCATTGAACACTGAAAAAACTTACTACATACACTTCAAGGCAAATAACAGCCAACCCATTGACACAAGTATGTGCTTAGATAATAACAGAATTTCTAACAACCTATACACTAAATTTCTTGGCCTAATACTTGATAATACACTTTCCTGGAAACCACACATAGACCACTTAATAAATAAAATGAGTACTGCTTGCTCTGTAATTAGATCTGTTAAGCCCTATGTAAATACAAATGCCATTATTAGGATTTACATTCCCTTTTCCATGCTGTAATGACTTATGGAATAATGTTTTGGGGAAATTCCTCCCATACCATTCAGGTATTTAGAATGCAGAAAAAGGCAATTAGGATTATTATGGGGCATGGTAACAGAGAATCTTGTAGAAACTTGTTCAAAGAATTAAAGATTTTACCACTAATGTCACAATATATACTTTCCTTGCTTACATTTGTCAAATAACAGGGAGCAGTATTTTGCAAATTCTGAAATACACAACATAAACACCAGGCACACTTCCAGCCTACACCTACCTCGAGTACATTTGAACATTTACCAAAAAGGGTTTATTATTCAGGTATTAAGATTTTCAATAGTCTTCCACAGGACATCAAAACATACATTGATAATCCAAGAATATTTATAAAGGCAGTAAAAAAATTGTATACATAAACTCCTTCTATTCATTAAATGAATATTATGATAATATCAGAATTAACTTGTAAATACCTATCACATAGTATTGTAATAATTGTATTAATATCCAATAATTTTCGGTATCTTTGATTTATATGGTACTACTGTTTTATTGTGATTTATCATATCTAACTCTAAATATTTGATTACACGCCATAGCTAATATAACTCCGCAGATATTTTTACAATCAGAATGTTGCCTATTTAGATACATCCTGAGATTAATTATATTGTGTCTTACATCATGTATAATATCTGTAACCTTATTTCTGTATTGACAAGTTCCATATCCGACGGGTCACAACCCCTAAGGTTCAAATGAACGCTAAATAAATTGAATTGCTAGTTTTGTAACATTCTACAATCTCAATCCTGGCATTATTTCAACATTTAAACTTACTAAAGTTTTTCACCACCAATCAACTACACAGAAACGTCCGTTAGAATTTCACCAACCTGAGTTTAAATGTACCGCATTTATAGTTATGTGCACGGATAAAAGATTTCCCGCTGTATCTATATCACTGATTACTACTCTTTGTGGAGAGCATAGCTCGGATGTTCTGGATACCATGGATACTACTCGAGTCATAAGTTGGTAGTGTTCATACATACTTACTCAATTGAGTAGAGTCTTTAAGAAGCTAACCGTTTGTCAGTTAGTCAAGAAATTCCTCGCAGTTTATGGAACACGAATGTTCATTACCTTATTCACAATGAAATGAAATTAAATTAAATTAAAAAGTACCCGCCACCTGTCGCTATCCTGAGTCAGAGTGATCCAGTTGATGCCCCACATGCCAATACCTGTAGATTCATTTTAATATTATTCTCCCATCTATGTTTGGGTCTTCCAGGTGGTCTCTTTCCCTCAGGTTTCCCTACCAAAATCCTGTATACACTTCTCCAGGGTGAATGGCCATAATTTCTCATGGGTGTTACTGAAATTACATTTATGTGTGTACTGTGAAACTGTATGATATTTAAAAAGTAAGGAACGCCTTGGTAAAGTTTGTGTGCCACACCAAAAACCACAACATTTGCAGTCTTGTTACACCAGGCAGAAATGAACAATAACAATATTTGTTTCTTTGGCATCCTTTATTGAATAAATATCGATGGTCAGAATGACTGCATTTACAACTCAACTCCTTCCTACACATAACAATAAAGCTATGTATGATAAAACATTAAGTGATCTTGGTTGTGAAACCATGTACTTTATAGGTTATTACAGATGTCCTACTAGTTCCATCTTCAGGAAAGAGGACATAACCTAAATACTCAACAGTGAGACAATCTCAAATATTGTTGACGATAGACAGTAGTACAATTCACAAATTGTGATTCTTTAAAACAGTAAGAAATATTCATCTTAAATTACAGACACATCTAAAAAGTATATATCAACACATATATTATATTTCGTACAGTGGTAGCTGAGGCTATAAAACCGTGTATTTATGGTGATTATATACTTTTTTATACATAAAATGTCTACAGGCCATGACTAATCTAGTGAATGTCTTTTTTGTCATTTTAACCCTTTCTAGATTGACTAGGTTGAAAGCATCACAGTTACATGAACCCTGTACAAGATATGACAGGATAAACCTAATCTCACTTGCCTTTTACATATTGTATGTAATTTTTTAACACTTTGAAGAATAATATGAATTCCTTATGTATAAACATTCAGTTCAGACCTCACAAAGAACACACTATGCTTCCCAGAAAATCATGCAGCCAGTCAAGGTATGCTATGCTTTAAGCAGCATGCAGTTTCACTGCTGTGCCCACAAATGCCTGCAACTGCACTGTACACTGAGTTACTTCTATCCAGTTCTATCTTCAGACCGTATTTCTCAAATATCGATTTTGATATTATCTTCCCACTTACATCTATGTCTCTCATGTGATTTCTCTCCGTTAGGTATGCTGACCACAATTTTATGGATGTTCTCAGTTACCCCAGAAGTGTAGAATATAATAATTCTCATTTAACCCTTTAATGATGAAACGTTATCTGTTTTATATAGGGACTCATTGCGTACTGCACATTAAACACACCCCATTTCAGTTATACAAAACCAGTCTTTTAGTGCTGTGTAAGAGAACTGTTGCTGTTTGTTCTGAAGTACGTACTAAATGCTTAAAGGCAATGTTAAAACCATGTAGAATTTTTTAATGTTAAACCTGGTGGTATGTGAAGTGACCACTAGGTTTGAAAATGTTAATATAAGAAGGACTTTGAAAAATATTATGCATGAAATTTACGAACATGTATACGTAAACATACGTTAAAGGTGTTTTAGTCACATTTTTATTTGTAAGAAAGGTAGTTGTATTCAACAGATAGTAAATAATTTGCTTTTGAATTGCCAGTGTGTTCAGTGCATAAAATCTGGACTGTCTGAGTAGTTGAGAATTAACTGCAGTTTCACCTTTTTTGGTTGGTTTGTTTTAACAGGCTCTACTGGACAAGGGCCCTTCTGGTGAATCTCAAGCAGAACATCTCCGAGAACAACAAAGCAAATTGCTTCATTTTTTGAGAATGTACTGGAAACATCAATTCGTATGGAGCATGCCGCCATCACACAGACAATCAACGAATTAAAGGCAGAGTTGGAGAAATGGCAAGATAGTGTAGACAGGTTTCTTTTACTCACTACTATTTTTGAGGATCAAGTGAATCAAATTTCAACTGTATATAGAGAAATTCACGCAGCGGTTACGAAACCTGATGTGCTTCCACTTTCTCACAGTGGAATGCAAAACAAACTGGAAAATCTCAGGGCCAGTCCTGCCGCTAATATTAATACAACAGTGTTGGAGTGGTGCTGGTAAAGATTGATATAGAATAACCTCTACAAAAGACAACTTTTTAAATAAACTGTAAGGATCTAATCTTTTATTTTCTGTATATGCAAGCTTCTGTGTATTTTCTGCTTTTTGAAGGTATAAGGAGCACACAGGTAAGTGCAGGGACCCCGATTTAAGGTGCGTCGCACTTAACACGTTAGCCAATGAACAGTGTTCTGCAAAATTAAGCATTAAAAATTTCTTGTGATTTAATATACATGCCACCACTGTAATATCTGTCCCTTTTAAAAGGGCTTCCTTTTTAAGAAGCATGGAAGAGTCATATCTTTTTCACATGAAAATCTGAATGAAACGTGTAGTCTAGTTCAATATGGTGTCTTAAAACTGTGATATCCATCACTTCTTCCACATGTCCTTGAAGTAATTTGCTGCTGCTTCACTTTCTGCTAAACCCTGTACAGCTTATTTCTAATACTGCTGAGGACAGCCATCAAGTTGATGACATCAAACCTCATGAGGTATGTCCTTGATGTGTTGATGCTGTTCAGGCCTGACAGGAATGTTGCTGAAGGTCCACTTCTGCCTCCCCCCCATCCATTCTTCCACTGCCACTTACTCAGACACATCATATTTAAACTTTCCACCTATAATTTATTCTAAGTTTGCAACTCGTGCATATCGTCATTACAGGATACACATTCTTCATAAGATGCACCTGTTCTCAGCTGAGACCAGTCAACTTTGGCTATGCTAAGTTCTGTTGAAACTCCACTGTCTTTGATTTCATTTAAATTAAATCCATGTATCTGAAAATGGTTTACACTTGTCATGTGTGACACAGCACCATGATTCTGCTGTGGAATGTAGTGCATCATTGCACTATGAAGCACTTTGTGATCAATCACAGAAAACATTCCTCTTACAAGTTGCTTGCAGTAATAATGTTTGAATGATCTTATTGTTCTGTGGTCAAGTGTTTGGAGAATGCTCATGCAGTTTGAGGAAAAACCCAACTTTATATTCTTTGGGTAGCTTGCATCTTGGGGATGAGCAGCACACTGGCCCATAAAAAGTAAGATCTCATTTTGGTATCTATTGCCCTGAAGTAAGTACAGATCAATTAAACACTTTATTATCCAACTAATGCACAATACATAATTTGTAAATGCAATTAAAATTATGAAATGTTTAAAAATGTTCCAACATTTTTTGGATCAGTGGATCCACTATCAGGGAGCCTTGTACAGTGCTTGGCAAAAAAATTACAAGAATAAATCTATCGTGTCCGTTGACATGGACAAGGTTGGTGTTAGGGCAGCTTATTCTGACCTGTTGTGCGTGTGTGTATTTCACTGTATAGGAAGTACCTTGACATGGATTTGTTAAAGTCTAACAAAGAGGGATTAACCAATAAAGATTTAATTGGAATAGGAAAAGGAAGCAGGCAGGAGGGTACAGTAGTGGTTGAAGTTGTGTGTAAGATGACATGCAGAAGGTTTTCTGAAGCACTGCAAATCATCAACAAAGTATGACATATACCTGATGCTGTATGTACAGTCTTAGACACCTGATGATGGACGGAGTGACCGTCTGAAACATGTAGAGTGCTATTCCAAAATAAACTTGAGAAGTTGTGCATATAGTTGGTTTTAATATACAAATATATCTCGATGCACGGTCCTATGAACTTCAGATTTGGGTGTCAGTAGATGATATTCCCATAAGAAATAATGGAACAGTTGGGTGTTTGTTGCAGTCAAGCCACTGACAGCCTCTTCATATATGTTTTATATAGACATATTCCATTACTATTGTGCTATTGATGTTACATAAGAAATGAACAATTAATATTAATTTTTAGCTCAATAAACTGAAGAGATATTCTGAACAACTCCTGTGCGCTTACATGCAATGTTGGATGAGACTGTTTGGGGAAGCAGGTCGTGCTGGTGGTACCTGCATTAGATATGTGGGGTCGGGAGGCAGCAGGCTGGGTCAAATGAAAATGGGGTGATGATGCTGCACTTGGTTCGGACTTGCAGGAGGGGGAGTTGGTCACCTGGGTCAGATTGTGAAGTAGGCAATATTAGTGGTGGTAAAGCAATAGATGTGGACGGTTTCACACTCACACTAGATAGCTGCTCAGCTGATGGTGGCCAGAGGTCAATTGCTGAAGTTCAGTTGTGACACTTTCTTTTGCCATTTTAAGGTAAAAATCCAATGATCTCTGGGAAGCTTTCATCTTTCTTTCTTTCAGTATTTTGGAATAACAATCTCGCTGGTGTTAAAACATCTATTTGCACTTTAGAATTTCTGTCTGTGTTGGGATCTGCTTTGTCAAAATTTTTACAGCTTTGTTGACAATTTGCAGTGCTTCAGAAAACCTTCTGCATGTCAGCTTACACACAACTTCAACCACTACTGTACCCTCCTCCTTGCTTACTTTTCCTACTCCAATTAAATCTTCATTAGATAATCCCTCTTTGTCAGACATAAACAAATCTATGTCATGATCCAATTCAAACAAATTAAACCCAACTACATTTGTCAATTATGAAATTTCTTTTTCCATCTAATTCAAATCCTCATCGATGCTAACACTTCAATATTGTGCGCCAGAAAAGGGCACACTTTTTCCCCCAACTGTGTTCATACCAGAATGTAACTGCAGTCCAAATTTCACCAACAAGCATTACTGCATTTCCAATAACAAAACTTTTCAAAACTCTTTTACAGTCATGTTTTCATCATCCACAGCCTTTCTCAACGTATCCAATGTTTTCTTCAAATAACAGGTCTTAAATGTCGATATCCCTGCTTGCTTCATCACTTGTATTACAGATACCCAGTCTGGTAGGATAAACACCAATTTTATGCTCATAAAGATCCTGAAAAGTTGTAGGATGATCAACAACAAGGAAAAGTTAAAAGTCAATATTTTCTATTGTACAGTACTCACACAGTTCACCTTCAAGTCTTGACGTTAGGTAGTCTATAAAAAGCGGACCTGTTACCCACCCCTTGGAATTTGAATAAAAACACACAGCATGAGGAACTGCAGAATGGTATGCCATCACTGCCTTCAAATTATAATCCCCCTAAGCATTACAACTTACAAGCAGAATAAATCTTTGGCAACCTTAAATCTGGGTCATCGTTTTTTTCCAGAAACAGCAGTATCATTGACGCTGAAAATAAATTCAGGTGAATAACTTCCTTTCTCAGTGAGATACTGCAGTTTCTTAACAAGCTCTTCAGCAGCCACAGCAGAAGCAGCTTTCCCTCTCATTTTAATGCTACCAAATCTATATTTCTTCATGTAGTTACAAAACCAACCTGAACTTGCATTAAATGGTTTGGCATTATCAACATCCTCTAACGGATCCTTGTTGGCTTGAACCAAAAGATTCCAATCCTTGATCCAAGTACTCAACATTTT
>Ga0209755_10005212_pt1 | contig 14897 bp, 15 predicted proteins | sample TergutCo191P1_FD_187301 | JGI IMG/M metagenome (GOLD analysis project Ga0209755, IMG submission 187301) | Cornitermes sp. P1 segment gut microbial communities from Petit-Saut dam, French Guiana - Co191P1 (SPAdes) (version 2) | ecosystem: Host-associated > Arthropoda: Insects > Digestive system... | reverse complement strand
ATTTAGGGTATCATTTTCTCGTTGTACTTGTTGTCTCATAACTACATTTTACAACAAAAAACGAGAGTTGGCTGAATTTTCATTCGCCTCTCTCGCTTTTTTTCGGGCCTTAATGAGACAGCCCCGTTTTTTACATCCGTTCACGTTTTATGATATACGCTGTAAATGGCAAAAATAACATTATTAATGATTATAAATCACGATTTACGCGTAGGGTTTCAAACGCCTTGAATTTCTCCGGTTGGTCTAATAACTTAATGATTTCATCAACGCATTCTTCTATGGAATTATTATAAGTATCTATCGTTAAATCATATATTTTGTCTTTTGGAAGCAACTTTTCAAGCTGGCTTTCACCCAGTCCAATATGACGATCTCCGCGCTCTTTTTCCCTCCGAATTATTTCATTCAACGGGCAAGTTACTTGAACGAATAAAACATCATGATCACGAAGCAAATTAAGGCATTCATTTAGCCAACTCTCCATTTGGACAACATGGTCTGCTATTACATTAAGCCCTACATCTGAAAAAGTTTTAATTGATTTGTGGAAAGCTTCTAATGCTTTCCATATCCACTCAATGCCTCCTGCTCTGAGCCACTCTTGGTCATTAAGATAAAAATCGTCCATTGTATGAAGGAAATTGTCGACACTTAGCCAACAGTATGGTTCTGTTAGTTTCTTTTGTAGTGCCTTCGCCATCGTTGTCTTCCCTGAACTGGAAACTCCGTTTAAAAAAATAATTTTTCCTTTCTTCATAACATACCTCTCTCGCTTGTTGTGATACATACGTGCGTTTTTATTTATCGTCGTAATGCCCTTTACAGGAAATTATTATTCACCGTCCAGTAAGGCATTTAATTCATCCATTGTATATTTAACAACTTCGCCACGTTCAGCCTGTGCAATGGATTCATCGAGCTTGGCAAGATATTCATTGTTAGCTTGTTGAATTGTGGTCAATTTAAATGGCACTTTTTTCTCCCGCACCAATGCTCTTAGGCTGAAGTTGATATAGGTGGTCATATTTAATCCGATTTCATTCAACATATCCTCTGCCTGTTGCTTCACATTTTCATCAATTCTTACGGTTATTGCTCTTGATATAATTAAATCACTCCTTCACACAACCATCGTACTGCAAATAGGTGACATTGGCAATACAGGCATGATTTCAAAGCAAGACGTTATTTCCACCCAACATACATATTAATATTCACGATGTCAATTTATGCTTTTCACGAATTGCTGATATGCGTGCTTTGCTTGATGCACATCATCCGTTGTGGTTTCATCTTGCGCGTAGCGTGCCTTTAAATACAGCGAGCGTAGGGCATCACCGGATTGTCCTACGGTTTCTTGCGAAAGCGCACCAATGTGTGCCGAGGTATGATTGGGTAAAATTTTCGTTTTGCGTTTTTTAAGCAATCTCAAAAATTTGCGGTATGTTTTTCGGATGCCGTTTTGATGATGCGTGCCGTGCTCGGCATCGTCATGCAGTGCCTTCCGCTGTATATTCACATGTTCACGCGCATAAACGACCATCGTGTTTTGAAATTCGCTGCCGGAAGCACCAAACACTTTTCTTAGCGTAATGATAATATAAATAATAATTACAATCGTCAGTGGGAGCAAATAAAATAAATAATAGAAAAGAGCTGAGGCAAGCAGACCCAGATTTAAGTCTTCACTGTCCAAAGCATCAAACACCACAGCGATTGATGTTTCTGCGCTGCCACCAAATTCTAATTCCAGAACCCACCATGCCGGAAAATCCAGATCCATATAAGTGCTGATGTTCATTAAAAAATTATAAAACCCTTCATTCATTACATGACGCAGCCAATCACCAAGCCCGGTTGCCACCGCCAAAAACGGCAATGCAATGAGCAGCACCGAGAACACAATCACGGTATTGTATCGTTTATACACAGGATCAATCATCGTGTCATAATCATGCCGTAGATTGCGTGATAAAAACACACCCGCAATGATGGCAATCAATATAAATGAAAATCCGTCGGCACGCGACATGGATGCAAGGATGACACAAACCAACAATGCACCCGACCAATAGGGTTGTGCGGTGCGCATTTTATCTTCGGTCATTAAATAATTTTGTTTTCTTGCCGTAAAGAATACAAATGCCGTCATCGGAATAACCATAGTAAAAACATCCACCAAGCTGGCAAACAACAATGTCATGGGGATCAATAACAATGGTAAATACCGCAGAATACCTTTATTACGCAGCAGATAACTCAATACCAGTGCCGCCGTAACCAGCAGCATCATAAAGAACGGAGGAATATTATTCGGCTGCACTTGTGCGATAACCCACACAAGATAAAAATACAATCCGGTTTGCGCCAATGTCTTTGTTATGTGCATTCCAATCATTATGCCGCCTCCCCTTGAAGTGCATCCACGGTTGCGACACGACGCTGAAAGATAAACTCTTTTACGCGATAATCATCCTCTGTCATATAATCATCGGCAATGATTTGCAGTACCGCACCACCCGTTTGTGCTTCGAGCCGTCTAACAAATGGCATCAACGTGTTTTTTTGCTCCGACATGATGACAATGTGGCTGCGCCCGGTTTCACAGTTAGCAATGCTGCGTTTCATCAACTCCGCTGATGATTCACGCGCTTGAAGCGAAGCACAACCCAGCCCGGCCAACAGCATATTCAAATGTGATTTACCAAAACCATCATTGGCATTTTGCCACTGTTGATTGTAATGTGAGCGCGCATTGGTGATGAAACCGAATTTGATGCCGGCACGATTTAATGCTTCAAACACAGCACGCGCGAGTGAGAGACACTTTTCTACTTTCTCATAACGCGGCGGATAGCTCGTGATGTCAATATCAAGCACCACGGTTACGGCAGGTTCTAAGGTATGGTCGTATTGGCGCACCATCAATCGGCCTTGCCGCGCAGATTGGGCATGATGAATGTCTTTAATCGGCTCGCGCCCCGTATAATCTCTCGCCGCAATGGTCAAAATAGGGTCCGGCAAAATATACCGCCGCACACTAACATCACCCAGAAAACCACCCAACACTTTATCCAACTGGGGTGATGTGATTTTTTGCGGCATACACACAATGCGGCGAACATAGGGCAATGTCTTTTCGGTTGCGTGCAGTCCAAAAAAATCACCGCCGCTTAAAATCGCACTGTGCATTACATAGTCACCGCGCTCATGTACTTTCATTTCGGTGCGGCTTTTTATGCGCTGATGTCCCAACACATAAAAACGTTTGTGCAGATACTGCCTTATATTTCCGGATGTTTTGTATTGCCCCACCAGTTCTGCGCCCCATGGAATGGGTTCTTTGAGTTCCATAAACATCTCCGGCATGCGCTTGGCATTGGTCAGTTCCGATTCAATGGTAAAAATTTGACCGGGTTCCACCATTAAATGCGAACAACGCGCGTGATAGGTTACATCTTTGAGGGAATACCATAATAAAAGCCGCTGAACACCCACAAATACCGCTACCGCAAAAGTCAGAAAGACCACCGTTTGAATCATACCAACACCCCTTGCTTGAATGTAAAATTTAAAGCATTATATATTTTTTACCGGAAAATGTAAAGTTTTTAAATGTTTCTTGAACAAAAAAAGCCGGCAAACTGTGCCAACTTTTAAATCACTTTTATATAAATAATGGTTTTTCGAGTGAAATCCGACCCAGTTTTCCGGCGCGATACTCATCAATCAGGATGATGGCTGCACGTTCAATGTCAATGATACCACCCTTTAATAAAAAACCGCGTGCTGCGCCAATGATTTCTAAAATTTCCCTCGGAGCCTTTTCACCGGTTTCGATTTTATATCGGTTTTCAAGCAAACTCGGTTTAATCTCCAGCATCATTTTAATAAATTCATCCGCCAGTGTGATGCTGTCCACCACATTGTCCGACACCGCACCCGTCACCGCAAGTTTGATGCCAACTTGTTGATCCTCAAATTTGGGCCAAAGCACACCGGGTGTGTCCAACAATTCAAACCCGCCATCAATACGAATCCATTGCCGTCCTCGTGTAACGCCGGGACGATCCGCGACCAAGGTTGATGCGCGTCCGGAAAATTGATTGATAAATGTTGACTTTCCGACATTGGGGATGCCAACAATCATACAGCGAATGGATTTTCCGATTCTGCCGCGTTTGGCCAGCGCCTGTGTTTTTTCTGCCATTTGTTCACGGATTGAGGCGGCCAAATGGGTCAACCCGCCACGCTTTTTATCAGTATCCTTAGCGTTCACCACTAAAGTCATCAACCCTTGTGATTCAAAATGTTTCTGCCACTGTTTGGTAATGTTCGGGTCGGCAAGGTCTGATTTATTTAAAGCCACCACGCGTTTTTTATGTTTGCATAATTCATCAATGTCCGGATTGCGGCTCGAAATAGGAATGCGTGCATCCAAAAGTTCAATGACCACATCAATAAGACTCATTTGTGAAACAATCATACGTTTTGTTTTGGTCATGTGACCGGGATACCACTGTATATGCACGTCCTCAGAAACTCCCTTCCGTTACGTCCGCATGAATGCGGACATCCACTGCAGTACGTTCTTCGTCCTCTTCCGCAACAATGCGATTGTTGCGGGGTAAAAGCAAAGGCATGAAACTCCCTTCCGCCACCGTCCCGCATGAATGCGGACATCCACTGCAGTACGTTCTTCGTCCTCTTCCGCAACAATGCGAAAAATATTTAATTTTTATTTAATGCACCCGTCCAAATTGGTTTAAGGGCCATATTTGTATAAAGACTTTTCCAACCATATCCGAGGCACGGACATTTCCGACAACAACAAAACGGCTGTCCTTGCTGCCATTACGGTTATCACCCAGCACAAAATAATAATCATCCGGGATTGTAATGGGAAACTGAACATCCCCGCGCGATAAAATCGGTGCGAAAGAAAATTCATCATTGAGCGGTACATTATTGATGTAAAAAGCGTTTTCACGCAAATCAACGACATCTCCCGGCAATGCAATAATGCGTTTGATATAATGTTCAGACGGATTCCCTTCAAAAGGAAATGCAACAATATCTCCGCGCTGAGGACTTTGGAATAAATACGTAAAACGATTGAGAATCACCATATCACCATGCGTCAGCGTTGGTGCCATGGATGAACCGGACACATGCGCAACTCTGAAAACAAAGTTTCTCATCCCAAAGAAAAACAGCGCAGCGATAGTGATGGCGATTAGCCATTCCACCACGCTGCGCAGCATTGAATTTTGAATTTTTTTAGTGAGCATTAGCTATTTTTCTTTGGCTTTGCATAGATAGCCTCTTTAACTTTTGCCGCTTTACCAATTCTGTCTCTCAGATAGAATAACTTCGCACGACGAACCACACCGCGGCGAACCACTTCTACTCTGTCTACTCTTGGTGAATGCAGCGGCCATGTTTTTTCAACACCCACACCGCCGGTGACTCTGCGTACGGTAAAGGTTTCGCGGAAACCGCCATTTTGACGTTTAAGAACAACGCCTTCAAATGCCTGGATTCTTTCTTTGGTACCTTCGACGATTTTTGCATACACGCGAACGGTATCACCAATGTTAAACTGTGGGATTTCAGACTTCATTTGCGCCTGTTCAATTTCTTTGATTAAATTGTGCATGTGAACCTCCTCATAAATTTGATGATTTCCGTTTAAAACGGAACAATCATCATGTTCTTTCAATATACAACACAAAGGCACATACATCTTATAACTTAATCAGATCAGTGGTGCGTTTAATTGTACACGAATATTTCTGAACACATAAGCCATTTATTGTAACACAAATTATTATAAAATGAAAACGTTTTTTTGCACTTTTTTTACATCGAATATTATATAATTTTTCCAGCAGAAGGTGTATAATATTTGTTGGCGAAATGTAATATTAGCAACTGTTGTGCGGTTGTTTTTCACAACGTCTAAAACTTCGCCCATCAAATTATAGTGGGGTGCATAAAATATGCGCGTAGGTACAGTTACCGAAATCAAACGCAATGAATTTCGCGTGGGATTAACACCAAACAATGTCAGAGACTATGTTAATCATGGTCATGAAGTCTTCGTTCAAGCCGGTGCAGGCGAAGGCTCTTCCTTTTTAGATGCAGACTATATGACTGCGGGCGCAACAATCTTACCGGCCAAAGAAGACGTATGGGCAACCTGTGATATGGTTGTTAAAGTTAAAGAACCGCTTGAAGCGGAATATCCTTTAATGCGTGAAGGTCAAATCGTATACACTTTTCTACATCTTGCGGCGGATCGTGCCCTCACTGAAGTACTCATAAAAAACAAAGTAAACGCCATCGCCTATGAATCAATTGTGGATGCACAAGGCGGCTTGCCGCTTTTGCGCCCGATGTCAGAAATCGCAGGAAAACTGTCGGTGCAAGCCGGTGCGAAAGCACTTGAAAAACCACAGGGTGGGCGCGGTGTGCTGCTTGGCGGCGCAGTGGGTGTTCAAAAAGGCGAAGTCATCGTGCTCGGCGGCGGCATCGTGGGCACAGCGGCCATGAAGATGGCGATGGGACTCGGTGCCAATGTTACTATCTTTGATAATAATTTAGACAGACTCACTTATTTGGATGATGTGTTTGGCGCACAAATACAAACAATGTATTCTACTCCGGCAAACATTGCCGCAGCACTGCCCACCGCAGACCTCGTTATCGGTGCGGTACTCATCCCCAATGCAGCAGCACCAAAACTGATTCGCCGCGAACATTTAAAAACCATGAAACCGGGTTCCGTCATCGTTGATGTTGCCGTGGATCAAGGCGGCTGTGCAGAAACCACGGTTGCGACCTATCACGACAATCCAACTTTTGTCGTGGATGGTGTTATTCATTATTGTGTCGCAAACATGCCGGGTGCGGTCTCGCAAACCTCAACATACGCACTCACCAACGCAACCTTAAATTACGGACTAAAACTCGCCAACATGGGTCTTGAAGCCGCATGCAAATCAGACGATGGGCTCTTGCAAGGTGTAAACACATACAAAGGTGCGTTGACCGTTGAAGCCGTAGCAACCGGTTTTGATCTGCCATACACCAATATTAAGGAATTAATTTAGTGATTGATGTTGCCCTTGTTGGTACAGGGGGCATGATGCCATTGCCCGGCAGATTTTTATCCAGTATGCTCTGCCGGGTACATGGTAACATGATCTTGTTTGATTGTGGTGAAGGCACACAAGTGAGCTTGCGCATGTTGGGTTGGGGTTTTAAAAATATCGACATGATTTGTTTTACGCATTTTCACGGCGACCATATATCAGGATTGCCGGGACTGCTCCTTACGATGGCAAATGCAGACCGTACCGAACCGGTGAAGCTCTTTGGCCCAACCGGTCTTGAGCATGTTGTAAAAAGCTTGTGCGTTATTGCACAGGATTTACCCTTCCCGTTAGAATTTTACGAACTGGATGCAAAATCCGAACATGAATACCGTGACGGCATGTTGGTATTAAAAACATTGCCGCTGAATCATCGTTCACACTGCTTCGCTTATTCTCTGGAACTGATGCGGCGCGGCAAGTTTGATCTTGAACGCGCACAAAAACTAAACATTCCCGTGCAAGCTTGGGGACAATTGCAAAAACTTTCTGAAGAAACACTCGTATATAATAACGAAACCTACACACCGGAGATGGTGTTGGGGCCCCCCCGAAAGGGATTAAAAATTGTTTTTTGTACGGACACCAGACCGGTAAAAGCATTGCCGGACTTCGCACAAAATGCGGATTTGCTTGTTTGCGAGGGATTGTATGGCGCTGAAGATAAGGATCAAAAAGCCGCAGCGCACAAACACATGTCTTTTAAAGAAGCAGCAACCATTGCAAAAAAAGCAGAAGTTCAGGAATTGTGGCTAACGCATTTTTCACCCGCAATGCCCAATCCCAAAGAACATTTAAATATTGCTACAAAAATTTTTGACAACACCAAAATCGGCAAAGACCGCATGAGTACGGTGTTAAAATTTCAAGATGAATAACGATAAACCATGATAAAAAAGAATGAGGTGAACCGATTGAGTGATAGAGATATCCGCACAGATTTTGAACTCATAACCGATTGTCTTGACGGAGACCAAGAAGCGTTTACAGAATTGGTCAACCGTTACAAAAACCTCGTGTACTCAATCATCCTTCGCCAAATTAAGGATTCAGAAGAAGCGAGTGATTTAGCGCAAGATGTATTTCTCAAGATTTACAGAAACCTTGCATCTTATACACCGGAATTTAAGTTCAGCACATGGGTTATGCGCATTACAGGCAACCATATCATTGATCAGCACCGCAAGAAAAAGCTGGATACTGTATCGTATGAAGCCACTACGGAAGAAATGGGTATCGGCATTGCCGGTACAACACCATCACCGGAAGCAGCATATTTAAAACAAGAAGAATCCGAGCGCATTGCCAAAATTGTTGCCATGCTGCCGGAAATGTACCGCACTCCGGTGGTTATGTACCACCAAAATGGTCTTTCGTATCAAGAAATTGCAGACAAAACCAGCGAGCCCCTTTCAAAGGTGAAAAACCGCATCTTCAGAGGCAGAAAAATGTTAAAAGATTTATTGGTCCATTCCGCAAACGGATGAAAGGAAGGAGACAAATCATGAATTGTAGTAAAGCACAAGATTTAATCATGTCGCATGTAGAGAAAACAATTAATCCTAAAGAAGCAAAATCACTTTTTAATCATGTCAACTCCTGCTCTGCTTGCCGTGAAATGTATTTATTAATGGATGAAGCTGCAGAGATTGACGACCTTGAGGCATTAACAGAAGCACCCGAAGGATTCACCGAGGCCATCATGAACATGGTGGCAAAGGAAGCTTATGTTGATGCCGTAGCCGAAGCACCCGCATCGGTGACCGCCGGCGGTTCACTGGCATTGCGTATTTTATGGGGTTTTAGTGCCATCATCCTGGGTGTGCTGCTCTTTGTTACATTAAACCCCGATGTGGTGACAAACCTCGCCGGTTATAACACCGCCATTGACAGCATGTTGTATGCAGTCAACGGACTAAGCGACATCATTGGTGTTGCGGTCACAAACATCATTGAAGCATTCAGCGGCGGCGCAGTGCTCACCGGCACACTCGGATACTTTGCACTTGTATTCGTTGTCATCGTTGGCATTTTATTCTTTATCTTATCAAGACAAGAAAAGATTACCAAAGCATGGTAATCCTTGCAATAGAAACAAGTTGTGATGAAACCTCTGTTGCCATTGTTAAAAATGGCAGAGAGGTTTTATCTAATGTCATCGCTTCGCAAATTGACATACACGCCACATTCGGCGGTGTGGTGCCGGAGATTGCGGCACGCCACCATTTAGAATCCATCGGATTTATCGTGGATGAAGCACTACTCAAGGCAAATGTGACATTGCATGACATCGATGCCTTTGCGGTGGCAAACGGACCAGGTCTTGCCGGCGCATTGTTGGTGGGACTCAATTATGCAAAAGGTTTGGCATTTTCATTGAACAAACCCCTTATTGGTGTGCATCATATCGAGGGACATGTTTGCGCCAATTATATTGGCACCAAACTTGAACCGCCATTTGTGTCTTTGGTGGTATCCGGTGGACACACCTCCATTTTGGCGATTGAAGATTATGATCATTATACAATCTTGGGCGGCACGAGGGACGATGCCGCCGGTGAAGCGTTTGATAAAGTAGCGCGCATCCTCAAACTACCCTACCCCGGCGGTCCGGAAATTGACAAAGCCGCACAACAAGGCAATGCATCCGCGATGATGTTTCCGCGCGCCAAAGTGGATGGACTGGATTTTAGTTTTTCAGGACTAAAGACCGCCGTGGTGCAATACATGGCAAAAAATCCGGACGCATATGTGCCGGATATTGCGGCATCCTTTCAACAAGCCGTGGTGGATGTCTTGGTGGCAAAAACCATACAGGCGGCACAAGAAAATGGATATAAAACCGTCACCCTAGCCGGTGGTGTGGCTTGCAATAAAGCACTGCGTGCCGGGATGGAACAAGCATGTAAAGAACAAGGTTTCACATTTTACACGCCAAACCCGGTATATTGCACGGACAATGCCGCCATGATTGCTTGCCGCGGATACTATGCATACCAAAGCAGAGGTGCGGACGGATTAAATTTGAACGCATACCCCGGACGGATGGTCGTCAGCACACATGCAACGATGATGAATAAATCATTTAATTAAATGAAACGAACAAATAATAGGATGTAATCTGTGAGGGGTGGAAATAATGCATAATTACTGGCTGAAGAAAATGGCGCACTGTTATGTACCACTTAAAATGTAGTACGTGCTCAAAATTTATATCATGCACATAAATTTGAAAGGAGAAATTACTTATGAATGATTTTGAAAAAATAGAAGATGCAATGATGATGTATATACGTGGCAAGTATGTAGCAGACGAAATGGGTGATGGTGAAAATACATTACATTTTATGATTGATGGAAATAAATTTTTATCAGTTGTTAAAAATACTGGCTCTTTTTGCGTTTCTATTTGCAACACGAACCCAGAAGCGGAAAATTTTGATATGAAAAATTTAGATGATTGGGAAACCGTAAAAAAGGTTTTATTAGCAAAGCATCAACCTAACCGCAAGCCGTTTTCGGAAGAAGGGGCAATTCATTCCAGTTGTGGACATAGATGTGATTTATGCGTTTTCTACATGGCAAGTAGGGTTAATGATGAAGCGCATTATGATAAAATCTTACAGTCATTTGAACGTGTTTACGGAGGCGAGTGGGATAAAAATAAAATTAAACCTTGTGATGGTTGCAGCACCGGCGGTTGGCATAAAAAATGGGATTGCGAAACATTAAAATGCGCAACTGCAAACGGTGTCAAGGATTGCAGAAACTGCACTAATCACCCTTGTGAGAAAGCATTTACGCATTATCACGGCAAAAATCCAAAATTCCATACAAAACAATTTTCAGCAGACGATGTTACGCTGGCATTATTGCCTTATGTGCCTGTACAGTTTTGGTAATAACTAATAATGAATAGTATAAGCATTAGTGGCGTTATCCCCACCCTTCACAGATAGCGTCCTATTTCTCTATTGTAGGTATAATATTATCTTTTGTTTTATTTTTGCAGAATGCCTCTCGTTTGGCGGCGACACATCGTTCGCCGCTAAACATTCGTCAACGCGGAAAATCAAATATTACAAATAACCCATAAGTTCATGCAAGTCCTTACATATATAATGTGCCATGCGTCTCGTCTCTTCGCTCGGCGGCAGCATATCCGGCACAAGCACAACATGCATTCCGGCATCAAAACCGGCGCGTACTCCTGCGGCAGAATCTTCGACCACCAAACACTTTGACGGAAGAACACCGCAACGCTGAGCCGCAAGTAAAAATATTTCAGGGTTGGGCTTTGACACATGCACCTCATCACCACCGACGATGATTTCAAAGCGATCTGCAATGCCCGCCATTTGCAATTTATGCGTAGCAACTTTTTTACCGGTAGATGTTGCCACGCATTTTTTAATGCCCAGCATTTCAAGTTTATCCAACAATTCATAGATCCCTGATTTTACAGGCATGCCATGTTCTTCAAAATATTTGAAATAATATTCTGATGACAATTCAAACACGCGCTTCACGTCTGATTCATTGCCATACATATCCAACAGCAAGTTAAAGATTTGCGTAGAATTGGTGCCCAGCATTTTGTTAAAAATTTCGTCATCAAATGTGTAGCCCATCGTTTCTGTGGCATACTTCCATGACAACCGCGAAACCGGCTCGGTATCCAGCATGGTGCCGTCCATATCAAAAACAACCAGTTCCGGATGCGGCATTATTTTTTTTGAAATCATAATGTGATCCTTTCAAAGTAAAAAATTTACATGCTCATAGTATAATCTGATTGCATCCCCCATGCAACAATGCTATGATAAATCGTTACATAGACACAAATAAAAAGGGGCGAAACCATGTTATCCACCGATATCAACGAAATGATGCAAATTTTAAACGGAGAACATGCCGATCCGCATCATGTGCTGGGTTGGCACGACATCACCATCAAACGTAAAAAACACAACATCATCCGCGTATTCAATCCCGGCGCAAAAAAAGTCATCGCGTTTGACCCGGAGCATCCCAATAATTTTCAGCATGAAATGTCCCGTGAACATGAGCAAGGCTTTTTTACGCTTACCATACCGAAAACAGACTTTTTCCGGTACAAACTCCGTTTCACCGATCATGACGGCAATACGTGGGAAGCATGGGATCCTTACGCCTTTGTACCGCAAATTACCGATATGGACTTGTACTTGTTTGGCAACGGTACGCATTATGAAATTTATAATAAACTCGGTGCCACCGCCATCACCGTAGACGGTGTAGATGGCGTCTTATTTGGTGTATGGGCACCCAATGCAAAACGCATCAGCGTGGTGGGTGATTTTAACAACTGGGATGGCATACGCAATCCCATGCGTTCACTGGCATCTTCCGGAGTATGGGAACTGTTCATTCCCGGATTGTCCGACTATGATAAATACAAATTTGAAATCAAATCGCATACCGGCACCTTTTTCCACAAATCAGACCCCTATGCCTTTTTCCAAGAACTGCGGCCCAACACCTCATCCATGGTCTATAACTTAGAAGGCCATCCATGGCAGGATGAGGCATGGATGAAAAGCCGCAACAAAAAAGATATGCTCACACAACCCATGAATGTGTATGAACTGCATGTCGGTTCGTGGAAACGTGTACATGAAGACCATTACCGCTTTATGAGCTGGCCGGAGCTTGCAAATGAACTCATTCCTTATGTCAAAGAGATGGGTTATACACATATTGAACTGATGCCCATCATGGAGCATCCTTTTGACGGCAGCTGGGGTTATCAGGTCACCGGATTTTATGCCACGACATCACGATACGGCAGCCCCAAAGAATTTATGGCATTTGTCGATGCGTGCCACCAAAACAACATCGGTGTCATCATGGACTGGGTACCCGCACATTTTCCTAAAGATAACTTTGCGCTTGCTCAGTTTGATGGCACCGCGCTTTATGAACACGCTGATCCGCGCCAAGGGGAACATCCCGATTGGGGTACTCTAATCTTTAATTACGGACGCAATGAAGTGAAAAATTTTCTTATCGCCAATGCACTGTTTTGGCTGAAAATGTTCCATATTGACGGGCTGCGCGTAGATGCCGTCGCTTCTATGCTGTACCTTGATTACGGTAAAAATGACGGCGAATGGGTTGCAAATGAATACGGCGGACGCGAAAATATTGAAGCGGTGGAATTTATGAAACACATGAACTCCATCATCGCCGACGAATGCCCCGGCGTGCTGATGATTGCCGAAGAATCCACCGCATGGGCCGGTGTGACACAAGCTGTAAAATACGACGGGCTTGGTTTTAACCTTAAATGGAATATGGGCTGGATGAATGACTTCTTAAAATACATGGAACTTGAACCCATTCATAAAAAGTACCACCACGGAGAAATGACCTTTTCAATGGTTTATGCCTACTCAGAAAAATATATGTTGGTACTTTCGCATGACGAAGTCGTGCATGGTAAAAAATCGTTGGTGAATAAAATGCCGGGCGACACATGGCAAAAACTCGCCAATTTACGCGCGGCAAAAGCATTCATGATGGGGCATCCCGGAAAAAAACTCATCTTTATGGGCGGAGAATTTGCGCAGTTTGAAGAGTGGAGCGAAGCACGGGAACTCGACTGGTTCCTCATTGACCAATTTGACCATCACAAACAAATGCAACAATTTACCAAAGATTTGAATCACTTGTATTTAAAAGAAAAAGCCCTGTGGCAAAAAGATTTTGACCCGCAAGGCTTTGAATGGATTGCTTGTGAGGATGCAGACCGCAGCATCTTTTCTTTCTGCCGCATCAGCGAAACCAAACGCCGCAGCAAGTTAGACCAAGAAAAATACGGATCCAGTTATGAATTTTTAGTATTTGTATGCAACTTCACACCCGTGGTGTATGAAGATTACCGCGTGGGTGTGCCGGTCAAAGGTGAATATACCGAACTTATAAATTCTGATGATGTTAAATACGGCGGCAGTGGTGTCGTCAATCCCGGAAAACTCGTTGCAGAAAGCATTTTATGTGATGGCAGGGCGTTATCCATTCCGATTAAATTACCGCCGTTGGCTTGTGTGGTGCTTAAAGGAAAGATGTAACGATCTACCACACCTTAACCCATAAATCCCTATGCATGATTGTTTCAAATCCTAATTTTTCATAAAATACACCCGAACCGCCAAAGCAATAGGCCGCACCTTTTGCTTTGGTTTTTTTCATGGCTTCGGTCAGGGCATAAGCCGCCAGTCCCATCTTTCGGTACTTTGGTACTGTTGCCAATGGTTCAAGATAGGTATATTTATGTTTTGCATCAAACCACATCCCCAGTGCACAAGCATAACTGCCATCAGGCGCAACCACAATCGTCGTCAAAGACGCATCTGCATGCGGTGCCATCATCATGCGCCGCCCATCGGTACCATCATCCGGATTGTCTCCGGCATGATTAAAACCGTGCCAAAAACAATCAGACAATTTTTTCAAATTGGCATATTTGCCATCAATAAGTTTAAACCCTTCCGGAAGCATAACATTTTTAAAGGGTTGCGCATATTTAAAGATTGTCACCGCTTCCGTGCGATCCGGTTTGTAGCCATTGTTGGTTAAAAGTTCCGCTTTATCGGCTTCTTTGTTGGTCGTCCATACCTTTAACTTCATCTTGTTATCGGTTTTAACGGCAATTTCACGCTCTGCCCAGTTCAGTAAATCCGGCAACAAATAAGC
>Ga0209755_10005211_pt1 | contig 14907 bp, 18 predicted proteins | sample TergutCo191P1_FD_187301 | JGI IMG/M metagenome (GOLD analysis project Ga0209755, IMG submission 187301) | Cornitermes sp. P1 segment gut microbial communities from Petit-Saut dam, French Guiana - Co191P1 (SPAdes) (version 2) | ecosystem: Host-associated > Arthropoda: Insects > Digestive system... | reverse complement strand
AAATCAGACTAAACGATTTTAAAATACCGGGCTATAGGTGGGGAAATAGATTAGAGAAACAATTTAGAATAGAAGCCAGAGACTACTATCCCGGCGAATGGATAGAGTACAAGTAGAGGTTATAACGTAACAATGTCAGGCACTCGGCAAGAGTGCCTGTACTTACAGCGAACCTTAAAAAGGCGAAGCTTCCGGTACACCGTTTTTGCCTAGTGTCGTTAGGTGAAAACGGTACACCGGTAATAGCGTAGTAGAGAGGTAGGAGAAGGGATTGGGGTTATGGGGGAAATGTTAAATATCTGTGATTATTTCAATAAATTGCTCTGACGTTACAGAAGGAATATTTCCTTTGGAAAAATCGCTAGTATTCCATGTAATTATATAATCAAGATCAAGACTTTCTCCGGCAACATATTGAACGGCATCTTCAAAGTCGTTCCAACCCAAATCAAGCGCTTCATAGATGTTCTTGTCTGTTACAGTGGCTGGTTTGTAAATGCTAAGCAAATTTTTTATGGATTCTATTGCAAATGTTTTTCCAAGTTTTTTTCCGGTAATGTAGTAAATGTCAGTTACAGCCGATGCGGAAATATATCCTGTAATCCGCCCTATTTCGGCGAGTTTAAAAATCGTATTGGAGTTTTTATAAAATTCGGGTTGTTGAAGCAATTTATTTAACGCAACATTGGAATCAATCAAAACTTTCATTTTAAGTATTTTGCTAACCTTTCTTCACGAATTTGTTCAATGGTAATATTGCCTAAGTCTGATAGTATTCCTGTTAATGCGTCAGTATATGGTGTCTTGGCATTCTGTAAGATATCTTCCAATTCATCCTTAGAGAGGCGGAGTTTTGATGATGTTGGCGAAGCTGTATTTTCATCTTTTACAGGAAATGGTATTACTTTAAATTCCACCCTCGCCGTAGCCCCTGTAGGTATTTCGCGTGGAACTTCAAGAGTGATACGGCGGTCAGCCGGAACTTCTATAGTTTGAGTTATAGCCATGGCTTAAATATAGCATGAAAAGTAAGGATTTTCAATGTGAGCGAAAAATGTGGCACTAGTTCAAGGTGACTGGCACTATGATTGGCACTACGATGCGTTTGCAGGGCATAAAAATATAAAAACACAAAACCTATTATAAATACTAGGTATAAAAACGCCAAAAAACACAAAACCTATTATAAATACTAGGTATAAAAACGCCAAAAAACACAAAACCTATTATAAATACTAGGTATAAAATTTCCCAATTTGAGCCTACTGTATTTTTTTACAGGTAGTAAATTTTAAAATTACAGATACAGTGAAAAAGTTCACTTCTTGCTGTAATAGGTTGTGAGCCAGTCGAGGTATTCCATTACATAGTCTTGCAGCGGCGGCTCCAGACTATTGTAGGTTCTGATGATGCGTTCCAAACGCGGGTCTTTGTCCGTGTCGAACATTTCGCCTTTGCCTGTTTTTAGCCAGACTTCGTTAATACCGTAGGTTAGGCAAATCATTTTTGCCAGACGATCGTTTACCTTGCGGTGGTTTGTTTCTATGCCGCCCTGGAAGGAGGAGGAGATTTTTAGGGGTTCTGCGAATTTTTCCTGTGTTAGCCCCATTTTTTTGCGTATTTCGACGACTCTTTTATTGATATTTGGGTCATGATTCGGCAAAAAAACCTCTCTATATTAAGGAAATTGTATCAAAAGAGGGTGCGTAAGGCAAGGAGACTTTTTTTAGATTTTTTATAGTAATGTTGACACTTTCATAGAAAATGTATATAATTTCTATGAAAAGTTGCGTTTTTTTTATATTACAAGCGAGGAGATGATGAACAAAAAGGATAAAAACCAAATTTTAACCGATTCTTACATGAAGTTAAATGTAATGGGGCGCGAAAAATTGGATCAATTTGTTCAAAAGCTGGAAAAAGAAAATGGTGAAGCAGACATCAAGCAACAAAAATATTTTTGGGAAGTTTCCAAAGATACTATGACTGCTTGAATTGTTAACGGCTTGTGCGGCTTTTTGGGTATTTTTCACCGCGTTGCGGTGAATCAATTATAGTTGCTTAACTTAAAAATGGTTAGGCGTAAAGGGAGGTTTTTTTATGGGAAAAACTTTTAAATTTTTGGGAATTATTACACTTGTTGTAATAATTGGATTTGGGGTAACGGCTTGTTCAGATCCGGGCAGCGGTCCTAGCGGCGGTATTGATATTAATGAGGCGTTTACAATTTCAGGATCATTCGAAACGCAAAACGAAGGCGCAACTGATGCGAAATTTTTCGCGAAATCAACTGTAACTCCGACTTTATCATGGAGCAGGAATGCGCGCGCCGGAGAGCTGGTAGAGGTCGCGCTTGAAGGTCTTTTGGAAGACGGCGATATTACATTCAAGCTGAAGGGCAGCTACAACAGCGAAACAAAGCTCTATATGCTTTCCGCAGCTTCAAGTTTTTTACGCTACAGTATTTCAGGTGACACAAGCAAACCGGACAGTTCAGAAGCTGTCGTGCAGGTAAGAGAAGGCAATAGTTGGACATCTATCAAAATATCCGTAAGCGCATCAGTAGATGGTACTCCTCCTTCGATTGACGGAAGCGGAAACGTAGCAGATGAATTAGCTAAAGGTATCCCCGAAGAAATGTGGGGCGTTTGGTGGGGTCTTGATTCTTTGGAAAAAAGCAAAGGCGATATTGTTCAGCCCGGCAACTACTACTACATGTTAGACGCATATACCATTAAGCAGTATGTCAACAGATACAGTATTTGGAACCTTGAAGGTTATACCTGCTTCTTTGAAGGCGCAACCGTAGAAAATAGTGTTGCAAAAGGCAGAGTTGAGTTTAATTACACCGATCAGAACGCGATTGATAATAGCGCTGACGATGCAATAGTAAACTGGTGGATTAATCACCTTATAGCATATGCCAATTCAAAGTGGGGTTCAGTTCCTGGCGGTACATCAGGAGACTCAGCCAGAATTGCAGAAGTAAAAGACAATGCTAATCAGGGTTGGTTATTATGGGGTGACCCGTCATGGACTGCTGTTTTAGACAGATATAAGGCTCCTGCTCAAGGAGATGATGGTCCATTAGGTACAAATCAGGTATGGAACAACCTTTTTGGTCCTGGTACAGGATTTTCATACACCGCGTACAGAAACGACGCATATAGAATTCAAAATAGACAGCTTCAGTTTGGCACATATTACGCAGCAAACGGTGTTGATTATTTTTCAGATGATCCTTCCGGTATCACAAACTATAATAACCTGAAATGGGGTGCGTCACACAGCAGAGAAAAAAGCGATGCTGCTTCCGCGCTGCCTTCCAGCCAAATTGTAACAGGTACATCCGGTGTATTTACAATCCCGAGTGAAGTCACAGCAATAAAACACAATAATTTTGAAGGTAAAACAGATGTACTTCAGATAATTTCAGGCGCCCACTGGAGCGTACTTGATTACCACTTTACTCCATTCGATGCCGCAAAAAAATTAACATTTAATGTTTCCATGGATGTATGGTTAAAAAACGATGCCAGAGTTGCATGGCAGATTAACCAGGGCGCTTATAAGACACAGCCTAGTTATCCTGTAGTTGTAGGTTCACAAATCGCGTCGAATCCTGCGACTGTTTATGAAGCAGGTAAGTGGCACAAAATACAAGTTACAGGACTTGAGTTAGTGGTATCATCGGGCAGAGTTCTTTATCTTTCTACAATGCAATTCCTGGCATCAAGTACAAATATTAATGATCCAACATCGCTTATTGAAAATGAAATATATATTGCCAATGCCACAATCGGTGTTACTTACGGAGATGACGTAGCTCAAGATCCGCCGCTAGATATTGATGGTAATCTTGGTAATTATGCCTATGCCGGAATATATGAAAACGATGAAATAGTAGGATATGAATATAATCGGGCTGTATGGGGTTTATCCGGCGAAAACTTGGCAATGGCGCAAGCTGACGATTCAGTGTTGGAATTGGTATTTACAGAACCTCTGACAAGTTTAAATATTGTATGGGGTGCTTCGGTTAATGGCTGGTGGAGTCTATCACCATTGCTTACAGGCGATGTTACCGAAGAAGGAGTCACATATAACTCGGCTACAGGCAAACTTACTATAGAGCTTCCCAAGGTGCTTGCAAACTTTGAATTATTCAAAACCGCAGAATACGCAAACCTGATAATTCTTAACTGGAGTGTGTTTAATATCAACGATCTTGGAATGACAAGCGCTGAGCTTACCGGAACTCTTCCTGCAGAAATAGTGGTAGGTAATTATCCAGCTTACGCCTGGGTGAATGGACCATATACAAGTTCAGTGGCTTTCCAAATTGTTAATCTGACCAACGAACATAAATACGATGTAATGAAGGTTGTTAATCCAACGACCAGTTCTGCAGCTCAATATGATTTAGCTGATTGGAAAGGCCAGGAAATTACCGTAACATTCTCTGCAAATGTAAAACGCGTAGGAGCCGCAGGGGACTTGGTTTGGCAGATAAACAATAGCAGCTATCCTACAGTTGGAAGCCGAATAACTAACGCCGCCGCAGACACATGGCACGAAATGAGCGGCACATGGACAGGAACTCCAACAGCAGAGTATCCTTCACTCTATTTGAGCACTCACGAAAACAACAGCGCTACTACAACTTACTATATTGCTGACTTTTATGTTGAGGTAGTACCTGCAGTCGGTGATGGAACTATTAATAATCCTCATTTTACAGGTTGGGGCGGTCTGGACGGATCAAGTAATGCATTTACCTTAGCATATAATGCCGAGCATAACCCAAGAGCGACATATACGTTCCCAACTACTGAAAACAACAAATTTGAAATTACATTTGATGTTGAATTAGTTGCTCCTGTAAATGCAGACAGACCCGCTAAGCTGGTCTTTGATGATCGCGCTAAAGATACATGGAGTGATACCGGTATTACCAGATTTGTTGTGGATGGTGGAACAGAAACATATCCGCAGTATGAAACTGATACAAGCGACATAACATTTACAGGAACCATTCCTGCCAGCGGCTTTTTAACATTTAGGTTAAACACATGGGTAGATACAGAAGGTGGACAAACAGCTGAAACTCATGGTTCAACCAGTGCTAAAGTGACAATTAAATCCATAAGATTGTTCACAGAATAAATTAAAAATTCTCCCTCGTTTAGGTGTCGGGCATACTGCGTTGCGGTGTGCTCGGCACCTTTTTTATAGAGGGGGCAGATGAAGAAGAGTTTTTACCACAGAGAGCACAGAAAACACAGAGGAAGAGAGGGATAATGTTATGAAGGAAATTATTAAGAATTTTGGAAATGTATTACTTGCGTTATTAATCGGGTTTTTAATTACAGCGTGTCTTGAGGATGAGCCAAAATCGGATGAGAAGGAAGATGATCAAAATCCTGTTTTGCAAACAGCAGCAACGCCTTCGGCTTCTCCCGCGGCAGGCGAAGTAGCGAGCGGTACAAGCATTACCCTTAGCTGCGCCACAACAGGCGCGGAAATCTGGTATACGACAAATAACAGTACTCCGGCGAAAAATGGAACAGGCAGTACAAAATATACAACAAGCATTACCATAAACAGCGCTATAACCATTAAAGCAATCGCGTTTAAAGACGGCATGAACAACAGCCAGATGTTGACGGCAGCTTATACAATAATCAGTTCTCCCTCATGGATTGATCCTTGTACTCAAACAACTCAGCTAACCGGAGGACAGGAATTATTAAAACATAGCAGCGGTAATAAAGCGTTAACCGGTTCATCATATGGTTATGAAACATGGGATTATAATAGCGGAAATAGCAGTCCTAATAAATTTTTCTGGTATGGAAAAGATCAGGGCGGAGGCGGAGCGTTTAAGGTAGAATGGGGCGGTTATTTTCTCGCTCGTCTTGGTTATTATTGGGGTAACGGCGGGCCATATACTCAGTACAAAAATATTTATGTTGACTATAATTTTAAAAGAACCGGTACCAGCACTGGCGGTTTTATAGGCGTATATGGATGGTCTAAAAATCCATCAGCTTCAAAAGATGTAGAAAAATTAATAGAGTATTATATTGTTGATGACTGGTTATGGGATGGACAGTTGGGTACATCTAATGTTTATCAAACATACACACAGGCAAAAATAACAGAAAAAGGTATAACATTAAATTCAAACCTTGGTAATTATACAACAAACGGCAGCAATGTAACATTTGGTCAGGAACACGGTTCTTTTACAGTAGACGGCGCCACGTATAAAATTTACACAACTACTCGATTAAAAGAACCATCTATTGATGGTGATAAAACTTTTATTCAGGTGTTCAGTGTGCGTCAGGGACGGCGCACTACTGGTACAATTTCTGTTACCGAACATTTTAAAGAATGGAGTAAATTTTTATCTTTGGGCAATATGTACGAAGCAAAATTTAAAATTGAAACATTCGGCGGTACAGGTAATTTTGATTTAACTTATCTGTATTTGGCGCAGGAAACAAATCCAAGACCGGCAGACAAAATATGTCTTGGCAATGGCAGCGGCGGCACAGACAGCGGCGGAACAATTATTACAGGCGCATGGAAAGGACTTTCCATTCCTTCAAAAAATACAGCGCGCCAGCATACAAGTTATCAGGGGAAAAATGATGTGCTTCAGGTAACACCAGGAGATAATTGGAGTGTATTGGAATACAGTTTAAATTCATATTCTGGAGAAGAGGTAAAAATTTCTGTCTCTATGGATGTTTGGTTAAGCGCCGCGTCTAAAGTCGCATGGCAGGTAAATAATGATGGCTATCCTGTCATTTTAGGCAATACAACCACTAACTTAGCGGCAGGACAGTGGCATTCATTGTCTGTAACTAACGTGACAATTACTCCAGAAACTAATAAAGTTCTTTATTTATCAAAAGATCAACTGGGGAATAATGATATTTACATCGCTAATTTTACGATAAATGTTACGCCTTAAGCGGTCAGCCGGAATGTTAATGGTCTGAGTTATAGTCATGCTTTAAAGATAGCATGAAAAAGAAGGATTATCAATGTGAGACGTGAAAATTAAAAGATGAATTTTGCCGCCGGTTTGCGGCTAAAATAAAATTTATTTATAAGGAGATTATTATGGCAGACGACAGCGCTTTTTCAACAGAAAATGAAGCGCAGGAATATAAGCGCAATATTCGATTACAAAAAATTCTTGCTTTATTACCCATATGTTTTAAAATAGTACGATTCATTGTTATTCCACTTATTATCATTAGTCTTATACTAGGCGCAGTAAAATCTAATCCTAACATTCTTGACGTAATAATTTCCAAATTAGAGGCTTTAAAATAAAGGAAAATAAGATTAATTAAAACCAATCCAAGTCCCGGTGTCGAAAGGTGCCGGGATTTTTTTTGTGGGAAAAGAGAATTGACTATTTAGACCAATAGATATACACTATACTTATGGTTGTTAATAATGAAATACTGACGGTTAAAGATATAATTTTAAAAACCGTAGATTGCGATAAAATTTATCTTTTTGGTTCGTATGCCAATAACACGCAAAAAGAAAACAGCGATTTTGATCTTTATGTTGTATTAAAAAATGATAATGAAAACCCGGTGTTAGCTGAGCAGGACATTTACAGAAATCTATCAAAACGCGCCGGTCGTCATACCCCAACTGATATTTTGGCAGAAAATAAAAATAAATTTATGGAACTTTGCGCATTACCAACTATAGAACGGAAAATTGCCAGAGAGGGAGTTCTATTATATGACGTTGCAGAATCTGCTTAAGCAATGGTTTGAAATATCAGCCGATGATTTAGATGTTGCGAGAGGATGTCTAGATAAGTATTTTCCAAAAAAAATATCAATTGCCTGTTATCATGCCCAACAAGCAGCGGAAAAGTCACTTAAAGGTTTTATAACATTTTGTGACATTGAACCACTGCATACCCATAATCTTACAGAACTTTGCAAGCTTTGCATTGATAAAGATACCTCGTTTAGCGAAATCCTTGAATTATGTGATTCCTTGAATCCATATTGTGTTGTAACAAGGTACCCCAAAGAAAAAGAAATTACCGAGGATATGGCAAGAGTGGCAATCGATCAAGCTCAGGAAATATATAGTTTTTGTATGGCAAAGATACCGGAGTTAAATTCGTAAAATAAACATAGCCTGCCTAATCCAAGTCCCGATGTCACATCATGCCGTTACGGGAAAATTTGTCTCTTGTTATTCGAATTAAACTACAATTTCACATAATATAAATCAATTTGAATGATTTTCTTAATATTTTTATGATGTTCTTAATATATTATTTTTGTTATCTTTGTTAGTTGAATTAAAAAAAAAGTGAAAATATCCTTTGTTATGCACTATAATGAAGTATTCAAATAAATTTAAAATTTATTTATTGAATAATAAAACTAATAAAGAGGATATTATGAAAATTGGAGTAAAACTAATAACCATCATTTCGTTAGTAAATCTGGTAGGTATCGGCGGTTTGACTATTTCCGCGACGACCTTCGCGTCAAAACAGATTAAAGAACTGGCGGATGATAATGCCGGCAATATTACAGAAGTGACGGCAAAAGAGGTTAAAGCTTTCCTGGAAGTCCCGTTAGACGAAATCAGGTCTCTTGCGGAGCTGATGTCCTTTATAGATGAAATTGCAAATAACGAGACAAAGCGGAATTATGTTGATTTTATGCTTAATACAAAGATAAGGATGAGCCCAGATTTTGTCGGTGTATGGGCAGTCTTTGAACCCAATGCTCTTGATGGTCGTGACGCTCAATTTGTGAATACCAAGGGCAGCGACAATACAGGAAGATTTGTAAGTTACTGGACCAATGATAATGGAGTAATAGATCATAACGCTCTTGTAGGATATGAAAAAGCCGAATATTACACTGTCCCAATGAAAACAGGCAGAGAATATCTTGTTGAACCTTATTACGAGAATGTAGGCGGCAGGCAGACACTTATTACAAGCGTTACAGTTCCCATTAAAAAGAACGGAAGAACAATTGGAGTAGCGGGAATAGACCTTGAACTGACTAAAATACAGGAAATGATTATCGGGATAAAACCTTTTGGAGACGGATATGCCGCCATCTATTCAAGCGGCGGTATTATTGTTTCCCATCCTAATGAAGAACGTCTTGGAAAGAAGATAGAAGAAATGGCAGCCGGATTATTCGGGGATAGAATGCCTGCTTTAATGAAGTCGTTAAAAGAAGGCGCTCCTTTTCAGGAAACGCTGGACTCGCATGAACATAACGCTAAAATGATCGTAGTAACGCGCCCCTTCACAACAGGAAACGACGAAGATGCGTGGATGGCAGTAACAGTTGTTCCTTATAAAACTGTAATGGCGCAGGTTTATCAAATGATAACCGTACTCGTGATTGTCGGTCTTGCGATACTTTTAATTATTACGGTCATTATATTATTTGTAGCGCATTCCATTACAGCTCCGATAAAATCGATGGAAGGAGTGCTTGAATTTATCGGCGACGGCGATTTTACCCACTCTATAGAAGTAAAAACAAACGATGAAGTCGGCAATATGGGACGCAATCTAAACTTAACTCTGGATAAAATAAAGCAGCTTATACAAGCCGTTAAAGAAGAAGCGACAGAACTATCCAAGGTTGGAACAGATCTTTCCGCTCATATGACCGAGACAGCGGCTGCTGTAAATGAGATTACCGCAAATATTCAAAGTATCAAAGGACGTACAATCAACCAAAGCGCTAGCGTTTCCCAAACAAACGCAACAATGGAACAGATAACAAATAATATTACAAAGCTCAACACTCAGGTAGAAAAGCAGACAAGCTCTGTAGCTCAATCTTCCGCAGCCATCGAAGAAATGCTTGCCAATGTTCAGTCTGTTACAAACACACTTGTTAAAAACAAGGAAAATGTTAATTCTCTTACAGCCGCTTCAGAAGTAGGACGATCCAGTCTTCATGATGTTACGCAGGATATACAGGAAATTACACACGAGTCCGAGGGCTTACTGGAAATAAACGCCGTTATGGAAAATATCGCGAGCCAAACCAACTTGCTTTCGATGAACGCCGCTATCGAAGCCGCGCATGCCGGTGAATCGGGAAAGGGCTTTGCGGTTGTCGCGGGTGAGATTCGAAAGCTTGCGGAAAATTCATCAGCGCAATCTAAAACTATCAGCACAGTTCTTAAAAAAATAAAAGAATCTATCGACAAGATTACTAAGTCAACAAATAATGTTTTAGAAAAATTTGAGGTTATTGATGACCATATCAAAACCGTATCGGATCAGGAAGAAAATATCCGCAACGCCATGGAAGAACAAGGGCAGGGCAGTAAAACAGTATTGGAAGCAGTCGGCAGCCTTAACGATATTACACAGCAGGTAAAGAGCGAGTCTTCTGAAATGCGCGATGGCTCAAGAGAAGTAATAAACGAAGGAAAGAACCTTGAAGTTATTACGCAGGAAATTTCAGGCGGCATGAACGAAATGGCGACAGGCGCGGATCAGATCAATATCGCTGTCCACGAAGTCAACGACTTGGCGACAGTAAACCACGATAAAGTTGAAGCGTTAATGAAGGAAGTCTCGCGCTTTAAAGTCGTGTAAGATTGCAATGCTTTTGTGTGATTTCTTTTGTAACATTGGTTAAGAAAAGAGGCTCTCACGGGAGGCACGGAGGAAGTGGAAACAAAGCATTAATTTTATTACCATTTCAGCAGTTTTATTTACAAATTATTAAAATCGATCTTGAGTAAAAATGTTGGTTTCTAATGAAAATATTATAATGCTTCGCGTAACATGGATATTTCGTCACTTAATGCCTTTTCTACAAAGCCGTTAAGTGATAAATGTTTTTTCTTCGCTAATATCGCAACTTGTCTATGAAGCTCGGGAGATAACCGCACATTGAATTTACCGGAGTATGGTTTTTCAGGCTCTACTCCTTCTTCCTTACACCAGGAAATATAATCGTCTATGGAATCTTTAAATGCTTTTTCTATCTCTTTGACTGTAGTACCTTGAAAAGTTATTACATCTCTTGTATTGATAATATCTCCATGAAAAATTTTTGCCTGTGCATCGTACTCAACAGTGCCTAAATACCCTTTATATTCCATCATAATTGTACCCCCGCATTCTCAAGAAATCTTCGAACTGAATTCACAGCTCCTTTATCAGTGGTCTTTTGAGGATGAGGTCGATGAAAAACGGCACGTGATCCATTCAGTTTTACTCGTACTCTCGATCCTGCTCCTTCTGAAATCTTTCCTCCTAAAGCTAAAAAAATACCTTCTATATCTGACCATAGGATATTAGCTTGTACAGGGTCTTTAAGTACCAATTCCATTGTCTTTTTATGCTTTGAGTTCATAATACAATGGTACTATATAATGATACTACTGTCAAGATGTATATGGTTATATTCTATAAGGGTTGGTTAAGAGAAGACTTCACACGGAGGAAATGGAAACGAAGCGTTAGTTTTATTACCATTTCGGCAGTTTTTTACAAATTAATAAAATCGATCTTGAGTAAAAATGTTGGTTCCAATTCTCCGTGCTCTTGGTGCCTTTGTGTGATTTCTTTTGAGAAAATTTTGAAAGAAGAGATTGGTTAGGAAAAGACTTCACACACGCCCGATAACGCATGCGAGCCAGCGAGCATGTAAATTCAAAAATTTTAAATGGCGAGAGCCCAAATAGAACTAATATTTTTTCATTACAGCTTCAGGGCGAGGCGCAAATCGAAGATTTGAAGGAGGAAATTATTTTATATTCCAGTTAATCATCTTCCTCATTTTCTGCGTATGGAAATAGAATAGAAATATAATCTCTTTTTCCATGAATTATTCTGTCAACAAAGATTTGATTATTTTCATAGCGGTAAAAAATAAAATAACCTTTGGATTTAACATAGCGGTAATTGGTAGGAAAGCTAACCTTAGGCGCTAATAAGGTTCCGCTATTGGGTAATCTTAGTAAGTCTCCTATTCTATCAAGAATTTTTTCGACTACTTGCAGTGCAGTTTTAGGGCTTTCTTTTTCTTCGCCAATGTATTCTTGAATATTTTTTAAATCGTGTCTTGCTTCAGAAGATAAGTTTGCTTTAATTGCTGCCAATGCCAAATTCCTTTTTTACCTCATCGAGAGAATACCAGCCTTCTTTTTCTCCGGAGGATCTTCCTATTTCCAATTCTGTCATTAACTTAATAATAGCCTCTTTTTTTTCATAATCTTCCATGTCTTGAATTACATAGCGACCGCGGCCATTTTTGGTTAAATAAACAGGCGAACCTGAACCAATATCTTTTAATACTTCTGCGTAATTTCGCAAATCAGAAACAGGCTTAATATTAGGCATTTTTACCCTCCATATGATGTAATATTATACATCATATTTAACGTTAAATTCAACTACTAATTTGATGTTTTTTTAGTGGAATTTTGAGAGAAGAAATGGTTAAGAAAAGAGGTTCTCACGGGGGCACGAAGGCACGGAGGAAATGGAACTAATATATTAAATCAATCTCGAATTAAAACCCTTGTAACTTCGCTAATCATCTCATATTAATAATACGTTTTTCTACTTCTTTATATATTGCCATTTTATCTTTTTTACCAATGCCCCATATTTCAACTATCTCCACATCCTTTTCATCTGGCGTAATTCGGTAAACAATTCTAAATATTTTTTTATAAACATAAATTTTGTAATATCCTGTTAAATCTATATTATTTTTATTTCCCAGTTCTTCTCCCAAATATGGATTTTTTTCAAGCTTTTCTAATTTATCGTCTACCAGTTTTTTTATACTGCCATCAAGATTCTTATAATCTTTTGCTGCTTCAGGAATAAATTTTATTTTCATTTATTATTACTCATCTCTAATACTTTCCCATGAAACATTTTTCTTAGGATCGTAATTTTTATTGCGAGTTTCAATGGTATTTTTTATATCAAGCCTTTCATATATTTCTTCAATTTCTTTTAAATATTCATATTCACGATATGTAAGCAATACAGCCTCCATATTATTATTTTTTAGTATGTAAACGGCTTTCCCGGAAGTTGATAAACTGCGTACCGTTTGGGTTAGCTCTTTTTGAAGTCGTGTAATGGGCATCATTTGTTTAGGTTCTACCAACATATAATTCTCCTTATTATTATATGTATAATAATATATATCAAATACGATGTATTGTCAAGAGGAAAGGGTTAGGAAAAGAGGTTCACACGGAGGCACGGAGGAAATGGAAACAAAGCGTTAATTTTATTTCGATTTTATTTATTACATCTGTTAATATTTACTGGTTCTCCTAATAAAAAAAATGGATATGCCCATAAATGATTAGGGCAACCATGGTATGATCTCCCAAAATGATGTTTCCCTAAATCGCGAGTTAATTCCTCTATAGTATTACATGGTGTAAAAGATTCGGTTTCATTACCAGCACAATCAACAATAATAATTTCTTTTTTTTCCCCTTTGTATTGTGTCCAATCAATTCCTTTCCACATTATCCCCGATCTTCCAAAACAATTTCCTTCAATATTGTCTAAAAATAACCCCATTTCCGAATAAATCACCTGCATTTTATTCTTCCACGGCGTCCCTTTAAAATCTGTACCATTATGTACTTCAATATTATTTATAGTAATTATAACCTTCATATAATGCTCCTTAATAAAATATTATTCCCATATTAAAGGCCACACCTGCACACCTGCATTATTTTTAATAACAGCATAGCAACCTAATCTCCAACCTTGATTATAATAATAAAACCAAGTCTCATCTGCCTCTTCAAGCGTAGCAAACGGAATATGAATCGTCTGCGAAGAAGTCCAGCCAGAGAATGCATAATCGCCAATAGAAGTAACGCCATTAGGGATTGTAATACTGGTAAAACCGGTACAGCCAGAGAATGTATAATCGCCAATAGAAGTAACGCTATTCGGGATTGTTATACTGGTAAGACCGGTACAGCCAGAGAATGCATAATAGCTAATAGAAGTAACGCTATTCGGGATTGTAATACTGGTAAGACCGGTACAGCCAGAGAATGCATAATAGCCAATAGAAGTAACGCCATTAGGGATTGTAATACTGGTAAGACCGGTACAGCCAGAGAATGCCATATAGCCAATAGAAGTAACGCCATTAGGGATTGTAATACTGGTAAGACCGGTACAGCCAGAGAATGCATAATCGCCAATAGAAGTAACGCCATTAGGGATTGTTATACTTCCACTTAATCCTTGTGGAGCAAAAATTAAAGATGTTTTTTCTTTATTGTATAAAATACCGTTCTGGCTTGAGTAATTCGGGTTGTTCTCATGTACCGTGATACTTGTAAGACCGGTACAGCCAGAAAATGCAGAACTATCAATAGAAGTAACGCTATTCGGGATTGTAATACTGGTAAGCCCGATACAGCCATAGAATGCAGACCAGCCAATAGTTGTAATACTATTTGGGATTGAAACACTTAATATAGCGCTATACCTAAATCCTTCCTGTTTAATTGTAGTTACCGGAAGATCGTTATGTTTTGCGGGAATTACTATATGGACCGCGTCTGCTTCACCTAAGGAAACTGAGTATGCGGGGCCGTTTATTAATGTAAATAATAAACCGGGGGTCGGTGTTTTACCGCCATTGTCTCCGTTGTTTAGTCCACTTGTTTCATCGCAAACTGAGAAAAACAAGCAAATTATCGCTATAATTGCGATAAATCCTACAAATTTGGGTAAATTTCTCATAAAAACCTCTCTTTAGACTTATTTCTTTCCTTAAACCTATGTAAAAACCTTTAGATTAATGCTAGTTTTCTCGTAATATTTTATATATATCACGAGTATATTCA
>Ga0209755_10005210_pt1 | contig 14908 bp, 13 predicted proteins | sample TergutCo191P1_FD_187301 | JGI IMG/M metagenome (GOLD analysis project Ga0209755, IMG submission 187301) | Cornitermes sp. P1 segment gut microbial communities from Petit-Saut dam, French Guiana - Co191P1 (SPAdes) (version 2) | ecosystem: Host-associated > Arthropoda: Insects > Digestive system... | reverse complement strand
AGCGTTTACAAGGTTACGATTTTAATAAAGATTTGGAAGAGACCGGCACGGTAATACAAATCGGTGACGGCATCGCTCATGTGCACGGACTTTTGGGATGTATGAACGGAGAGCTCTTGGAGTTCGCGAACGGCAATACAGGCATGGCGCTCAATCTGGAAGAAAGCAGCATTGGCTGCGTATTATTTTCCGGGACCAAAGGCGTGCGCGAAGGATCAAAAGTAAAACGCACAAACCGCACGATGCATGTACCTGTAGGGAAGCAGCTTCTTGGGCGAGTGCTTAACCCTTTGGGTGAGCCGATAGATAATGGCCCTGCGCTTAATACCGACAAAACCCGTCCTGTTGAGGCACTTGCCTCCGGCGTAACCGAGCGTCAGCCTGTAAAGGTGCCGATGCAAACAGGCGTTCTGTCAATCGATTCAATGATTCCAATAGGACGCGGACAGCGCCAGTTAATCATCGGCGACAGGCAGACAGGTAAAACATCTATCGCCATTGACGCGATTATTAACCAGCGAGACACAGGGGTGCTGTGTATCTACGTTGCGATCGGACAGAAAGCGTCCGTTGTGGCGGGTATTGTCGAGACATTGCATCGCAACAACGCGATGGAGCACACCATCGTTGTCTGCTCCTCCTCAGCTGACTCGGCTCCTCTTCAATATTTGGCTCCCTATGCCGCCTGCGCAATGGCGGAAGAATTTATGTACAGCGATCACAGCGATGTGCTTATTGTTTATGACGATTTATCGAAACACGCTGTAGCGTACAGAACAATGTCTCTGCTCCTTAAAAGACCTCCGGGGCGCGAAGCTTACCCCGGCGATGTTTTCTATTTACATTCACGGCTGTTGGAAAGAGCGGCGCGCTTGGCGGACGATATAGGCGGCGGCTCCATTACAGCGCTTCCCATTATCGAAACATTAGCCGGAGATATTTCCGCGTACATTCCCACAAACGTAATCTCTATCACCGATGGACAGATTTTTTTAGAGAGCGAATTGTTTCACTCCGGTTTCCGCCCTGCGGTCAATGTAGGTTTATCGGTTTCCCGTGTCGGCGGAGCGGCTCAGACAAAGGCGATGAAACGTGTGGCAGGTTCACTGCGCCTTGAGCTTGCGCAATACCGCGAGCTGCAGGTGTTCTCGCAGTTCGGTTCCGACCTTGATATCTCAACCCGCGAGAGATTGAATCACGGTGCGAAATTAATGGATACCCTCAAACAAGGTTTGCACACTCCCATCCCTATGGAAGAGCAAGTCATTATTTTATTTAACGCCAAGGAAAGATTCCTGGAAAAAATTATTACTGTTGATGTGTCGCGTTACAATAAAGGTCTCATCGTATATTTCAGAGAAAAGGCAGCCGATCTGCTTGCCTCGATTCATCAGACAGGGCAATTTTCTCCTGAGGCGGAAGCGAAGGTTAAGGATTTATGCGCTTCGTACGCTCAAACATTCCAGCCTTCATCTGTTAAACCCGGCTTTGCCGGGCAATCCAACTCTGCAGATCAAAAGTAAGGCGGTATAGATATGAGCAATAAGGGCAATCTTCGCGACCACATGAAAAGCATAAAGCAGACAGTCAAAATTTCCAGTGCGCAGAAATTGATTGCCGGAGCGCATATTGTAAAGGCGCGAAAAGTACTTGAGCGAAGTCAGCCTTACCATGACCGTATAAGACTTGCAATCGCGTCTGTTTTAAAAGACTGCGAGTCAAAGAGCAAGTACCTCGACACAGGCAAGGAAATTAAAAGACGAGGCTTGCTTGTCATATCGGCTGATAAAGGTTTAGCCGGAGGCTACAATCAAAATATTATTAAACTGACAACGCAGGCAATAGAAGAAAAGACAGTTGCTAAAGTGCTGACAGTAGGGCACATAGGTTACAGCAAATTTGAACATATGAACATGTCTGCGTCTCAACCTGTAGTGCCGCTTGACGAGAGCTTTATCTGCGCGGTGGAAACCCCCAGTTTATTTATTTCCCGTGAAATTGCCGAACGGCTTATGGGTCTATTTGAAAACGACGAGGTGGATTGCTTTGACATTGTTTACACCCAGTTCCAATCCGCCGTGCGCATGACCCCTTCGATAGAAAGACTTTTCCCGCTGTCGCCGGAAATGCTGGGAGAAGGATCTTCCAAAGAAGCAATTCATTTTTTGGAATATGAGCCCTCGCCTGATGCCGTTTTAGAAACATTGATTCCTCAGTACCTTAGAGGTTATATATTTAGCTGCCTGACACAGGCTTGGATGTGTGAGTTAAATTCCCGCGTAACAGCAATGGAAAGCGCGATTAAAAATGGGAATGACATGCTCCACAAATTATCATTAAAATACAATCGCGCTCGACAAGGTTCCATCACTCAGGAGCTTACAGAAATTGTCGCAGGCGCTGCGTCGATGGAATAGGAGGGAAATATGAGCGGAAAAATATCGCAGGTAATTGGTCCTGTACTGGACATTCATTTTGGAGACGGCAATCTTCCCGAACTCAATAACGCTGTAGAGATTAATGGCCCTAACGGCGTAATCACTGCGGAAGTGCTGCAGCACATCGGCAACGATACCGCGCGCTGTGTTTCTCTGTCTCCAACGGAGGGGCTTGTAAGAGGCGTTGAAGCCACCGATACAGGCAGCCCCGTAACAGTTCCTGTCGGCGAAGAAGTGCTTGGCAGAGTTTTCAATGTGCTTGGTAAAGTAATAGATAAAAAAGAAGAAGTCAAAGGTAAGGAGCGATGGGCAATCCACCGCAATCCGCCAAGCTTTGCTGACCAGCGCAGCGTAACCGAAGTGTTGGAAACAGGTATCAAAGTAATAGACCTTATGGCGCCTTATGCCAAGGGCGGAAAAATAGGATTATTCGGCGGCGCGGGTGTAGGCAAGACAGTTTTAATTATGGAATTGATTCACAATGTCGCGACTGTTCACGGCGGCTACTCGGTGTTTACCGGCGTTGGAGAGCGCACCCGCGAGGGAAATGACCTTTGGCTCGAAATGACCGCATCCGGCGTTATTAAAAAAACAGCGATGGTATTCGGACAGATGAACGAACCGCCCGGCTCCCGCATGCGTGTAGCTCTTACGGGGCTTACAATGGCGGAATATTTCCGTGATGTCGCCGGGCAGGACGTGTTGCTTTTTATCGACAACATTTTCCGTTTTACGCAAGCCGGCTCCGAAGTTTCCGCGCTGCTTGGGCGCATTCCTTCTGCGGTAGGGTATCAACCGACACTTGCTAACGAAATGGGCGCGCTGCAGGAGCGCATCACTTCCACGCACAAAGGTTCGATTACTTCTGTGCAAGCCGTATATGTTCCGGCAGACGACTTAACAGACCCCGCTCCCGCAACCACCTTTGCGCACTTGGACGCGACCACAGTTTTGTCGCGCGCCATTGTTGAAATGGGAATTTATCCTGCGGTTGATCCATTGGAAAGCACATCGCGTATGTTGGAACCGTCTATCGTTTCCGAGGAACATTACAGCACAGCCCGTCATGTGCAGGAAACTTTGCAGCGTTACGCCGAATTACAGGATATTATCGCGATACTCGGAATGGAAGAATTATCAGATGAGGATAAAATAACCGTAAACCGCGCCCGCCGTATTCAGCGCTTTATGTCGCAGCCTTTCAATGTCGCTGAAACCTATACCGGCAATCCCGGAAAATATGTGCCCTTAAAAGACACAATCCGTTCCTTTAAAGAAATACTCGACGGGAAATGCGACAATATCCCCGAGGATTGTTTCTATATGAAGGGCACAATAGAGGACGTATACGAAGATGCAAAAAAACGTTAAGCTCTCGATCCTGACCCCGGAGAAGGTTTTCTTCAACGGCGAAGTTTCGCAAATTGTCGCGGTAACTCCTGAGGGAGAAATGGGCATAATGGCAGGTCACATGCCAAGCATTGCGGTAGTCTCAGACAGCCTTTTAAAGGTTGAGGAAAACGGCACATGGCGAAGCGCCGCACTGGGGCAGGGGATCATGGATGTGTCTGCGGCAGGAATTGAGTTTTTTGTAGACACAGCGGAATGGGACGAGGATATCGACGTGCCGCGCTCGGAAAAAGCGCTTCACCGCGCCGAGGAGCGTCTGCGCGGAAGCTTGTCGCATACCGATTATCTGCGCACCCGCACTGCAATTGCCCGCGCGACAGCTCGTCTTAAAACGGCGCACAGCAAAAAACATTAGAGATGCTTGTGCTCCACTCCTATTAAATATAATATTAATTATTCTGGTTCATATGGGTAGTTATAAGAAGCAATTAATGGAACATAACCATATCCAATATTAAATCCATCAATTATTCTTTTAATTATATTTTCACAACTGTTATCACTCAAATCCTGCATAATTAAAATGTCATCAAAACCTAAGCAGTGTCTGAATATCCTTGCATGAGGATTACCAAAAATTAACAAAAAAGCTCTGCAATATGGAAATATTGATTTAATCATTTTTGTTTTTTCAGAAGCAACAATAAGATCTTCTGTCTTTACTTTCTCCATTTTTGCCTCAACGATAACAAATGGCATTCCAATATCTTTTTCTTGTGATGCATTTTTTCCAATAACAACATCTATTATATTTTCTCCGCCTGTGTTAATAGTTATTTTATTTGAACCAATGTTTTTATCGTATAATTTTTGATAAATACAAATATCCTGTTTATAACACGATATTTCAAGAGAATTTCTTACAGGCATATAAATATGTTTATAAGGCACAGGTATTTCTTTACCTATAAAGTAATTATTCTCCATTGTTTTTGTATTATTCATTAATTTATTAAATAGATAATCTCTATTTTCTTTTTCAAATTTAAATAATTCCATATTATCCCCAGGCTAATATATGGTAACAGTAATTAATTTACCGCCTTCTACGTAAACAGTTTGTTTAAGTTCAAGAGTATCAAAGAATTCAAAATAACTAATTTTATTAGGATATTCTGTTTCAATAACACTTAACATCCGACGAGTATAAACTTTATAATAACCATCAATATAGACATAAAAAGAAGTAGAATTTTTATAATGGACACCTTCATCTTTTTTATAAAGTATTAAATTTGACGATATACGGTTATCATTAATATCAGTAATATCTAAAATATAATAATTCAATGTATTTTCATTTACAACTCTTATTATCCCTCCTTTCTGTGGTGGTGGTATATATGGCTCCTCCTTATCTTCAGATGAACATGTTGAAAATGCTAGTAAAAAACAACATAAAAACATCAAATGGAAAATATACCTATTCTTGTTAAAATTCATAAAATCCTCCTAAAATTCGAAAATTCTATTATACACAAGTAATACTTGGTATTAAATATAATAGTAATACCTGTTTATATATTTGTCAAGCTAATAGCACAATATTCTATTCAAGGTAAAGGAATGAATATTATGAATGAAGCAGGTTTGAGAAACCTATTTAGCCAAAATATAAAACGATATCGCCAAATGAAAGGTTGGTCGCAGGAAAAGTTGGCTGAAAAAGTGGAGATTTCCACAAATTATTTATCAGAAATAGAGACTGAAAGAGGTTGGGTTTCTCCTTTTTCATTAATAAAACTTGCGAATGCCTTAGAAATCGATGTTTATGAGCTATTTAAACCACAAGAAAAGCAATCAAAAGACACATTAAGAATTATTAACAAAAGTCTTGATGATTTTTCAACTTCTTTAAAAATTTCATTTGACAAATCCCTTAGAGATTCATTGCAAAAAATACGTAAAAATCTTTAATCTATATAATTACCTCATTTTTCTGAATTGTATGCCTAATAATTTTATTAAGGGGTGCCGGAGAAAAGGGTGCTTTACGATGAGTAAAGTATCCTTTTCGCAGGCAAGACCCCATAAGAAATCTTCAGGCAGACAATTGCCACACCCCATATTTGCAATTTTGTCAAATTTATATCATAATTTAATCAATGGCAGAAAACGATATTACAGGCTATGTGGCAAACCTTGATCAAGTTCTTAGTGCCCGCAAAGATTGGCTTGATAGAGAAGCTTTAGTCACTCTTAAAGAAGAATTGAGGGTTTTTCAGAGCTCATTTGCCTCTTTATACAATATTTATCTCAAAAAGAAGTCGATTGACGAGGATCCATACAAACATGAGACCAAAATCAGCGAATTGGAGGTTCCGGAGAGCACTGCGTTCCAGGATGCCAAGCGAATCGAGCAGCTTTCTATCAGACTTTCCAATTATGACAGCCAGTTAGACTTTTTAGTCAATTTTTATCAGCTTGGAATCGATTTTCTCAACCTTGACCGGATAAAAAGGATAGTCGGGCTTGTCAGATATATCGACTGGGTGGGTTTTTCGCCGGATTCGCAGTTCCAAATGACCAAGGCTGTTGCCGAAATGACAAATCATTCAAAAGTAGGCGTTGATGCTCTTACCCTCAGTTTGATAGGCGACTGTCTTTCAAAACTTTCAAAAAAGACCGCCTCTGCGATGGGAGTACTTAAAGACCTCAACTTGTATTACAGGGAAACTTATAAACTAAATATACGTAAAAATATTACGCAAAATATGTCGGCATCTGAGGCTACACCCGAAAACATCAGGAAAAAGATGCCATCAGTAATGTCCGGCGTGCCTTTTTATAAGGAATTAATAGAAGAAATTTTAAAAGAAGACTATTCAAGCGGCGGTGTGGACTTAAGGGACGCTATATTAAACACCTTAATGGTAAAAGAGGAAAAACCCAAGGCACAGAAAGCCGCGATTGATTATAAACAAATCCTTTTAGATGGTATTCAGGTTATTGGCGGAGCGTCAAATTCATTTACAGAGATAGTTTCTAAGCTTCGCGAGAACCAAACTATTATGGAAAGCCATAAAAAAGGCTTTTTTGAGGCAATTAAAGAGTTAATAAGGCAAATTACCAATGCCGAACCCGAAGAAGTTGTCTATAATATTGAAAAAATGGACGAGACAAAGGGTGTTCCTATAAAGGAGAAGATTGCCTTCCATCGTTTTATGGACGAAATGGATAAAAAAACCAGAATTTTAACCAGTTTTATGCGCGGACCTGCGTATACGAAGCTTTCTGCCATGACAGAAGAGCAGATTATCGGTTATCTGGAAAGAAACATCAAAGATGTTCAGACTTTTCACAAGACTTTGACCGCTCTGGATGAGTTTTTCAAGGCAAATGTGGTTCAGGAAGACAGGGACAAGATAAAGGGAATTAAACCTGAGTTATCGGCTTTAAAAAATACCTATGTAAAAGCTAATCAGATGCGCTACGATTACAGCGCTCAAAAAGAAGCGGAAGAACAGATGAAGCGTCTTGGTGTAAATCCAGCCACAGCCGCCGAAGTTGTTCCACCCGCGTCCGGCTCATAAACCGTGATTTTTTGCCGATAATTCAAGTATCTACCATTAAAACGGCAGATACTATTACGATAAACAACATTATTCTTACGAATAACGTCGCTTATCTCCAAACAGGTTAGTAAATTGTCTGCTTTTATTAAGCCGCTCGCGGCCCTCGTAGTTTCTCTCCTCGTTTTTGTCGGGTTTAGTTTACTGGCGGATTTTAAATTTGCGGACCTTATTCAAACACGTTTTTATAATCCTTCTGTAGTTAGCTCCTATGTTAACGAAAATAATATTGACGCTGATATTACACAGAATCATATTATTGAGCTTCATGAAACATTTGCGAATACACTAAAAGAACACGCTGTGTGCAGCAGTTTTTTATATAACCAGAGCGCCGATGATATTTTTCAGCGTTCAAGAATTTATGGGACACTGATTGAATCTGTCGGAGCGCTGCAGTCGGTGCAGTTTGTTGATGCTAACGGATTAAGAATACATTTTTCCACTTCACCGCGTGATATTTTTAATCAAAATCGCTCATCAACTTCCTACAGGAATTACAACGAAAATTCATTGGCTCTGCCGTACGAAACTGTAAATGTTCCTGACGGAAGCAGTCCAAAATTTATAATGGATGATAAAAACGATAGAATTATTTTTTCATTTCCATTCTACGATTCTATGGATGTTTATCGCGGAACAGCTCTTTTTTATGTCGGAGCCAGAGCAATTGCGGAAAGACTTATTGCCGAAGGACGCTTAAAAATCAGCGACAATGTTTCTGTTATTGCGGAACCTGCTGGAATTCTTTTAGGTAGTCCTGAAGTGTCAAAAGATGACATTAACAAGGTAGTCGCGCAGGTTTGGAGAGACGGTATACAAGAGCGCGTAACGCTTGACTCAGGCGGATCCGGAACCAATTATTCGCTTGTTTCGGTAAAAACGAATCCGGCAAATTACAACGGTATTTTTTTTGGCAGACTGGTAAATGATTATTTGTTCGCTATTTCTGATTCGATGAAGCTTATTTTAAACCTTTCTATTTTTCTGACATTTTTTCTGACATTTTTTTTCCTGATAAATTTAAAACCGAATCCGCCCGCTGTTGTCCGCAATCGTCTGAAGCGCCTTAAAGAAAGTCTTTTTGAGCAATTGTATGTTAATAAGTCCAGCCAGGAAAGGGCAAGATGGATTTTAGAACTTGAGCAGCGCCGTGATGAAATACGTTCGGAATTAAAATACAACTTAAAGTTAAGCAGCCGCCAGGAAACTATAGTTAACAATATTATTGATAAATCATGGGACGAGCTTTTAGCTGTAATAAAAGTTGGCAGCGGCGTTGTTGTTCACGCGAAAGTTGTTGAAGTAAGCCAGAGCGCAAGGGTAGGCGAAGAGATAATAGAAGAAGTGGAGGCGCTCGAAGAGATTGGCGAAATTGAGGAAATTGAAGAAGTTGAAACAGCCGAAGCGGTTGAATCCTTTGAAGAAATAGAAGATATAGAAGAAATTGAAGAAATCGAAGAGCTTGGAGAAGCGAACATAATAGACAAGGCGCTGCGAGAGGCGATAGTGCCTGTGCAGCCCTATTCTGTCGGTCTGTTGCAGATGGCAACAAGATTCTTAAGCGGAAAAGGCTTTGGCAAAGGACTTCTTAAAAAAGCGAGCGAAAAGAAATTTACCGCAGGCAGAGGACTTCTTGCGATTGCTACCGAAAAAAGCAAAACACTTGAAACAGAAAAACCGAAAAAAGATCATTATACTGTCGCAAGAGAAATTGACTTTGATTTAAATGTTCTTATAGAAGAGGAAACTCAGGACTTAGTTGTAGATATTGATGTTGTCTCGCCGTTCTCGTCCATGTTCTCTTCTTTGGATAGAACTTTAGACGATGATTTTCCCAGAACGTGAAAGCCCGATATAATAAGTTTCCACTGATTCTCCGCGGCATGCCTGCGGCTTAAAACTCTTTGCGGTTGTAAAAAGTGTTTTCATTTTTTTTAAGAGGGCGTCAACTCCGCCGCCCTGAAATATTTTTATTACAAGATTACCGCCGGGCGCAAGAGCGTCTTGTGCGTATGAGACAACTGTTTCGGCAAGCTCCAAAGATCGCGCGGAATCAATCATGTGGTTTCCTGTAGTGCTTGGAGCGGCATCGCTTATAATAACGTTGTAAGGTCCCTTTGACAAAAGAGCTTCACGCACTCCCTCAGTTGTAACGTCGCCTTGAACAAAGAGAAAATTTTCGTTATCGAATAATCCCTTGTCAAACTCACGTGAAAGCGCGCAAAGGTCGGCGGCGGAAAGGAAACCGTTTTTTATGGTGTTTTTCTGCATTAGACGAAGAACATGGAGACTCCAGCTTCCCGGGGCGGCGCCTATATCAAGTATTTTTACAGAACCCGCAGATTTAGTTTTAAAAAGAGCGAATTTCTCATCTATTTCCATTAATTTATAAACAGAACGCGCAGGGTAGCCTTCCTTGCGCGCTTTTTGCTGCCAGTAGTCCGGTTTCTTGTAATCCGCCATTTATTAGATTATAATGGCTTATGGATCAAGAGTATACACAGCAATTAATAAAAATTGAGCAGGAGCTAAAACGATGGCTTCCAGAAAACCCTGACGCGTTATGGGCAGAAAAAGTGTTCACTGCCGTTGGGAAAGACGCTGATGCGGAATCCTTACGCTTTTTAGTTGAGCCGCTAAGGGAACTTGTTTTCCGGGGCGGGAAACGGTGGCGTCCTTTGCTAATGACGCTTGTTTGTGAAGCTCTGGGGAGCGATAAGGCTATTCCGCTTACGCCTGTTGTTGAATTTTCACATAACGCAAGTTTGATACACGATGATATCGAAGATGAATCCGATACCCGCCGCGGAAAACCAGCGACACATAAAATCTTCGGCGTTGACACGGCAATTAACTCAGCCTCGTTTTTTTATTTTCTCGTGTCCGCCTGCATAGAAGATTCCCACTTTCCAAACAAAGAATATATATATAAAAAATGGCTTGAGTGCATGCGCCGTCTCCACTTGGGGCAGGCAATGGATATTAATTGGCACAGGAACGTGTCCATAATTCCAAATGTAGAAGATTACTATTTAATGTGCAGAATGAAGACAGGGAGCCTTGCCCGTCTTGCCGCTGAATTAGGCGCATACGCGGCAGACGCTCCGGCGGAAACAGCGGCAGCTCTCGGCGAAGCCGCTGATTTACTGGGTGTTGGTTTTCAAATATTGGATGATGTAAAAAATCTTACAACAGGCGTACCCGGCAAAAGGCGCGGCGACGATGTAGTTGAGGGGAAAAAAGGGCTTCCTGTCCTTTTGTATATGCACAAATATCCTGAGAAAAAAGAATCGATTTTTTATAGCTTTCATGTTGCGAAGCGGGAAGGCGCCAGCGCTCCCGAAGTAGGCGAATTAATCGACACCTTAAATGCCGCCGGAGTTTTCCCTGAAGCCGAAGAAAAAGGCATGTTTTATATAAACGAAGCTAAAAAAATCTTTAGCTCTTATGCTGTTCTTGATAATTTTATTAAATTAATAAGTTAGTAAGCTATGAAATCGATGCTTATTTGCGAAATTTGGTCAATTCTCAAAACAAGTCATGGAAACGCAATATTACTAAAGCCAAAAGAAGCGGATTTAGCAGTGCCAATCTTTATTGGAACCCTGGAAATGCAGTCAATTTTGATAGGAAAAGAGGGTATGAGCCTTTCAAGACCGCATACACACGATCTTTTTTTGAATATGCTTTCCCATGTCAATTTGACGATAAAAAAAGTTGAAATTTATGAGCTAAAAGACGATGTTTTTCATGCCCGGCTTATCATTACCGGGGGTGAATATACCAAGGAAACCCCCCTTGTTTTAGACAGCCGCCCTTCAGATGCCCTTGCCATAGCAAGCCGTAAAAAAAGCCCTATTTATCTGGCTTCTGCCATAGTGGAACAAACCGGGGTTCCCCTCACTTTCTTTATAAATGACATAGAAGAAACTGCCGATGATCAATATAAGTCACTTAGAGAGCAGCTTGAACAGGCTATAGCCGAAGAAGAGTATGAACAGGCAGCAGAAATACGGGATTTACTTAAGATGTTGGAGAATGAAGACGACGAATGAGGTGGAGCCCTGGCGCAAACACCTTGAAAATTGTGGAAAAGACTGTTAATATTTAGGTATGGTGGCAATTATTAAGAACTTGGTGAATAGTCTTACAGGCAAAGATCTCTTTAGGCTCGCAGCCGCCATTTGCTTGGTTTTAATAGTTAACCCGGCTCAGTATTTTCCTAAATGGGAACGCTCGGAACAGCATGGCATAGGCGGCGGTTACCTTTCTGAAGATGTCCTTCCGGTAGAGGAAGAAGATGCCGATATAATGCTGACCCCTGCCTCACTTGAAGCCCCCATAGAAATTGAGTCAATTACTAAAACCCGTACCCTTTTATACGATTCCCACACAATAAAAAGCGGCGATAATATCAGCAATCTGGCGATAACTTTGGGTTTGAATCAGGACACAATTATTTCTGTTAATAAAATTTCCAATTCCAGGCTTCTTCAGGTTGGAAGGGTATTAAAAATCCCCAATCAGGACGGAGTTAATCACGTTGTAAAAAGCGGAGAGACTTTAAGCGCAATTGCGGAAAGATACAAGGCTGATGTCGAAGCTATTCATACAGCAAACGAAATTTTTTCTGATGATGTTGTAAAAGGAATGGACCTCTTTATTCCCGGAGCGCGGCTTGATTGGGCTCAGCTTCAGGAAATTAACGGTGATTTATTTATTTGGCCAGTCAGAGGCGCGATTACTTCATATTACGGCTGGAGAAGGGATCCATTTAACAGGAGCCGCCGCCATTTCCATAATGGTATCGATATCAGAGGAAGCACAGGTACTGCGGTTGGAGCCGCAATGGCAGGGCGCGTAAGCGCTGTTGGCTTTGACAGAATTTTTGGAAATTATATTGTTGTAAATCATAACGCGGGGTATCGCACACTCTACGGGCACTTAAATGTTATCCGCACAAGAACAGGCGCTTATGTTGCCGCAGGTGAACGCATTGGCGATATCGGCAACACAGGACAGAGCACAGGATCGCATCTCCACTTTACCGTTTATAAAAACGGAGCGACCGTTAATCCCCGCGCATTGCTGCGATAACAATTATTCTACTTTAAATTGTGAAATTCCCTTTCTTAATGTATCTATATTTTCGTTGTTAGCGTCGTTTATTTCATGAACCCTTGTAAATGCGCTGGAGATTTCATCCGCGTTCTTGGTCATCTTATCCATGTCTTCGGCAATTTGATTTGTAACAGTACGCAGAGATGTGCTTTGGTTTAGTACTTCCTTGCTTTCTGTTATCATGCCGGATGATGATTTGCGAACATCGCTTGTTACTGTATTTAATTGTGTAACCGCTTCCAGTATCTGACGGCTGCCTTCGCTTTGTTCTTCCATCGCATTGCGAATCTGCGTTTCCTGATTCGATACAGTTTGAATTTCTTCTTCGATATTTTTAAAGCGTTCCTGAACAATGCTTGTAGATTTTGTGATTGCATCGATCATCGCTTTAATTTTCTTTAGAACTGTGCTGATCGTCTTGGATTGCTTGCCAGAATTTTCCGCCAGTTTGCGGATTTCATCGGCGACAACCGCGAAACCCATGCCTGCTGCACCGGCATGAGCCGCTTCAATCGCTGCGTTCATAGAGAGCAGATTAGTCTGCGCCGCAATGCTGTTCATTACAGAGTTAATCTGTAAAAGACCTTCTGATTCCTGGGCAATTTCCTGAATATCAGTCGATACTTTTTGTAAATCCAATCTGCCTTCTTCTGAAGATTTGGCAAGCGAGTTAATGTTTGCGGTATTCTTAACAAGTGTTTTTGTAACGGATTCAATATTCGCAAGCATTTCTTCTATGGCAGATGATGATTGAGCGACGCTGTTTGCCTGTATGGTGATGTTTTTATCTAATTCATCTATTTCATTGATAACTTTTTCCATCGAAGTTGATGATGAATGAACTACATCTGACTGCGATAAAACTTCTCCCCTCATCCTTTGAATATTAACGTTAATTTTATCGATATCATCTTTTGTTATGGTCATAAAAGATGTTAACTCACTGCCCGTGTCTGAAAGAGAAATAGTTTTTTCTTTTATATCTAAAAGGAGAGTCCTCATTTTTTCAAATGTCATGTTAAAGAATTCGCCTAGTGTTCCTATTTCGTCGCGTCTGTGAAGATTAAGCTTTTTCGTAAGATCCCAGTCAACGGAGATATGGTCGAGCGCTTGTACCATGAAGTTCATGGGTTTGATCATTTGAGAAATGTATATATAGAAAATAACGAAAATAACCGCAACTACCGCAATCATCGCGAGAAAGAGAAATGTCATACTGGTGCCGAGAATTTCAGTTGTGCCGACGTGTTGAATCGCGCAAATATACCAGTTTAAGGCGGGCACTTTGCCGACAGCGACAACGCCGCCCGGTATTTCAAATGACTCATAATCATTTTTCTTTACCGCGGTGATAAAGTGTTGAATTTCTTCTCCGACACTGCCAAGATGATCATTTATTTTTTCTTTTTTCGTAATAAGAGAAGAATCGCTTGCGCCTGTTATTTCCCACTCTGAGTTAAAAAGGTATAGTTCAGATTTTCCCTTATAACCTGCATATATTGAATTAATAAAAGAGGTTAGGTCGATGCCCGTTCCTACAAGTCCGATTGGCAGTCCATTTCCTATGCCTAATCGCGATGGTCTGCTCGCGTCAAAAACTGTCGCATTGATCCAAAGCATAATCTTTTGTATTTCTGCGTTGTAATTGATATTAAAGTTATATTTTTCTGTTTCGTAGAGGGTCATCTTGTACCAGTAATTGTCGGGATTTTCCGTATCAACTGTATTATGATTATTCTCGTCAAAATAGAATTCTTTATCGATATCGCTCGCCCAGAAAACTTGTCCGCTCGCGAAAGACTGTCTGTAACTTTCAATTTCGTCAAAAGCTCTTCTTTTTAGAGCGGGTTCATCGGGATTAAGAAAATGCTGTATTATAAGAGGTGATGTTGCCATTTTTAAAGCAAGGGCAATCTCGCCGTTTACCGATGCTTCAAGTTTAATTTTTTCGATTTCAATTGATTGAACGAGTTCATATCCGGTGCTGATGCGTACGGTTTGTCCCATGGCGATCATAAATACAATGCTTCCGCCAATAAGAATAAGAGCGAATAAAACAGCGGAAAAAATTAGAACACTTTTTCTGATAGATGTTCTTCGTTTGTTATCTGTATTTCCCATTAAAAAACCCCTTTAGAGTTAAAGAATATCCTATTTTTCATACTATAGCAATTAGTAATAAAACACTTTCGTATTTTTTCAAAACATGGTACAATGATTAGGTAATAAATTAAGACAGAAGGCGGAAAAAAATGATTATTTTAACATTGAACTGCGGGTCATCATCAGCTAAATATCAGGTTTTTGACTGGGAAAGCAAGGATGTTCTGGCGGTAGGAATTGTAGAAAAAGTAACAATTGGCG
>Ga0209755_10005209_pt1 | contig 14910 bp, 13 predicted proteins | sample TergutCo191P1_FD_187301 | JGI IMG/M metagenome (GOLD analysis project Ga0209755, IMG submission 187301) | Cornitermes sp. P1 segment gut microbial communities from Petit-Saut dam, French Guiana - Co191P1 (SPAdes) (version 2) | ecosystem: Host-associated > Arthropoda: Insects > Digestive system... | reverse complement strand
GGCTGCCATTGCGTGGAGGGATTTAATTTGGCATTAAAGGGTTAATGAACTGTGCCTACGAAGGAAATGTATAAGATTTATTTTCTGTTGTTTTCCGTGTTTCTGACACACATCATAATTTCCTGGACCACTGAAGCCTCATGTTTGTAGTTCATTCACTGTCCTTTCAGAAATAGTAGGTAGATACTTCACTGTATTCCTACAGTACATGAGCAGCAGACTAAGAAAAAGATGTAAACAGCTAAATATGCAAAGGTGGAATTGGTAAGAATGGAATACACCGGTTAAGGGGTACTATTATAACAAAAAGATGAAAACACTGCAGAGAAACTGAATGTCATGATCGAACCATCAAATGATGGATAGACAAGAATAAATAAATTTGAATGTCAATTTCAATACAGAATAAAAAAGAGCAGCACACTTTTCAGAAGTGTACCTGCTGAATAAAGCGTAATTTGTTGTTTCTGACCCAAACAACCTTAACCCTTTGACGCTGGAATTAAATCCCTACGAGCAATGCTACCTGCTGGAATTTTTTACTGGGACTGTTAAATTTTAATGCTTACTCTTAGGAAAAAAGCATATCTCATAGACTTTTCCTTCAAATTTAATGAAATAAAATTTTGCACTGTGCTTATGAATTGGTTAATCCGGGAAACAATATTTAACTATTTTTATAATAAATTTAAGCCTGTGAATCACATGTATTATATAAAATGTGGTGTAAATACAGGGTGTTTCATGACTTGTGGACATTACTGCAGGAGGTGATTTCCTAGGTCTTTGTGATCGAAAAAGTTCATACAAACATGTGTCCGATTTTGGACGGTTATGGATTTATGACCGCTTGAAACTTAGAATAGAAGGTAACAATTGTTGACAATAGATGGAACAAAATAATAAACCAACATAATACATGATACATTTAAAGTATAAATGTAAAGTTAACTTCGTGAAATTACCTTTAATTTGAACTGATCTGTGCTTAAAGCTGGTTTTCGAAAATGCCACCGCTGGCCGCAACAGAGGCTGCCACTCGGTTGTGAACTGTGCGTGTTGCTCGTTTAGTTTCCGCTGGCTGTTTCTGATGCGGTCTGCGGCATCCAAAATGCGACTAAGCAATTCATCTCGCATTACCACCTTCACACTGTAAACCAGTTCCTTCATCCATCCCCATACACATCCAGTGGGCTTGAGTCTAGAGACCTGGCTGGCCAATTGTGTGGACCGCCACGTCTGATCCATCGCCCAGAAAAAAGATAGTTCAGGAAATTTCTAACTTCATGTGAAGAATGCAGAGGAGATCCATCATGTTGGAAATACATACGACCTCGTTTATTTAAAGGCACATCCTCCAAAAGTCGGGGCAATTCCTCCTGCAGAAATCTGAGGTACGCCTCTCCCATAAGTTGACCTTCCACGATGAAAGGACCAATCAGCTGATCATCCAGAACTGCATACCACATATTGACACTAAAATGTTGTTGAAAGTTGCTTTCCACAATGGCGTGGGGATTCCCATCTGCCCACACATGAGAGTTGTGTGTATTATTGACACCGTTGCGATTCGTCAGTAAACAGGATGTAACGATGCAACTAGCGAATGCCAATGAGCCACTTGCAAAATTCCAGCCTCTCAGCAAATCACCAGGTCAGAGATTTTGCAATCACTGCACGTGGTAAGGATACATGCCCTCTGCATGCAGTGTTCACACTCTCGTGTGGGGAACACGAAGACATCTTGCAATTCTTGGCGTACTCGCACGTGGACTGCTCTGTACCATCTAAACAATGCCTTCTTCTTGATCGACGCCTTCATTAACATCATGCTCGGCTGCAATGCGAACACCGGGAAGTGTACTGGTATCTCGCAATGTCTGGTAAACTCGAGTACACTCTTCGGGTTGGTATTCTACGGTTCGGAAAACGTTGCTGATATCCAGCTATGGCCTGAACTGAATTACCGTCACAAAAACTGTATACATAAATCATATCTGCATACTCTGCAGATGAAAATGTAAATGGCATCGTGAACGTAACAGACGCACCGAGATGAGAATACGTATGGCACTTAACTCTACACTGTCGCTTCTACCGCCCACGCATTTATGAAACTATCGCCGTACTGTTCTGAACATCAGGTGCCAGCACAATCACTGTAATGTAAGTGATAAGGGTTTTTGAACACATAGTAGTAGCTGGATTATGCAATATACACTGGTCAGGCGAATACCCCACCCACCCTGCCTACCCCGCATTACTTAAATACCAACAAAGTGTCATGATAAGGAAACTGGACTGTTTGCAGCTGGGTGGGCGAGTCAGGTGGCAAAAATAATACTTGCAATGCAAACGATAAGACACCAAGTTCAGTGCATCACCCGCCAGCTGGTTCCGTAATGCGGTTCACACAAGGGCATGTACAGAAATTAAAAAATGCCCATAACTCCGTAACCGTCCAAAATCGGACACATGTTTATATGAACTTTTTTGATCACAAAAACCAAGGAAATCGTCTCCTGCAGTAATGTCCACAAGTCATGAAACACCCTGTAGTTCCTTACTCTCATAATTCTGGCTGCTGCAGAAGGTCTGTGGCATAAGGGATCACTGTGTTATCACAACATATAGTATTCACAAAGAGGGTGATATATTACAAATTTACTTTTGTGCGATATTCCGCGAAACGCGGCACCATGCACAGGTCGTCACATTTGGCGCACTGTGCCCATTCTTTGGTTGCGAGAAGAACACAGACAGCAGAGCAGTTGGGCTGATTTCACTTGCCATTGTTTGTTATGGCTACTTCTGCTGAGGCTTCTCCTCCTCCTCCTCCTTCTTCTTCCTCCTCCTCCTCCTCAAACTAGTCTTCTAACATCGCTAGCTTTCGCACCTGTTTCCAAGGCCGTGTCAGCAACCAGAATTTCACTGATGGCTTCCTCCTCAAGTTTTATTTATTTTTTTCTGGCCATTGCTCGAGACCATCATCTGCCTTGTTTAGACTACTATGTATGACTTGGCACAGTTTCAGAAACATAATACCAGTAGATATGAATGTCTTCTACAGTGAGAGTAAAACAGATCTAAAGCTACAATGTGACTGCTGTATAAAAATTCCAACTATTTGAGGGTGCCCAACATGTTGTTACTAGATTGACTGTTGTATGTTGCATGTTACTACCCCACAACTCCTACAGATTACCCCAGCACTATAAGAGGCATGTCTGTGGGCCCTTCTGTAGCTGTAAACACCGAGTTTGGTGGACATCTCCGATTTTTGAGCATTAGTTTTGCCTGAATTATATGAGTCCAGTATGCCACTGACAACCTTTCTGGTCAACAAATAGAGTTTGCTTCATAGGCCAGTGTTGATGTTTGAACCCACAGTGAACCCCAGAGCAAGCAATAGTCAAAGCAAGCAGTGTCAGAACCATATTAGTCAGCTGGGACAAATGTGCAATTACTAAGCATCTGTGTATATATCCGAGGGGATATATTCTGGCTCCTCAATGAAAGCCTGACCTTCAAGGGTCCTGAAGCATAGCAAGCCACAGCAGTTAACCAAAGAGGAGTGAACAAAATTCCTTCAAACTTTGACACACACTGTTCGTGATGTATATATAAGTTGTTTGGCTATTTAAAGGGTTAACATGACTTCAATGTATTGAGAATCTAGTCTTGTGGGCTGGCAGAGTGGAATCTGGGATGTAGGTACAAACACTTCAGATGACACTGCTGCTTCTCTGTCTTCTTGGTATGAAGGTGCAGAAGGTTCTTCCAACATGATAATTAACTATAGTATCATAGCACAGAATCTATGGCTTCAGTGTCACAGAAACCACAATCTCATGCAGAATGCGAACCTTTCTACATCTTGACATCCAGAGAGTTGACGAGCAATCATCTCTTGAGAGGAACTAAGCTACCTATATTTACACTAGTCACATGACACTTGAAAGCCACCTAATTTAAACTAACTCCTTTAGGTATGAGGATTAACAGTATGGAAGCTCAATGATTACATTGCAAATTGAAATAAAGACAAATCTGAAACTTACATCCATGGCGAGGGTTTGATTGTTAGCCCGTTCCCTTTCGCGTCTGATCTCAGCCTCAATGCTCTGGCGGATGGCCAGCTTACATGCACGCTGACAAATTTCTGTAAGGTCAGCACCAGAGTAACCATGGGTTACCTTTGCAATATAGGTCATATCAACATCCTGACAAAAAACAAAGCATCAGTTAATAGACAATCCATCAGACATTTTCACAGAATGCAAAACGACACTAGCTGAGAACAAAACTTACTTCAGCAGTGACTTAACCCAAGAGTGCACACATTTTCCAAAAGTTGAGGTACCAGTAGGGTAGTATAAGGCAATCCCATACTCAGAACCCACAAATATTGTGTGTCACAATACAATAGTTAGTTGTCTGGGTGGTCACACACCCAAGATTTGTGCAGCCGTCTTAACCATTAACAAATGATACCTTAAACATATCATGCAGGTGTCACCGAATGACAGGAAGTACACATTTCAAATCCATCACCATTTTTCTGCCAATTTTGCTAAATTTGTACCAGATGTCACTATCGCAGGTCTACTAATAGAAGCCAGATTTAGAAGCTTGACAGCAGATTATGGGGAATTTATGATATAATAAACTTTTACTTTGAAATAAAATTCACTTACAAAGGGTTCAAGATGGAGTCAATAACATATAACAAAGTTAACTTTAATAACAGCATATACAGTGAAAACCTCTATCCACTGTTCCAGTAATGTCAGTTTTCCTGTAATTATCATTCGTTTCTTTTGGTCATGAAAAATCACTCACATAAGTCATTTACACTACCAGATGTATTGTTCCTCAGAGTGTGGTTTTCCTGCAACAACTGTTCAGCTTTCCTGGTCCTGACCAACAAATCCTGGTATATCATTTTCAAAAATATAAACAGTTTAAGTAATGTGATGTTTTTGTAATGTACAATATCGCTAACCTGTCTAGACTGACAATGCCATTACAGGAGCCAACACACTTCCAAAAATTCACAATGCACCACCAAAGTGTGGAATGTTAGCTGAGTGGCAGGGGTAAGGGGCAGGTGAAAGTTGAAAGGTAGCAAACTTGACACGTATATTTGGCAGTTGTTAATAGCACTGTCTTCCATCACCTTGCTTGCTTTTCATTTATATCAGCACCTAACAGTTGTGTCAATCAGTGTTACTATCTCAGTGCTGTTACTTGTGTTTTTCTATTATTATTATTATTTTGTATACAAAAGGCCTACACACTGCAGCTTGCCATGTAGCACTCTACACAGCAAGTCAAGATGCTTCATGAAAGACAAATCATTGGAGAAATGGAGAAAATCTGACTCAGAAAGAGACCTGACATGGTTGAATATCTCAGAGTAGCACCACACACAGTGAACTCCATGGTTTTGAAAAAAATTATGTGGCAAGTTCTGTAAGAAAAGGAGAGAGGGAAGAGAACCTACTTTTCATGAGCCTGACAACATCCTGATGGCTTGGTACCAGGATGCAGGTATTCCTGTTCATGAAAAAGTTAAGAAGATAGCTACAAGAAGGCACACTGATAATTTTGCTGTGTCCAATGGATGGAGTGTCACAGCCTGGTATACAAAAAGTTTGCTGGAGAAAAGTGCCACCACTGACAGTGAAACGAACGACCTGTGCTGGAGGTAATTTACCTGTTTTGTGGAAGGAAATGAGCCATAAGACAAAAAGTGCACATGAGCTGCGCCTTTTCTACAGTTGCCTCATGGAAAGAATACTGACAATGAAAACCTATAAAGTGAAATTGCCAAAGGGAGGATAAGAGTGCTACTGTGTGAGCAACGGTAGGAACAGATGGACGCCAATCAATGGTTCGAAAATCATCAAAACTGTGTTTAAAAAATATAAAAATGCTTCCTATGAAATACAACACAAATAAAAAGGTGTGGATGACCACAAGCATTGTCACAGAGTTTTCAAAGGCACTAAATGCCCCCATGGGTGTGCAAGGTAGGAACATTTTGTTGTTTATGCACAACTGTGCTAGTCACACACCATTTGTGTGACATGTAAAAATTGTGTATAATCCATCAAACTGCACCTACTGACCTAAGCATCATAAGATGCTTTGAGCAGTTTTACAGGAAGCACCTACTACTGTAAGTTGTATGCTTGATGGACTCAGAACAGCTGTTCTGCAGCAGTACATTTCACAGGAGCAGCCAGGCAACAATAAGCACATAACTGTGAAATGTTTTTGTCTGGGTGGCTATAGGCATGAATTTAACACATAAGCTGATTCATGCTTCAGCACATATGATGATGATGATGATGATGATGAAAATGACTGGATTTGGCTTGTCCCTGAGGATTTCAACTTCAGTTCTTATGTATGTGTGGAAACAAGTGACTTTAACAGCACTGATTAGTTGTGTGATGATACGGGTGGGGAGAGCAGTGGAGAAGATGGAAAGCTACACGAACATTACCATCAACCATTGCTGAGTTTTACTGCAACACACAATGCTTACACAACTGTTACACCATTCTTCCATTATTTTATGTGCACAGCATAAGCAAGCAAGATCAAGAGAACATTCTCAACTTCGAACTGGCAGTATTTTGTCTAAAACAAAAGGCTTCAACTAAACAGCTGTCGATTACAGATTTCTTTGGAAACAAGTAATTTGCACACAAGTATTTTACATGTTTATTATTTTTCTGGAAAATTCATAATTTTCACTTTTTTCTTGTGTTCTAACAATTTACCGCTTTCCAACAATGGTTGTTGTGCCACATTTATCATTTTCTTTCTGCAGTCCCTTAAGAAACAATGGACAAGGGTTCCATTGTGTAAGTCAAAGAAATGTCACACTGCAGGTTCAACCACAGGGTGGCACCAAACCTACCAGTCCACACAGTGTATTCCAGGTAATAAGTTATCACCTTTGCTACTGGGGATTTCCTTAGGTTGGCCTTGAAGATGGCTTCTCTTGATTTCTCATCTGGTAGTGGAATGTAGATAAGCTGGTCTAGTCGACCAGGACGCAGAATTGCTGGGTCAATAATGTCTGGTCGGTTTGTTGCTCCAATAATGAAAACATTCTTCTTCGCTCCCATTCCATCCATTTCAGTTAGAATCTGATTAATTACCCTATCTGCAGCCCCACCAGCATCTCCAATATTTCCACCACGAGACTTGGCAATGGAATCCAGCTCATCAAAGAATAACACACAAGGAGCAGCTGCACGAGCCTAGACAAAACAGCAATCTGCAGATAATTTGGCCTTATAAACTAGGTGTAATCTAGACATGCCCACCATACCATGCCTCACAACCAGAAGAATGTTTGCAGGTTTTATTATTACAAACACTACTTGCCTTCATACTAATGAACAATAGATGTTTCCATCAGAAACAAATTTCTACTTCCTTGTCAAGGTGGGCAGTGTGCCAAAATGACAGTATTGCCTCTAGGTAGAGGGCAAACAATCCTCATGTGACTATATTATATACATTTCTTTTGAACTGTTGTACCAGCTCCTGGTGATAGGCATGTATGGAGCACTGGTGGAATGATAACTCGCAGGTGAAAATCGAAATGAAAGGAGAAAAAACCTGCCCCACCACCACATCCACCAAAAGTCTGTGTATACTACTTTTGTGATCGAACTTGGGCCTATGTGCTGAGAAGGTGGCTACTAACCACCTGAACTACTCTCACTCACTCATTCACTAATTCACTCACTCAAGCCCTACCTCCCTCTTGAGAAGTTAACAGCTGCTCTGGTATCAAGAAATTCCCTATACTTTATAAAACATATGATGTTCAATACTATGTTCACAAGAACCTGTCTCTGGTTCCTGTCTTGAGTAAGATGAATCCACTTCACATGCTCCCAGTCTACTGCTAAAACATTCATTTCATATTACCATTCCATCAATGCCTAGGATGACAAACAGGCTGAGTTGTCAATACATTAAGAGGCAATTTGAAAAAAAAATTATATTTTATGTATAAAATGTAAAAACATGAAACTGATATCAAAACCACTTAGTTCAAGAATAAGCAAAAACTCAAGGGTGTACCTTTATGACCATCCTCCTACCAACCTGCTTCATTCAGGTTGAATGACACTGCAGTTTGATTTATGGGAATGTATTAGAGTCAGTTCTGGGTTGTCACTGCTTTCTTGAAAATGTTAAGGATTTAAAAAATTTGGCCTCACATTTAAAATGTTGCCAAGGTACTAAGTGCATAGTGTCGAGCTCCCTACAGAGTGCAATCTAGTGTTCCTTTTTGATCTCCAGTATCATCTCATTTCCTAAAGGTCATTCAATACCTGCCATCTTCTTCCTTGTCTTCCCACCACTTCTATACTTCCTACCTATCCTTCCTTCAATAACACATTTTGTAAGGGTAGTTAACATGCATGTTATGATCAAACAATTTTGCATTCCTTCTTTTTATTGTATGCAGGATGTTCATTTTTTCCATGCCTTTACGTCATACGTAATTTTTCAAATAATCAGTCCAAATCATCTTCTCCATCCTTCTCCAGCACCCCGGTTCAACATTTTCAAGATACTTGATCCACTTTCCAAAGTGTCCAAGTTTCAGCACCATACCAAGCTATGCTCTATATGTAGCATTAAACTATTTTTTTCCTTACATTTAACTCCAACTGGCTAGTGACAAGATTCTCCTCCTCCTTCCTCTTGTTCTTGAATGCTGCTTTTGCCATGGAAATCCTTAATTTAATTTCAAATGTACATCTTGCATCATGTTATCACACTACCCAAACAGTAAAAATAATCCACATTCTCCAGTTGTTTTTGATTTATCATAATCCATATTGCAGATGGTAGCCTTGAGATTCTCATTACTTTAGTTTTTTTCCACATTCATTTCCATTCCATAGCATCTTCCAATTTCAATAAGTATGGCATGCCATGTGGCACTGCTTCTTCCTTAGCCAGTTGCAAAAGGTCATCTAGATATTGCACAGTGTGAATTACATGGCCTCCAATTCTGAAAAGTCAAAAACCCTTCAAGGGCTTCCTTGGTAAGGTATTCATTGTACTATACAAGCTGAACATATTTTGACAAACAGTATTCTTGTCTAACGCCTCTCTCAGTCTCAACACTTCTTGTCTCCCCTAGGTCCATTCATACTTTAACACTCTGATCCACCCACAGTTTGCTTATCAATCTTCTTTTGTACCAGTCAATACCATTTTCTTTTAGCATCTGCATTAATTTGGTCCAGTTTACACAGTCAAAAGCAAGCACACAATTCTTCATCTATGTCCAAAGTTTATTCTGACATTATTCTCAGCATCCCGATTGCATTCCTAGTTCCTTTTCCTCCTCTAAATCCAAAATGATTTTGTCCAAGTAAGTCCTCAATTTGCTTTTCAATCCACCCTCTAAGTACCCTACCTTCTAGTTTTGATGCATGTTACAAGGCTGACTGTTCAATGGTCACTGTATTTTGTAGCGTTTGGTTTATTCTTTAAGGCAATCACTGTAATTTCTTTGGGCCACTCTTCATTTTCGTATGTGTAACCTTCTCCATATGATATTTTAACTCTCAGATTTCTGCTGTAGCCAAGACAATGTTCAATTTAATGCCCACTGTGGGACACATGCCTCTTTTGGACAAAAAAATGTACATTTAATGGGACAGCATTGCTCTGCTCATCCACTAAAGCTTAATAGCAACTGTGTCTGGCTTCATGCAGAACGTTAAAGATCATAAAGGCACCAACATTCATACATACCTTATCAAACACATCTCGTACATTAGCTTCAGATTCTCCGAACCACATTGTCAGCAATTCCGGTCCTTTCACAGAAATAAAGTTTGCTTGACACTCATTGGCTATGGCCTTGGCAAGAAGAGTCTTACCACAACCAGGTGGACCATAGAACAACACACCTCGAGACGGCTGCATACCAAACTTGAGGAACTTATCTGGGTGCTCCACTGGATACTACAAAATATAAAGCCAAACATTAAGCTTCAAGGCAATACCATATACGCTCACGTACATTGCATTAGTAACAAATTGTTATGTAATAATTCTCAGTTGTATAGCAAATGACACAAAACTGAACCCTTTCCATCCTTAATAAGAATTCCTCTGCATTGGTCATGTTCTCACGCAGGTCTACCATCAGAACCCTTCCATATTATAATTGCATGCCCATCTTGTAGTGGATCTGCACATACCTCAAATTAGTAGTTATAATTTCTGTTACTTGTTATTGTATCAATCATGGCTGGAAACTATGTTGTTTTAAAAATGTGAAATCCTTCACAATCAAAAAGTGTGGATGACCACAACATTCCTCACAGTGTTTTAGGGGTCCTGGATGCCTCCACTACTGTGCATGGTACAAATATTTTGTAGAAGAGAAGATGTATATGACCTTGGACCACTGACAAGTTTTTTTTTTTTGGGGGGGGGAGTTAAGTGCATCCATTCTTCACAGAACATTTTATTTATTATTTTAGTATGCCTAAGTGCAAAAAGTAATTTTTTTTTTATAATTCTCTCATGTATATGAAACAATTTAATGCTTTGCTGCATCTGTCATTTTCTGGCAATGAACATTTTGTCACTGCAGTCCCCTCAGAAATGTTGGATTGAGGATTCACAGAATTTCTGAGGTTAAGCAGGTTATATGTATAGTTGCTTCAGTGCTTCGAAGAGTTTGTGATCCTGGCCAAGTGGATTGTGACTGCTTGTACCAAGTAGGCAAAGCAGAGGAGTTACAAAAGCACCTAACTCTGTCAGAGCCTATCAGCACTTCAAATGCCACTTTATGTACAGTAACAAACTTTCAAATTGGAAACCTGAAAATAACTACTGAACTTAGAAATGTTGAAATGTCTCCACAAGGGAAGCTGCAGCTCAAGAGGCAAGACACCAGCACTCACCTGCACTAACTCCTGCAGCTCCCGTTTGACATTCTCAAGACCTCCAATGTCATCCCAGGTGACATTCGGCACCTCTACCACCGTCTCCCGCAGAGCACTTGGGCTGCTCTTACTCATCGCATACTGCACAATTCATAATTAAAAATTAATAAGTTGAAATGGTAAACAAAGCAAATTAATTCTCAGCCAGTAAAACACAGTACCCACCCTAAAGTTGTCCATTGTCACTGCTAAAGAGCTGAGCACCTCTGCATCTATCTGATCATCCTCCAAATCAATGAGATCCATTTTCTCTCTGATTTGCTGCAAAGCAGACTCAGAACATAGAGAGGCCAAGTCAGCACCAACATGGCCATGCGTCTCTGCAGCAATCTGAAATGAGACATTACCCCTTAATGCTGTAGTATTTTTCTTATAGAAGTTACACCCATTCCTAAATGTGACTTTGAAATTTACTACTTTAATCTTGTGCCTGCCAAAGTCTAAGTCATTAGACTATATATACACCACAAGAAACCAATTTACATTCCAGAATTTTGTGTTTCTGCAGTTCTACACACTTTTTGTATGCTCCCAGCCAAACACCCATAAAAACAATGTTTCCTGGATTTTACACTGCCACTCTGATGCTGTTCCCATAAAAATATAAAACCTGGGTTTTATTGTGTGTGCGCACCCATGGGTGTGTGTGAGTGCACAAAAGTTGCCCAGAAAATATTGCTCCATATTTTTTTCCAGTAAATATTTGTACCTAAATCACAACAATTACACACAAGGAAATGTGATGGTTTGACTTCACACCTTATTCATAACACATCTTTTCCTGCTCAGGTAGGTAAGTTCTCACTGTGCATAAGGTAGCCATTAGTCTCAAGCATTTTTATCACGGACAGCATCCTCCACGGCTCCAAACAATGTTGTAGAGTGGATGGGATAACACTGTCCAACCAAATTCTCTGATGACTTCCCAAGTGTTCAAACTTGTAAGACCTTGCACTGTGATGCTGAGGCAAGATTTCTGCTGGATTCAAGTGAGGATGAACTGGTTTGAATCACTTTCTGATTTCTTGCCAACATCCTGATATATGTCAGAGTTGAATGTTTCCTCTCCTGGCATCACATCCACAAGAATCACTCCTTCAGTCCCACAGGACAGTGATCACAGCATCGCTCACCAACAGTCTTTTGGTATGTTTTCTTTCAGGCAGACTGAGGAAGATGTCATTCCTTGGATTGCCTTTTTGTCTCCAGTTCAAAATGACAGGCCCAAATTTCATCTACTGTATGAATCCAGGATAAGCAGCCTCTCCATTGCCTTCAAAACGTGGCAACAACTTGGATAAAAAATTGTTTTCTCTTGTTTCTGTGTTCACCTGTAAGGCTCCCAAGAAACCATCTCACACACACCTTGGAAATCACAGATGATGTGACCAACACTTCTTTTACTGACTGGAAGACTGGGTATAAGCAGTTGGAATGTGATATGTTGGTGCTTGCAAATTATGACATAAGAGTATAGCAACATCTCCGAGCTAACAACCGTGACTGGAAAGCTTCAGTGTGGTGAAAGACAGAACTCTGGCTTTTTAGTTTCAAAAGCCGTAGCCCTTCTCACCCAGCGACCACTGGTGCATCTGTTGACTGTAATACTTCTATAAACAATGTAAAGATGTTTTTGTATGTTTCTCAGCGATTCTTTTTAGCAACATGGAACTCTATCGTGGCACTTGTTTGTAAAAAAATATCACTGACTCAATGACATGCTGCTGCAGTAGTGCTGTCAAAGGTCTTCACAACTTCATACATAAATCCTGAAAACTTCAATCTGCATCACTTAAAATCTCACATTCCTTCCATTGTTACTGCCCAAGAAAACAAATATGGGACATGTCTGGGGAACCTATATACCTTGAGCCCTGAACAATGCTATACACAACACGAAGTTTGAGATTAATGACAGTGCAATTCACACAATGAGAACATGGCTACATGAGCAGGGTAAGGTGTTGTACTGACAAGGAATCTACATACTTATTCATCTTGTTACAAGGCCAAACAAGCAGACGGGCACTTTGTGGAAAAATAAGGTGTGGAGTCAAAGTATCATTCTTCATAATGTGTACATGTTATGATTGAGGAAAAAACATGTGACATTATTACTTTCTGCGTGAAGCTCATGAATATGCATGCACATGCACACACACACAAACATAAGAGCCACACATGCATGCACAACCACACATACCCAGGCATGCATGCATGCATATGTGCTCTCTCTCTTTCTCTCTGGATAAATTCTAAACCAACCACCTTTGGCAAATAATGAATGGGACTTTCCTGACAAATCTACTCCGTGGGTAATGTGCCAGCCCTGTTTGACTGGATACAGACCACGAATATCATTATATCTGTAGGTTGTTTAGATTTTTTTTTTGCTGTCACTGTTTTTTTTCTTCAACAAATCAAAACAACAGTGATTCAGCCTAGCACAACTTCCTACTGACAAATCAAACTATTTTATCTCACAATGTGGCTACAAGCTTAGGCCATAGGGAAAGCCACCATCAGACCATTTCAAGAAATAACTAGGTGAAATATACAAAGTAATAATGAGTTTAAAACTGATACTAAGACCTCATATCTTATGATAATGTTCTAACTGCAGGAATGCAAGGTTCTCATAGCAACAATAAACAAAATGCATTATTATGTTTTATATGATGGTTTTGACCGTAAATGCTGTTTTAATTTTCGTCAAATTCTATTAAATTATGAAATACATAAAATTTTATCCTCAATTCAAATAAGTACATATTGTCAACTCCAAAGCAATATTTATTATTTGTTTACGTAACAAATAATCCATATGGCAGCACAAGCATACTACCTCCTACCTTCACTGGTATTTCAGTACTATGGTCAGCAGTTAGCAGACACTTCTGGTTGTCTATGAAGGTAAACAGTTGTTTTCAAGATACATAAAAATATATCTTGTATTAATTAAAAAATGTAACAGTTCAAACATTAGTACATCATTAGACACACAGTTAATTCACATGATCAACTGCAATCCTCCAATGCACACTGTTATAACAGTCTGACTGAGCAGGACCATTCCATACTGCACACCAAGGGAGTTCCACACTCATTTACACCCTATGTGTTAACATTTAAGGTTATGTCAATAGACATCACAGTTTTTATTTTTCTTGCATGAAAGACAAAAACCAGGACTGACTGATTAACTAACTAACTCCATGCAGCAAAGTCCTTCTTGAAAAGTTAACAGGTCCTCAGCTGGTCAAGAAATTCCCTGCACTTTATAGAACATAAGCTACTGTATGTACTTGTCCCTACGCTGTACCAGACCAATCCAATCCGTGCCCCCCATCCCACTGCTTGAAGAGTCATTTTAATATTATCCTCCCATTTGCACCTGGGTCTTCCAAGTGGCCTCCTTCCTTCAGTCTCCCAACCAAAATCCTGCACACATTTCTCCTCTCCCCATGCATGCTACATGCCTCACCATTTGATTTGATCCCCAAACAACAACAACAGTACTAGATCAGAAAACTCCATGTTCTGTAGTCTTCTCCACTACCCTGTCACCTTCTTCCTTTAATGTCCAAATATTTTCCTCAGCATGCTATTCTTGAACACCCTCAGCCTACATTTATCCCTAGATGTCAGCAACCAAGTGTCCCAGCCATACAAAACAAAAGACAAAATTATAGTTCTGGGTAGATAGCAAACCTGATGACTACATAATGATTATTACAATATTTTAGACCAAAAGATAGGGACACTGGATGAACTATCCTTTAATATTTAATCTACGAAAAAGTCTGAATATGCATTTTCTAAGAGGAGGAGGAGGAGGAGGAGGAGGAGAAGAAGAAGAAGGTGGAGAAGGAGGAGGAGGAGGGGGAGGAGGAGG
>Ga0209755_10005208_pt1 | contig 14910 bp, 13 predicted proteins | sample TergutCo191P1_FD_187301 | JGI IMG/M metagenome (GOLD analysis project Ga0209755, IMG submission 187301) | Cornitermes sp. P1 segment gut microbial communities from Petit-Saut dam, French Guiana - Co191P1 (SPAdes) (version 2) | ecosystem: Host-associated > Arthropoda: Insects > Digestive system... | reverse complement strand
CGCCGAGGTTCGGCGGTCAGTGCAGGGCGGTTAGCTCAGTTGGTTAGAGCACCAGCTCGACACGCTGGGGGTCACAAGTTCGAGTCTTGTACCGCCCATAACCCTGTATGAAAAAAATAATTATATTATTATCAATAGCCTTTATAACTTTCACCGCAAGTGCTTACGCGCAGAGCGGTTTGCGCATAACGGTAGAAGATAACGCTACAGGTTTTACAATTACAGGTTCCACTGGAAGGGGTCATACTCTGGATATCCCTGAAACAATTGACGGAAAAAAGGTAACTGTAATCGGAGACGGCGCCTTTATAGGAAAAGGTTTAAGAGAAGTTACCATTCCTGATACTGTAACGGTTATTGGAGAAGGAGCTTTTTCGTATAACAGGCTGGAAACGGTAGCAATTGGTGACAATGTTACAAGGATTGGCAGGGGAGCGTTTACCAATAACAGACTTATAACCGTTAAACTTGGTTCAAAAATAGAGAATATAGGCAAAGGCGCTTTTTCCAATAATAAAATCGAAACTATAGAATTGCCTGCGAGTGTTACCGTAATAGACGATTACGCTTTCCTAAGTAATAAATTAAGATCGGTTGAAATTCCTTCGAATGTTACAACAATAGGAGAAGGCGCGTTTTCGGGTAACAAGCTTACAAATATCGTAGTCGGCTCAAGCGTTAAAACAATAAGAGACGGCGCGTTTTATAATAATTTAATCACAGGCGTTACAATTCCTTCTTCGCTTGAAACTTTAGGAGACCGCGCCTTTGACGCTCGTTCATCAGACGGCAGAATACGCAGCAATATTGTTTTTGCCGATGTTGCGGGTAACATACTCTACACAACAGCGAATAATTTTGACGCTTTTTACGCAAGTAACGGAAAAAAACCGGGGAAATATACCCTTCTGGAAGGAAACTGGAAAGTAGAGTAATACTTACGCTTTTATTTCTTCGGCAAACTTTTCTATTTTTCTGTCATTGATTGTATTAATCAAACCTGATTTTTTTGAGACTATCCTAATTATTAAGCGTTCCATGAAGTTTGCTTTTTTTGGATCAAAGGCTCCGCCCATAAAACCTCTCGCTTTTGCTTTTTGTAAAAGATTTTCCGGAAAATTTGATTTAAAATAGGTATCTTTCCCGTCTGTTCCAATCCCCGATAAAAATAAGCCGAGTGTTTTTTCCTGTAAAATACTTTCGTTATTCGCTAAAAATTCTTTTGCTTCTTCGCGGATACTGCCTGCGTAAACTGAACTGCCGAAAATAACGCGGTCAAAACTGTCGAGTGCTGGAAGCGTATCCTTTATATTGTAAATTTCGCACGCATCGCCGCCTGGGAGCTTGTTTGCGATACGCTGCGCTATTTGCTGCGCTGCTCCGTATTTAGTTGCGTATAGAATGATTGTTTTCATGTTATTATGTTACATTAAAATATGAATTTCGGCAAGACCTTGCCGCTTTTTTGATTTTTATCAGGTTGTTATATCATTGTTTTCTTGTTTCTGTTGTTCCGTATCTAATTGTTCCTGTTCCTGTTTTTTTTGCCTTCTTCTATTTACAAGAAGCCGGGGAATATAAAATATAATACCAGATAAAACATAAAAAGAAAATATTAAGAAAATTACATTTTGAGGAAAAACTATAATTAATATTATTAATACTATTAATAATGTAAGGAGCTCAATAGTTCTTACTTTTGTTAATTTTAATTTTTTAAATGACGTATACGGAATATTTGATACCATAAGGAAGGAAAGTACAACAAGAGCAATTGGAACCATATTGTAAAAAAACGGCATAAGATTCATAAGATCGGGGATAGTCTTTGAATTAAATACGTTTCCTTCAGGATCTAAAAGCTCATAACTTAAAACAAAGGAAATAAGCAGTCCCGCGGAAGCCGGTGTAGGAAGTCCAATAAAATATTTACTTGTTTTACCGCTCTGTGTTGATTGATGCGCTTTCACATTAAAGCGGGCAAGGCGTAAGGCGCTGCACAATACAAAAAGCACGGCAATCGCAATACCGATTTTATCCATTGTTTTAAGCACCATTAAATACATCATTAATGCCGGAGCTATTCCAAAAGAAACAAGATCGCTTAAGGAATCTAATTGCATTCCAAATTCGCTGGTTGTCTTTGTCATTCTCGCGATTCTGCCGTCAAGAATGTCACAAACCAATGCGGCGACTAAACACCACGATGCCGTAATAAAATCATTCCCTATGGACGAGAAAATTGAAAGAATGCCAAATGTCATATTCCCGCAGGTTATCAGTGAGGGAACAATATATATTCCTTTTTTAAATTTCTCTTTCATTTTCCTGCCACCACAGTAATGCCGGCTCTTATTTTATCACCGGGTTTAACGCTGATATTAAAAGAATCGGGTAAATGAAGATCAATCTGCGAACTAAATTTAATCATTCCTATTTTATCTCCTGCCTTAAGAACATCGCCTGTTTTAACCCATGTTACGCAACGCCTTGCTACTAACCCAGCGATTTGCTGCACGATGTATATTCCCGGGAATTCATCGCCTTTGCCTTCTATGGTAATAAGGTTTTGCTCGTTTTCAATATGCGCGTTTGAGTCCCACGCCGGAAGAAATTTTCCGTCTTTATGGTTTACATCAATTACTTTCCCGCTTACAGGAGAGCGCTGCAGATGCACATTAAAAACAGAAAGGAAGGTACGTATAACTGTTTTACCTCCATCTTTTATTATTTCCATAACTGTGCCGTTACATGGAGATAATATTAAACCTTCTCCTTGTGTAATGCTAATAGCCGGATCTCTAAAAAAGAAAACGCAAAAAACAGCAAAAATAATTAGTATTGATCCTAGCGCTATACAAGATAAATACACAGGCTTAAATGTTATAAAAATAATTGAACCAATAATTAATATAACGCCTGCGAAAAAAGACGGTAAAATATAAGGGAACCCTTCTTTAAGTATTTTCATTTTCACTTTCCATATCATTTTTTTGTGCTTCCACCGGTATCTCTCTATTTAAAAGCTTTTGCCTGTATTTTTCTGCCTTTAATTTTAAGATGATATATTCACCGGCAAAAATTAATCCCATAATAATATATGTTATAAGCGCATTATAAATATACCACACATTCGGCGAACGATAATATATAATTATTGTTATTCCCGCTATTATTCCGTCAATAATAAAGTAAAGACACCAAACTAAAGTCGCGCGAAAACAATAAATATCAAACTTGTTTTTTGGAACTATGTTTTTAATATTCTTATCAATTATTTGTATAAAATAAAACGCGAATGGCGGAGGAAAAAAGAAGGATGTAATCCATATAATTAAAAACGCAAGATCCGCCAAAACCGGATAAAGAATAAGAATAAACTCGGCATATTTTTCATTGCTGCCCAATATTATATTTACTGTGCCTATACAGCAAAGAATTAAGGGAGTTATAAAGAGACCTATAGTTTTTTTACCTTTGTAATGCTGTTTGTTAATAACACTATATACAATAGCGAAAATTACTATACCAATCGAGAAATACCTGATTGGCAGCTTAAATACAACAAGAGCCCCAAAAACTAATAAAGGATATAAGACAGCAATAAAACCAAACAGGTATTTTACCCAATTTCCGGACATTATTAATTCCTTTTTATAATTAATAATATTACATTTTTTTTAATTATTCTACATCCTTTTTTGCTCCCCTTTGTAAACGATCATTAATCGCTTCGCCAAGACCATTTCGCGGAGCAAGTTGCGCGAATATTTGTGTAATATTACAGTTATCGATTTCATGTAAGGTTTCAAAAAGGCGCGAAGCTGCTTCCAATAAATCTCCGGTTTGCGAAAGAACTTTTATAATAAAGGAATCAGGCGGCTCTTGCGCGCCAAATTGCTTACTAAGCCATCTATCTCTTGTGTTTCCGTCATAAAATAAAAAAGCGGTTTTCTGGTCTTCATTGATGGGCAGTTTAATAATTTCTTCGCGACTCAGCACAGTAAGAGGCGTCTCTGGTGCGTAATGGCTTTTAAGTAAACCGGGTGACGCTAAACCTTGCTCGCCGGAATCTCTTTGTTCATTGTTATCATATCCTTCTACGGCGTCAATCAATTTTTCTATTGCCTCCCTCGGCGTGCCGCCCGGACGAAGTATTTTTATACAATCATCTGTAATGTCCAACACGGTAGATTCAACGCCTATTTTGCAGGGGCCGCCGTCAAGGATTAAATCCACCTTCTCTCCAAGTCCTGTTTTTACATGCTCGGCTCTTGTAGGACTTAACGCGCCGAAAGGATTGGCGCTCGGGGCTGCCACGGCTCCGCTTGAAAGAGCGATTAGTTTCCGCGCCGCCTCATTGTCAGGCAAACGTATAGCCGCTGTCGGCAATCCGCTTGTCGCGATACCGGGAATTTTATCATTTTTGGGCAGAATAATAGAAAGCGGACCTGGCCAAAGCTTTTCCGCGAGTTTAAAAAGATTGTCATGTGTTTTCTTGCTTAGCCTGGAGAGGTCAGCGGTTTTTTCGAGAGCATCGATATTCGCGATATGGATGATCAAAGGATCAAAAAAAGGGCGGTTCTTAACCTCAAATATTCTGGCGATAGCCTTGGGATTGAACGCGTCTGCGCCAAGCCCGTAAACAGTTTCAGTGGGAAACGCGACAAGCCCGCCGCTTTTAAGAATCTCCGCTCCTTTTTTTAAAGCCTCATCTGTTACTCGTAAATAATCCATGTTAATTAATAATAATATAAAATCGCTTCCCGTCAAAGCATGAAATTTTGCTTAAAAATTATTAAAATTTTTGTATTATATTACGAAAAATAGACTAAAAATAAGCCAGAAAATATGATCTTTAGCATTAAAATTTGACTATTTTCTTGTTAAATTCCGCCTAAGCACTTGCCATGTACCCCATGTGTGGTGTACACTCCAAGAACACTACGCTATTAGTATGGTGATGTACATTACATATGCATAATTGCGGCAGTTGAAGTGATCAGTGTCATATTATTTTTCTATTATTTTCTAAAAAAAGGGTTTGGGATGAAAGTTCAACGTTTTTTCACTGACTGCGAGAGCGGTCCGTATTTTGATATCGTATGGGAAAAGCGCAAAAGCGAGATACGTAACCATAACGGTAAGGCTATTTTTTCCGAGGATACAGTCATTGTTCCCTCTTATTGGAGCCAGATTGCTGCCGATATTATCGCGCAGAAGTACTTTCGCAAGGCGGGAATCCCCAAAGACAGGATATATGACTGGAAAAAATTGGCAAAAATGGGTAATAACCCCGAAGATCCGGGAAATTCTCTGCCGGAAGACGGCGCGGAGCACGACGCGCGCCAGGTTTTTCACCGTTTAGCCTATACTTGGCTCGAATGGGGCAGACAAAACAACTATTTTGACTCAACAGAAGACGAAAATGCCTTCTACGACGAGACTTGTTACATGCTTGCGCACCAATTCGCGGCTCCAAACAGCCCTCAGTGGTTCAATACCGGTCTTTATTCGGTCTATGGCATCGATGGCCCTGCTCAGGGACACTATTATTTCGATATCGAGAAGGGGAAGATCGTAAAATCCGACAGCGCCTACAAGCGCCCGCAGCCCCACGCTTGTTTTATTCTTTCTATAGACGACGACCTTGTGAACGAGGGCGGCATCATGGACCTTATGACACGAGAGGCGCGTCTTTTTAAATATGGTTCCGGCACCGGCTCAAATTTTTCGCGCATCCGCGGTATGAACGAAAACTTGTCAGGCGGCGGCGTTTCTTCCGGGCTTTTGTCCTTTTTAAAGGTCAGCGACCGCTCTGCCTCGGCGATAAAATCCGGCGGTACCACACGCCGCGCGGCGAAAATGGTAACCCTCGATATCGATCATCCTGATGTTGAAAAATACATCGGCTGGAAAGCCGGCGAAGAACACAAAGTTGCCTCGATGGTAACAGGCTCACTTGTTCTTAAAAAACATATCGACGCGATTAAGCGAGCGCTTACGAGTTTCCGCGGTCCTGAGGAAGACAAGTTCAATGCGGAAAAAAATCACGAGCTGGCTCTTGTTCTCCGCGCTGCGTTAGGTGATAAAATTCCGCCGTCTTATCTTTATCAGCAGCTTCGCCGCCTTGAGCAGGGCGATGAAGAAGTTGATATATCCCAGTACTCAACGGCATGGGATGATGAAGCTTACAATACTGTTTCCGGGCAGAGTTCCAATAACTCTTTGCGTTTAAGCGACGATTTTATGCGCGCTGTTTTAAACGACGGCGACTGGGATTTAAAAAACCGCACAGCAGGCAGCCCTGTTAAAACTGTAAAAGCGCGAAAGCTCTGGAACGACATCGCGAAGACAAGCTGGCAGTGCGCTGACCCTGGCTTGCAGTATCACACAACAATTAACGATTGGCACACTTGCCCGGCAGGCGGCGAGATTCGCGCTTCTAACCCTTGCTCTGAATATATGTTCCTTGATGATACCGCTTGTAATTTAGCTTCGATAAATCTTTCCGCTCTTTACGACAAGCGCAATAAATCTTTTAATGTTGACGGATACCTCCATGCGATAGATATATGGACAACCATTTTAGAAATCTCTGTTGTAATGGCGCAGTTTCCGGCTCCGCGCATCGCCGAGCTTTCGTACCAATATCGCACGCTTGGTTTAGGTTACGCAAACCTTGGAACGCTTCTTATGGTTATGGGGCTTGCCTACGATTCAGAAGAAGGGAGATCTGTCGCAGGCGCGTTATCTGCAATTCTTTCGGGCGAAGCGTACGCGCAATCGGCGCGCATGGCAGCGGAACACGGCGCTTTTGAACGTTACGGTGAAAACGCAGACAATATGCTTCGCGTTATTCGCAATCACAGACGCGCCGCTAACAACGCGGCGGAAGCGGAATACGAGGGGCTTCATACCGCTCCAAGAGGAATAGATCCTTCTAATTGCCCCGCGTATCTTTTAGATGCTGCGAAATCCGCATGGGACAGGGCTTTGGATTTAGGCAAGCTGCACGGTTATCGTAACGCGCAAGTTACAGCGATTGCTCCAACAGGAACTATCGGTCTTTTAATGGACTGCGATACGACAGGCATAGAGCCTGACTTTGCTCTTGTTAAGTTTAAAAAACTTGCAGGCGGCGGATACTTTAAAATAATTAATCAATCTGTTCCGCCCGCCCTTGAAAACCTTGGTTATTCGATTCAAGAAAGCGAAGAAATTGTAGCGTACGCAACAGGAAGAAAGACTTTAAGCGGCGCTCCCGCGATAAGCCACGAAACTCTTAAAGAAAGAGAATTTACGCCTGAAGTAATAGCGCTTGTGGAAGAATCTTTAAAAACAGCGCTTAATCTTGAAGGTGTTTTTAATCCGTATATACTTGGTAAAGGATTTGTAGAAGATGTTTTAAGAGTTCCCGAAACAACATGGTCGCTTCAGGGTTTTAGTCTGCTCAAACATTTAGGTTTCAGCTCACAGGATATCGACGATGCGGAACTTTTTGCCTGCGGAACAATGGGACTGGAAGGCGCGCCGGGGCTTAAGAAAGAACATTACGCGGTTTTTGATACAGCCGCTCCTTCTGGAAAAAAAGGAAAGAGATCGATCTCATGGAAGGCGCACATAGATATGATGGCTGCCGTTCAGCCTTATATTTCCGGGGCGATTTCAAAAACAATTAATATGCCCAACAGCGCGAATTACGATGACGTAAAAGGCGCGTACATGGTTTCGTGGAAAGCCGGATTAAAGGCTGTCGCTCTCTACCGCGACGGATCAAAACTTTCGCAGCCGCTTAATACCTTCGCTCCGGGAACTGACCCGTTAGCTGACACTATTCTTAAAGTTGAAAAAGGGCTTGACCTTCCGTCCGCGTCGCAGGATCGCAGAAAGGCGGCGAATGTGCGCGGGCTTAGAAAGCCGCTTCCAAACCGCAGAATGGGTTACACGCAAAAAGCAAAGATTGGCGGACATTCAATTTTTATAAGAACAGGCGAATACGAAGATGGAAGCCTCGGCGAAATTTTCCTTGATATGCACAAAGAAGGCGCGGCGTTCAGAAGTTTGTTAAACAGTTTCGCTATTACAGTTTCTTTAGGTTTGCAATACGGCGTTCCATTAGAGGAATATGTTGACGCCTTTACATTTAGCCGCTTTGAACCTAACGGTTTAGTGCAGGGTCATGATTATGTAAAGATGGCGACAAGCGTTATCGACTATGTATTCCGAGATCTTGCGATTAGTTACTTAAAACGAAGCGATCTTGGACAGGTAAAACCCGAAGATTTAATTGCGACAGCGACAAAGAGCGAGGCCGGAGGAGCGGGATCAGATTCAAAACCGCGTACAGAAAAAAATAGTCCCGCTGGTTTTAGACCGGCAAGCGTTACAGTTCCTGCGTCAAATAAAGTTAAACAGCCTAACCCATCCGGTAATTTACCCGGTATGCCCAAAGCGCATTTATCTTCTCCTGTTTCTTCAGCGCATTCACCTGTAATGACAGCAATGCCGCAGCACTCATCGCAATCGCAGGTTGCTGTAATGGAAGAATCGTATCCGCAGGAAAGCGAAGTTATTAAAATTGTGCAGGCTCGCATTAAAGGTTATGAGGGAGACCCATGTTCGTCATGCGGATCTTTTACGCTGGTAAGAAACGGAACCTGTATGAAGTGCGATACCTGCGGCGGAACGACAGGATGTTCGTGACAGCGTGAGCAGCGCACCCATGAATTTATTTTACGCGGCATTTATTCCCGGTTTACAAAACTTTATTGAACAGGTAATTAAAGAACGCCTTTCTGACGTAAAAATTCACAAGCTGCTTGACGGCGCTGTTCTTTTTGAGACAAGTATAAGTTACGATAAATTAAACTTTTTTTGTTTTAATAATATTTTCGCGTGTATTGATGTAAGAGAGGAATTTCACACTAAGGCGCTAAGACACAAAGAACACAAAGGAAATATTTTAAATGAGCATATTAATACAGCTACAGAAGGAATTGGTAATACCAGTATAATAAAAAACAATAGCAAGAATATACAAAGTTTTAGAATAGTTGTTTTAAACGAAAATGTTCCGGCGGCAATTGACGATAGACTGCGCGCGCAAGCCGAAAATTATATATCACGGGTTTCCGGTCTTAAAGTCAGCCGCAGTTTACCGGATACCGAGTTTTGGTTTTTATACAGAAGGGACGATAACAGCAAGCAAAATTTTTCAATATTCATGAAGCGTCTAACACTGCGATCTTCCTGGGAGAAGACGCTTCATAAGGGAGAATTGCCGCCGCCCCTTGCCTGGGTTCTGTGCCGCCTTGCGGAACTTAAACACAGCGATGTTGTTCTTGATCCGTTCTGCGGTTACGGCTCTATCCCGGAAGCCGCGTTTAAATATTTTCACATAACGAATTTTATCGCCTGCGATAATGACAGCGAAGCCGCGAAGTATTCAACTGCCAGGTTTATAAAGCGCAAGAAAGGTGAGTTTAACTTTTACAGAACAGATTTTGGTGAACTGTATTCGCTGCTTAATGAAAAAAGCGTTGACGCAATTGTAACAGATCCGCCGTGGGGTCATTTTAAAGAAAATAACGAAGACGGCTTCTTGGTAAAAATGTTTGAAGTCTTTGAAAAATTGCTTAAAGACGGCGGCAGAGCAGTGGTGTTGTACGCGAATGATGAAAATTTTGCAAATGCAATACCTGCGACTTTTGAATTGCAAGAACAAATACCTATATTACTCTCCGGCAAAAAAGCAGTAATTTATAGTTTCATTAAAAAACATTGAACACATTAAACACGGATTAGCACTGATTATTCGGATTATCACGGATTTTTCTTTATTTGCTTAGGGTATTATCCGTGTTAATCATTTTAATCTGTGTAAATCTGTGTTTCATGTTTATAATTAATACCTTGTTAGAATTATTGTTTCATAGTACAATATCCAAAAGGAGCAAATTATGAAATTAATATTTTTAGGTCCTCCGGGAGCAGGTAAAGGCACTTTGGCTGTAAGAGCCGTAGATATTTTAAAAGTTCAGCAGATTAGCACAGGTTCGATTTTCCGCGCCGCGATTGCGGATCAAACTCCCTTAGGAGTAAAGGTAAAAGCAATAATTGACGCAGGCAAACTTGTGGACGATGAAACAACAATCGCTCTTGTAAAGGAACGCCTCGCGAAAGACGATGTTCAAAACGGTTATATTTTGGACGGTTTCCCGCGTACCATTCCGCAGGCGGAAGCTCTTTCTACTTTCTCTGTTGTAGAAAAAGTTGTTAACTTTGATATTCCAGATTCAGGCGTGCTTGAACGCCTTGGCGGACGTCAGGTTTGCAGAAAATGCGGCTATAATTTTCATAAAATTTTTACCCCAACATCGAAAGAAGGAATTTGTGACCACTGCGGCGGTGAAGTTTATGTACGAGATGATGACAAACCCGAAGCTGTGCAAAAGCGTTTGGAAGTTTACCGCGCTCAAACCGCACCCTTAATTGATTATTACCGTAACAAGGGCTTGTTAGTTGACATTGACGCAAGGCCTAAGGTTGACGAAATAGTTGTTAACTTTAAAAAGGCAATGGGGATATAGAAAGAAGGTTTCACAGAGGCAAGGAGGAATAACAAATGTTATCCTTTGCGCCTCTGCAAGATTGTTTTAAAAATACTCCATTAAGTCTTCTTCGATTTTTCCGGCAAGTTCCGCTACAGCTTTATCTAAATCCACCATGTAATTATCTTTCTCGCTGCGGTGTTTAACTTCTATCTGCGCTGGTGAGGCGGCTAAGCCTTTGTCGCCTATTACAATACGGTAAGGTATGCCTGTTAAATCCGCGTCATTAAATTTTACGCCGGGGCGTTCGTTGCGATCGTCGAGTAACACTTCTATACCCTGCGCTGATAAATCAGCAGCGAGTTTATCGGCGGTTTCTTTTACCGCGCCTTCGTATTTAATAGGAACAATGATTACATGGAAGGGCGCGATTGTAATAGGCCAGATAATACCGGCATCGTCATGGTGTTCTTCGATTACAGAAGCTAATGTGCGGTCGACACCGATGCCGTAGCAGCCCATTGTGGGCATTTGGCTTTTACCGTTTTCGTCGAGGTAACTTACATTCATTGAACGAGTGTATTTAAAACCAAGTTTAAAAATGTGCCCAAGCTCGTTACCCATTTTTGTATACAGTTCGCCGCCGCAGACAGAGCATTTATCGCCTGCTTTTACAGTGCGTACATCTTCGGTTAGCCATGCTGTAAAATCGCGTCCGTATGCGGCGTGTTTGTAATGTTTATCTTTTTCCAGCGCGCCTGTAAACGCGTCCGCCATTGCCGTAACTGTGTGGTCAACAACAATAGGAAGAGAATTAAGCCCGACAGGACCAGCAAACCCCACAGGAGCACTTGTTAATCGCATAACATCGGCATCGGACGCTAGTTCAACTTCACTAGCTTTTAAAACGGCGGCAAGTTTTATTTCGTTTACATCCAAGTCGCCGCGAATTGCGACCGCGAAGAACGCCTCTGCGTATACTTCAGGCGCTCCTGGTGAAGGTTTTTTACGTTCAAGTTTACCGCAGCCGGGCGCGGAAGAAAGGTCGAGCTCAACATTGAGCGCGCGGTAGATTAAAGTTTTTATAAATTTTGTCGGCTCTGTTTTTAAAAAGCCGCAGAGTTCGTCGATTGTTTTTACATTCGGCGTATCAATTTTTTCGTAAGCAGGTGTGGAAGAAGCGGCGGCCTTCGCGCCTTCTAAAGTCTGCGCAGCAAAATCGTTTTTGCACGCGGCTTTTTCAACATTGGCGGCATAATCACAAGCCTTGCAAAGGAGCAGCGTATTGTCGCCGACATCGCTTTCTACCATAAATTCTTCCGAGCCGCTTCCGCCCATCGCGCCTGAGTCGGCTTTTACAGGAATAACAGAAAGCCCGCAGCGCTTAAAAATTTTGCGGTACGCGCGCCCAAACGCCTGATAGGTGTCATCGAGGCTTTTTTCGTCCGCGTGCCAGGAGTAGGCGTCCTTCATTGTAAATTCGCGTCCGCGCATTACGCCGTAGCGCGGGCGGACTTCATCGCGGAACTTTGTGTTTATCTGGTAAAGCGCAAGCGGCAGTTGGCGGTAGCTGGAAAGCTCGTCGCGCACGATGGCCGTAAAAACTTCTTCGGCAGTGGGGGAAACGACAAAATCATTATCCAGGCGGTTTTTTACGCGAAGCATCGACTCTCCAATCGAGTCCCACCTGCCCGATTCCTTCCATAATTCGGCAGGCACAACCACCGACGGTTTTAATTCAAGCGCGCCGATTGCGGTCATTTCCTCGCGGATGATATTTTCTATTTTGCGAAAAGAGCGAAGCCCAAGCGGCAGATAGGCAAAAAGCCCGTTCGCCAGTTTACGAAGAAGCCCGGCGCGGAACATCAGCCTGTGGCTTGCGATTACAGCGTCGGCGGGAACTTCCCTGAGTGTGGGTATAAATGCTTGCGAATAGTTCATGTTGGTCAGTTTATCAATTTATCAGTCTTTTGAGAATAGTAAAAAGACGTTATAAAGGCTTGACCCGTCCGTCCGCGCGAGCGGAAAATGAATAAATTCCTTAAAAGAGCCAAGCCGAAGGCTTGACCAAGCTTGCGATTTTTGATAAGTTAGAGGGACATTGGGGGCGTGGTGAAGCTGGTTTATCACGCTGGCCTGTCAAGCCGGAGATCGCGGGTTCAAGCCCCGTCGCTCCCGATTATTAAAAGTCTGGTAAGTGCCAGACTTTTTTTTATTTTTGGTAAAAAATAAATTGCTTATTAACGGGGCTTGAAACGAAGCTCCCGCCGAGCGAATGCGAGGAATAGGCGACAGGGAGGTCGCCGACAGGGGGCGGAGACGGCCTGTAATGAGCAAACAGGATGTTTGCGAATGGAAGGCAAGCCCCGTCGCTCCCGATTAAAGCTCGTCAATAGACGGGCTTTTTTTATGGAATGCGAGCCCTGTCGCTCCTGATAACTATCGCTTGTTTCATTCGCTTGGCGACCAATAGAAGCTTCCTTCAATGTTCTCTTAAATAACCTTAAGAATATTTTTCTACTATAGCATCTCCTGACAGACCAGTCTGATAGTATTAAGTAAATGCTTAATGGAACGTAAATTATTAAGAATAGGTGGTTGTTTAAACTTGGTGTATAAAATTATGAATATTGATGAAATTAACCCATTAGAACGCCCTCTATTTTTAAATTGTATTTATGCGATGGAAACTGTTTATGATGCTTACAGTAAAGGAGCAATAAATTGGAATGTTTATCAAAAAGTAAAGGAAAAAATTGAATCAAATATGAATGGAAGCTGGATGTATGAACAAAAATGATTATTCAGATTTTATTAATATTAAAACAGCGAATATAACAGAAAATATACTTTATCGCAGCAGTAGTCCTTTAAAAGGCGGTAACGAGAAAAAAATAAAGGAAACATTAGCAATCGAAGCCGGAATAAAATGTGTAATAAATCTACATGATGATAGTTCAGTAATTAAAGATTTATCTAAAGATGTTTCATGGTATAATAAACTAGTTAATGATGGAAACGTAATTTGCTTACATATGACATTCACTATCCCAGGAACAAAATCAAATGAAAAAAAATTAAAAAGAGCATTGCAATTTATGATACAAAAAAAAGGACCATATCTTATACATTGTTTTGCAGGGGTTGATAGAACAGGTTTTTTTTCAGCGTTATTGGAGGCATTAATGGGAGGCAGCGTTGAAGAAATATGTAAAAATTATTTATCGGCTTTTAATTTTGATACAAGTGTTTCGTCTAAAATTGAAAAATATAATAAAATGAAAATTTTTATGAAACAATTAAAAAAAATGTTTCATGGTGAAAATATAATTAATAATAATATTCAAACTGTTACTGAACAATATTTAATGGATGATATTGGATTATCCAATGAAGAAATATTAAAATTAAAGAATATTTTAAATGGTTCGATGAAAAATAATATTGTGAACGATGTTTGAAGTGTTTTCTGTTCAATTTTAATTTATCTCGATTAGCGAAATTAAATCGTTACTCTAGAATCTTTTCTCACCGCATCAAGCACATGTTCCAGTATTTCAGGCGGAACATAGTTTATTGCAGTTTCTTTCTTACCGTTGAAATGACTGACTCTATTTTTCTCCATTAGCGCTGCTACACATAATTCCAAGGTTTTAAGATGCCTTGGAACATATTGAAGTGCCAATTGATCCCATCGTACTGCCGCTAAGCACAATTCCGGCGTTTTAAATTTGCGCGGTATTCTCTTGAAATAATATTTATCAAATGAAGCACGTTGAAACGCCAGCATATACAATTCATCAGAAAGAAATATTTTTGGAATAAACGGTATAGCGGCATCGCCAAACCACTTTACCGCTTTTTTACATACTTCGGGTGAAGTAAACTCGTCTTTCCATAATGACAGATCGATATACAAATACTTATGAAGAGCTGTAATGAAGTCACTGCTATAACAAACATCTTCTTCACTGCGGTATGGGTGACATAACTTTATTTTCATTCCGTTGGAATTGTTGAGGTCTGTTACAATCACCTCGATTTTTTCGAATGCTTCAAAAAATTCATTCAGGGTTTTCATTATTTCCTCTAACCGCTTCAAGAACTTTATCCACAATTTCCGGCGGCACAAAGCCGAGCGCGCGGTTACTGTCTTGTACTGCGGCGGCGCAGAGGTCAATCGTTCTTAAGCGGTTTGGCACATATTTAAGAGCATGCCCGTCTTGTCTGACAGCAGTTAAACATAATTCATCAGTTTTGTATTCATCCGGTACACTTTGTAAGGCACGACCATCATTATCAACAGCAATAAGACAAAGTTCCAGCGTTTTTAAAAAATCAGGTACATATTGAAGTT
>Ga0209755_10005207_pt1 | contig 14913 bp, 10 predicted proteins | sample TergutCo191P1_FD_187301 | JGI IMG/M metagenome (GOLD analysis project Ga0209755, IMG submission 187301) | Cornitermes sp. P1 segment gut microbial communities from Petit-Saut dam, French Guiana - Co191P1 (SPAdes) (version 2) | ecosystem: Host-associated > Arthropoda: Insects > Digestive system... | reverse complement strand
GCGAGATAGCCGCCTGCTGCTGTTTTGAGGACCAAAGCTGGTTTTCCAAAATATTCAAGGCCTACACCGGCATCAGCCCCGGCAAATACAGAAACCAGGGCGGCGGCATGGTCAGGAATATCGGCGACAACAATTTATCCGAAGGCATGCGCAGCTAAAAAAAGGTGACAGCCGCATGGTTGTCACCTAAAATTATTTACAGAAAATCTCAAACAGACACGGATTTCTCTATTAATGGTGACTGACACAGTGACAGTCATAGTGCCAGTCATAGTGCCAGTCATAGTGCCAGTCATAGTGCCAGTCATAGTGCCAGACATAGTGTCAGTCACTGTGTCAGTCACTGTGTCAGTCACCAAAAACCAAAAAACTAAAAATTTCTCACTTTTTTTACGAATTTTTTCATTTTTGATAAAGCGCCACGCACGCTCGCACCCATATAGGGGTAGAGAATCTTCTAGTTTGAAGATTCTTTGCGCGGGAAGCTGCGCTGCACTTTGCGCGGGAAGCTGCGCTGCACTTTGCGAGGGTCGTATGACCTCTCGAGATTCACTATTTGCGGAGGTTCAAAAATGAGAACAAAAAGATTTTTAATTGAGGGGGGAACATACCATGTTACCTCACGGACAAATGCCAAGTCCCTGGCCTTTTCGGAAAAATTAGGGCGAAGAATAATGCTTCTAATGCTCAGAGATGCAAAAGAAAAATTTGGCTTTACATTGCATAACTTTTGTATAATGCCAAACCATATCCATCTGCTTATTAGTCCGGTAACTGGAACCGATTTATCAAGAATCTTACAATGGATAAAAACAAATTCCGCGAAGGTCTATAATCGCACGTATAATTTAAATGATCATTTATGGGGTGATCGTTTCTTCTCGCGGATTATAAAGGATCCAGATGATTTTTCGGCAGTATACGAATACATCGATAATAATCCAATAAAAGCCGGTCTCGTTGAAAAAACCGAGAATTGGGATGCATGTGCCGCTTACTACACAGCAAACGACTGCGAATTTTAAAGAAAAAGAAGGTGACTGACACGGTGCCAGACGTAGTGACAGTCATAGTGTCAGTCACATCGACAGTCACCTCGACAGACACTGTGTCTGTCACCTTTTTTCTTTTTATACCAAAAAAAAAGCAGAGGCATTACTGCCTCCGCTTTTAATTAGCCAGCTGTTAGCTGCTAGCTAAAACTAATTAATTCTTTCTTACTACAATGTCGCTGATGGTGAAAGAAGCTGTACCAGCTAAGCTGTTTATCCTAAATTTACTGGGACCATCTTCTAATTTTACATAAGCATCTGCAGTGGGATTATAAGGAGACGCGCTGCTTGTTACGGAAGCTCCGCTTAGAACAGTACTAGTATTACTACTATTTACGCCAAAATAATAATGCCAAACTGATATGGTGGCATTAGCGGTTGATTTCGCTGTAAAGGAAAGAACATAGGATTGATCATATTCAGCGTTATAGAATATCTCTATATAAGCGCCAGTCGCGCTTGTTGTATCAACCTTGTAAATGCCGTTACCTTCGTCTGTAATTCTAACGTCGCCAGAACCTCCTCCCGCTGTTACTACAATGGGAAGATTTGCCTTTTGCGGTGTGTAGAGTCTAAACTTACCAAAGGCGTACTTGGTCTGGTCTCCAAAAGCGCGTGACATATTACCGCTTTTTGTGTACTTAAGCCCGTCGTTAATTAGGAAAAATTCCTTGCCATCCCAAATATAATTCTTGTCCAGCGTAATCTCTATTACATTATTAAAATTAGTGTTCTTTTCTCCGTCAGGACGAGAACCATCCGCCAGGAACTTTACATCAGTTATTTTTACATAGGCAAGATCGGTTGCTGTTTCATATGCGGAAATTGTTCCACCGTTCGGTCTGCGTACAATCTTAAAGCTTTCCAGGAAGGCTTCCTTACCCATACTTATAAGCCCTACATAGGGTAGATCGGTGTCATTCGAGCTGAAACCTTCAATTGGGACCCAGACGCGCAGAACAACGTTATCGCCTTTTAAACTGTCTTTGATTACTTCTACAGCCCTGATGCTACCTTGACTGGTAAGTTGACTATTTTCACAGAGATAATTAGCGGTGCTAACTATTTCTGTTCTGGTATAATTCTCTTTAGGGAAACTACTCGATGATGGTGTACCGCCAGCTATGTGTATCCTCTGCTTTACTCCAAAGAGAACCGCTTCTGTTTCCAGATTCGCCTTTCCTGTCCATCTTACCCTGTACAGACTATTATTTTTTAACGCTACATCTACAAATCTAAGATACTGATAGGTTGCAGAACCAATTGTATCATCAAATGTTGCTGTTTTAACATCTACCCACGCGCTGCCTGAAAATTCCTGCAATTTAACAGAATCTTTAAATAAACCTGTAACAGCAGTTCTATACGCCGCGTTAGCATCAGCATTACCGGTAAAACCAGTAGGAGTGTTAAAATATATCTGCGCGGCGTTAAAAGAAACAACATTCGCTGTTTCAGAGTGAACAGGATCAAATGTAAGACCTCCAGGAGCAGGCGTAATTAAACTAAGCGACCAGCCCTTATTTCCCGGAGCTACCCATGTCCATGTTTGCGAGCCGGTTACACTTACTTCGCGCCAAAAATCATCATATACCGGTTCAGCGGGTATTCCGTTTCTGTCAACATCTTTGGTAAGCCCGCCCAGTACTGTATATCCCTTGCCGTCAAATTTGAGTCTTAAAGGTGAATACTGCTGACCGGCGAGAGTTCTGGCGGCATAGTCTATCTTTACTTCAATTTCTATTTTATTTCCATCAATTTTAATGAAGTCGTAAGGAATTGGAGAAGATATGACGCTGGACTTTCCTTCCTGAATCCAGTTTGCACCATCCGGGTTTGAAAATTCGTGGACTGTTAAAAACTTGTCAAGTTCAGCCTTACTTGGATTTTTTAAGATGTCAGCCTGAGCTGGGAATGAAATTACAAGACGCGGGTTAACACTAGTAGTGTTAATAGTAACAAGATCAATTGAAGGATATGCAACCTGAGTACTAGACTCTTCCGGGTTATATCTTTCGTTTGCCCTCTTGTAGTCGTAATCGCTTACGCTTGCGTCAGGAGAACAAGAGATAAAAGCAGCTAGTACCGCGATTGCGGCAATTGTTAAAATTCTTTTCATTTTTTTCTCCTTATGGCGCCACCGGGAATCCGGTTTCAGTTGTGTCATACAACAATTCTAAAGTATCAGTATCTTCAATATCGTCATTGCCGGGATTATCGCTCGACCAAAAAGTAAAAATACAAACACCGTTTGTATTACCTGTGATAAATGAAAAAGCTGTGGCTTCTTCAAGTACTCCATTATAACTATTGGAATCAACTTCCATATAATAATTGATAGTACCATCATAAGTTAAACTATTATCGCCTTTAGCCCTTGCCCAGAAATAGTAGGTTGTGTTTGCCTCATATTGGAATATAAAGGAAGCTTCATTTATATCACCTTTTGTAAAGAGAGCCGGAGTACCATCTGTTAATGTAAGCAATGGGTAATCTACCGAGGTGTAATTAATACTAATAGTTGTATTAGCTCCGCCTGTTTTTACTGTTATCCCAACAGCGCCGGAGGAAACGGCATAGAAGGAAATTACTGTGTTAGGATTATTCTCTACAGTCGTTGTTCCGTTGTAATCCAGGGTATAGTCGAAGTTACCATAAGTGCTGTTTACATTCGCGAAATAAGTTCTTCCTGCTTCCGCGTTAAATGTAAATTTAACTTCCCTTATTGTATCGTTAAGACCCCTATAATATGGGTTACCTTCAATCATTGGCACAACTTCTACCGGCACTGCCTTTCTGTACAATCTGTAATTATTATACAAATAGTTATTCAGGTTGCCAAAAACGCGTTTTGGCGATGTGCTTGTGTAGGCGAACTTGTCGTTGATTAAATACCCCATGTTAGAAAATGTCGCGTCATCCATCCTAAAAGAAGGGTCAAGCGTAATATAGATAACATTGTTTAAGCTAGTATTTTTACCAGCGCCGCCGGGAAGATTTCCTTCCGCCTTGTACACTACATTTTCTACCTTTACTGTCTTTAAATTTGTATCATGCATAAAGTTATTCGCATTGCCGCCGACTATTACCTCAAACGCGCCATTGTTGCCGTTAAAGGAAGCTACACCCAGCGGGTTTAAGCCTGCATAGGGGTCTGTGCCGGTGGTACCGGTGGTACCCAGTATATCAAACTCAAACCTTAATACAACATTGTTTCTAGACGCGTTCCTTGAATGGATAGTTACATTAGGTGGAGTTGTTATTACATTAATGTTGCTATTAAAAAAGTGAACCGGCACGGTGTCTACTTCTGTCTGCTTGTAATATTCCCTGGGCTCTCCATTACCGGGTGTAAAATTTATACTATATACACTGAACCTCTGCTTTACGCCAAAGTAGGGTTTTGCCGTTTCAAGGTTGGCAGTTCCTGTCCATTTAGTACGATACAGAACACCGCTCTCTATGGTAAAGTTTTTAAACAAAAGCTCATCCGCCGCTATTGCGTCATCATATACCGCTTCTGTTACCTTCTCCCAGCCGCTGCCCTTATTTTTTTCCAGTAAAAAACCATCCTTAAACTGATTAATTACTTCTTTGTAAACCGCCCTTCTTTCCTCGCTAGAGGTACCAATTCCATAAAGATTAAATTCTACCGCGGTCATAGACGAGATTTGCGTTGAGACATCGTTTTTACCTTCAGCTCCCCAGAATCCAGGTGTGCTGGAAATAATGGCATCTATTGCTGTTTGAAGGTTTTGAAATTGGCAAAACCAGTTATAGTTGCCGGGTTCTGTAAAATTGGTAACGGTCGCGCCGCTTAATCTTTGTTCAATGTACAGGTCATCATAAACAGCCTCGCCGCCTATTCCATTGCGGTCTACATCCATCTTGATGCCCTTGGCATAGGTATATACTTCGCCTTTAAACTTCGCGATTATATTTGAATAAGACCCGGAAAATGTGGCGTTCAGTTCTACGACTATATCATTTTTTCCTTGTCCGGAAACTCTTACTGTACTGTAAGATATCTCCGTTTTCAGGGTATCCGCAACACCAACACCGATATTTCTTTCAAATTCATGAAAACTCAAAAAGCTTTTAAGCGAGGTTTCTATGTTTGATTCGCGCAAAACATCCGCTTCTCCCGGGAACCTGATTGTAATCCTCGGTCTAACGGGACTTAAGGGCACGCTTGCAGTGAGTATCTGGGGCAGGAAATCAAAACCCTGTCCGTTTTCCGGACTATGACGGGCGTTTGAGTCCTTCCAGTCGTAGCCTGTAACGCTAGCGTCAGGCGCGCAGGAAAAAACCGCAAAGGCCGTTATCAAAGCCAGAGCTAAAAATTTAATATAACTTTTCATTGTTACTCCCCTGTTAATTAAAACTTAAAGTTAAAAAGAAGATGAACGTTCGCGAGATTTAACGTAAATGAAGTGTTTTGGTTTCCGCCGGCAGCTGCCATATCAACAGACATGGTTTCGTTAAAGTTAAGAGTAAAACCGGCAGCGGCTCTAATTACCAGATTATCCCACGTGTTATTTATTGTTTGCCTGTCTGTTATTGTATCTGTTGTAGGAGCGGGAGTGCCGGTAAGCGAAACAGTCTTACTAATTTCGTTGTTGTTCGCATCATAGTTTGTTACAGTTGACTTTGTATGTGTGCTGCCCCTTTTGTAGTTTGTAGTTGTGCTTGTGTAGTCCAGTACAGTTAAACCAATACCTGCGTTTACGCTAAAGCGGTTGGGAATAAGAGAATAAACTGCTCCAACACTGATTTCCGGAGCGATATTAAAAGAAGTTCTGTCAACCTTACCGGAAGACGCGACAGTCTCTGTCTTTACTGTAGTATTTCTGAATTTCTGGCTTTCATCGCTATAAACGGTCTTTACTGTATTAAAAGTTTTTATATAGGTACTAATCGTACCATCTGCAGTGCCGGTATATGAACTGGAACTAATAGAAACAGGAACAGCTAATTCAAAGCCAATTTTAAGGTTCTCTCCCGCCTGTGTTTCTTTATAGAAGGAAGGGAAAATGTCATGCGTCATAGAAGCCCTGTCTCTGATAGTAAGAGACAAGTTGTTTGTAGTGGTTGTTGTTGCCATGCTTGTTGCTGTTGTAGATGAGCCTGAAAAAGTTGTTATATCACCTGTAACATTACCTTTAAAGCCCGCCGCATTGTAGCTCTTGTCGTAAATACCTGCGCCAAAGCGGTATTTAAGCCCTACAGTTGTTGTCTCGGAAAGATCGATATCGGCTCCGACTAAAACTCTAGGATTTAACCAGTCGCTGTTATTGCCGCTGAAATTTACCACATCGTTACCTGTGCGGGTACCGCTAACCTCGGTGTATGTGGGTCTTGATTTCTGGAATGTATTTGTCTGATTAATATCAAAATTAACAGAAACAATGGGTTTAATCGCAAGCTCGCCTACCGCAAGCTTCGTACCCCATTCAAGAGAAGGAGTAATTGTTCCACTTACCCTGGAATAATCAAGTAATTTTGAACTGTATAAAACATCATTGCCAAGCTTGTTTTCTGTAACTGAAATTGTACCGTTAGGGTTAGTATATGTTGTTAAATTTTCATAAAAACCAACTTTAATACCCATACCGGCAACACCAATAAGAGCGTGGATTCTGTTACCGCCTCTGATATAGTCATCGTTAAAATAAGTTGTGGTTACAGTCTGTGTTAATTGCTGGTTATTAAGGTCGATGCTGGACTGAACATCCTCGTACACGGTGCTGTTCATGGATAAAAATCTGCCGTGGTACCATATACCAAGGTAGAGCGCGCCTGTCTTTGTAGCGTAACCAAGTGATGCCCAATTTGAGCCAGATTGATATTGTGTTCCGGCAAATCCTGCCCATTTTTCAAATGTCAGGTTTCCATAGTCATGTACACTCATAGAATCCTCAACATCGCTTGTAAATATGCCCATTGTTGATGTATTTGTCGGTGATGTTGGTGTGAGCATTTGCCCAAACGCTGAAACGGTTGCTACCATCGCAAATATTGCAATCAGCGCTGTAATTCTTAAATTCCTCATCTTTTTTACTCTCCTGTTCTTTCTCTGGCGGCTATCCATTTGCCGCCGCATAAATTTTGCTACCACAAGGCAGCCTTTGCTAACAAAGTAACGTTTTTTCTAATAAATGTCAATGCTTTTGGAAAAAAGGCCAAGGTGACTGACACTGTGACTGACACTATGACTGACACTATGACTGACACTATGACTGACACTATGACTGACACTATGACTGACACTATGACTGACACTATGACTGACACCTTAAGCCTTAAGCTTAAGGCTGTGAGCTAAAAGTTATAAGCTGCGAGCGGGGAAGCGGATAAAAAAACAGGAGGCTTTTGCCTCCTGTTTTTACTTGACCTGTTTGCTAATTATGGCCGCTAAGCATGGCTGCCAATCATGGCACGGTGGCTGATGCGGTAAACGCTATCCGGTAATTGCCGCTGGAACTTGTACCGTACGGGAAAACCCTTACATAGTATGTTTGCCCTGGCGTTAAAGCCAAACTGTTGTTGGCTACAAGATTAGCACCAAATAAATTGGTTCGATTTAAAGTAACTGCAGTCATATTACTGTCATATAAATTATAGTATACGTCAGTTAATGTGCCGGGACTAAAATGAAAATACTGTGTCGCCGCGGTCGCGGTAAAAGAGAACCACTGTTCACGGTTGCCCGCTGGTATACTACCGTTTGTCCACTGGCTTTCGTCTAAATTAGTTGCTCCACTGGGAGACAGTTGGACGGCGGCACTTGAAGCATTAAATTTAATATAATAACTGCCGCCGGCGGTAGTATTAGTCAGCCTTATATAATAAACCTGACCTGGTGTTAGAGTGCGACCAGTGCTTCTCGTTCCCACTATTCCAGCTTGTGATGCAGAAAAAGTAAATGCACCTGCCGCTCCTACTGTTGCGGTTATGCTCTCATTATAAAGTTGAATGTTAACGCTGCTTAAGGTGTCGGCATAAAAATGAAAATACTGTGTCGCTGCGGTCGCCGTAAACCTAAACCACTGATCATCGCCGGCAACGGGTATATTTCCATTTGCCCAGGTATCTAAAGCTAAATAACTGAACGGCGGCGGTAAAGCTGCCTGATACTGCCTATAGCCTATAAAATCTTCATATAAAATCTGGGCTCTGTTGCCGAACACGCGCGCTATTGTTCCAGTGTACTTTAAACCGTCGTTTATAAGGAAGTTAAAGCCTCTGGTCGCGCTTGACAATACATAGTTTTCATTAAGCGTTATGTATACAACATTATTTAAATTTGTATTATTCGCGGAATCATCGGGCAGCCTGCCTTCGGCGGCAAACTTTACATCGTCTATGTCAACATAAATAACATCTCTTACACCAGGTGTGGTAATATCCCAATTCCCTGTTACGCCCCTTCGGTAAACAATTTTAAACGCTTTTTTAAATTCCTCTTTTGATAATTGTGAAAGTCCGACATAGGGGTCGCTGGCATGGTCAATACTGGTGCCGATTATGGGAAATGTAAGTTTAATAATTACATTGTTGCCGTTAAAATTTTGCGAGTACACTTCCACAACAGGAGACGCTGTTATCTCTGCCGTCGGAACTATACCAGCATTGGTATATGCGGTAGTAGCGCTAACCACATCTGTGAAATTGTATCTTTGTTTATTGTTTGCGGAGGTCGGAGAATTTCCCGATATATAAATCCTCTGCTTTACACCAAAATACGTGCTGTTTGACTGAAGGTGGGTGTTACCTGTCCACCTGATTCGGTACCGGGTATTGTGCTCAAGTGTGACATTTTTAAAAAATAATCTGTCAACTCCGATAACGATCCCTCCCGCATCAGTATCTGTAGGGCTGTAAACAGCTGCAGAAACATCTGTCCATGACGAGCCTGAAAACTTTTGCAGCTTTATACTGCTTCCAAGTATGTCGGCAATTTCTTTGTGTATAGCTTTTGAGCTTTCCGATGTTGTAGTGTTTAATCCGTTTAAATAAATATACGCAGCTGTAAAATCGACAGCGGATGTTGTTGTGGATGTTGTTGTAGGCCACTGACCTGACAAAGAGGTATTTGAAGGGAGGTCTGGTAAAAAAACATACCACCCTCTATGTCCGGGAGTGTAAAAAACTAATGGTCCATAACCTCCGTTTGGAAGGTAAAGATCGTCATAAACCGCTTCTCCGCCGATTTCATTTCGGTCTACGTCCATTTTTTGGCCGTTTGCGTATGTGTATTTCTGTCCGTCGAATTTCGCGATCCAGCTTATAGGAAATAATGCTGAGTTTACCGCGCTGTAGGACATTACCACTTCAATTGTAATATTCGCGCCTTGCCTTAAGTATACTTTGTAAGATATCGCGTCATCAAGAATGCTGATCACGCCCTTGTCCTGCCAGTCGATATCGACAGGATTTGAAAAGGTATGGAATGATAAAAATGTTTTTAATTCTTTTTCGATATCTTCTACGCTCTTTTTCTTGAGGACATCGGCTCTTTCGGGGAAGGTAAGCGTTACCCATATATTGCCGTTGTCGCTTTCAGTAAAACCGGCGCTAATGGACGGGTTTGCAACACTTGTCGTATTTGCGGGATCGTACTGTTTGTTTACATTTTTCCAATTGTAATTTGTCTCACTCGCGTCCGGAGCGCAGGAGACCGCGATAAAAACTGTTAGTACCGCTGCGGCGGCTAATAATAAAAATCTTTTCATCTTTTTTCTCCTTAATACACTCTGTATCCGCCGTACACGAATTGATTCGCGTCGCCAAAAACCCTTGTTACATCTGTACCTTCGTACGCGAACTTGTTATTGATTAAATATCTAAAGTTTGTATTGTTATACGCTACATTTGGATCGATGGTAATATAGAGAGCGTTTTTATACGTTTCATTTCTCACGGAAGCGTTTACCGGATCATTACCTTCCATTTTGTATTCAACCTTTTCGATCTTTACAAGGTTATTACCTGCTTTGCCGCTTAAGGCGTCGTCTAAGTTGGTAAACGCGGAATAAATCTTAAACGCGGCGTCATCACCCTGGAAATCCGCCAGAGGAAGTTCCTTTAACCCAACATAAGGATTTGCGGCGCCGCCGGTTCCTTGTATTGGGAACGTAAACTTAATAACAGCGTTACGGCTTGTAGTGTCGTGTGAATGCAAAGTGCGCGCGGCAAGAGTGGTTATCTCTGTATAAATGGCGGAGTTGATGAATATCATCGCGTCTGTAGTCGCCTCTGTCCGGGCAAACAACAGCTTCTTTGATGAAGGTTTGTCGGCAGGGTCTCCTAACCATATGTAAGGCCTCTGTTTTACACTGAAATACGAGGCGCTTGTTTCAAGATTCGCGGCACCTGTCCAGCGTATGCGGTAGGGGACAGCGTTTTTAATGGTAATATTTTTAAAATAAAGATGATTATAATTTGGTTGAGCGTCGTATACGGCAGTTTTTACATCTGTCCACGCGCCATTGGAATATTCCTGCAATTTAAACCCGCTGGCAAACTGATCCCCTATCACCTTGTAAATTGGCAGTCCGCTAGTACCAGCCATAGCGTTAATACCGTCAATATTAAAAGAAATGGCAGCTAACGACTCGATTTCTAACGAGTTTGACCTGTTTAAAGTAGACCAGTTCGAGGGAATTGCTAATGACGCACTAAAAATATCAAGATTAATATTGTCTTTATAAAAGTGAAACTCTCTATGTCCCGGAGGAATAAGTACTGTAGAGTTGGAACCCTCCAGGTTTTGCTCCAAATACAGGTCGTCGTAGAATTCTTCGCCGCCAACTCCGTTTTGGTCTATGTCCATTTTAAAACCTCTGGAGTAGGTGTATTTTGTGCCTTCAATTTTAACCACCAAATTGGAATAACCGTAAAGGATGTCGTCTGAAAAATCCTTTTCCAGTTGAATCTCTACGATGTTCGCGCCGATTGTTCTTACAAACTTGTATTTAATGGCAGCGTGAATTGTGCTGTTTGAACCATCTCCCATATCCTCTTTATTTTCAAAGGTGTGAACGCTAAGAAATTTCTTTAGTTCTTCTTCTACATTGGAAGCTCTAAGAATGTCTGCCTGTAAAGGAAATAAAATCGATATTTTCGGGTTTTTTCTCGCGGCGGGAGCGATGGCGTCAGGTAATTCGGGCAGAGCGACATTTCCGCCATTGGCAGGATCGTCGCGCGTGTTTACATTGTCCCAGCTATAAGCGGTAATATCCGCTTCGGGACCGCACGCGATGAGCGCGAAAGTTAATATGAGCGCAAGCGCGCATAAATAAATAATTCTATTCATTGTTTCTTCCTCTAATTAAAACTTAAGGGTAAACATGGCGCGAACAGTAGTTAGTGTAAAATTGAATTGAGTACTCGCAGCCCCGCCGCTTGATACAGCCATATCAATTGCCATATTTTCGTAAAAATTAAATTTAAACCCGGCGGTGGCACCAAGCGATAATACAGTCCAGTTATCAACTATGGTTTGTGTATCTGTAGTTGTGTCCGTATCTCCGCCTGAAAGCGAAACGTTTCTATTAACCTCTTCATTGTTGGCGTTAAGAGTTATTACTGTTGTTGTTGTTTTACTTGTGCCAGCTGAGACATTATCTACTCTGTTGGTATATACAAAGGGAACGCAATTAATACCTGCGTTAAAAGTAAAACGATTCGGAACAAACGCGTAGGTAACTCCGAAATTTAAGTTCGGAGAAATACTGAATGAAGTGGAATCCGTCTTTGTTGACGGCGCTACAGTTGTGGTTTTTACGGTGGTATTTAAATATGCCTGATTTGGATCGTTGTACACTGTCTTTACTGTGTTATAAGTTTTATTATACGCGGTAGACGATACTGTATTGTTAATAGTTACCGGAAGCGTTGCTAAAAAACCAAGTGTAATATTATCTGTTACCGGTTTTTCATAATAAAAATTAGGTATAATGGTATGACCTGTAGATGAATAATCTGTTATAGGTATAGTTGCCATAGTGGTGGTAACTGTTGTGGGAAGCGATTTCGCGACTGTACTGGAACCTGTGTAGTCTCCAATAGTACCTTTAACATCGCCTGAGAACCCGGCGACATTGAAGCTCTTGTCATAAATTGAAATGTTGAATCTGTAAGAAATACCAACAGAAGTGGTTTGAGAAATATCAATATCGGCGCCGACCAAAATACTCGGCGCTAAATAATCTGAATTATTTCCCGAATAGTTTTTTATTTCGTCTCCTATCAGTTCGCCGTTATTTGTTGTGTAAGTTCCGTTTGCTGTACTGGCGCCAGCCTTAGTCTGCAATGTCTGGTTATTAAGATTGATGCCAAAGGCAAGAGCGGCTCTGGGCCTGATTGATTGCTCATCGTTTAACGCGATCGATGTTCCCCATTCAAGAGAAGGTGTCATAGAACCGCTAATCTGGGAAAAATTTATTACCTCGTTCGCATATGTATTAGTAGTGCCAAGTTTATTTTCTGTAACGGTAATTGTCCTGTTAGGGTTTTCCCATACTGTCAAATTTTCATGGAAGCCGACTTTAAAACCCATTCCGGCAACGCCGATAAGAGCCTGGAGTTGGTTATTGCTGGAAACATTGTTCGCGTTGAATATTGTCCTGGTTTCGGTTGTAGTTAACTGCTGGTTTGTTATATCGAATGTATTTATAACTGTTTCTGTCTTGGTATTGTTTGTTGTGCTTAAAAAATTGCCATTGTACCATGTGCCTAGGTAGATGCCCTCTCCAAATTTTGTAGCAAAACCTATGGAAGCCGGAACACCAGCATTACCGCTATAACCGGCAAAGCCTGCCCATTTTTCAAAAACAACATTCGAGAACCAATGCACATGCATCGAATTCTCCACGTCCGTTCTAAATACACCGGATGTAGCAATATTAGTGGGGGAAACTTGCGCGAAAACCGGAACGGTCAAAACCGCCGCGATTATTACTACCAGCGCCAAAAATTTTAAATTTCTCATCTCACTTTTCTCCTAAGTAAATAGATTTGAACATTACAAACCGGCAATGATCCATAGTGTTCTTTCGCAAGGAAAAACCCTGTACTCTATGATTATCCTTTTTTCAAAAAAAATCAATTGAATCGTAAAAAATTATCTAAAAGTGACGCTTTATTACTAAAAAAACCGCTTTTCCCAGCGATTTTTTACGAATTTTGCCAGAATCGATAAAGCAAAACCACTACTTCGAACCCATATAGGAGTGGAGGTTTTTCTATGATAATTGAAAATGACGCAGTCGAAGAAACGAACAAACGCTTTAATGCCGAGCTTGAACAGTTCTTAAACGGGACGCTAGCAAAAGGTCATGTTTTTAAGCTTGGCTTGCCGGGAGAGATCCTGCGGGCAACAGGCTTCCCCGCCGAGCATGAAATTGAGCTGGCTGCGAGCAGATTAAAGGAGAAGTCTCAATATAAAAGACACCCATTTGACCCTGGCGACTTAATGAATTTAGTAATGAGAATAAATGAACCAGTAGCGGTATTTTATTATGGAGATAGATCAAAAGCCCAGAACATGATTATCGAAGCAAAGCAAAACAAGAAGAACTACTTAATTGGTATACACTTTTATCAAAAACACAGAGGAGTAACCATATCTGATATAAGAACATTATTCCCAAAACAAAACGAATATTGGTTAAACTGGATAAATCAAGGAAAACTGCTCTATGCGAACAAAGAAAAGCTCCAAATTGTAATCACCCAACAGCGGACGAATTCCGCTGAGGTGAGCAACCACAACTTGGAGCAGTAAACTCCGGTAAAAAAGCCCAACAGCGGAACAATTCGCTGACGTGAGCAATTTCAACCTGGAGCATACATAAATAGTATCGCAAAACAACACTATTGTCAAGATAAATAAAAAAGGCTGCCAGAGGCAGCCTTTTTATCAATATGCTAGGTACGCTACCCGTGCAGGGCGCGTGCATCAACTGGCATCAATCCGGTGATGGGATTATCGTCAGTTCGGTTTCTTTGTCGAAGTAGCGGGCTTTTTCCATTCTGGGGATGAAGACTGCTGTGTCGCCGACTTTGAAGGTGTGGTTTGGTTCGGTGCGGGCAACGAGAGGCTGCTTTTCGGTGGTGAGCCAGAGGTGGATTTCTGCGCCAAGAGGTTCAACTACGGTAACTTTTAAGGTAATGCAGTTGTTGGCTTCTTTATCGGTGTAATTCAAATCTTCCGGGCGGATGCCGAAGAAAACTTCCTTGCCGACATATGGCTTAAGGTATTCAGCATGGGAACTATCGGCCTTAATCTTGAATGAGCCTTCTTCCAACATGATGTTGTTGCCGCCTTCTTCACGCACTTTTACGTTGAGGAAGTTCATGGGTGGTGACCCAATAAAGCCCGCGACAAACTTGTTAACCGGCCAGTTGTAAAGGAAGAGCGGCGCTCCAATCTGCTGGACTTTGCCGTCTTTCATAACAACGATTTTATTCGCCATGGTCATAGCTTCAACCTGGTCGTGGGTTACGTAAATCATTGTGGCGTTCAGGCGAAGGTGGAGGTCGGAGAGTTCCGCGCGCATCTGTACGCGCAATTTTGCGTCAAGGTTAGAGAGCGGTTCGTCAAAAAGGAAGACCTTTGGGTTACGAACAATGGCGCGGCCTACCGCGACACGCTGTCTCTGACCGCCGGAGAGAGCCTTGGGCTTGCGTTCCAGGAACTTTTCGATATCGAGGATACGAGCGGCTTCGTTAACGCGCTTGTCGATTTCTGCTTTTGGTACTTTTTTGATGCGAAGCCCGAATGCCATGTTTTCGTAAACTGACATGTGGGGGTAAAGGGCGTAATTCTGGAAAACCATCGCGATGTTCCTGTCTT
>Ga0209755_10005206_pt1 | contig 14916 bp, 10 predicted proteins | sample TergutCo191P1_FD_187301 | JGI IMG/M metagenome (GOLD analysis project Ga0209755, IMG submission 187301) | Cornitermes sp. P1 segment gut microbial communities from Petit-Saut dam, French Guiana - Co191P1 (SPAdes) (version 2) | ecosystem: Host-associated > Arthropoda: Insects > Digestive system... | reverse complement strand
CCATCGTTCTTAAAGAGGCAAAGGAAAGCTCGGCGATCGAAAACATAGTCACCACCCAAGACGAGCTGTACGAAAGCATGGCGGTGCAGTCGTCGAACACGGACGCCGCCGCAAAGGAGGTTTTAAGCTACAGGGAAGCCGTTTACACGGGCTGCGACCTGTTAAGGAAAAGGCGGCTCATCGGCGTAAGCGACATCCTGAAAATACAGGAAACGATAGTAAAGAACAATGCGGGAATAAGAAGACTGCCCGGAACCTCGCTTGTAAACGGCTCCACAGGCGAGGTCATTTACACGCCGCCGCAGGACTACGACGAAATATGCGCGCTGCTTGACGACTTTTGCGATCACCTAAACGGCACGGAAGACAGCCTGTGGAAAATGGCGATGCTGCATTATCAGTTTGAAGTGATACACCCGTTCTACGACGGCAACGGGCGCACGGGAAGAATCCTAAACATTTTGTTTCTGTTGCTGAAAGGCCATTTGGAAACGCCCATCCTGTACCTGAGCTCGTACATAATCAAAACCAAGGAAACATACTACGGCCTGCTCCAGGAAGTAAGAAAAAACGGGGCGTGGGAAAAATGGGTGCTGTACATCCTGGATGGGATCGAGGAAACCGCGAAAGAAACGCTGGGAAAGGTAAGGTCGATAAAAAACCTGCTGGACGCCACGCTCGAGGAGGTAAGGGAGAAGCTCCCCAAGATATACTCCAAGGAACTTGTGGAAACGATTTTTGAAAACCCGTATTCCAAGACGGATTTTCTGGTAAAGAAACTGAACGTCAACAGGAAGACGGCGGCGAAGTATTTTACCGAGCTTGAAAACAACGGCTTTTTGACCCACGCGCAAATCGGCAGGGAGAAAATCTTTATCCACAAAAAACTGATGAGGATATTGTCGGAATGAGATTCGGCCGCCAAAGGTGTATATACAGCGTCCGGCTTTGGGCCGAAAACAAACATTGCCATCCCGCGCGCTTTGATGTAAGATAAGCCATGCTGCAAACCATGCGAAACATCGGCATAATGGCGCACATTGATGCCGGCAAGACAACCACCACGGAACGCATCCTCTTTTACACCGGAAAAAGCCACAGAATAGGCGAGGTTGACGACGGCGAGGCCATCATGGACTGGATGGAGCAGGAACAGCAGCGGGGAATCACCATCCAAAGCGCCGCCACCACAACCTATTGGAACAAACACCGCATAAACATCATCGACACGCCGGGGCACGTGGACTTCACCGCCGAGGTGGAGCGCTCCCTGCGCGTGCTGGACGGCGCGATCGCCATTTTCGACGCGGTGCACGGCGTGGAACCGCAGACGGAAACGGTCTGGAGGCAGGCCCAGCGATACCAGGTGCCCTGCGTGGGCTACGTGAACAAGATGGACCGCGCCGGGGCGGACTTCTTCTTCGTAATCGAGGACGTGCGGGCCAAGCTCGGGGCCAACACCGTGGCCCTGCAAATTCCGATCATACGCGATGGAAGTTTCGAAGGCGTTATAGACCTTGTCGAAATGAAGGAACTGCGCTGGGAAGGCGGCGAAGGCGAAACCATAGCCGCCGCGGACATCGCCGGGGAGCGCGAAGGGGCGGCAAAGGAGTGGCGCGAAAAGCTAATCGACGCGCTTTCCAGCGTTTCGGACGCGGTAACCGAAAAGTACCTTGCCGGCGAGGAGCTGGAGGCGGGCCTTCTCCGCTCCGAGCTGCGAAAGGCCGTTCTTGCGCGCAGCATACTTCCGGTGTTTGCCGGCGCGTCCCGCCGAAACATAGGCGTGCAGCCCCTGATCGACGCGGTAATACACTACCTGCCCGCCCCGGACGAAATCAGGGACGCCGCCGGGTTCCACTCAAAAAAAGAGGAAGAGGTGGGCATCCCCTGCGATCCGGCCGGACGGCCCCTTGGCCTGGTTTTCAAAATCCAGAACGACCGCGAGGCCGGCAGCCTTTGCTACGTCCGCATGTACTCCGGCGCGTTCAAGCCGGGCGAGGCGGTGTACAACGTGGGAAAGAAAAAACGCGAGCGGGCAAACCGCATCCTGCGGATGCACTCCAACAAAAGCGAGGCAGTCGGCGAGCTTGTGGCCGGCGACATCGGCGTCATAATAGGAATGAAGCTCGCGCAGACCGGCGACACAATAGGCTGCGAGGGCTGGCCCGTGCTGCTGGAAAAAATGCAGTTCCCCGAGCCGGTAATCTCCGTTTCCATCGAGCCCAAAACCATCGCCGAGCAGGACAAGCTCAAGGACATACTCGCGATTCTCGCAAAGGAAGACCCCACCTTCACCACCAAGGAAAACGAGGAGACCGGCCAGCTCATCATCTCCGGCATGGGCGAGCTGCACCTGGACGTGCTCGTAACGCGGATGCTCAAGGAGTTCAACCTTGGCGCAAAGGTGGGCAAGCCGCAGGTCACGTACCGGGAGTCGATAAGCTCCGCCGCCGAACACGCCGAAGAGTTTTCGCGGGCCATAGCCGGAAAGGAAAACGCCGCGTCCGTCACGCTGAGGGTGGAGCCGGCCGAGCGCGGGGCCGGAAACTCGTACGCGAACGCGGCGAAAGGCAGGCGCGACGTTCCCGAGGCGATCTTCGCCGCCGTGGAACGCGGGGTAACCGGGGCCTTCGCATCCGGAATCGTGATGGGATATCCCTGCATCGACGTGGCGGCCACCCTTTGCGACGTGCGCTACTCGGAGCTTACCGGAACGGAGTTCGCCTTCGAGGCCTGCGCCAGCATGGCCTTCGACGAAGCCTGCCGCAAAGCCGGCCCCGTAATGCTCGAGCCGATAATGGCGGTAAACCTAGTGAGCCCGCACGAGTTCGTCGGCGAGGTGATGAGCCTCGTGACCCAGCGCGGCGGCCACGTCCTGAACATGAACGCAAAGCCGGACATAGACGAAATCAAGGCCCAGGCGCCGATGTCGCAGATGTTCGGCTTCATGACCTCGCTGCGAAGCATAAGCCAGGGCCGGGCAAGCTTCGCCATGGAGTTTTCGCACTTCGAGAGGAAGTCCGGAAAGTAAAAGGGCGCGGGCCAAGCTTGGGGCCGCCGCTCACCTTCCGTACAAGACCGTAAGGGCGCGAATCTTTTCGGCGAGCCCTGGGCCGGCGGCTTTGGCGGGCATCCGCCAGCTCCAGTTGCCGCCGCCCAGCGTGGAGGGAACGTTCATCCTTGCGCGGTTGTCCAGGCAAAGATGGTCCTGCATGGGGATGACGGCGGTGTTTGCCACGGACGAAAGCGCGCAGCGGACAAGCGAGCGCACGCCTTCCCTTTCGCCCCTCGCCCCAAGAAACTCCAGAGCGAAAGCCGCGTCCGGGCGTGGGGCCGACCTAAACCAGCCCAGCGTGGTGGGGTTGTCGTGGGTGCCGGTGTATACCACGCAGTTCCGCCCGTAGGTGTACGGCACGTAATCGCCCGGCTCGCGGGAGTCGAACGCAAACTGGAGAACCTTCATTCCGGGATAGCCCGAAGCTTCGAGCAGGGCCCTGACCTCCGGGGTAAGGTAGCCCAGGTCCTCGGCTATTATCGCCGCGCCGGGCAGCCCCCGGTTTACCGCCTCCACAAACGCAAGGCCGGGGCCCTTCACCCACTCGCCGCCCATGGCGTTTTCGGCGCGGGCGTCTATCGAGAAGTAGCTTTCAAGGCCGCGGAAGTGGTCGATTCGCATAACGTCGTAAAGCCCGAAGCCGGAACGGAGCCGGCGGATCCACCATTCGAAGCCGGTTTCCTCGATGCGGTCCCAGCGGTAAAGCGGGTTTCCCCAAAGCTGGCCGGAGGCGGAAAACGGGTCTGGCGGGCAGCCGGCCACGCGCAGGGGCCTGAGCTTTTCGTCAAGCTGGAAGAGCTCCGGATTCGCCCACACGTCGCAGCTGTCGCCGGCCACGTAAATGGGCATGTCGCCGATTATCGCCACGCCAAGCCCGGCGGCGCAAAGCCGAAGCTCCCTCCACTGCTCATGGGCAATGTATTGCACGAACGCATAGTAGTATACGTCGTCCGCAAGCTCGGAGCCGGCCAGGCGCAGGGCCGGCTTTTCGCGCAGCTTTGGCCCTTCCTCCCACTCGTGCCAGGGCCGGCCCTTGTGCCGCTTTTTGATCGCCATGAACAGGGCGTAGTCGTCGAGCCAAAAAGCGTTTTCGCCGCGGAACGACTCGAAGCCGGCCGAGCCGCCCTTGGCCCGAAAGCGCCCGCACGCCAGACGCAGCAGAGGCCCCCGGCGGCGGTAAAGGGCCGCGTAATCTACCCTGCCGGCCCTTTGCCCCCGGTTCGCGGCTTCGAGCTCTTCCTTCGCAAGCAGTCCAAGTTCCGCAAGGCCGTCGAGATCCACGTAATACGAAGAAATCGCAAACGCCGAGAAGCTTTGGTAAGGGCTGTCGCCCCAGCCGGTCGGCCCAAGGGGAAGTATCTGCCAGTATTTCTGCCCCGCGGCCTTCAGAAAGCCAAGCCAGTCGCGGGCCGCCTGCCCGAAGGAGCCTATGCCGTAAGAAGGAAGGCTGCTCACCGCCAAAAGTATCCCGGCGGCGCGTTCGTTCAACACTTTGCTTTCCATGAAACGAAACGATACCACAAATCCCGCCGGATAACAAGGAACGCACGGACCGCCTGCCGCCGCCCCGGGGCGGGCTTGGCGGTTTTCCCTTCGCGTGGTACACTTGCCAAATGAAGCGCTTATCTTTGGCCCTGCTCGCGCTGCCGGCGCTGCTGTTTCTAGCGTGCGCTACCGGCAGGCTCAACATTCCCTACGATCTCAGCCCCGAGGAGCTTATCCAGCGGGCGCAGGAGGCTTCCGACAGGAACCGTTTCAACCACGCCCTGCAAATCTACCAGGCCCTGCTTGACAGGAACCGGCACGACCTTGCCTGGGTGGTAAACGCGGAGTACGAAATCGCCTTTATCCACTACAGGCAGCGGAATTTCGACCAGGCCAGGGAGGGTTTCAACACCCTGCTTGCCCGCTACGAGGCCCCGGGCGGGGAGTTCCTTCCCGAGAAGTTCAGGGTGCTCGCAAACGTGGTTCTTGCCAGGATAGACGAAAGGGAAGCCCGCGGCGGCCGAAGGGGAAGAAGGGCTTAATCCTAATCCTAAGCCCCAAGGCTTAGGATTAGGCCTAAGGGTGCGGAAGGATTATCGCGTGCAGGTCTATGCCCTGGCGCACTATTTCCGCGTCCACCATGGCCCTGTTTATCCTGCCCCTCGGGCGCGGGTGCGGCGGCGCGTCGCCGATCAGTATCATTATCCGGGTTTCGCCTTGCCAGTCGAGCTGCGTAGCGCCGGCGTGAAGGGCCTCCAGAACCGCCTCCGGGATGTCCCCTCCCCCGCTTACCCTTACGGTGTCTATCTGCCGCTGGAGCATGTCGAAGTCCGTGGTGAAGGGCACAACCCTGTTGAGAAAATCGTCGAAATAGTCCTTGTAAAACACCATGCCCACCCGGACCGACTCAAAGGCCTCGGACATCTCCCTGACCTCGTTGACAAGCCGCTCGCGTATTTCGCCGAAGAAGGGCCGCATCGAGGCGGTAACGTCCAGGCAGATTACTATGTCGGTTACCGTGCCTTCGGCCAGCGCAAGGATTTCCCGCAGGCGGTCCATCATTTCGTCGGGGTTTACGGCAAACGAGGTGTTCTCCTCCCCGGCAAGCGACGTAAAGGCCGCGACGGTCTGGGGCAGGAACCTTCTGCCCGGCGGCGGCGCGGGGGCCGCAAACGGGGCAGGCGGCTCCGGCACCACCGGCGGGATCTGCGGAACGTAGGTGAACTCCTGCGAAAAACGCAGCGTAAAGGGGTTGTCCATAAAGGGGCCCCTGTAGTCGGCGTGGGCAAAGTAAAAGGCCCTTATGTTCAGGTACATGCCGTCTTCCACATGGACCTCGTTTTGCCTTGTGCCCTCGTGTCCGTACACCAGCCTGTACGGTATGTAGATGTGGAACGCCCAGCCCAGCTCGGGGTGCCATCTTGGGGTGGAGGAAACCAGCGAGTAGATGCCGCTTCCCCTGGGTATGGGAATGCCGTCGATAAGGCGTATCTCGTCCCCGTTTATCTCGTTCCATTCCGGCGCGCGGTACGCGAAGTTTGCCTCGCGGAAAAGGGGGTCACGGGTGGTCTCGGTAAGCAGCACGGAGGAAATGTCCGGCCTGTGGCGTATAAAAAGGTGAAAGCCGCCGTCGCCCCTAAGCTCGATGACCAGGTCTTCCGGCGAGATGCTCAGGTCCTGCGCGTAAAGCGGCAACGGAAGCAAGAAAAGCGAAACCAGCAACAACCGAAAAAGCTTTGCCATTCCCTTATTATCGACCCAAACGCCCTGGGAATGAACCCGGAAATCGCGGGGCCAAAAAAACGCGGGGAAGAAGGCCCCTCCGCCTCCGTCCCCGGGTTCAGCCGGAGCTACTGCCCCGCAGCCAGAAGATCCGCGTTTACGTCGGCGATTAGCGAGCCCCACTCAAGGGAAACGGCTTCCACGAGCTGCGAGGGGTCGCCGTCGTGCCACCACATTTCCCAAGCTATGTGCCCGCGCTGAAGGCCGGGAATCAGAATGTGGTACTGCCACATGAACAGACTCGGATCGCGGATAATCGCCATCGTTTCCGTCACGGCGCGGGAATCGCGGAACAGGTGCCACAGGCCGTCCTGCCACGCATAGGGCGATTCGTCCACGGGCCTGTGCCACAGATCCACGGCGGCAACAATCCTACCCACTTCGTCCGGGGGAAACGTGTGCGGAATCACAAGCACGTTTTCGAAAGTATAGACTACAAAGTTGTTGCGCCTTGGGCCCATCGGGAACATAACCATGCCCCAGTCGTCGCTCATGCCCTGAAGGTCGTTCCGCACGTACAAGGGCTCAACCCGCATGGCGACTATGCCGTCGGTAAAGGCCGGCATGTACCAGTTCCAGTGGCTGCCCTCCGGCCTTGGCATCATTACGCCCTCGTTCATAAGCCGCATGGCAAACTGCAGGGCCTCAAGAAACGCCGGGCTTCCACTGGCGTTGTAAAACCTGCCGCTTGAGTCCCTGCCCACAAAGTTGGCGCCGTTGCTTGAAACAATCGCGTCAAGAATGTAGGTGGAAAGATCCGCCGGCATGGCCCACGTATCGATAATGCCGTCGCCGTCGATATCCCGCGTAAGCCGCCTTGCAACGTCGAGAAAGTTTTCCCACGTCCAGGTGCGATCCCGCTGCATGTTGTACGGAAGCTGCGGGTCAAGGCCGGCCTCCCTGAAAAGCCTCTTGTTGAAGAAAACCACCGAGGCCTGAAGGCTGTCCCCGTAGCCGATGCCTATGCCGTAGGTGCGCCCGCCAAAGGTAAAAAGGCTTCTGACGCTTTGGTTCCAGTCCACCCTTCCGTCGCCGATCCTCTTTGGCGAAAAGTCCACGTTGCCGGTTATCGGGGCGATCAGGCCCTGCCTTTGCAGGGTTATGCCCCAGGCCGGCGTAAGCCAGAAGGCGCTCGCGGCAGGCTGCCCCGCCATGATGGAAATCGCCACCGTCTGCAGCATCTCGTTCCACGAGGCGATCTGCCTGTGGCTCATCCTGAAGCCGTGCTCGTTCAGCATCCTTCTGCGGTAGGCAAGAATCCTTGCGTCCATCTCGTTAGTCGGCTGAAAAGTGTTGACGTCGTAATCTTCCCAGAAGTTTCCTATAACGATATCGGCTCCCCTAAGCTGATCCCTTCCGCCCGCGCCCCACGCCGGAAGCGCAAGCAAAAGCATCAGCGGGAAAAAGACAAACCCCGCCGCCGTTTTTTTGTCGAACATTCTACTCCTCCTATTTAGTCAGTCTTAAGCGGTGACGGGAACCGGGGGGAGGGGGGATGGCCCCCAAGCTTTGACCCGGTTCCCCGTTCGGCATCAGTAGGCCTGATACTCCCCGTAGTAGGCGTAGGCATAGCCCGCCGCGGGCGCGGCCTCGACCGCCGCAGGAGCCTGCGCAACGATAACCGCCGCGCCTTCCGGCACGTACAGCCTTACGTCCCAGATCGTAAGCTCGAACGGGCCGGGCCTTCCGCTTTCGTGGGTCTGCCACTGCAGGCCCGTAACGCGATCCTGCCTAAGCCTCCCCACGGGAGTGGCCCAGCCGGGCTGCATGAAATGGTTCATGGGAATCGAAACCCTTATCGCCTCGTCGGCCTCGGTTTCAAAAACCACCCAGAAAAAACCGTGATCCCTCACGTCGGTAGTCTGGAACTGGATCGAATAGCGCTGGCCGTCGCCCCTTACCATGAACGAAATCGCCTCGGTCGCCCTCAGGTTTTCCAGCGTTGCGTCGTCCGGATGAAGGCCAAAGCCGGCAAAACCCCACTCGAAAGTCGTGGTCACTTCTCCGGCAAGGTGGAAGCCTGTCATGCCGTCAATCTCTACCTCGGTCATTTCGATTGTGGACGAGCCAAGATCGGGAGGGCCCTGGTCATCCATGGCAAACCACTCCCCGCTTGGGACAACCGCAATAACGTCACCCTCGGCCCTTGCCGGCGCGCCCGCGCAGGAGACAAGAGCCAAGCCAAGAAGCGCGGCGACAACACCGCACAGCACCGTTTTCGTCGTTTTCATAAAAACTCCTTCGTGTTTATTTTTCGCCCGGGCCCTTAGTTTTGGTCCCAAGGCGATGTCGCATTGTTTATCGCGTCGATCATCGCACGTATGACCTCCGCGCTTTCGTCGGAATTCGGCAGGCCGGTGGAGCGGTTGAACAGGCCGAACCTTTCGCCGCTTCCGCCCAAAAGCCCGTTGTCCCAGTAAATGGGAACAAGCCCGTTTGCCCTTGCCGTGCCGAACACGTGCCCGGCATAGGCCAGCCTGTTTATCCTTGCCGTTTCGATAAGCTCCTCGTCCCCGCCATGGGAACCGGTGCCGTGCCGAACAGGGCCCATTTCGCCGATGATTACGGGAATGCCGTTGTCGACAAACCTTGCCCTAAAACCGGCAAAAACGTTTTCGATACCAGCAACGCTGCCTGGGCCCGTGGCGGGCGGCCAGACCGGGTGTTCGCGGAACAGGGCAAAATTGTTGGGCTGGTAAAAGTGGAAGTTTACGATTTGCCTGTTCGGAACGGGATCGTTGGGCAGAACGAACATCAGGGTTTCGAAAGCTTCGACCGTCCGGAAACTGGTATTGTAGCCGGAGTGTATCAGGAAGCGGTACCTGTTCGCGCCGCCGGTTCTGCGCACGGCATCGGTAAAGACCTGGTTCCACTCGTTTACGATTCTGAATTCCAGCGGACGGTTTAGGCCGTCGCCCCAGTCGCCCACATGCAGCTCGTTGAAACCCTGAAACATAAGCCACTCGCCGTAGTTCCTGAACCGCCGGGCAATCTGCTCCCACATTCTTTCAAACTGTCCGGTTATCTGCGCGCGGGCCGCCGGATCGGCGCCCGCCCTGCGAAGCGAAAGCCAGGTTCCCGCCTGATCCCCTTCGGTGTAGGTTCGCCCGTCGTGGTGCATGTTGATGATAACGTTAAGACCGGCCTCCCTTGCAAGGCCCACGACCTCGGCCACCCGCTCAAGCCTTTCCGGGTTTATCGCGTAGCGCGGCCCGTCGCCAACGTGCCCTATCCAGGTTACCGGTATGCGCACAAGGTTGAAGCCCTGCTCCACGATACCCTCGAATATCGCGCGGTTTGCCAGAGGGTTGCCCCACACGTCCTCGATTGCAAGCGGGTATTGCCCGCCCCTTACGGCATCAAGGGTATTGCCAAGATTCCAGCCGACGGTTATCCCTTCCTCCCTGAAGAAGTCGAGGGCCGTTCTGCCGGAAACCCCTTCCGGGGGAGCGCCCCGCACTCCCCTTCCGGTGCCGCAGGCCATAGCCAAAAGCCCGATTAAGACGAGAAGCGCAAAAGGAAAAAGCTTTGCGATGTTCTTCATAAAACCTCCGATGTTGTTGGCCTCAGTTCCAAGGCGGCTCTACGCTGTTTATGGCGTCGATCATGGCCCGGATGACCTCGGCGCTTTCTTCGGAATTGGGCTGGCCGGTGGCGCGGTTGAACAGGCCAAACCTTTCGCCGCCGGTTGCGTTTATATTCGGGCTGTCCCAATCGGCGGGGCCCAAACTTCCGTTGTCCCAGTATATAGGAACAAGCCCGTTTTCTCTTGCCATCGCGTACACGCGCTCGATGTAGTGCAGCCTGTTTACCCTGGCCAGTTCCGCGCGGGCGGCATCCCAGCGGGCATCGGGCCCGTGCCTTACGGGGCCAATCTCGCCGATAATAACCGGAATGCCCCTTTCGACAAACCTTTCCCTAAAACCCGCAAAGGTATTGCCAATACCCACAATGCTCCCAGGGCCTGTCCCCGTCGGAGGCCAGTTGGGGTTGTCGCGGAACAGGGCAAAATTGGTGGGCTGGTAAAAGTGGAAGTTCACTACCCGCCTGTTCGGGACGGGATCGTTTGGCAGTATGAACAGCCCCATGTCGTAAGCCGCCCCGGTTTGGAAACTTGTGTTGTAGCCGGAGTAAATAAGAAAACGGTATCTGTTCGCGCCTCCTGTTCTGCGCACGGCGTTGGTGAAAACCTGGTTCCATTCGTTTATTATCCCGAATTCCGTCGGGAGGCCTAACCCGGTGCCCCAGTCGCCTACGTGCAGCTCGTTGAAACCCTGGAACATGAGCCACTCGCCGTGGTTCCTGAAACGCATGGCGATTTGCTCCCACATTCTTTCGAACTGCCCGGTTATCTGCGCGCGTTCCTCCTCGCAGGCGGCCGCCCTAAGAAGCGAAAGCCAGGTTCCGGCCTGATCTCCCCCGGTATAGGTTCGCCCGTCGTGGTGTATGTTGATAATAACGTTGAGGCCGGCGTTTCTTGCAAAGCCGACAACTTCCGCCACGCGGTTCAGCCTTTCCGGGTAAATCGTATAGCCCGGCCCCTCGCCTACGTTGCCCGCCCAGGTTACCGGTATGCGCACAAGGTTAAAACCCTGATCCCTGATACCGTAAAATATCGCCTGGTTTGCCGCCGGGGCCCATGCGCCTTCCACCGCCACGCCCGCGGGGGTTATGGCATCAAGAGTATTTCCAAGATTCCAGCCGATTGTTATGCCTTCTTCCCTAAAGAATTCAAAGGCCGTTCTGCCCGAAATTCCTTCCGGGTATACGCCGTCCCTTGCGCCGCAGGCCGTTGACAAAAGAAACGCTGCAAGGGCGACGGACAAAAGCTTTGCGGTGTTTTTCACGGAAACCTCCTTAAGCATCCGGCTGCACACGATAGAAACGCTATCAACAAAACGTGAACGATAGCGCTGCCCGGTTTTTTGCCGGGCAGCGCTGCCCCCCCGATACCCCAACGGGTTTTCGGGGGGTGTCTTTTTCAATGCCGCCGCTTTCCCATCGCGGCGGCATTCAGAACGGCAGATACCGGTTCACCTCATCTTTCGACTGTGATGGTATCGATCCTGATTTCCGTCAGACCTTCCATCCGCACTCCCAGCCTGATCGCGTTGGGAGCATAGCCTGTAGCCTCGACTATTGCGTCAACCTGAGGCTGGGTAAGCGTTACATCAAACAAAAACAATCCACCTGCGGTAGCTGTTTCCAATATGATGGCAGGAGAATCAAAGCCCGCCGCACCTAGGAAGACGTGGGGGACTCCACCCCAAGCCGGCTCGCCGCCCCATTGGGTAATATCGCCAGCCACAATAATCCGATCGCCAGCCTCGAATTCAAAATACGAATGTTCCAAGTCGAGGCCTTGTCCCCATCCTTGGTTATCACCAGCGTTTACAACCATCTGGATTGATATGTTCTGGTTTGGAACAGGGCTTTCCACGGCGGTAAAGACAGGACTTCCCGCACCACTAAAGGTGGGACCAAGTAAACCAATACCAAATACCGCCTCTGGCTCTAGGCCTTGGATTTGTGAATTCGCCGCCAGCGAGAATACGGTTACGATCCCGCCCGGTCGCCTAATCGTGATGTTGTCGATGTAGAAATGCGGTATAGCTCCCGACTGAACCTGTACACGCAATGTATCAGCATCAAGCGCGGCGGCTGTGATCGTAGCACTTAATTCAAACGTTCCTCCGCTGACATTTTCCTGTGCAAGATACACAGTGGGGTCAAGCCCATAAGCTTCTAAGTACATTGCTCCACTAGCGGTAGCAGGGAGTCTCCCGGTAACGGTAACCACGTCATCAGCCTGAAAAATGTCCATGTCAATCTGCAAACCATGCCAATTCATCCCACCAGAAACCCGCAGAGAAAGCGCGTCATTATGCGCAACCCATGCACCAATCGGAGGCTCATTATTCCATTCATTGGAATGCAACGGGCCAATGTCGGGATTACCGCCGGCGAAATCATCGCCAACTGTTGCCGTATAGTCAAGCCAGGCGGGGGCAGGGGAAATTCCCTGAAGGGTAATCAAGGAACCCAAAGTCTTTGTTACGATAGGCGCGCACTGGCAATTGACGCAGTCATAGTCATCGGTACAGCACTCGTCCACGCAGTCGCACTCGCAGTCGCCAGCCGTGCAGTCGCATTCCGTTGCCGGGCAATGGGGCACGCCGCAGGTACAGGCATCCAACGGGCGCATAACGATGATGTTGTCAACCCTTACCGTAGTAACGCCCGTTGCGCGGGCCCCCAGCCTGATGCCGCCTACCGGCGGCGGCGGCGGCGGGGCACCTTGGGGGTGGTAAGCTGTTCCGGCCAAGGCCGCAATGTCGGCCGGCCCAAGCGTTTCATCAAACACGAAAGCTCCGGCAGTCGTCCGCTGGTCAAGATCGCGCGGAGGGGGGGCAACGCTGTCTATGCCAAGCCACAGCCTCGGTGGAGCATACCAAGCGGGTCCGCCCAAAGCTATAAGGCCGCCGCTTACAAAGATGCGGTCGCCAACCTGGAATTCAAAATAGTCGCTGACCAGCTCAAGGCCGGCTCCCCAGCCGTCGCCAGATCCCGCCGTAACGGTAAACTGTAACGATCTTTGATCCGCAATCGGCACGAGCCCAATCGTCAGAAGGTCGGCATCCCACCCGGGAGCCGAAAGACCAAAAGTATGCTCGTCGTCGGCATCAGGATCGTCAGTTTCCACTACGCCGATCGCATCCAGACCCGTGGTAGTAAGAGCCAGACCCTGGGTGCGTGGATCCGTTGCCCAGTTAAAGAGCACCTCGAACCCTGCCGTGCTGGGTGGGGTTGCTACCTGATCCACAGCTCCGCCGTTGTCATCGCTTCGATCGGGACATCCGGTCAACGCAACGGCTATCGCCACTGCTGCAGCCGCAAAAAACAATCTCCTCAATTTCATCTTAAATCGCCTCCTAAAAAAGCGCGTGGTATTAGCGGGATACTGCCCGCAACAGACAACTTATTCACAACCGCACAACGTGCGATTTTGCCAAAAGAAACCGCAACGCGGCCTACACCCCGACCTTTCCCGCCGAGGATGCCGCGCCGTCAAACCGATTAGAGGCCTACCCTTATCCCAATCGGAACCGCCCAGTTGATGTGCCCGTCCGCGGCTCCGCCTACCGACCAAATCCTGAAGCCGGCAAAGAACCTGGCTCCCCATTCGGCGCCTATTTCCACGTAGGGGTTAAAGTGCCAATCAAAAACGGAATCGCCTTGGTCGGGCAGGTCCAGCGCAATTCCCAAGCTGCAAAAGATTGTTATGTTTGGCATCAAGGTAAAAAACGGAAGTACGTCAAACAAAAACCCGTTGTTGCTGTAGTCCGCGGTGTTAAGGTGGAACAGGGTGCGGGCCCTAATGCCGAACTCGCTGCTGATGGTGTACTGAGCTGCCAGCCCGATTCCTATTTCGGGATCGGCCCCTTCCATATTGAAGCCAACGCCGAAATCAAGCTCAAGGTTGTCCACCGCGCGCAGGTTCAGGTGGGCAAAAATGGAACCGTCGTTGTCGCCGCCCGGGTCCCCTCCCCCCACATAGGTAAGCGCGACGCTTCCCCAGCCTTGGTAAAACACGGCTTGGGCGTGGGCCGACAGCATGATGAAATCTATCGGCTCCGTATTCATGGTGATAAAGGGAATGCCAAAGTTTAGGGCAAGCTCCGGGATGGGCCTAATGGTTATCATTGTGCCCCAATCCTCGAACCCTCCATAGAAAGCGTTGTAGAAAACCAGCCAGCCGGGGCCGTAACCGTCGGCCCATGCGTTGCCGGGATCCACGATGCCGACGTTGCCGGCTACCCTATAAAAATCCCACGCGGAAAGCCCGCTTCTTTCAAAGAAGCTGTCGCCATGGCTGCCAAGCGCAAACCAGAACATACGATGCGGCTGCCACCATCCGTAGCCCTGAACATAAAGCGGATCCCAATCTGCCCTGCCCTGATTAAAAAGATGACCTTCAAAACGGATCCAGCCGCCGAACGTATCGTCCGCCGACGAGCCGGAGGCCTCCAGGCGAAGCCTGCCCACCGACCCCGTCGCGCGTATTTCATCGTCGAGATCCGAAGTGGTACCCTGTAATACCCTTACCCCGCCGATTACTTCGGCGCTTATGTCAACGGCAAAAGCGCCGCCCGTGACAAACGCGAAAACAACCAAAACCGCAACCAATCTTTTCATTGAAAATCCTCCTTGCAATAAAGAACCAACTTCACGGAATACTGTCCGCCACAGCCGAAAATCTATTACCCTCGCACGACGTGCGATTGTACCTAGGGGAACCCCGCCTGCGGCTTGCGGGGAAAGGCGCGGAACGCCTGCGGATTTCGCCGACTGCACGGGTTTTCGGGCAACAAACCCGCAGACACTTTGGAGGCACTTCTTAAGTGAATTGCATGTACTTTGGGCCGCACACCACAAACCATGAAAATGCGCGCATAGGAGGACATGTTCGCAAAACCCATGCAGTCGGCGAATTTCGCAAGCCTGCCCAACTGAAGGAAACCGTTCAATGGGCGACGCTTGTTTTTTGTTAAAAAAACTAGGTTTTTTAGGCGAAGGTTGGTAACCCTCCCCCT
>Ga0209755_10005205_pt1 | contig 14921 bp, 20 predicted proteins | sample TergutCo191P1_FD_187301 | JGI IMG/M metagenome (GOLD analysis project Ga0209755, IMG submission 187301) | Cornitermes sp. P1 segment gut microbial communities from Petit-Saut dam, French Guiana - Co191P1 (SPAdes) (version 2) | ecosystem: Host-associated > Arthropoda: Insects > Digestive system... | reverse complement strand
CACCCCTCGTAACCGCTGTACCTTTTACGAAGGTCGGGAACGCTCCCTCACCGGGGTGTTGGGCTATAACTTGTACTTTCATTCTTCTACTCCCAAACTTATCTTTTTCACATACGTTCAGCTTTTATTTGTGCGACGTAGTCGATGAATCGAGACTTTTTCTTTATGATTTTGTGCATTGCCGTGTCAATCCTAATCACATGTCCCGCTCCTTTCACCGTACTTCTTGCCGCCCACGCTATTTATCTTCAACCTCTCCGACAGCACCCTCCAACGCCGCAAACCTGTCATAATCGCTCTGGAAAAGCCTGTCTTGAATAACGCGGTACTTCTTATATTCACCTTCGGCGTGGATTTTCGCTTCCAGAGCCGTTACCTTGCCGTTATCGGTCAAAAGGTCTGTGCCTGCGGCTTGCAAAAACAAGTCAAGGCGCTGTTTCCAATCGTTTTGCGACATCGGGATTTGCCGTTCGGCTTGGAACTCCGCAAACTCAAGGTACGCCATGACAATCCGTTCCAACGAACGCATTTCGGTTTCGTCCAGATAGTTCTTGGCTATCGTAACATCTGATTTGCGGATTTTACCTTTCGGTGCGTTCTCCCATGTAGTCAGCCCCATAAACTTCTTCTCTGCATCGGCGCGTTCGACAATAATCTCAGCCGCCGTGTGTTGATGGACGGCGTAGTGGAGTTTATTCTGCACGGACTTGAAAAATAGCTGTGTTTCTGGGCTTATCGAGTCGTAGTCGTAAGAGAGCGCGTAAATATCGGTGATTTTTTGATTGAACTTCCGCTCTGAAAGCCTAATCTCACGAATATCTTCCAGCAAACTCTCGAAGTATGTCTTTGAGAAAATCCTGTCGTTTTTCAACCTTTCTTTATCAAGGACATAGCCTTTCATAGCGAACTCGGCCAGAACATCAGCCGCCCACGCACGGAATCTAACCGCGCTTTGTGAGTTCACCTTGAACCCAACAGCGATAATCGCTTGCAAGTTATAGAAATTCTGCGCGTATGTCTTGCCATCTGCGGCAGTTGTTCGGAATTTCCGAACAACTGAATTTTCATCAAGTTCGCCACTTGAAAATATCTTCGATAAATGCTCCGATACCGTGCTTTTCGCAACGTCATACAAACTGCACATGGACTTCTGTGTAATCCACACGTTTTCGTCCGCGACCAGCACATCCACGCCGTCGCCGCCGTTTTCTTTTGTGAAAACAAGAAAATCGTTCGTAGCGTTTCGGATTATCAATTTGTTTTCGCCGTTCATGTTCGGAACCTCCTAAGCACTATTTCATTAGTCGATTGCGAAAATCAAAAATCCCGGCAATAATCGGACTTTCTGAGTCGGATTTTTGCTGATTTTCTCAGCTTTGTGTATCAAAACACCCGCCGCCTGCGGGCATCACTCTCTTTGCTAACGAGGGTATAGCTCGTTGCTTCAAACTGCGGGAGATGCAATGCCGCTGCTGACCCTTTGCTATAGAGAAGAGGATAAGTGCGATAGTGGCAGTATATCACATTTTTCAAAATTGAACATTATGCTCCGGACTTGGTTTTACCCTTACAGTCTTCGTGCAGAAAGTCCTTAGGGGGATTTCCCGGGTTATCATCTTTAACACTGACCAATATTTTCACTATTCTGATCCCGGAACTTTTTCCCAGTCGCGATAATTTGGAACCTCTAGAAACCATGTCTGCCTGTATTTCGCTGAAATAGTCCTCAAACATCTTTTTCATACAGCACGCACCTTTCCCGCGAAGCTATTCTTCTCTTGTAGTCGTATAGTTTCTGTCACCGGATTTTGCAATCGCCTACTACGTTACACTTACCACCGATTCCGCAGGAATCCAGCCAATTATGCCTCTCTCGTTCACGGCAATCAACCATGCGTTGACGATTTCCCGCACTTCCAAAATATCGCCGACCTCCACGACTAACTCCGTGGGGTTATAGTCGCGGAGCAGTTTGCCATCGCAGATCAACGACTCCGGCACATAAGTTTCATGCCCTTCTATCATGCAGGGAAACCAATGCAGAAAATGGGTATCTTCTTCACCCCTCGTAACCGCTGTACCTTTTACGAAGGTCGGGAACGCTCCCTCACCGGGGTGTTGGGCTATAACTTGTACTTTCATTCTTCTACTCCCAAACTTATCTTTTTCACATACGTTCAGCTTTTACTCGAGCCCGCTTTGGCGACCATTCCCATCAGCTCATACCCAAGGGCATTGGCGGATTTCACATACTCTTGTATCAAATGCTCAAACAATGCGCCAATTGATTTGGCAAACAGGTCTTCTTCATCTTTGTCAATAGTCTCTCCTTCTTTATTTACGTATAAGACAAAAAGATGGCGTGTCTCCCATATGAGCGCCTGTCCTTCAGCAGTTGCTAAATATGCGCTTTTTGTGAGGTGCGCAAGGATTGGCTTTAACGTATCCATGTTCTCGCTGTCAAACGCAAAACCTACTACATCATCAATTTCGGCGTCCGTTCCAAGTTCGTTTATCAGAACGTAGAACGGATGATATAGTCTATCGAATTTTTCCCGAATGATACTGAGTTTCCTATCCCGTTTATAACCAACATTAGTTAAAAAGTATCCCATTGCAAAAGTAATGACCGGGATAATAAGCGTGATAATACTAATAAAATCCATTCGTTATACCTCACCAAAAGTCTTTTAAACTACATAGATATTCATTGCTTTATTGCCCTAATTATGGTGTTCGGAAGCGATTTAGGCTATGAACGCTTTCTCTCCATTTCGGATTATCACTTTGTTTTCGCCGTTCATGTTCGGAACCGCTGTAACAATTTATGGATACAGAGTTGTATTTATACAATTACGCTATTCCAAATCTCGATACTCACAAAACTGCGGAATTTTAGATTCGCGCTGCAAAATGTTTATTATCCGTACGGTTGCAAGACAGTATCAATAGCTCTTGAAATATCGCTGATATGTGTTTCCTCAATCGTGAGTGGCGGATAAAATCTCAATAAATTCGCAGCAGGGGTGGCAGTAACGCCTACGATGTATCCCATGTCAAACAACTCTTTATGAACTCTTTCTAAGGGCAAGCTATCGTTGCGCCAAAATTCCATTACATACATTAAGCCTATCCCCCGAACTTCTTTGATACACTCGTGCTTTTCAATCAGTGATTTCAACTCATTTTCAAGGATGCGCCCCATCTGTGCCGAACGCTCTATATAATTGTTGCTCTTAATAACATCTATGACTTCATTTATGACAGCACACCCTAATGGGTCATCTTGGTGTGATTGTGCATATCTAAATCCAGCTTTCTCTGCAATATCGGCAACGGATTTTGTCATTGCAATAACACTTACAGGGTAGCCATTTCCTACGCCCTTACCTAAAGAGACAATATCCGGACGCATATCATGATGCTCAAAGCCAAACCATTTCCCTGTTCTTCCTGTGCCGGTTGTAACTTCATCTACAACTATCACTCCACCAAACTCTTTTATCTTTTTCTCTATGGCTTTAATTAGTTCTTTAGGCGGCAGAATAACCGTGCCGGATGCATTGCCCGACTCGAAAATAAAAGCCCCTATTTTATCAAAAGGTACATTTTGTAAAAAATCGTCCGGATTCCCGTTATATGCAGACAAATCAAGGGAAATCCACTCTTCTTTGCTTCGCGTTGATGATATACCGTAAGATGATAGAAAAAAGTCATTTATGCAAAGGAAATAAGGTTTTTCCATAATCTTTTTTGCTAATTGCACCCCAAATTCTACTGCTTCACTTCCCGAACTAAGGAAAACGCATTTTCCGTCTGTGAAGTCAAGAAGTTCAAGTACTTTCATTGCCGCTTTATCAACTATTTTTGATGTATATCTGTAACCAACGTGAGCAAGTGTATTCAGTTGGTCAATTATAACATTGTTTACCTGCGTATTTTTATGCCCAAGCGAAAGACACCAAACGCCTGCTTCAAAATCGACATATCTTTTGCCGTTTTTATCAAAAACGTAACAGTTATCACTCGAAACTATGTCCGGATTTAACATTTTGTAGTTACAGTTTAATCTATTCACGTTCCATTCCTTTTCTGAAATTTCTACACGATAACATGGGCATAGAATTATAAATTTCTCATGCTACTGATTGCCGAACAGCCCGCACAGTCTGACGCTCATACTGCATTATGCTCATACTGCTCGTTATAAAACCAAGTGCAAACCATACTGAGTTGCAATTTCCGCATAGTATTTTTCATCTCTGTATTATCTAGCATATTTATCAAATATTTTCCTGAAATAGCTCCCCTCTTTCGGGACATATTCAAAAGTTTTATGTGCCCACATTAGCTCGCGCCTTATTGGCCCTCCATCATCTTCATGCATGACGTCATAATCAAAATCCACATTGAACGCGCCTGTATCGGATACCGACAAGCTCACTTGCTCCCATAGCATCTGTCCATTATCCGCAAAAGAATCATATAATGCCAACAGCAAACTATCCAACTCGGAAAGTAATTTTTGATAAACGTCTTGGGATATATTATAGACCGACGGTATCTCATGAGACCTTTCAACCGTTCCTTTTTCTGCATCATAGAAATAGAAAACAGATGACCAGCTTTGCTTACCTTTTTCAACCTCACCTAAATAATACAGATTAGTCCATTTCGTTGGAATCATAAAAACTATTTTCTCAGCTATTTGCCTGTAAAGTTCTGCAAATTGCTTCTCCACGTCCATCCCCTCCTACTAATATGATGATGCACATTAACCGCGCCCCTCGTATATTATATGCGCTTCAAAGATACTCTGCAACCGGATTAATTCCATGCTTTTTAAGCAGTCTAAGCGCATCATTGTTTTTATAATGCACCGCATAAAAAACAGGATCACATCTCTTTGCCTTTTGATTGTACTTAATGCTATTACTCAGAAGCATTTCAGCAACTTCTAATTCGTTATGAGCCAGTGCCGTAAGAAGCTCAAAGCCGTTAAATCGGTTAATATCGAGCCCTGCCTCAATCAAAAACTCCGTCATGCAGAAATTACGCTGCTTTATTGCTAAATTAAGCAAAGAGCCATGTCTTGTCAGGATATTAATATCTGATGGCTTTTCAGAAAACGTAGCTTCTAATCGCCGTTTGTTATTATCGACTAAAAATGCAGCCAACTCGTGTGAGCGTGCAATGTATTCGGCATCCTCGCCCCACAAGAACTTTTGGCTAAAACGGTTCATATAATGCTGATACTCAGCACTGAGTGGAGCGGGACCATTTATAACCGCATCAACAAACTCATCCGGCGGACTGTAGTTTTCGTCCTTAATGTATTTGATAATTGAGTCCGGTGCAGCATATCTTTTTGTAAAATCAGCGGATAGAATCCTTATTTGAGCAACGCCAAGCCGCACGCGTATCTCTCCAAACTCAAACCAATCCTCGCTCCCATAAGTTTCCCGGATTTTATTAACCGTAAATTTCCTATCCAAAAACATTGCGAGACGTTCTATAAAGTCATTTGAAACTCGTGTTTTCTCTGCGGTTGCGCAATTGTCATCAACCGCCCAGCCGACATTAAGCGCATTTTCGCAGTGACCTCTTGAGTGATATGTCAAATCCTCGCCGTGATAACTGTTCATTATGTTATCCTCACATTTCAACCCACTCTATGCAAGATGGCATTTCCTTTGTTGTGTAGTATTCCCTTGCAGCGTTCAGTGCAATTGCAAAAGTAACAACAGCATCATTTTTAATTTCTATTTCTTCATATGGCGTATTTGTGCAGAAAATCGTCACGTCATCCAACTTCAAGTTAGTATCCTTAGCCGCGGATTGGAATCCCGGATGCCCATCTTCCGGGAAAAAAGTAAGATTTGCATAATTGCCATTAACCAACATAGCAAGACATGGGATTTCGCGCTCACCGGAAATCCAAAATTCATTTACATTTCTGCCATATCTCACATTAAGGATAGAATCCAGGATTTCAATAGTGTTGCACTCAACCATGCCGCCAAAATGTAAAACTTTCGTCATGCGCCTCCTATTAATTACGCTCTGGTTTTCAGAACAGTAGCATTTCATTCAATGGTTTTCGGTCATTATTCCGCTCTGACTTTCGCATATTGTTCATTTAAATAAGCCCATTATGCGCTAGCTCTTTTTCTATCTGCCTTACCTTTTCGCTCTCATCCAGCATGTTCCAATTGTTGTGTGTTATCAGCGGAACATCAATTGATTCAAGTGTTTCCGGCTCGGCTAATCGTGATTCAAACTTTTGTGATTGACAATACTCGCATTGCCGCGGTTTTTTGCGTGCGTAATCAAGTTTTTGACCATTTACATCATCAAGGGTTATTCCGAATGTCTTATTTAATATTTCTGCTATTTGAGCGGCTGACAATGTAGTGTTTCTTCGTAAGAAGATTTCGCTTACATATCTTTCAAAATCAGTATAAACGCTATCCTCGATTAAGTCTATGTAGGCTTTCGCGCGATTGTTTGAAATGTCTTAGGACACCAGTCTCTTGCCGTATGAGTATTCCTCCGGCAGTCGGAAAAAGGTGTTCGGCTTGCCGCAATTAACGCAATTTACTACATTTTTGCAGACTGCAATTCGTTTACTTTGCACAGCGTTTACTCCTTATTGCTCTACCGGCGGCGCTACAATACAAACAGGTTCGTTTTCCCCATCATAGCTGATTACAATGCTAATTCGTATCGCCTACAATCCGTTATCAATTAAAAACGCCTTGTACTTTTTATCAGTATCGCCGAAAACTCTTCCCTTTGATTTTTTGTATGCAACTCTTAAATATTCCAACGCCTTTTCAGTCTCGCCAGATTCATATGCAACCCTACCTGCCCACATTTCTCTTTCGCCATAATCTCCACGTTTTGGATCCGCAAGAAAAACCTTATCAACCCATTTTTTCATGGTATCAATATCGCGGCACTCAATAGCATTGTCCAATATATACCATACTATGATGAAACTCTCGTCATATTCATATTTACCCTCAGGAAGCTTTTCCCATGCGTCTGTCAGCAACTGAATAGCAGCGCTATGATCGCCTTTTCGGAAATATTGCACTGCCGCTTGTCTCGTATTTTCAAACTCTTCTCCCAGTTCACCTTGCAATTTAGGCATACTTTTCTCACTCCTTACGTTAAATCTCTAATTATTTCAAAATACTTAGGGTTTTCTCTGCTGAATATATCAGGTCCGTCTATCATATATGCCTGCAATAAATAATTTCGTGCCTTTTCCGGTTCGCCAGCCTCAAAGTAGCTCTCGCCAATTCGCAGCAATATAAACGGATTGCCAAATCCATTAGGGCATTTTAGGGCGCTCGTTAAATTGCTGATTGCCTCGTGGTATTGTTTGTTCTGAAAGCAGGCGTCACCCATCGCAGTATAAATCCATGTACTTGCCTCCCAATCATCTTTTGGGTCAGGCAGTAACTGTAACGCCTCTTCGTAGCACTGCATGGCTCTGTCGATATTCCCTTTGGTAACATAACCGTCACCGTTTTTGCACAGTTGCTGAATTTTTCCATAAACTTCATCACTTAATTGCATACTTAATCTCCTCTCTTGTTGGCGGTTGATAGGTTTCCCCGCACTTGCCCTCTTCTATGAAAGTGAAATATTTTAGCGAAGCTATCCCTTATCTCAAAAGCTCTCTTAAATCGTACAAAACCGCGTTCCCATGCTGCGCAAATGACATAATCAACTCGGCGTCTTTATCATCATATGCCGATTGCGATATTTCAAAGACGAGCAGACCGGTCAAAGGCTCTTCTTCGCTGCTTAATCTATAGTTGCTAATGTCTTGCGGATTTTGCCTGCCGAGGTTGACAACACTAAACGGTCTGCGGTTTCCATATCTGATGGTGGGATTTACTGTCATAGCTGTGATTACCTCAGGGATGAAACGTTGCGGGAAATCGCCTGTATACTGCACGGTCATATTAGCAACGACAAACAGATTACCCTCTCTCGGCTGAAAACTTAGCGGGCTTCCCTCCGACAACGGAAGCTCACTTACTGCTTCAACAGAATTTAACGTAAATTCCCAATCATTCAGCGATTGCAACTCACCGAGCGGAGCATAGACTTCAACAGGTTCCGGTTCAGGCAGGGAGAGATTGGCGGTTCGGGTTCCTGTTTCGCACGCTGAAAGAATGATGCTTACGGTCAACAATGACATGATGAGAAATATTTTTTTAGTTTTCATTAATAAAATCCACCTTTTGAATATAGGGTAAGCGCTGATTAAATCCACCCGAAGGATTTGCGAGAGATATTTTCGACTGTTTTTCGGGTTATGAAGGCGAATACTTGCTGTATTTAACTGAAAAACACGGGAATCAGGCGGAAGAAGCTCCGCAAAGACGAGGAGTGCGATTTAATCAGCGGTTACCTAGGATTTGTTAAATAAATGAAATTCATAGAAAACTCCATCGCCTTACAGAGTCAATTCTTTGTCACCTTGTCTCTTTTTGCGAGAGTGCTCTGTATATGCTGTTTCAAGCTCCTCATGGAAACTGCTTAAGCCCCTTGGAAAGATGTATTTATTCAGCCCCACCTCTGCCGAGCCTGTTATTATGTCAACCCCTTTTGAGTCAGCCGCTATACGGACTATATCATCAAATTGAATCTCTATAGTTTTTGAACCTCTTTGAAGAACGATTCCTAAATCATAAATAATTGCTTGCTTGTATGGGTGAACAATCAAAAGCAAAACGGGTATACCCAGTAGTATAAGTATCAGAAGCACATATAAAGCCCCTATGGGAAGCATTATCGGCACCTGCAAGCTGTCATAGACGGCTATAACTACCGCAACTGCCACGGCGCCAAGCAGATTAAGCCACGTAAAGAAAAGTTTCCTAACAACTATTTGTGCGGTTGTGGCTGTCAGTTGTAACCGTTTTTTACCAAGCTCGTTTTCTGGATATCCATTCACAAGTCACACCTCTCAAAAATATAACACAGCAGCATACAATACCTTTAAGTCGCAATATTTGATTCATATCATCTTCCGCGGTGCGTCAACTATAGTAATCGGTAACTAAGCTTTTTGTCCTCTCCGAAAGTGCAGGATCATTTTGCTCACACTGCCAAAACCACGCCATTATCTGCTCTGCCGTTTTCGGAGATTCTCCGTAGTTATAATCTAAAGGAAATATTGTAGCAATCCCTAGTGAAACAAAATCAATGCGTGTTACACATTTTATATTGACTAACCCTTTTTTCTCGGTATTGCGTGAAATGGGGAATAGCGCTGTCCACACTAAAAGGTCTCTGCCACGGAGGGTCGCATAGATATTAACTAACTCAATCTTTTCAAGTTCTTCTCTCAGAACAAGCAGCAGACCGGGAATAAATAAAAAGTTGTCTGTTACATATATTGCCGCCGACCCTAACTTTTTCTTTTTCTGCCCGTAGTATATTAGTATTTTTTCCCTATTAGAGTACTCCGTCATAAGCCTTTCCGTTTGAACATCGCTCATCTTTTTAACTTTTGAGACAAACGCTTCATTAGATTTTTTGTAAAGGCGCATACGAGCAGGCAGAGAGGTTAAAAAAACAAATGTAATATCAAAGTAATCACCATTAATACCAGGAAACCTGCTAACGCCGCAGGATATATTGCATGTCCCTCTCCACTATATATGTCCGAAAACACTCCCAATCTCACAAACATCCCACGAATTTCCGGGTCATTATAGGCTAAGTCAGCAAAAATAAACCACATGATCATGAGCATCGGCAATGTGTACCACCGTGTCCATATCCTGATATATGGCGTCCGCCACACCAAACGTCTCAAGATTCTTTTATATTCAGGGTTTGTTAAATAAATGAAATCCAAATCAAATCTCCAGCTTTTTAATTGTCTTGCTGCTAATTTGTGTACCGTCAAGTACATTCTTCCAAATATTTTTCCCAGTATTTTACCAATTGCCCATTTTTTATTTTTCGCTTTCGTTTAACGGGATAAAACCTTGGATTTTTGTTTTCGACTATCTCATATAGTGCCAGTATTTGCCTTTCAATGTTTTTAACAGACAACAGCGAATCTATTTCTTCATTTTTCACTTGTGAAAAGATTCTAATGACATCATTACAATTTGCGTACACTTTATCATCTTCGGGAATTCCGGGGTCTATAATACCAATACAGCAAAATGCACGATTATTCTCAATATGGACTCTAAAGCCGCTTTTTTCGTGTAGATAAATTATTTCAAAATGTCCCATAAAATCACTACATTGCATGTCAATAAGCTGCATGTCTGAGCCAAACACTTTATCCATATATTCTATTACGCTTAGTATCTCTTTTTTGTGAACATGACTACCAATTATAATTGAAGACACGGAATATCGCCCCTCTCTGCGGGATTATCTCCATTACAGGTAAACTAGCTCTACACAAGACGGCATTTTCATTGTCGTGCTCAGCTGTTTTTGCACCCGCAATAGTCAACCTTCTACACAAACGGACCCAAAAGCTCATTAATCACAAGGAGTTGCTCTTTTATTTTAACTTTTTGGAGGTTTTTTACTTTCTCTGCGCCGCCAAGACCAAGTAAAGGAACATAGCCAAAACATTCGTCATATGCCAAAGCTCCATACAAATCGACTGCTTTGGGGTAGTTTTTCCAATACAGTCGATCATCACAATACATTTGACTGCTCAACGATAGAAAGAAGCTGTCAACTTTCTTCGCAAGTCCTTTAAGCTGTTTCTTTCCAAAATTTATAAGCATCATCATTTCGTTGTTGTCCCAAACAATTATATCACCCATCCCAGTAGCGAAAATGGGTATAGATACATTGCTCCCCGCATATGCATTTTCCAGGATACCTATGTATTCATCTGGGTTTATAGTTTTCAAAAAACCGTTTTTGAAAGAGCCAAAGCCATATTGTTGCCAAATATCAATTATTTCGGATGGAACAAGCTCCTTATATTTCTCAAGTACAGCGCCGGGGCAGTCCTTTTCGCGGACGAAATCATTAAAAACCGAATTATTCATACTCCTTAATTCCTCTCAAATATTTTAGATACAGACGATTGCGAAAATCAAAAATCCCGGTAATATTCGGACTTTCTGAGTCAGTTTTTTGCCGAATTTTTCTCCGCCTTGTGTATCAAAACACCCGCCGCCTGCGGGCGTCACTCTCTTTGCTAACGAGGGTAAAGTTAGTTCTTTCAAGCTACGGACGACGCAAACCCGCTACAAAGCGACACATAGAACAGTTTGCAAAAAGGAAATGCCCTCTTGGTAGCCACTAAGAGTGCGATTTAATCAGCGGTTACCTTTCACTAATTTGAATCAAATATTACGAATTAACGGGCAAAATGCCTCCGCTCATTGCTGAAAATCAGTATAGCACACAAAGGCAATCAGGGCAATGCGACATGAATAATAAAATATAATCGAGCAAATTGGGGTTTGCGCTAACTTGCTTACGTTGGCTGAGATTGCGAAGACTCAGGCGAAGCGGCAGATAGGGATGGCACACCGATTGGACAAATTGATATGCTTATCGCAGCTCATTCAAAATCAAGGAACATGATTTTAGTCACAAGTAACGTCGGCGAATTCAAGCGCGTAGACGGTCTGGAAATCGAGAATTGGTTGAATGAATAAGGAGTTGAGATGAGTCTCATGCAGTGCTGCCAAGGTTTTCTGTCCATTCTCGGCAAAAAGGCGTATTTTTCTGCTTTATTCACTCCTTGCTCCTGTTGTTGAGGGATAAAAAACAGGAACACCTATTCGAAAAACATTATGCATTCGTCTGTATCGACTTTTACATCCGGTTTCTATATGGTAAAATGACATTCAATGACTTGAAATCACAATCTGTGATTTCAAGAATCGGAGGGAAAAATGGAAGACACAGATGTTGTTAATTTGGAATTGTCAAACGATAATATACGTAGTTTGGTTTACCTTTATACTCACAGCAACACCAAGTTAAGCAACAAGGATGTCAATAATTTTAATACCCAGTACCCTACGCTAACAGTCGTCTATACCAAAAACTTTCATGACCGCTTTCTTATTATTGACAACATGACCGTTTATCACATTGGCGCACCAATAAAGGATGCCGGGAAAAAGTGCTTTGCAATTAGCTTAATGGAAGACCGCGACCTTGCTCAAAACATAATTAACAGACTATAGTGTCTTTTAATCTACGCAAAAGACCATAGCGCTTAGAGTAGGTTTCGAGCATTGTCTTTTTTGAAGGAAGTCTAATAGGGTTGCAACAGTCGCAGAATATGCGAGAGTTCAAAAGAAGGCGATCACCATTTATAGTCATAATTGGACATACATAAAAACAGAAACGTCATTGTCGTGTTGTCAAAGTGTTTTTGTCCAAAATCCTGAAAATAGGCAAAAAAATCTGGCGGGGCTCCAATCTTGTGCAAGACGTTTGCTATATATGTTGACCATAAAGGGCGGCTTCACGCTGCGACTTGCCGATTGACAGGCAATTTATCATGTGCTACACTAAATCTACTACAGATGTATCGTTTGTGTAGTAGATGAGGTGCAATCATGACGCAATCCAAAAATCTCATTCTGAACGAGCTTCTTTCAGTCGATGGCGGCATTATTAAAACGGAAACCCTTAATAAAAACGGGTTTACAAGCCGCGATATTAACCATCTGCTTAGAGAGGGCGTACTTGAGAAGATAAAACAAGGTCACTTCATTGGAAAAGATTGGGACGTTTCGGATATGGGGATTGTCGCAAAACTGATACCGATGGGTGTACTGTGTCTGTTTAGCGCAATCGAACACTATGAACTGGCCACGGTCAACCCATCGGAAATCTGCGTGGCGCTCCCAAGAGGCGTAACATGCCCCACGCTACCATCCAATCTTTTTGTACAGATATACCACATGACAAGCCGCCACTTTGAGGCAGGCATTACCGAAGTAGTGGCTGGCAGGGCAATTGTTAGGATGTATGACATCGAGAAAACTGTCTGTGATTGCTTTAAGTACGATAACGAGGTGGAGAAAGGCATCGCTTTGGAAGTGCTGAAAAACTTTATGGCAAAAGGGAACTACAATATCCAAAAACTTCTGGAATACGCCAAGCTCCTCGGCAAGAAAAAAATAATCTACCCTTATGTGGAGGCGCTGATATGAGCAAAAACAACGCCGCATCTATCCGTGCAAGGTTGAAAAACATAGCGGATACAGAGCGTAAGCCCTTTGACTTCATTCTGATGCTATACCTCGTAGAGCGGCTGTTGTTCAAGCTGTCCATATCCAGATACAACGAGCAATTCGTGTTAAAGGGCGGATTGCTGCTGTATCTCATCATGAACGAGAAAGCGCGGGCTACCAAGGACATAGATCTACTGGCAAGAGAAATTGCATGCAATCTTGACACGCTCCGGGATATATTTGCCGAAATATCGGTTATCCCCTCTGATGATGCCGCTGTCTATGACCCCAACAGCATTATTGCCGAAAGAATCAAGGAAGATGCCAATTATGAGGGAGTGCGAATCAAGGTTATTGCCCGGTTAGGCAATATGCAGAAGTCCTTGCAGTTTGACATCGGATTTGGCGATGTGATAGTGCCAAGTCCCGAAACATTGGAATACCCTACGCTTCTCGACATGGACAGTCCGATGATTAAAGCCTATTCCAAGGAATCCGTTATTGCAGAAAAGTTTGAAGCGATGCTGTACCTTGCGGAGCTAAACAGCCGCATGAAGGATTTTTACGATATTTACAGCCTTTGCACCAGCTTTGACTTTGACGGCAGGGTTCTGTACGAGGCTGTATTGCAAACAATAACACGACGTGGTACGAATACGCCCGCCGAGCCTACCGTGTTCGACAAAGCTTTTGCAGACAACAATGACAAATCGACTCAGTGGGGCGCGTTTAAGCGGCGCACATCCGTCGGTGGCGATTTGGGGTTTCCTGAAGTCGCCGATATGATCGGTGTTTTCTTAAAGCCGCTATACGAATGCATTGTATCGGAGAGAGAGTTTACCGGGCGTTGGGAAAAAGATTCCGGGAGGTGGTCGGTTCTGTAAGCTACAGATGCGTAAAATGTAAATTTGTCGCTTACCTGTTGGAAGAAGTCATTCTTTATATTTGTCTTTCAACGGACTTTATCTCACAAAGCCTTTAGTCGCAAGCTCTCAAGCACCCTGTACCGACGAAATTGGACATACATAAAATCGGAAACGTCATTGTCGTTCTCAACTGTTTTTGCACTCGCAATAGTCAGCCATCTACACAAACGGTCCCAATAGTTCAGTCATAACAAGTATTTGCTCTTTAATTTTAACCTTCTGGAGATTTTTTACTTTCTCTGCGCCGCCAAGACCAAGTAAAGGAACATAGCCAAAACATTCCTCATACGCCGGTTCTCCATACAAGGCAACTGCTTTGGGGTAGTTTTTCCAAAACAGTCGATCATCACAATACATTTGACTGCTCAACGATAGAAAGAAGTTGTCAACTTTCTTCGTAAGTCCTTTAAGCTGCTTCTTCCCAAAATTTACAAGCATCATCATTTCGTTGTTGTCCCAAACAATTATATCACCCATCCCAGTAGCGAAAATGGGTATAGATACATTGCTCCCCGCATATGCATTTTCTAGGATACCTATGTATTCATCTGGGTTTATAGTTTTCAAAAAACCGTTTTTGAAAGAGCCAAGGCCATATTGTTGCCAAATATCAATTATTTCGGATGGAACAAGCTCCTTGTATTTCTCAAGTACAGTGCCGGGGCAGTCCTTTTCGCGGACGAAATCATTAAAAACCGAATTATTCATACTCCTTAATTCCTCTCAAATATTTTAGATACAGACGATTGCGAAAATCAAAAATCCCGGTAATATTCGGACTTTC
>Ga0209755_10005204_pt1 | contig 14924 bp, 9 predicted proteins | sample TergutCo191P1_FD_187301 | JGI IMG/M metagenome (GOLD analysis project Ga0209755, IMG submission 187301) | Cornitermes sp. P1 segment gut microbial communities from Petit-Saut dam, French Guiana - Co191P1 (SPAdes) (version 2) | ecosystem: Host-associated > Arthropoda: Insects > Digestive system >... | reverse complement strand
ATAAAGGCGTTTTCTTTGCGGTCATAGGCGCACTGATGTTTTCCGTGGTCGTTGCGCTGACGCCGCCTCTTATGGCGATATTCAATGTCGTCTACGTGAGCGGACGGCACTGGCTGATAATGGCTGCTCTCGCTATGGTGCAACTGGGCGCGGTCGAGCTTTTGAAAGCGATGCTGCGCAAGCGGAAGGTGAAAGTTTAGGGTTCGGCATACATAGGCAAATACTGTACCCCTCGTGTCATTGTGGGTTTGAGCCATAGTGACATGAGGGGTGTGTCTTTAGTATCCGCCGTTAACAGGCGGAATGTTACGGTTACTTGTATAAAACTGCTATAAAATCATAATCACGATTGCTCATGTAGGTAAATCTGAACACGGTTTTGGATGATTCGTGCGGTGTCTTCCACAGACCTGACGCCGCTAAGGAGGGCACCAAACTCTTCTTCAATAATCATAATTATCGTACCACTCAGCGGTCTAAGGATAGCCGCCTTACTCATTAGATTGCGCATTGTGTCCTTCTCCTGATCTGTCATAGTAGATGCCGCTACCCTGTTCGCAAAATCATCTATGCGTAAGGAAAAAGCGTTGTTCGCCGTTGCTCCCGGTAAAAGAGTCTCGCGGACAAACTGCCACGCAACATTTGAATGTTGGCTGTTTTCAAAAATGCTGAACGTACCGGAAATTTGAATATAGTGGACACCGCCAGAAGCACCGGGAAGACCGATATATGTGAAAGGCGGAGGTCTTTCTTCATCTGTCGCTCCTCTTATATTACTTAGACCGTAAAATCCAGCAAAACCCACCAGGTCTACAATCTGCTCTCCACTCATTAGTGCACTGAAATCAGGAGAAAAGTCAATGCCCCACTCTGCATATGTCTGATTAACCGGTATGGTAACAGCGAGGTTAAGCAGTCTCATGAAATTATCACTTTCAAAATAGCTGATACCCCTCTCCGTATCAATGAAACCATGATTCATATATTCAAGTACAGTTGTCAGAAAATGAGTGCCTGTTATGCGACTGCCCAACGGTTCAAAATTCCCTGCGTCAACACTTTGCTCCATCAAATCAAGAAAATCCTCAAATCTCCAATTTTCTATTTGTGGCTGAGGGTTGATGGTTATCATCGTTGTAACAGTAAGCCAGTTCCCAATCACAGGAAGCTCCCCGTCAGTATTTTCAAAACCTTCCAAAACATTTTGAAAAAAGTCTTCACGGCTAATATCCAAGTCTGCATCAATAAATGAGTATAAATCCATCAACGCTCCTTGTCTGACTAGTGCTTCTCGCACTCTCAACAAGTCTAAATTATCAAAGTCTTCAAATAGGATTATGTCCGGTACACTGCCTGCTAAGATATCAATATGAAACCGTTCGATTGCTTGTCTGTATCCAACATCATCGTCGATATCCCAATAGTCATGCAAAACGATTTCCATTTCGGGATGTCTTCGGTTGAAGTCCATCACTTCGTCTACAAACAGAGAGCGAAATCGAAAGCCTGCCAGCACAACATGATCCCTGTCTGCTAGGACATCTCTTTGAACAGGGCTTAGTATCGCAAGCTCAACAATCCATGAATGTGTTTCTAGAATTGGTCTTTCTTGGCTTATTACTATATCTCCGTCTGCGGTAGATGCTATATGGTAAAACGTTGACAGATTTATATTAGATTCAAGGAAATTTAGTATGGGTTCTATTTCATCTGCTTCAAGATTATATCCATAAAGGCGTTGCGCTGTGACAACATAGTAATTAAAGGAACTGTTTTCCTCTGCTAAATGGATGCTCATCATATCGGGATGAGGGAGTGCAAATTCTTGCACAGATTCTCCGGTAACAATGTCGACTTCTCGTAATGCGGATGCAGACGAGCTTTCATTGATTAGATGTAAATATGTACCACTTCCGGTAAACGTGAACACATTCGAAACAACAGGCTTTTCTCTGATGAAGGACTGTCTATCATCCCAAAAAATGGCTGTGCCTTCAAACTGTGAGTTAAGTCCAATGACTGCAATCGTACCATCTTTCTCAAAATGCGCTCCCTGCGCAAACCAATCCGTGCCTGTTTGCAACAGTTCTTTTCTTATTAGCAGATTTCCTCCGGAGTCATATCTTAAGTAGTATAGCGCACCTTGTCCATCTTCCCAATCAAATATTTGAGTTATCATTGAAATCTCACCGGTACTTTTTATGCAAAAGCCTATAACGTGCAAGTCCACTTGCCCCACGGGGATAGTTACGTTGTCCGTAACTATCCCTGATTGGTCTATCCCTTTGACCTGAATTACAGCAGAAAATGGTTCCCATGTGTCAGGATTCTCTGCTTGCTCCTGCAAAATTGAATTTGCCAAATACTCAACATAGAGATAGTATATGGTTTCTCCATGCACAACAAGACCATTTATCACTTCTGCGTTGCCTGTCTCCAATCGCATAAACCCACTTCGAGCAAGCCATACATACTCGTCAATTATGCCTCCCTGTACACCTTCACGAGTTTGTACATCAATATGATTGTACTCGTCGTTTTGGTTAATGTCCCAATCATAGATAAGTAATGTGGCCAAAACAACTGCACCCAATAGCGCAAAAGCCGATAAAAGGAAAATGAGAAAAGCGCGGCACTTGTACTTTCTTTTCATACAGATAAACCTCTTTGAATGAACAGATAAAGTGAGGTAAACTTACGCTACATCCCCAAACGTTGACCATGTCACGCTACTTGACCGCAGCAACACATTGCCGGGTTTTCCGCTTACAATGTTTTGTCGGGATAACACGGTTAATCGGAGCGTTCCGATAACAAGGTAAGCGGAACATTCCGATAATGAATAGCAAATTATTTCGATGCCGTAATAACAAAAATTATTTCGAATTAACCTATTGTATCGGAACGCTCCGATAACCTGCTGGGCAGCATGGACAATATATAGTCACCTATGCTGCTCAGCAACATATATTTGTACGCGGTTCTGAATAATTCGTGCGGTATCTTCTGCACTTCTATGACCACGAAGAAAAGCGCTGACCTCCTCTGCCACAATGTTCGCAACAAGTTCATCACCGTCTACAAGTATGCCACCAAGTGTCTCTATCATTTCTAAAGTACGATTGACTTGATCTTGCGTTATTGGAGTGAGTTCAATTAAAACACCATCTATAAATATTTCATTAGAAAGGTGTGGATTATCCTCTATTGGTGGAGGATTCATAGAACGCTTAGCCCATTCGTCAAACAATGTCCGTGACACAGGGATGCCATTATGCATTTCATCTTGCATAGTTGTTAACAAAAATCTCAGAAAAGCCCATGCACCCGAAGGATTATGCGCACCCTCGCCAATACCAAAAAGCGTCACAGGGAGCATAAGACTTCCTACCCCATCGTCAATCGGAAAGCCAATTGGTGTTATCTCTGTTCCTGCATATGACTCTATTTGATACAGCTCACCCAAATGATAAATCGTAACTTGGCTGATAAGGTTGTTGCCGCGACGTATATTAATCTCAAAGGGAGCTCGCTCATCGTTTGGTGCTATTACTTCACTTTGCTCCAATCTGCTTGCATACTCCAAAACTTGAATAAAGTCATTAGTTTCAAAACGAGCAACACCCATATCAAAATCAATCAATGCTGAGCGGCTAACCATTGTATGCATATCTATAAACAGTCGTGAAAACTCGCTTTGCAAGAGTGAGTTCCCATCGTTGAATTGCACATCCAACTGCATCAAGCGGTCCAGCGTCATCCCCGGTGTTGTTCCTACCAACGAAGCAGGAGCTAAATAGGTTGTAATCAAAAAAGAAGGTGCAACAGCATAGAGATTACCATCTACCTCCAGTAGCTCAAATACTCGCTCATGAAAGTTTGTGCGACTGATATAGTTATCGTGATCAAACCACGCATTTAGGTCAGTTAAAAATCCTCCAGTTGCCAAGTTGCGATAGTCTAAATAAGCAAAATCAATAATATCAGGAGTTTTTCCGGCTATCATATCTGCATTAAAGCGTGTCAAAGCTGTAGCGATATCATTGTTAGAATAGTCTAGCACCACAATTCGATACTCTGTACTTTGCCTATTAAATTCATTAACTAACCGAAGGTTAGGGGACAGGGATGCCATGGTGACGACCGTACGGGTGTCGTCTTGTACAGCGGTTCGCGTCAAAAGACCGATTGCATTGTGAAACCTGGAGCTGTCAGAATAATCCATTAGGGCAAATAGCCCTTCCCCGGCAGGAAAAACAAAAGAGACCGGCGCGCCTACCTCCAACCAGTGAAAAACTCTGCTCCGCTCACCTGATTCTAAACAGTAGCTATAAACACCGGCATCTGTTATCATAAATAGTTCATTTCCATCTAGACTCGGCGAAAAAGCATGCGCCTCTGGTAACGGTTGGTGTGGAATCAGACTGCGCGTATCGATGTCAACGAAAAACAATATATTTCCCTTGTGGGAATCCCAAATAGGAAACAATAAATTGCCATTTGTGCCTTGGAATGGGATTCCTACTGCTTGTGTCCATGTTCCTTCTGGATGCTGCACTGAGAATTGATAGTTTCCTGTGGAATCAAACTGGGAAACACTCCCATCATTCGCTATAACATTAATATTTCCCGTATCATCCAACATAATAGCATATGGTGGAGTAATCCAATCATTATGTTCTGAAAATCCAAGATACTCTGTGATATCAATAGAAAAACCAATGTTACCTAATGTGTCTATTTGCGTTAGCAGTAGAATTTCTTCTGTTGTCGGTGTTTCATCATTGTATAGAAACTTGTGATTTACATAGAAGATTTCACCAACGCTATTTGCAGTTATGGCGTGTACATTATTACCTCCTCCGGTTAAATTTGTGGATGGAGGGTAGAAAAAAATATCTTCTGTATCTAAGACCAAATAAAAAAATAATATTTTGCTGTCCAGCATGTCAGAACCCCATATCGCAACTGCACCATATACGGTTTCATTTGAGACAGTGATGATAGAAACTTCGCTTATGTTATGTTCAAATGGAATGATGGAACGGATATATGTATATTCGCCGACAGGCAATCCATTGATACTTATTTCCTCTGTCCAATCTTCGTCTTGTGTCCAAATTTCATCCGCAATGTGCACATTATCGCCTGAATCAAGCTCTAAGTCAAATCTGCATGCAGTGAATAATATGACAAATAGTATGGCCAGTAACGCTAAAAGCATCATTTTTTTCATATCCTAAACTCCTCTCTTACGGTGTCTTTTACACCCGACCTCACCCAAAGCCTTTGAAATAGTACTGATATTAATTTCAGTCTTTTATCTTGCCTACTGAGAAAATATATCGCATCCTTTGGGCAACGATTAGGAAAATGAAGTGCTAGATAGGCCAACAATCGCAGGACATTCGGTTTATAAATCGCATAACAGCCGTCCGTTGATTAGCATGTTTTTCGGCAGACATTTTTGCGATATAATGCCAATCTTCGCACAATGACTGAGCGAAACTCAACATCGTATAGATGCGACGGTATATTCCATAAACTGTTAGCTAGGTAACCACTGATTAAGTATATATACCGTCACCGCACGATGCCCTGCCGCCACCGACAAAAAAGCAATCTACAATGCAAGATACTCCCTCGTCATCATTTTGTGACAGAAAACTACTAAGTATTTACAAAACAGTTGAAACTCCCGACATTAATCGCTTTATTATGAAGCTGGAGGAGTTCCAAGGAAATCTCGATGCATCCATCCTGTGCCAATACCACGAAATACGACACTGCGAAAACCTTGTGTTACGGTCAAAGAGTCTTGTGGCACTCGTGTTCCGTTTGGTGCGTTTCCTAGAATGGCACCTGTGGGAGCAGATGCACGGAAATTTAAGTTGCTACCTGGATTCACAACAACCATAAATACTCTATTGTCATCCCAATTACAAGGTTTCCATAGAAAAGATGCGCTTACATAGCCAACGCTTGTTGTGCCATTGAAATGCACTCTATACCAGCCGGCTGTCGCCCCCACTATTGTAACATAACGACCACTCGGAAGTGACCCAATCACCGAATGATTTGTGCCAGGACCTGATCTAACATTTAAGTTGGTGCCTGGTGCTGTATCCACTCGTCCGCGGTGAGGTAAATCCGGAGTTGAAGCACCAATATTGCGCAACCCCGCTCCCCCGCCAACCGTTGCTGAAACAACTGATGACAACATTGCCGATAGCATTACCACACAAAGTAACATCGCAACTATTCTCTTTACATTCTTCAATATTTTCGCCTCATTTCTTTTAATTTAGCATCAAATTAATCTAATCAGTGGAATGTGCACCTAACACCTTTAAATTAAGTTGATTCATATTTTAAATGTTGAAGTCTACATGTTTTTACGAGGTATATATACGACACAATTCCCATTATGTTGCATTGGAATTTTCCCTTGTGTTTCAAATATTTACTGACAAGCACAAAAAGCTAAAGGCAACATATGCACAAACAGTAGCACAGCCTCTTAGTATTTACAATAGGTTTGGCGTAAAAAGCAAATTTTAGGGAGTGAAACATTATAAATCTGCTTGCATATTGAAATCAAGCTCGATTTCTAAGCAAAATATACCGCCACTATACGATAGAATCACTTTCCCAAAATATTTCTCAGCAACAATTTTAATTGAGCGCAATCCGATGCCGGAAAAATTCGCATTGCTTTTCGTAGTCATAATATTGTTGTCAATTATATGTACATCAGCCGCTGTTGGATTCTCAATCCGTATAAACAAAAACCCGTCCCTATGTACGGAGTGGACTGCAATTGCTTTTTCTTTCTCATACTCGAGCTTTGCGCATGCCTCTATAGCATTATCCAACGCATTGCCAAAAATTATACAAATATCCACAGGGCTGAGTAGGTTTCCCGGAACAACTCCTTCAAATGTTAATGATATGTTTATCTCTGATGCAGATACTTGTTTTTCATGCAAAAGCGCATCCAGTATGACACAGCCTGTTTTAAAAGGATAAGCCACCCCTGAAAGAGTCATTTCTTCGGAATTAAGCAACATCATAGCACCGCGCACATCATTACGCTTTAGCGTTTCAGTCAGCGCAATTGAAAGGTTATCATAATCGTGTTTGAACCTCTTAATATCTTCATACATTTTCGCAATTGCCTCATAATGCGTCAGTTGCAATTCGAGTTGTTCTTCCATGAGAGCAGACTGACTTTCAAAGCGTAGACCCGAAAGGATTTTGATAATTAGTAGTGGACACATAATGCCCATCAGCAAAATTAGTGTCGCAGAGAGTATGCCTATCACAGCAAATCCCGGCAAGTTTGAATATGCGTTGAATAAATACGTAAAAAGACTTGCTAATAGTGCACTAATCCATACTGATAATAATATCAATATTCTCGCAAACTTCTGCAATTGAACGATGCAGAGCAAAATGCCGATGAGGGAACCTTTTTTTGCGGCTATTATGCAAATAATTAGGAGCACTGACTTAGCTACAAAATCATATGCCTTGTAGTTATCCAACTCATTGGATGTAATATATCCTAGCCATTGAACTAACGTGCTGGCAGTGGTGGCAACCCCAAAAAGCAATAATACAATGTAAAGAATTTGGATTTTTGGCAACCCGTGAGTGATGAAGGTACATAAGATTATGGCGATTATCGTACTGCTAAAAGATACTATATCTCTACTCATATGTTCAGGTAGCATAAAATGGATACACACACCAAACAAAATTAGTGAACACAATGCAATTATGGACGACTTTGTTTTCACTGTACCTGTTAAAGCCCATGAAATCACAATACAAAACCCAAAAACAACTGTCAATGTAGAAATTTGAATAATTATCATCTTTCACCACCCAGATTCATTTAGTTTTGCCGCTGTGGTCTTTTTTTGCGAATCTGCTCTTCACTCCATATTTTTTGCATTATGCGCCATTACCAATAACATTTCTCGTTTTTTCGTATAAGTTTAACTACAGAAACGCTTATATTTGCGAGAAAAGGGGGGGTAATGATGGGTTACTTTTTCAGTATACTCTGGGGCTGGATATTTGGCTAAGACTAAGTAAAGAAAGTCGGCAGTTGCTCGCTGCCGGCTTCCTTTTGCTAATGCCCTAAATCTTACGACCTTTCGCATATATCCGATATGCATCCCTGAATGAAGCAGCGTGTGCGCCGCCTATATGTGCGGTCTTACCATTTTTGAAATATATATTTTTGCTGTCATACTTGTCGATATAAATGAAGTTCACAACAAACGACTTGTGGGTTTTATAGAAAATGTTATTTGGCAAAAGATTTGCTATGAGCGACATGGATTTTGCACAATGGTATTGTTTACCAACGAGATTTATATAACACTTTTTATCATCCGCTTCCAAGTACACAATGTCTCTTGTATGAATAGAAATGGTATCTCCGCCTATCTTGAGCAAAAGCGGGTAATCATTTCCATAAGCCTCAAAGTAATCGTCAAATGTGTTGTGTAGCTTTACTACATCAAGTGGCTTGGTTAAATAGCGGTAAGTGCTTACCTCAAAAGATTCCTGCATAAAATGTGTGTAGCTCGTCAAGAAAATTATTACGCAAGTTATATCTTTCTTCCGGATAATTCTTGCAGTTTCAAGACCGCTTATCCCGCCCATCTGGTAATCCATAAATATAATATCATACTTATCTATCGCGTTTAATAAATCTTCGCCGCATGAATACTCGTCTATTGCAAAATCCAAACGCTTCATGTTTGAATATGCATAAACCTCATTTTTTATGGTTTCACGAAATCTGCTTTCGTCATCACAGACGGCAATCTTCATTTTAATGACCATTCCTTTCGGTAACCCCTAGGCACAAAACGACCATGAAAAGGGATTGTCATTTTGTACATCAATTGCGGTTGACCCGCAGGGGGAGCGATTGGTACATTCCCAAATATAGTTTGAATATTTTCAAACTATACACCCTTTGCAAAATATAGTGGAGGACATCTATATCCAGCCTGCTTGTCATTGCTTTAGTCCCCCTCTCACGAGTACATATTCAGATACCCATGATAAGCACAGCTTAAACGTGAAACAATACAAAAGCGCGTACGGGATGCTTACCACTCACGAATCAGAAAAGGTATTTTTATGCAGAGTCACGCACCCTATGGATTCATTAAAGAACCTATCACCATCGGCGGCATAAAGACAAAGAAAATGGCCGCCGACCCGAAAACAGCCGCCCATGTGCGTCTTATGAACTGTATGCTAATCCAAACATCTCATTAGGCGACATCATACAACGCAGTTTGTCGCCCTACTTACGCAAAAATTAGTAACATACCGCTTGATATCGGCTATCGTGCAGACAGTTGTGGTAGTGTCGCGACCGGTGCTAGTTGCCGCGTTTTTCCATTATTATTTCTATTTCGTTTTCGTTTAGGCCTACCATTGCTTCGCCCAGACCTTCGGATAGTTTTGCTACGAGTTTTGCATCGTTGAAGTTTGCTACGGCCTTTACTATTGCGGCTGCGCGTTTTTCGGGGTCGCCGGATTTGAAGATGCCGGAGCCGACAAACACGCCTTGTGCGCCGAGTTTCATCATGAGTACGGCGTCCGCCGGTGTGGCGACTCCTCCGGCGGAGAAGTTTAATACCGGCAAACAGCCGTTTTTGTGTACATATTCGACAAGTTCAAAGGAGACTTGCAGATCCTTGGCTTTTTGGTACAGTTCGTCTTCACGGGCTGACTGAATTTCTCTTATTTCTCTGTCAATGGCTCTCATATGCCTGACGGCTTGAACAACGTCGCCTGTTCCGGCTTCGCCTTTAGAGCGCATCATTGCCGCGCCTTCGTTGATTCTGCGCAGCGCTTCGCCCAAATCTGTCGCACCGCAGACGAATGGTACGGAGAATTTTCTTTTATCCACATGGTGCTTATCGTCCGCCGGGCTGAGTACTTCGCTCTCGTCTATGCAGTCGATGCCAATCGCTTCCAGTATCTCGGCTTCTACGAAATGGCCGATTCTCGCTTTTGCCATGACGGGTATCTTGACTGTTTTTTGGATTTCTTTTATCATTTTCGGGTCACTCATGCGCGAAACTCCGCCTGCGGCTCGTATATCCGCGGGTATGCGCTCAAGAGCCATTACCGCACAGGCTCCGGCATTCTCGGCGATTTTCGCCTGCTGCGGTGTGGTCACGTCCATAATGACCCCGCCCTTTAGTTTTTGTATCTTCTTGCCCATAACTTCATAATGATGTGCCATTTGTTTTCTTCCCTTCCGAATAAAATCCTACGGTAGTTTACCACAAGATTTATCATATGACAAGGGGGTGGGTCTTTTGGTTGTGGGTCTTTTGGTGTATTATCAACGGTTTTTTGTTTTTCAGGAGACCCTAGCACTACAACGAACAAAATACATATTTAGAATGCGACACATACGACTTGTGGTTTTGCCTTATGTGATAACACACCACCGTTACTGCATGTTCTAAGCTCCCGAAAAGTGCACCACAAATCAGTTTTAATCCCATAGGCAAAGTTATAGGGATGCCGTTTTTTTTAACTCGAGTCTAAGGTTTGCAACAAAAAAGTGCGTAATCATAACAAACATCAGATGCCGCAAGAAGCCGGTGTATGAGCGCCCTTCAAAGTGATCCATTCCAAGATAACTTTTACATTCCTCGAAACACTGCTCGATAGGCCATCTTAGTGTTGCTGCCTCATGCAGTTGCTCAGCAGATATTTCAGATGGAGCGTTTGATAAGAAATACTTTATTTCGTTGTTTGCATACCGTCTCATATATAACCATACTTCATCATGAGGGCGGACATAGTTACCAAACTTTATTTTAGTGCGACAAGATATACATCTAAGAAACTTTACATCTGCATAAACGCTGCCTTTTGACCCTTCAAACAACATAACCCGTTGCCATTGGATGCTGTCGTCTGCCGCTATGGTTTTAACTGCGACAGGAGCGAAAGAAGGGATTTCGTGCTTAGGTTTTCGCCCCGATGGCGGTTGCTCCGGCAATATCATTTCCGGCATTGACGTGAAGACCAGTTCGTCGGACTTCACTCCGACAAAATACCATACGTTATCAGGCAGTGCATCGATAAAGCCATGGTCACAACCGAACGCAGCATCGCAGCCTATCCACTTCGCTGCAAATACACCGCTGCAAACAGCTTTTTGCAACATTTCCAGTGCGATTTCATTTTTTGTGCGAAACTTCATATCCGTTGGTATATCGCACTTCGCGCGTAGGGCGGCATAGTCGTCTGCAAACCAGCTCTTCGGCAGATACAGCCCCCTGTCAACTAATCCGTAACCATTTTCTCCTGCGTATGCACAAAAAACACCTGCCTGGCAGTTCTCCGTTTTTCCCAAACTGCCACAATACTGTCTAGTGACACCAACCGAGTTTTTGCCTTTTTTTACAAAGTCGCTCCCATCTGCGGATAGCATCCCGTTACTGCTTGCTGTGGTTGCTCCTAAAAGCTTGCGGTACTCATCCAAAACAATGCGGTCGTCTAATGTAGACCTTGTAACAAATTGCTGTAGCGACCTAACACCTTTTTCGCCTGTTTGTGATAACGCAATCGGCTCTATGGACTTTCTGTCTAGATTGCTCATCAGTCCTTTTAAGTAGTTCTCGAAATGGATACGCTGCGTCTTGTTTGATATGACTGTATCGTAACTGCGAACATATTTGGTCAAAAGTTCTGCAATTTTACCTTCTGTGACCTCTTCGTTTTTCCACTTTTCTAGTAGCTCCACGCTGTATTCCGTCTTCGTAAGCTGCATTTTCAGCCCTTTACCATAATATCATCGCTGATACTCGCATGTCAAGTGTTTGTTCGTTGTAGCATTAGGTTCTAGTGAAAAAGGAAAAACCGTTGATAATACTGGACTAAGTGTGTATAAAGTGGTATACTAAACCCATACAAAACGAAGAAAAAGAGCTGTTTTGGGGATAATGGGAATGTATCGGAAGCGTAATCGGGAACAAATAAGCATTGACGATTTTGTGACCCCATTTGGAGGAAAGCTAAACGCAAAAAACAGATGGGTAAAGATGTCACAAATAATACCATGGGATATGGTAGAAGACATCTATGCGGCATCATTCAACAAAGAGAAGCAGGGAGGTAGACCACCAATAGCGTCAAGGATAGCATTTGGAGCGCTGTATATAAAAGAAACTGAGAATTTGACAGACGAGCGGACAGTGGAACATATCTCGGAGAACAACTATATGCAATACTTTCTTGGATTGCCGGAGTTCAACCCCAACCCATTGTTTGATGAATCAATGCTGACATGGTTTCGTAAGCGGTTCAGTAAAGAAGAGCTTGAGAAAATCAACGAAGAAATCTATCGTCGTACCCGACCACCGGAAGAGACCAATGACCCACCCACAATAGGTAGCGGAGAAAACAAAGGCAAACTGATACTGGACGCGACTGTAGCGCCTTCAGATGTAAGATACCCAACAGATCTATCACTACTGAACGAATGTCGAGAAGCCACAGAAGATATGATAGAGTGCATCTGGGATAAGACAGAGCGCAGAGGTCATAAAACATCGTACAACCGAAAGAAAGCACGAAACAAGTATCTGAGTGTAGCGAAGAAACGAAAGCCACGAAGAAAGCAAGTCCTGCAAGTAAGACGAGAGCAGTTAGAAAATGTGGAGAAGAATCTTGCAACACTTGGGAATCTCTTGATTGAAGCTGGCATAGACAGTCTGACAGAGCAACAGATAGAACGTCTACAGACAATATGCGAAGTTGCGCGGCAACAGCGGTATCATTATGAGAACCCTCAAGCCTCCGTGCCAAACCGCATCATAGATCTCAGACAACCCCATGTTCGTCCTATTGTGCGCGGAAAAGCGGGTAGAGAAGTAGAATTCGGACAAAAGCTCGCACTGTCGGTTGTTGATGGATATACGTTCATAGAAGAACAAAGTTGGAACAACTTCTCAGAAGGTGCGACATTAAAAGATAGTGCAGAGAAGTACCACCGGCGGCACGGCGCATATCCGGAAGCAATACTGGCAGACAGGACATACAGAAACCGTGAAAATCTAAAGTTCTGTAAAGAAAATGGTATACGCCTGTCAGGACCGAGATTAGGAAGACCTAAAGCACCACAGCTCTTCGCAGACAGAAATCAGGCTTACAAAGACAACTGCGAGAGAAATACAGTTGAAGGCTTGATAGGAGTTGAAAAACGACGCTACGGATTAGATCTTATAATGGCTCGTTTACCACACACTAGCGAAACTGAAGCAGCGATGAACATATTGTGTATGAATGTGGCACATGTGCTTAGGATTCTTTTGCGTACTTTTAGTCAAAGGCTCCTATTTACAGTTCTTTTCTGCGATTTTTCTAAGTACCGCAGACAACTTGCGGCAGTGTAAATATTTCAGGAGACCCGAAGTAGGTCTGGATTATGACAAAGCACAAACAATGTCCAATTCGGAAATTCGTGCTCGTATGTATCCGCGTATGTCAGAGCCCCCGACAAAAGGTGATCCGGATTGGGAGAAACTTCACTCCTGGCTAAAGGGCGGAAAGCTGCGTATGTCGGCGGGGTTAGGTTCTTCCGCAATAGTCAGTATTTATCATCTGCTGGCATTATACATCATCTTGGCTGCCAGAAGTGCACAACGAGCTCGACCATACATGATCCTTTTGGTCATCTTCAGTTTACTTACCATCCCCTCGACAAATCCATTTGACAAATTGCAACTTACAGCATTCTCTACAGCTTCAATATCTTTTCCTAGCCCCTTGGAAAATGTGGAAAGTGCTTTTATTTCAGATTGTTCATATTTTTCAATGAACAGATACAGCAAAGGCATACGTGTGCTGTCGAAAATCTGGCGAAACTCTTTTATACAGACGTACAGCTCATAGATTTGCGGATATTTTTTGAAAACATAATCTTTATGCTCCGGTGATAGCTCTGAGTTCATCCATAAAAACTTGAACAGCCCGGCTCGTGTTATATAATCAAATCTTTCAATACTTTTTCTCTTCTGAATCGCTTCCTCTGAGCTGCTTTTGTACATCGAGATTTCCAGTCCATAATGAGTAACGAGCTTATTCATATAATCATATGCACTGGTGCGTTTGCCTTTAAACCCCTTTGCAACTACATTCTCATAAACATCTATTCTGCTCATGCCGGCTTTTAAGGCTTTTACGATATAGTCATGGTAAGCGTCCATACCGCTACGTAGCTTTTTCTGACATAGAGATTGATAATCGCCACCTACATATTTTATTACTGTTTGGCGGCTAACACCAAGCATCCTGGCTATTTTACGCTTGCTGAACCCTGCGGCATGGTATTCGTTTGTTGCCTTGAAAAGTTGTACACATTTCTCGTTAAAATCCGAAAAGCTTTCCACATTCTCGGTGCCCTTTTTTTCTGCTTTCATCAAGTGTTTCCGATTTTGCATTTACATTGCCGTCTATTTCTATTTCCCTTGGTATCTTTAAGGTTAACGGCACTATCGAATTAAGCGCAGTTTGGATTACCTCTAACAGATTTTGATGGAGATGAAACCTATCCGCAACCTGCATTGCGTCCGGCAACACTTCTTGTATGGCTGTTGCGTAAGAACTTGCTCGGTCGCGAGTTTCTGCTTTTATATGCTTGTTTTGCTCAAGCCACTCTTTCAACGTTTTTGCATTTCTTCCTTCGAGTATGGCTACCGTTTTGTGGGTCGCTTCGTCTACAATTATCGTTCCATATCTGTGTCGCTTCTTAAAAGCGAAGTCGTCAACACCTACGACTATTCCACATATGCGTTCATCTTGCAACTCAAATCGTCTGGTCAAAAGACGGATAATTGTGTCACCACTTATCTTTATGCTCATTG
>Ga0209755_10005203_pt1 | contig 14926 bp, 18 predicted proteins | sample TergutCo191P1_FD_187301 | JGI IMG/M metagenome (GOLD analysis project Ga0209755, IMG submission 187301) | Cornitermes sp. P1 segment gut microbial communities from Petit-Saut dam, French Guiana - Co191P1 (SPAdes) (version 2) | ecosystem: Host-associated > Arthropoda: Insects > Digestive system... | reverse complement strand
AAATCGCAACTCGCAAGGCCGGTGAGCTACGCCCACCTGCTTGCTCAAACAAGCGATTTACCTACGAAAACAGTTATCAGCCCTTCCTCCTAGTGTTTCGGCCAGCTTTTGGTGGGGCTCCCGCCCGCTAAATCATAACATACTAAACCGGTATGTTTTATATGTTGTGATTGCGCTGGCGCGAGCTTAGCTAAAAAATTGCTGAGTTTATAGGATCGTCCGCTACGCTCACTCACTAGGAGGAAGGGCTGATAACTGTTTTCGTAGGTAAATCGCTTGTTTGAGCAAAAGCGCGGGCGTAGCTCGTGCGTATTGCGAGTTGCGATTTGCCGTAGAAAACAATTATCAGCCCTTCCTCCGGATGCGCTGAGGGGCTATCCCTTAACGAGACAGCCCCTTTATAACCCAGCCAGAAATTAATTTAACCCAGTGTAGCTGTACGCATTATAATACGATCCTCCACCCAATTCTTCTCATAATAACTATTAAGCTCAAAATTATCGCCAACACGACCCATTTCCGCCCACATTCTCTTCTTCAAGTCATCAACAATACCTGAACAAGCCGGGTCACTTATCAAATTATTCTTCTGCAAAGGGTCACCCTCATTATCAAACAAAAATTCCATACCATCCGACTTAAATATAGCATAAGTATATTTCTTAGTCCTAAAAGCACGCCATTCTTGCCCGTCCGCGAATATAGCCGTAGGGCCAGTACACATCATCAAAGAACCGTCCGTCAAATCCGCCTCGCCAGTAGAAAAGTCTCGACCCTCCACCTCTTTAGGAATAGGTAGCCCCATCATTCCAAGCAGAGTAGGCATAACATCCACCGTATTAAAGCTCAAATCGCAAACCCGCGGGGCAGTAACACCCTTATGACGTATCAAAAACGGTACCCGCACAGCCTCGTCATAAAAAATATTCTTAGCACGGCGGCCATGAGCGCCAAATAACTCGCCATGGTCAGAAGTAAATACAATTATAGTATCCTCGTCCAAGCCCAACTCCTTCACCGTATCAAGAATACGCCCTACGTTCCAGTCCAAATTAGCTGTCATCGCATAGTAAACGCGCATCCATTCTGTAAGCTCGGCACGCTCTTCATCTTTAAGCCGCGCCCAGTTATCAGCATGAGGGTCATTTTCAGGCAAATAATTACCAGGCAAGGAAAACTCAGTATCTTTAAACCGCTCAAGATACTCTACCGGAACATTCTCTTTAGTCCAAGGATCATGAGGGGTACCTACAGACAAAAACAAAGCAAAAGGATCCTTCTGCTTACTTAAGGATTTTATCTGATCTATAGCCAAATCAGTCTGAACATCAGGCTCATAGCCATCGCAGTAGATTTTCTCCGGCGAATCTAAATGATAATAAGCCGTCTCGCCATAGAAGTCATGATGGAAGTTATAAGCCGCAAAAAAGCCGTCAAAGCCCAAACGATCCGGCCCCTTGGGTATGTAGGAATTCTTAGCATCATAATGATTACCCAATTCCGCCGCGTATAAATGCCATTTTCCTATATAAGAGGTATTATAACCGCCGTCATTAAGAACATGGCCAAAAGCCTTATGGTTGGTATTCATGCGTATTTCATTAATAACCATACCGGTAGAGGTAGTGTATTTTCCCGTAAACAGCGTAGCCCTATAAGGCGCACACACAGGATGCCCAGATACAGCGTTGCACATATTAAGGCTTTCCTTGCACAGGGCATCTATGCGGGGCGTTTGCGCTTTTTCATCACCAGCATAGCCCACGCTCTGGTAGCGTAATTGATCTGCCATTATGTAAATCAAATTTGGTTTTTTCATAATTATACGGTCAGCCTTTCAAGGCGCCGACCATAACCCCCCTTTATAAAAAGCTATAGACGCCTAATTCCTGTTATTCAACTCCCAACATCAGTTGATGACTATGAATACTACTATCATGTTGTAAGTTCGCGTTTTTGATAATTGAAAAAACTTTTGATAGATTAGGAACATTAGCTTTACCTCTTATTGGAACACCACCTTTTGAAATAAAGTAAGAATTAGCCTCTGCAGAAGCTTCTGGTTGAGCATAATCTACCACAAATAAAGGGTGTTTAAGTGCCAAAGTTTCGTTGCCAGCCGCAAAAGTTCCTCCTGATGTACCAGATTCTACCAAAATCATAGCTTTGGATAATCCGATAATAACACTGTTTCTCTTCATCGCATTTCCTGCATTCCAAATTATTTCAGGTAAATACTGAGAAATAAAAATATGGTTATTTTCATTTAATAAGTCTTTTATCTCTGCTTTTATTCGCGATTTTAATATACCTTCCGGCAAAACAAAAATAGTTTCACCAGAATATTGCAACGCAGATTTGTGTGTAATCATATCAGTACCAGCGGCATAACCACTAATAACGGCAACACCCTGCATCACTAACTGCTTTACGCAGTTGCTTGCTATACCTAATCCTTTTTCGGATATTTTTCTCGAGCCACAAAAACCCACAGATACTTTGTTTAAGGTCTGAATTTGCCCTTTATAAAAAAGAAAAGCGGGACTTTTATCGCCTAATGACAGCTTTAAATTAAGGGGGTAATTTTCTTCATTACAAAAGATAATTTTAACATCATTCTTGTGTAAATTTTCTGTGGTTCGCTTTGCAATCTCGCTTTTAGAATATATATCTTCTAATGTAGCCTTTTTGAATCCTAAAAAATTATGCAATAAAACATCATCATGACACAAATCATTCCAAGAAATTTTTTCATTTTGAATAAATGAAATAATACGCTTTAATGTGACATTTCCAACGCCTCTAGCAAGTGCAATTTGAAGAAAACCCTCATAGTTATGCATTGTTATCACTATCCCTTTGTGATTTAACTGCAACAAGCCCAATAACCTTATTTGCGCCCATCGACTTTAAATATTTTGCGTAAGTCCACATCGAAGCACCAGATTGGTATAAGTCATCGACTATTAAAACTGTCTTATCCATGACACTTTCCGAAAACTTTATGCTGCCACTGTCGAAAAGAGATTTCCACATATTTATTTTTTTATCGAAGGGCAATCCCTTAACCTGTTGTTTTTCTGCAAACAAGGTTGCTTCCATGAGGGTCGCACCAACCTGTTTGCATACATATTTTGCCATATTCCAAGATAAATTATTCAATCCCTCATATGATGGTAACGACGTCACTAAGATGTTTTCTTCATTGCTGATTGGTAAGTATTCAAAGCACTCCATTATCGATGTAGCTAACGTATGCGCATAGTTTTCTGCCTGTTTGTCTGATATATCCCCTCTTGGATAGCGATATTTTAGATAGTACTCTGCTTCTCCAACGCATGTTCTCTTATTTTCTTCAAAAGAAATATTCCAATCAACCGCAACACAACAATTTAATTCGTTACTGAAATAAGATTCCGTATTCTTATTAGTTTTTAGCCAGATGTATTTATTAGCATTTTCAGCCCATTGAATAAAATCATTAATAGTTTTTTCATGTTTTTCGCAAGATACCCTAACGGTATAATTTTGCTCCTTAGCGTTCCAGCCCCGGGTACTCACTTCCTCAAGTGCTGGATAGCAAGTAACAATTATATTATATGTATATTTATTTGTTAAAAATACAATAAAATTATCGTCATTTTCAAAAATACGTACCCAAAAACTACTTCTATCGCGTCTAATATCTCTATACATCACAGAAATTTACCCTTCTCCATTAAACAAACTTTCTTATTCATGACAAATTGTAACATATCGTTAAATTTTCAACAATATTTTTTGACAAATATTTAAATGTCAAAAAAATAAACAATTTTTGAGTGAGAATAAAAAATCTCTGTCAAGTAGCCCCAGGAACGTACTTGAGTTACATTACCAATTCAAAAGTAAGCTCAAGCTCCCGCACAGTATCCGCCCTATTTATAAGCTTCCGCATCTCAGTAGCATTTGCGTGCCCCTTCACATACCAAGAAAGCTGTTTGCGCATTTCCAACGCGCCATTACGCGCACCTTTATGAGCAATTACCATATAAAGATGCCGCAACGCGGCGTCTTTTTTCGCAGGCCAGCCCAGCTCGGCTTCGTCTCGTAAAATCTGTCCAAAAAGCCAGGGATTCCCAAGCGCTCCACGAGCCACCATCACCCCGTCACAGCCAGTTTGTTGAAAAATTCCCTCTGCCGCCTGTCTGGAAAACACATCGCCGTTGGCTATTACCGGAATTTTAACTGCCGCCTTAACCGCCGCAATAGCATCCCAGTCGGCCTGGCCGCTATAAAATTGATCGCGGGTACGCCCGTGTACCGTTACCGCCGCCGCGCCAGATTCCTGTGCAATTTTGGCAATTTCCACGGCATTAACCGTCCCGGCGGTAAAGCCTTTCCGAATCTTTATAGTAACAGGCTTTAAACCCGCCGCCCGGCTTACTGCGGCAACTATCTTTCCCACAAGTAGCGGTTCTTTCATTAAGGCGCTACCTTCCCCGTTTTTGACAATTTTAGGAGCGGGGCATCCCATGTTTATATCCACAATATCCACAGTGGTGCCGCATAAATCATCCAGCCGTTGTGCCGCCTCTGCCAAGATGTTTGGATCGCGCCCAAAAAGCTGTACCGCGAAAGGGCGTTCTCCTTCCGAGGTATCTAGCAGGTCTTTAAAGTTGTTGAACTGAATACTTTTAGCACTTACCATTTCGCTATAGGTAAGGCCAGCGCCATGTTCCCGGCATATTTGGCGGAAGGATTTATCTGTAATACCGGCCATGGGGGCCATAAATATATTGTTAGCCAGTTTAACTTGGCCGATGTTGATGGGTTTTATGAAACTTTCCATATAGATCGTCCTTTTTTGTGGTATACTACCATAACAAGAAGGAGGAGTACAAATGATCACAATATTAGATGAAGAAAACTTTGACGAGATAATAACAAACAGCGAAATTCCGGTAATAGTAGACTTTTATGCCGATTGGTGTATGCCCTGCAAGCGGATAGCCCCAACCCTGGAAGAAATAGCAAGCGAAAACGACGGTCAAATACTAGTCTGCAAAATAGACGTAGACAAAAACCAAGAGTTAGCCGGCGCCTACCAGGTAATGTCAATCCCAAATATAATATCATTCAAAAACGGCGAGGTACACAAGCGCATAGCGGGTGTGGCCTCAAAGGAAGCCCTGTTGGAGTTAGCCGAATAAGTTAAACAGCACCGGAACCCAGCCAATAATAAAACCCAGCACCCCGCCCAGCGCCATAACAATGTGAAGCTCTTTCCTAATAACCGAAAGTATCAGCATTTCGGCTTCTTCCGGCTGTATAGAGTTAATTTGATCTTCAATAATAGCCTTAACATCTATGTGCCCGGTAACATGCGCGGCGGCTTTTTCTAAAGCGCTTATTACGGGCGCTTTTTTTAGTTCGTCATTTAAAATGCGGTCTATGCCCTCGTCAATTTTATCGGCAACCAGCGCAAGATTTTCTTCCTGGGAAAGATACTCGGCCAAGCCTTCCTTCATACTGGCGTAAATCTTATTATGATCCAAAAAAATACCAGCCAGCTTACCGACATGTTCCTGAATCAACTTTTTAACAAACTCAGGCCCCTCGGCATCCAGCCTGGGATGCTCAAATTGCCGAATAAACTCCGCGCCCTGCGGTAGATTTTTACGTATGGCCGCCTTAACTTCGGCGGCGCCTGTCACCAATAGCGGAGAGTTTACAAGCTCCCGCGCTAATATTTCCGGGGTAATAAGTCGTCCGCCGACGGTGTTAGCCATTTTTTTGGCAAGCCGCCCTTGCTCCTTGGGAATAAGCCCGGGCGTAAAAGGCAAACGCCAGCCAAAAAGATAAATAGCCCGGTGCGGCCTAAATAGCATTCTAATGGCCAGGCAGTTGGTTCCGTATCCGATTATAGCGCCGATTATAGGCGGCACAAGAATTGCAAAAAGATTCATAGACAACTCCAATTTATGCTATACTAGCGGCATGAAAATAGCCACATACGCGGGCGTAAGCGCCCTTTTAGAAAAATACGCACACAAACCCAGAAAGTCTTTAGGACAAAACTTCCTAATAGACCAACATGTCCTGGGAAAAATTATCCGCGCCGCAGACATAAGCCAGCAAGATAGCGTGCTGGAAATAGGCCCCGGCCTAGGTGGCCTAACAGAGGCGCTGGCAGAACATGCCGGAAGCGTACTAGCAGTAGAGCTAGACAAGTACCTGGCGGCCACTCTTGAAGAGACATTTGCTAATCATTCTAATGTAGAAATAGTACAAGCCGATATATTGGAATATAAAATCCCCAGTCATATCAACAAGGTGGTAGCGAATCTACCATACTATGTCACAAGCCCTATAGTAATGCAACTATTGGAAAATTACCAGTTTAAATCTATAACCGTGATGGTGCAAAAGGAAGTAGCTCAGCGAATGGTACAAACGAAGCCGGGTAAAAGTTACGGCGCACTTTCCCTGGCAATACAGTATCATGCAGAAGCGGAGATAGCCGCAAACGTGCCGCCAAACTCGTTTATACCGCGCCCTAAAGTAGGCTCTGCGGTAGTGCATATGAAGGTTCGGGAAGAAGCCCCGGTTAAGGCGGATAAAGCTAGTCTGTTTGCTAATATTAAAGCAGGGTTTGGCCAGCGCCGCAAGACTTTAGTAAACGGTCTGCACAGCGCGGAATTGTATGATCTTACAAAGGAAGAGTTAGCAGATGTAATTAAGGATTGCGGTTTTTCGGAAAATGTAAGGGGTGAGGCGTTAAGTTTGGATGACTGGGCAAGGCTTACTAGAGCTTTTAGTAAATAGGTCAATCTAGTTTGGGGTATTCGTTAAATTTTGCTGACCGGAGATGGGACTGATAATTTTTTTCTGCGGCAAATCGCAACTCGCAAGGCCGGCGAGCTACGCCCGCCTGCTTGCTCAAACAGGCGATTTACCTACGAAAAAAGTTATCAGTCCCATCTCCTCTCCGGTGAGCTTTAAAAGAAGTGAGCGGGAATTAGCCATAGTAACACATGTGTGTCTAAAATGTATTCCATTTAGAACATATACTCCTTCATTTCTTCTAAGGGTTCGTCAAAATCATCCGGTATTTTTATTAAGCCATCAAACTCGCCAATAGAAACGGGCTTGCCAAGAACCGGTTCAAGCAACAATCGCGGATTTTTATTTGCAGGCACAGGTTCAAGGAATGTTATTACTACCTCATATTGCCCTTCAATATCAATAGGTTGAGTAGGCTTGAAATTAACACCATCATAAATTGCTTTTACAGAATACATATCTATCCTCCTACATCTACCAACAGAGTAATCTGTGGACTTCACTTCTTGCTCCAGTTAAAAAATTCATTTCCAAACAATGCAAGCTCTTAATAAAGCCTAAAGATGTAGCAATCTTATTATTTCCTTCTGAGATTCATAAACACGCTCAGCTATAAGAATACAAAACTGTTTAGAAACGCCTGTCTGCTGGTATTTTTTTATGCTTGACAGATACTCATAGCGTAATAAGGGCGGGACTAAAGCCAGCATATGTCCGTCTTGAATTAACGCCAGATTCATAAGCAAACGTCCTACCCGGCCGTTTCCGTCAACAAAGGGATGCACTGTTACAAATTTAAGATGCAATATAGCGGCGAAATCTATAGGATGTAGCTTATCGCGGCTATTGTTAGCCCATTCGACAAATGCAAGCATTTCGTTTTCTATATCATTTGGCTCCGGAAAGATATAGTCTGTACCTGTAACAATAATATTATTGCTACGCCATTTGCCAGCTTTAGTTTCTTCTATATCTCTGTAAAATAAACGATGCACCTCTTTAACATCGCCAAGGCCGAAGGTCTTTTGATGTATTAAATCAAATATATAATCGTAAGCCGCACTATGCCCAACCGCTTCGTAAATATCTCTTAAAGGCTTTCCGCCTATCGTAATCCCATCTTCTAAAATGATTTTTGTTTCAGTTTCATTTAGGGTATTACCTTCTAAAGCATTAGAAGTCCATGTCAAACCAATGCGATAATACTCGCGAAGCTGATTCAGATATTCGCTTTCAAATGGACGAATTTTATCTATAATCTCTTTATTTCTATCAATTTTATCGTAAATATTTTCCATAGCGCACCTCTTTCCCAGTATAAACCGGGGATCAGCTTGAGTCAATTGGGTATTGACATAAGAACAACCATATTGTATATATATAATATACACACAAAGCACAAAGGAGGAACCAAGCTGGACATTATAATAAGCAGTAGCACCAACAAACCCATCTACGACCAAATCAGCAGTCAAATTAAGGGAATGATAATGAGCGGAGAGCTACAAACTGGCGAGCTACTTCCATCAATGAGGGCCTTGGCGAAATCGACCCGTGTAAGCATGATTACAGTTAAGGCGGCGTACGAAAGCCTGCAACGCGACGGTTTTATAGAAACAACCGTTGGCCGTGGCAGTTTTGTTTCTGCGCAAAATAAAGATTTTGTACAAGAGGAACAGCAACGCAGAGCAGAAGAGTACTTGCAACAAGCCGCAGACATTGGCCGAACCTACAATATCCCGGTCGGTACGCTTATTGACATGCTAAAAATATTCTATCAAGGAGAGGACTAAAAATGAACCCAAGCATAGAAGTAAAGGCCTTAGCGAAGCAATACAAAAATTCAGATTTCCGCTTAAACGACATATCATTTTCGCTACCAAGCGGCTCAATTATGGGCTTTGTAGGAGAAAACGGCGCGGGGAAAAGCACAACAATAGGCTGCATTCTCAACACCCTTATTAAAGATAGCGGAACAGTCAAAATATTCGGGCAAGATATGACTGACGAAAGCACAGATATACGAGACAAAATAGGCGTGGTTTACGATACAAGCGCCTTCCAAGCGCATTTAACACCTGCCAAAATATCCTCCACTATGCGGTATTTCTTCTCAAATTGGGATGATGACTTATTCATGGAATATCTGACAAGATTCAAACTTTCCGAAAGTCAAAGGATAAAGGAATACTCAAGGGGATCGACAATGAAGCTGGCCTTGGCAGTGGCGCTTGCCCACCGGCCAAAGCTATTAGTTTTAGACGAGGCCACAAGCGGATTAGACCCCATTGTACGTGACGATATTTTAGACATATTTTTAGATTTCGTTCAGGATGAAAACAACTCAATTTTGCTATCGTCACACATAATAAGCGATCTTGAAAAAGTGGCCGATTATATAACTTTTATCCACGAGGGCAGTATTATTTTCAGCGAATCTAAAGATAAGCTAATTTACAATTACGGTCTTATGCGTTGTAAGGCTTCACAACTTGCGGAAATTGACAAGGAAGATATTCTTGCATACAAAAAATATGATTATCAAGTTGATGTACTTGTTTCCGACAAGCAATCTATGGCAAATAAATATCGTGATATTGTAATTGACAGTGTTTCTATTGAAGAAATTATGCTACTACTTGTGAAGGGGACAAAACCGTTATGAAAAACAGAAGCGCATTATTAGGACTGCTGATATATTCATTTCAGTCTGTAAGAGGTAGTTTGATATTTATTCTATTACTAAGTATATTTATAGGTGCTGTGGGCTTAGTTTCTGGCTTTAGTCCGCTATTGAATGCTTTTCCGTTTCTGGCAGGGGGAGGCGTGCCTTATGCAATTTTGGCAAAAAGGTACGAAGATACCTCAAAATGGGAGCAATACCAAATATCAATGCCAATAAAAAGAAAGACATTGGCAACGTCTCTCTTTTTAAGTGTATTTATTTCCGCCTTACTAGGGGTTCCGATTTTAGGGGCATTTTGGGGTATAGGCTCTATTTTTAATAGTATTGGCAGGGCAGAATTTAATTTGTACGGAGGCCTTGGTAGCATAGCGCTAACATACGGTTTTGTACTACTTTTTGCGGCCTTATTTTATCCTATGCTTTGTACAAGCTTAGGAAAGCGTAATAAACAGGGCTTATTTTTAGCTTGTATGCTTATTGCAACTGCAATTGTTACTACTATTTTTATAACAGTTGATATAGCTACAAGCTTAACTTTTAGCGGCATATTGTTACTAATGATCGCTATAACAGGGCTTGCCTTTATTATTTCGCTGTTAATCACAAGAGAAATATATGCCAAAATGGATTTTTAGCCTTGCTAAAGTCTGAAATACCCTACAAGCTGTTGCAATATTTCAGACTGTGAATTTAATTCCTCTGCGGCGGCGGCGGTTTCTTCAGAAGTAGCGGAGTTTGTTTGTACCACCTGCGAGATTTGATTTAGCCCTATAGAAACTTGCGAAATAGCTTCTGCTTGATCGCGTGATGCTGTGGTTATGCTATTTATAATGTCAGAGATTTCTGTAGCACCCGTCACTATAACATCGAGGGACTTTGATGTAGAGACGGCTATGCCAGAGCCGGACTCTACACGGCCTATAGAGTCTTGAATTAGCTCTGTAGTTTCATTTGCGGCAGACTGACTACGGGCGGCTAGGTTACGTACTTCTTCTGCTACTACAGCAAAACCTTTGCCGTGTTCCCCTGCGCGGGCGGCTTCTACTGCGGCGTTAAGTGCAAGTAGGTTTGTTTGGAACGCAATATCCTGTATGGATTTTATTATCTTGGAGATGTCGCTAGATGCCTCTTTGATTTGTTCCATCGCAGAGAGCATTTGCTTCATGCTTTCGTTACCATCTTTGGCGTTTGCTGTGGATTTTACAGAGAGATTATTCGCGTTTGCGGAGCTTTCGGCGTTTTGGCTTGTTTGGTGCGAAATAACGTCTATAGATGCGTTTAGCTCCTCAATAGAGCTTGCCTGTGTTTGCGCACCGTTGGCTAAGTCACCGGCACTTATGGAAATTTGTTTTGCGCCGGCAAGCACATTCCCAGAGGCAGAGCTTATTTCGCTAATAGTTTTGTTTAAGGTGGAACTGATGTTGTTTACAGATTTCTTTATTTGGTCAAATGAGCCTACAAACTCGCGGGTAATGCTGCTACGCAAGTCACCCTGTGCCATATGAGCCAACACCTTGTCTATCTCACCTATATAGGAAGAAATAGCAATGATACTGTCCTCAAAACCTTGTAAAATATCTCTAAATACGCCGGGGTATGCTTTAGGGTCAGCATTTAGCCCACTTGAAATTAGCTTGCCATCAATAGACTCCAGGTCAAAGTTTCCGTTGCTCATTTCTGCAACAGCGAGGTCTAGTACTTTTAGTGGGGTATCTACTGCCTTACAGATGTCTGTAAGACCCTCCATTATGTCTTTCCAACTGCCATTAAACTGGGAGGTGTCTATTTTGTAGCTTAGGTCGCCTTTATTGGCTACGGCGTTTACGATGTTTATTATTTCTTCGTTTACGCTATCAAGTTTTGCGATAATTCCACGTATAGCGTGGGTTTGCATTATAAAGTCGCCGGGTAATTCATCCACTTCTACCTTAAAGTCACCGTTGCCGATATGCCCTAATGTGTCGTTTATGTTTTGCAGGTTCTCTACTTCGCTGTCCATTATGCCATTGATGGATATTACCATTGATTGAAACTCGTTTTCATATTTGCTTGTATCTACTCTGTGTTTCATATTACCTTTTATGCAGTATTCCTCCTGCACATTACTGAGGTCGTATACAATATCGCGTATAACATCAATTAGGGTTATTGTGTATAGAGTAAGCTCGCCGGTTTCATCTTTAGAAATATTGCCTCTGCGGAGGTTAAGGTTCAACTGTCCCTTGGCTACACCACCTAAGGCGGCAACTACTTGTTTTAGCGGGGTCGTGATAGTATGTACTAGAAAAAACGCAATTAGAATAATAAAAACCAACACAACAAGACATATTACAAGAGTTTGGATACGCGCCGCCGCACTTCGTTCAAGTAGCTCATTTGTGCGGTTGTCGCGGGTGACAATAGCACCTGTGCGTAGCGACTCAAACAGCTCTGCGATTTCGTCATAAAGAGCGCTGCCTGCTATAAGGTAGCTCTCTACCTTTGCGCGGGAACCGGGATCACCTACTACACCATTACTTGCGGCCTGAAACATGCCTTCTACGATTTCACTAGAATATCTGTTAATCAGAGTGCGCAGAACGGCAGATTCTGCCAAAAGCTCGTTTCGCCGTTGCGGATCTATCATGTCGTCTGCTTGCATGTTTGCGTCGTATGCGTTTAGCCCTGCCATAAGCTCAGCTTGGCCTCGGCTTGCTTCGTTACGTAGATTTTGCAATGTGCTTTCGTCTGCTATGTGAAATGCCATGTTTGCTACAATGCGGCGAGAGTCTACAAGGTCGCCGTGCATGATGTTTAGAATGTTATAGCGTTCGACTGGTTTTTCCATCATAAGAAATGTATCGTCGATAATGCTTCGTAATGTGCCTGCGCTGATGAGAATAATCGCAATTGCCGCGATCGTGAACAACGAAAAACTCAGGTAAAGCTTAGTACCTAACTTCATGTTTCTGAAAAAGCTCATTTTAACTTCTCCTTTTTCTAGGTTTTATGTGATAAAAAATTCGTATATTGTTTTCATCAGCGCTACCACAGTTGGAATATAACACAAAATTAAGAAAATACTAGCTAATTTAGCAAATAATCGCTCGTCAGTTTACGTCAAAAAGCGTGTCATAAGGGTACGTGAAAAATTAAAAAATGTGACAATTTGGTTGCAAGCCTTGATTATATCGGTATATACTGCTTAAATAGGGCTAGAGGCGGAGGCGTGTAGTATGGTGGATTTGCGCTTGAAGGAACTGCGTGGCAATAAAAAGCTAACGCAGGCAGAGGTGGCTAATCGCTTACATATTTCTCGCGAGGCTTATTCACGATACGAGTCTGGCGAACGTGAAATGACATACGATACTTTAATTTACCTGGCAGAGCTGTTTTCGGTTAGTGTAGACTATATTCTTGGCTGTGGCGATCATAATTCTATGGTGCTAAACGATGGCGAAATACCGATGATATATAAATATCGAGAACTGGACGAGCGAGGCAAGTCTACAATACAGGCTATGATGGCCTTTGAACATTTGTTAAGCAGCGGGGAGTAGGCTGCTTGGTTTGTGTGTGCGAAAAATTTTTTATTTGATGCTTACTACCTCGAAAGGTGATAAAAATGACAGCAACAAAATCAACTTTGAATGTTAAAATTGACAGAAGCGTAAAGGAAAAAGCCGCGCAACTTTTAGAGAGTATGGGCTTAGACCATACAACTGCCATTGATATGTATTACAGACAGATTATAACGGAGCGGCAAATACCGTTTCAGCCTAAATCGGGGCTTTCTCTTGATGAGCAGTTGGTTACTGCTATAAAAGCCCAAAACATTCCGCGTAAAACAGTCGAAGTAAACGATGAAGGGCACATAGTTGTTGACAAGGACAAAGACCCAGAGCTTTATGACTGGGCAGTGAATGGTTGATGGGCGTTTTTGATATTTTCATAGCCTATGTTACATGGGAGGGTAGCGGCAAGCTTCGGCCAGTGTTGGTTATAGAACGGCAAGATGCAGTTTTGTCGGTATTTAACATAACTACCCGTTACGAGGAGAAAAGCGAAGTTATTCGGAATAAATATTTCAAAATAAACGATTGGCAACAAGCAGGGCTTGATAAACCATCTTATATTGATACCAACATCATCCGCAACCTGCCAAAAGCTGTGTGGGATGGAAAAATGCCTATCGGCAAACTTACGGAAGCTGATAAACAGCGGTTTCTTGATTTTTTGTAATACTAACAAAAATAGAATGTATGGGGCTGTCTCGCGTAGCGAACGATCCTGTAAACTCGGCAATTTTTTTGCCAAGATCACGTTAGCGCAATCATAGCATATTAAACATACTGGGTTGGTATGTTATGATTTGGTGAGGCTCTCGCTCGATGAATAATAACATATCTCTTTACCTACCTAGCAGATAATCGGTGGTTACTTCCAGTTTATCCGCTATTTTAATTAGTATTTGTAGCGATGGTTGCCTATCGTTGCTCTCATATGCACGGTATGAACGCAAATTTATGTTTAAGTAGTCGGCCATTTTTTGAGCGGTCAATCCTTTCGCCTTTCTTGTTTTATTAAGAGTCTCTCCAATCATAGCCAACCTCCAATAAAAACACTTGACAGTGTTCAAATCGTACACTATGATATTAGAAAGCAAGAGTGTTCATTTTGCTCACTATAGAATGGGTGATGCTACGTGAAAGATAAAACATGTTGTTTTTCAGGGCATAGTTCAACCTCGCAAAAAAAGATTGAGAAAATTGTAAAACGGCTGAATGATGAAGTTGACTGCTTAATCCAGCAAGGTGTTAAAAGCTTCATATGTGGAGGGGCGTTAGGCTTTGACCACATAGCGGCTTCTATGGTTATAAGCAAAAAGCAACAGGGGAAAGACATACGGCTAGTTTTCGCTTTACCATGCCGTAATCAGGATGAAAAATGGACGGACAGGCAAAAACGATTATACCATTCTTTATTGAACGAAGCTGATGAGGTTTATTATGTATCAGAAGAATATACGCCCGATTGCATAAAAGACCGTAACCATTACATGGTAGACAACTCCGCATATTGCATTTGTACGTTACTGCGTGATATGAGTGGAACAGGTCAGACTGTGAGATATGCGCAAGGGCAAGCTTTTAAAGCCTATTAAACATGTAGGTTTAGTATGTTTTGTTGGGTGAGAGATTGAGTGTTTTATTATATGCTCCGTTTGATTGTCGTGCATGTAATTATAGCATGGTAAGACGGAGGTTTTCTAAAAATTAAAAGGGCTGTCTCGTTAAGGGATAGCCCATAGAGCATCCGGATCGTTCGCTACGCTCACTTGGTAGGAGGAAGGGCTGATAATTGTTTTCTACGGCAAATCGCAACTCGCAAGGCGCACGAGCTACGCCCGCGCTGTTGCTCAAACAAGCGATTTAC
>Ga0209755_10005202_pt1 | contig 14927 bp, 7 predicted proteins | sample TergutCo191P1_FD_187301 | JGI IMG/M metagenome (GOLD analysis project Ga0209755, IMG submission 187301) | Cornitermes sp. P1 segment gut microbial communities from Petit-Saut dam, French Guiana - Co191P1 (SPAdes) (version 2) | ecosystem: Host-associated > Arthropoda: Insects > Digestive system >... | reverse complement strand
TTGGGGGGGGGGGGGAGAATTTCTTCTTATTCCAATCCTCTGTTGCCCTGTCAGGTGTTGGGTTGGGGGAATTTCAAAGTGACATAATATCTGACAACCTATACACTATAACTAGCAGCTGACAGATCCCTCTACTCCTATTTTGCTACAAATAGGAACCTACAAAAACTAGTGCCTGACTTTTTACAATGAATGAACTTCAAAAGAAGCTACCAAAAGAGATGCTATTGAAAATTTGGACAACCTCGAAGTACTAGAGTAGATGTTCTGTTCACTAGCATCACTTTCATGTTTGGGAAGTCAACTTATTGCAGCAAATCTACCACAGTACATGCACGGGTGGGGGTTTTGTTTACAACCTGGCAACCAAGCTACCAACACTGAAAGACTACCTATTGTACCTAGCAAATAATAGGTTCATGACAAATGCAAAATAGAGAAATCAACCCCTTCTCCACAGTCAAGGACATAGTACATGATAGTGCTTGGCATATACTGCACGGAGTAAGGCTATACCAAACCCTAACCTAACATAATCCATGCCAACACAAGGTATCCTAAACTACCCTAACATAACCTAAAGCAGCCTGTGCTATCCTCAATCTTTACGTAAAAAATCTCAATTATCAAATTATAGACCTATATCATTACCAAAAGGTTTCTCTAAAATATCTGAAATATTTATATTGCAACAGCTTACTCAGTATTTACGACATCATAATATACTAGTTTCTGGACAGTTTGGCTTTCAAAAGGGTGTTTCTACAGATAATGCAGTACATAAACTTATGGAATGTATTTTAAATACTTCAAATAGAAAGAAATATGTTGCTAGAATTTCTGTGAGGTCACAACCAAATCTGATTGTGTTAACCAAGAGTTATTGATAAAAACACTTCAATTTTATCGTATGAGAGAAAGTGCCTTGGACTGCTTTAGATCTTATCTATTTGATAAGAAGCAAAGACTATAAATGAAGATTATAAATACTATAGTTGATTAATCTAACTGAAGTACTATTAAACATGGAGTTCCTCAAGGCTCAGTTCTGGAACTGCTATTATTTAATACATACATAGACAATTTTCCTGGACTGATCAGTAGTCCTTCTGATGCCACCATGTTTGCAGATGACACTAGTGTATTAATATCTAATATTGACAATGAGGAACTAAATTTAAACTTTAAATCAGTTCCTACTCAAATATCAAAACGGTTTCAGGCTAATCAGCTTATATTAAACATATAAAAAGAAAGCTTAGTAAAATTTGCACCAACTAAATCATCCTTAAATCCACTATACCTATCCTAAGTTGGTCAGATACTTGTTGAATTAAATAATATTAAATTTCTTGGCCTTCAACTGGATAACCAACAAAATGGAAAATGTATATAATTTACTTATTAAATAAACTGAGTGTCATTTGTGTTATTATGAGAAGGCTTGTTCATACATTAAACAAAAAACACTGAAGGTCATAAATTTTACTCATTTTCATTGCCTGATAAAATATGGTACAATATTTTGCAGCAATTCAACCACAACACATAACATGTTTACAGTTAAAAAAAAATATATATATATATATTAAGAACTACATTGGGAATAGCGCCAGTATGTCACTGTAAAGGTTGGTTTGTGAAACTAAATATTTTGCCAGTACAGAGATTGTATATATATATTTTTTTTTTTGTTAATAATGTTTGTATTTAATAATCCGGACAACTTTAAACTAATTTGTCATTGCATGATTATAATACTAGGAGCTAAAATCAATTACATTCCCCATCACTGAAATTCACCTCTGTTAAAAAGGGTGTCACTTATTCTGCTATAAACATATTTACACATTTGCCTTCAAACACATTTACACTTTACACCTAATGCACTGTACTTTTGTGGTGTTTTAAATTTATTGTATTTTTGCTGTTCTATTGTATTAATTGTTGTTGTTGTTTATTTGTAAGTGATGATGTTGTGTGAAACAACTTAAAATGAAAATAAATTTTCTTGACATGTTTCATATTCAACTGCCATTGGACAGAGCTTGGATCTTTCTAGTGTGTATGACATGTAAATGTAAACTATCCCAATGCAACACAAAAGAATCTAAATCAACATAAAATCTGACCCTTTCAGGACGAATTCTTGGTACAAAATTATAGTACTACCACAGTGTTGAATATGAGTGTGTACAATGTGGCAACACAGCGCAGACAGTGGCCACTAACCACAGCCGGCAGGAGTAACAAATGTGCATATACTGCAATAAATTAGGGCAAAATAAGTTTCCATTTGAATTTTATTATGCTGTATGACATTCTGAGGTTAGAGAATATAATGTATGTGCAATGTTAAGAGTAGTGAACTACCAGACGTCTCAAGAATGCGCAAGTTCAGGTCAGTTTCGAATGACATTTCACCTAAACAGGGGCCAAATACTGGATTACGAAATACTACACTGTAAAATATCATATTACAATCATTCCACACGTCCTCCACATGTAACCGTTGCACATCGTTTTCCATTAACCCATAATAATTTTTAAATTATGTCGTCTTTAAAAAGCAAACAAGAGATAAGAGTTACCTTTACCAATTCACATTACCACACATCAGCAACATACAAAACATGATTACACTACATGAGTAGCATGTCACACGCAAATTAACTTTCCTGACAGTTAAAAACAACGAAAATGGGTCGCCGTTGGCATAATGTTAGAATTTTTCACACATCAGGTTCATATAATATCAAGTGAAAACAATCCTACAATTTTATTACACTTCGGAATATTAACTAATATAAATATTTTAACATATGCATACCATGTTTATCTTTCTTTGCAACGTCATTTAATCGCAGTAAGGCCGATAATCTTCGCACATCACCACTAAAAACACATTCGTGTAGCGGACAATATTGAACATCTTCCGCCATCTTTTCATGTTTAGTATGGCAATCAAAATAATACAAAATTGGTTGCAAGTATGTACCATCTATTCATAAAATAAACACACCAGTATCTAAATGGCTAATTTAGTAAATATCTGCTACTGTCATAAGTTCGTCAAATACGTTACCTCAGCATACCCACGTTCGCTGTAGTTGAAACTGAACTTTTTTTACTTCCGGTCCCCAAAGCGGCAGAGAAGAAACTGTTATTTTAAGAATTCCCATGAGATGTGACACCGTGTAATTTGGTAGTCTTCAGCCCTCAAGACGGAGGAAGGAAATTCGTTTGGAACGTTGCTCTCTACCCACAAAGCATCGCATCCCAGGAGACTGTAATCTAAAAACTCACTGTCGTGATAACCCCAAATGTTATGTATGGGTTCATTTCGCAAGATTATTCCTGACTCTTCTGCCATAGGCCTGTAATTATTATCACAGGAGAGGGTTGGTGAACCTTTTTGAGATTGCGTGACCAAATTTCCAATTTTTAGAGGTATCCTTTCGCGTGCCCTTGAGAATTTTGGGCAGCAGAGTGAGGTCTTGGAGGAATCTGTAATCATTGTCAACCTTTGTTGTTTTACCCATGAGACATAAAACAAGGAATATACTGAAGTACTTACGGCTACTGTAAAGTCTTAAAACTGCTCCTGATTTTAAAAGACAGCCCCAATAAATAAACACAAAGAAGCAGAAATTGGGTTAACTGCAAGGTCTAGATATGTTAATATTTTATAACCAGAGCAGGACTACCTCAACATAAAACATAGCTATTAAAACCATTGAAACTTGGAAAATTTGACATTTGGGAATGAAACAAACTAAAGTTGCATTCATGAAGAAGTTTCAATTTGGTATATGTATGCAACAATTCAATTTGAGATTTTTTTTTTTTGGCATGTCCCCTAAATGTGTTAAGATTATATTGAGAAACATAATTTTGCATATTGTTTTGTATATGGGTTTATATTGGTCTCACATGATCAAGAATTTTGCTGTTGACCAAATTCCCCCCTGCATCAGTGTTCCAGGATGGAACTGCCCATATTACTAGGCTGAAGTGTGCAGTTTATTGACTCAAATGTTTTCTGATCAGCAAATTAGCAGAGAGGGACCAATTATGTGGCCACCCATCTTTGAACCTTACTCCACTAAACTTCTTTTTGTGGTGATTCACAAAGAACATTTTGTACCATGAGACAGTTAAAAATATGCAGGCACTGAAAGAACACGCCATGAATGCAGTACCACAAATCACCCCTAACATGATGGAAAATCCTTAGCGAAAGACAGAATACGATTTGGTCTTATGCGAACACTGACGTACTTATTGATACCTCTAACTGGGACACATCATGTTAAAATCAAACTTAAAGGAAAAGGATGGGACAATGTTGGATTAATCTGGCTTAGTACAGGGAGTAGTGCAGCTAATTAGATTTCTTTATTAGCCACATGCTTCAATATTTGGAGTTAAAATGAAAATCTCCAAGAAGTGTCACATTCTTCTGCCATAGTATGAACTTGCTACGTTACAAGCAGGTACAGATGGGATCTTGATTCCTCACAGGGATATACAATGTGTGTGTGTGTGTTAGGATAGTAACTACAACCAATAACAGCATAAGTGTAAAGTGAATGGCAGTAGATGAGACAGCAGAGAGGAGTAGATTCACCCTAAAGGAAGGGTGAAGTCCATTCTCCACTTGTTCATGTATTCCCCTGGGAATTTGATTAATTGGCCATGAATTAATTCTCTGCCCATAAGCCCATGACATTCACGGCTGCCTAGTATTCTTTGCATGTAACATCAGAATCGAGACAGTTTTAATTAGTGACATTGTGATACAAACTACATTCACCGGAAGCAGCAGTAAAGCTTTCCTTACACATTTAATAAAATGTCATTGGTATTTAACTTTAGTACAAATTACAACAAATTTCTGATTTCCCACACATTCTACAAGACAGCAGTCATAATGGGCAATTCTGCGATGTGACTGCATGCTAAGGGACATAAAGATCAACATGCTCAAGGTAATGAAACCAATATAACTTCTGAGATACCTAGCACAACATACCAAAATAAAGGCAAACCTGATATTGGTGCTTCAAGTCACATTACCTCACTTCCAGTTTATTTAATTATTGTGATCTCAAAGAGTATATTTATTATCTGGCTTAGAAAAATGCACTTTTAAAATCTAAATGGAAAATGAATATGATGCTCATACTACTGTTGTATCACAGTAACACAGTTAATAAATTTATTTTATAATTTGTTTTTATTTGTTCTAGCATATATGGTTTTTATCCAACAACTCATGAAAAATGAAAATTTCACAAGTCTATATCTGTTTTTGAGACTAGCAATATCAAAAGTCCAAATTGAAGTAATGTAAAGACAATTTGGAACAATGTTTTGTGAAACCTAACTTGAGAACATTAATACTATTGGTTCAAGAAACAGTTTGTATAAAATTCAGCTTTATATTAGTCAAAAGAATAAATATTAATATTTTCATATACTCCAACTAAATTTCTTTAATTCTGGACAAATAAGTCGCTTTCTCAGTCCATTTCAATGTCTGTACAATATATTATATTAAACAATTTTCATTTCTTACATTATATACAGGTCTTCAATTTCTAACAACCATTTTGAACAAAGTCTTGATGTTGTCCTAGTAACAGGACTCTTACCATACATACCAACAACAACTGCAGTCTTATCAATGCATGACAGAGCAGTGTCACTTGTTTCATTACAATATCATCATGTATACAATAATGCTCATTATGTTCCTAGTCAACTACAATAGTAAAAACACAACAAACTTAGTATTACTCTCCCCTCATATCTGACAAAAGGACATTAATACTTTGTGTTGCTGCAAAATTTCAATTACAGCATAAAAACATCTTATAACCATCCAATGGGAAGAATATTAATTTTTTACAAGTTTCTATTTGTACTGGGTTTACACTTCCATCCAAAGTTCTCTCCTATTCTGTCAGGAACCATGTCGCACTCCAGTGTGGAAATCAAACATAATCCTCAAACATACACTAAGTATGAAAACAATTACAAGCCTATGGAATTACAAAGTCCTTCATTTCCAAGACCATCATTTACACAGTACCATATACACAAAGTTTTCCAAACCAACAGCTTAAATTTTTCAATAAGATTAATGGTATACTTCAACCAAGAACCCAACATGAAACGTATCTACTGGCAACTAGCATTCCCACATCCAAGCTCCAAGATTTCATCAATAATTTATCAATAGGTATAGATATTATATGAAAAATATACATTTCAGTAGGCTTGAAAATAATACCTTACCTTTCTCGTGTTTTATGTGCCAGAATTTCAACCTGGTAAATAGTTAGCAACTGAGTATTCTCCATATCCACAAAAATCACACACTATCCTTAGCATGTGGCTGGGTTTCAAAGAAATATTGAGAGATACAATTACGGCACAGATGCTAATTTTACAGTTAATGTACAAAAAAAAACATTAAGAGTCCTGAAATATGTTCTTGTAACATAATTTGCTAATTAGGTCTGACAAACTATAATGCACACACTGTCCAAATTCTAATTAAGTAAATCAGATATTCTTTTCTTTAAACACATGCACTTCTACAGGTCTATATTATACGAACTTTCAGACTAACCACATTATGGGAGGACTAAGTGCACATGTTACAGGTGAAGGCCCAAATCCAGGCATTGTAAACAACAGCCAGTTATTCTCAACATCAGCCAGGTGGCCTGGATAATGTTAGGCAGTCAACCACAACACAGTCTTCATATCATATATCTTCTGTGCAACAAGTAATATACAGATAAAATTTATTCCAACTTATTGCACACTTTATACCGTATGTAAGTTACTCCAAAATGTTTTGGCTAACATGTGTAGCCATCTTTAGGGAGTGCACAAAGAGGTCAAGTTCAGTTGGGCAAATAACACTGTTGAAGAGAACGTTAACTGCACATTTAAAACTTAAATTACAATGTGTTCATGCAAAATAGACAACAATGTTAAAGATAATAGAAGACAGTAACATTTTTAGTATTTTTTTTTTTGCATCCAAGCTTCTTCGTTTTTATATCGGCTGAAAAGTTTTCTGTATGTAGCAGCAAATCTGCATATGCATTAAACAGTCAATGTATGGAGTGTTCATTCGATGCACACCATTTGCTTTGCTTTCTGTGTACTACCTGAAGATGGCTACATGCTAGCTGAAACATACTGGAGTAATACGCACATCATACTGTGTGTGCAGTGTTGGAATAAAGTATATTAACAGTTTTATTTTTGAGGTGCGTTATCCCTGTTGTGTTGGTTCAATAACAAAGAATTTTTGTGTATTACACATACAGTTGAACGCAACTACATTTCACCTAGCAGTATAGTAGATATACAACTACATGTTTTGGCCTAAACGTGTAGTTGTATACCTACTGTACAACTAGGTGAAATATAGTTGCGTTCGACTCTATGTGTAATACACAAAAATCCTTTGTATATTAACAGAGTCTATTTTGGTCTCTATCAAGCTAATGTTATGATTTACCATTACTGCTTGGCCAATGTCACTTCTGTGCACATGGCATCTACTCTTGCCAAAAACGAGTGAGGTCTGATCTCTACCCACAGTTTGACTAACCTGTGTTCCACATTTCACAAGTCTTGCAATAACAGTGTGGTAAAATGAAAGGTCCATGAGACATTCAACAGTCTACCCTCTGCAAAATGAGAAGGCAATTCATTGTATCTGACAAATTTGTAATCTATTATGATGGTAATAATGTAACAAAACCATAATAAATGTAAAAGAAATATGCCTGGACATGAGCAGTACACTGTAAACACATACAGAGGGCATGGAGGTCATGGTCCACACTGCAGCTGCTTAATTTAATGCTGATTCCACTAGACAGTAGGCTTGGTGGGTCCTATAGCCAATCTGCAAATGGAGAAAAGAAACATCCCTGACCTTGCCAAAAATCACATCCTAGTCATCTGGTCTGTAGCCAGGCAGTTTACTGACAGAGTTACCACAGTGCAAATTAACCATTAAATACCTATAATAAGCATGTACAGTGGGTCTGTACATGTGACAGTGACACACACACTCACATTTCCTTAAAACAAATTAACAAAACAAATACAAATTCATTTTAAAGAAAGAACAAGTCCTTCCACAATATTTTTGGTCTACATAATAAACTGTCATAACAAATAGATATTTTTATATCTTGAAATACACCACAAAATGTACAATATGATACAAATTACCACAGTTGTGGCACCACTTTTACCCAACTTTTCAGGTGAAAAAAAAATAAATATTTTTCCAATACACAACAAACATACTACAAAAATAACTTTCTGCACAAATTACAGTCTCACCTTAACTACTTGCACAGTGAGAGTACTGGTACTGTCACATATGGAACCTGTAGTACTATTTTGTATGCTTTAATTAAAACACATACTGTAAACTATTCATCAGTAGAACAAATTATACGAAAAACATGACAAACAAAAACATATTCTGACTGTAGGTGGCATGAAGTGTAGAACATTAAAAAAGACCACATTTTGCATTATGAAATATTCATATAATATACATGCACATAAACATGGCATACAGTAATAAGATAATACTGTTCCAAGCTACAGATCACAACTGCTGAAAAACACAATGCCCCACTATTTCAATTCTTATAAATGGTGTGTTATAGATGAAATCATTAAATTTTATTCATATTAGTACATAAGAGCTGATGGAATATCAGGTACTTTAAAGACTTCAAGTCCAAAATCCTTCTCTCTTTGCATGTTGGTCAACATCCCCATACACTTTATGGTTCATATTAAACCTTCATAATTACATATAAGTAAACATAACTACCTACAGTGGGAAATATGAGCACCTAGATTTTTAAAGTTCATCCTCTCTAGCGGCAGTTAAAGAAGAAGACGCGCATGTCTTGAGTATTACAAAAATGGTGACATCACTAAGTTTAGGCCTACTGTGTAAACCCAGTCACTCTTGCTTATCTTCTGCATTGTTTAAAAAAACATAAAAGCATGTTTGGAAGTATACAAACCAGAAACAAAATAAATCAGCATTTATCCAAATTATATGCCTGTCCAGTTCATAACTTCAGCACATTTAAATACAAGCATATGCCTGATACATTTTACACCATCACTTCTGCTTCCTCTCAGTTTGACAATGTTTCAAATTTGGAATGTAACTGTCTTGTGCTACTTTTGTAGCTGATGATAAATATACAGATCTCATAATATGAGAGGTCATTAATTTCCATGCTACTTTCATCTCTGATGACTAAAAATGTCTATAACTTAAACCTTAGCACTGACATTCTTACGTATCCGCGCCCAGCAGACCAATTTATAAAAGCCTTCACACTTAATGCGTAAGTATGCATTACCATACTATGTGGTACAGGCACATTAGAATTTGTTACTGTTTACTATGTTGATGGGATTCAATAATACAAAAATTTTCTCCTCAACAAATGTCAGTAATGTGTACATTACCAAAGCATATTTTCTGGAAACGTAATCAATAACATGCAGTCCCAAAGATCAGGCATACAGAGGTCTATGAAAAATCTAGATAACACATCTTCAGGTACATCAACTATACTACAAAACTCAGGCAAACAATGATACAGCAGAAAACTATCAAAATTATTTTATGTGTATCCAATCAAAGTTATCTGCAGGGAATGGTCATGTAGTCATTATATTGCACTAACAGATTGTAATAATGAACATAAGAAAAACATTGCTTTATGAAGCATAAATAATATTACAGTTTTAATTGCACATGCCAAAAAAAGTGGTTACAGAAAAGTGACAATAACCCCCTCTTCAAACATACAAGATAGAATCATCCCCTGACTTATGCTGTCCATCAACTTGTGCTGTTCTGCACTTTCATTGTTTTCCCCCACAAACCCAATATGCTGCATTAGGGCAAGTGTGCAAATTTGTACATACAACGCTAAAAGTGTTGAGCTGCTGAACTACCATGATCAGGAGCTCACACTTGACCATCTTGAAATTTGGAAGCAAAGTACCCTTAAAGAAACTGGGGCACCTAAGCCTAAGGAGAGGACCATGACAGTTTTGAATTTGACTGAGGGGCTTGGTCTCACTGAAGCTGGCATCAAGATGTCTAAAGGACAATGGTAAGAACAAACAGTGGCAACAACTGGACCAAAATTTATGTGGATGCTTGCTTGCTATGAAGAGATTCTGAAGCAGAAGACAAAGGCTCTGCCTTGCCAGTCTTAAGTACGTGACTCCTTCATGCCATCTTCAGGGACTTGTACACTGCCGCCTGCATTATTGGACAATGGAGATTATGATCAGGCAGATGACCTGTCCACAGTTCAAGGAAGAGTGCCTCCTCCTTAATTCTCACTAGTTTTGTCATTTAATATTTTTTGTAAATTCTCTGTAGGTATGAAAATATTTTGTTCATGGTCAAAACGGATTGTCTGGAACCATTTTCCCCATTTTAACATTGCAAATATAGGAAGATGTGTCTCCTCTAACATTACTGGTTTCAGAACAATCAATGAAACTTCGGGGGATGACCGTATTGTAAAACATATATACTTGTTTCCCTTTATGTTATTCTAACAAGTTGAAAGTATTTCATACTTTAATGAACTTACGCTGAAACTGTTGTCTTCCAAAACTAAAAAAAATATTCTCAAATTTCATTATGGCTTATGTTTGTGTTCTGTAAACATCATAAAGCATGGATCTTCAACCATTATGTATATAATATACAAATCACACAATAATTTAGGCAGTTACATATACCAATTATTATTACTCTTCCATGTGTGGCCTGTAAACCAGCACATGATAAGGGGTATGACCCTGTGCCATAAAAAGGCTGGATGCCCACATCATAAAGCCTTTAGTGAAGACTATTCTGGTATGAAGTTGTTTTGAAAACCAACTGAAGGGTTTCCTTAACATGCTTAATTATTAGTCATAAGTGATATCAGGAAACACACATATGACCTAAGACATTAAGTTTCCCTACCCAAATAACAGAGTCAGCTAGGCACTAGAAGATCAGCATCCACAAGATCACTCTTTGCCTGTGTAGTATCAGTTACACTGTTTATTTCAATCTGTATATAATGTAATGATCTGGTAATGCACTTGAACTTCCATACAGATAAGACAATTTGCTTTAAAAAAGCAAAGGCAGACATATTCTTTTTACTTTAATGTGTGCAAGGATTCAAAAGTAACAATCTGAAGAAATCTTTAATCCACAGACTGTTTGAGTAACAAATATTTAAATGGTCTGCCCAGCACAATTATGTTTATTTGAAAAAGTAGCTATATATTTCAGTCACAATTGGACATTACATTTTTTGAATAAACATAGTTGTGCTGGACAGACCATTTAGAGATCTGTTACTGAATGTTCTATAGCACAGTGGCAAGAATTATATCCAATAACAGGTTGTTTCAAGTTATTCACTAATACATTATGCCGAATGTGTTGTATGGCCAATTTCAATGCACACTGTTTCTCATTTGCATAGTATACACCAATTTTTAACATAAGAACTTCACAAACCTGTGACATGAAAATCCTTTCAGATGTTCAAAAATCTTCCTTTTCCTGAAGTGTCCTCCTCTGATATTACAAATTTATGGTCTAGGATTCAACATAGCCTTCTTAAGTGCAGAAAAGTTTATGTATTGATTTATAGAAACAAGTACAATATCTTACAATACTGAACACTTCTTTACTGTTGGCATATTAATTTATGACTTCATCTGACCAGATTAGAATTTTGTAATCAACATAACACCCAACACGTGCACTCTGTAATACACCAATTATTACATAAATCAACTCCTACATGTTTTGGCACCAAGATGCCATCCTCAGGGAGTCATATAACATAGGTAATGTAAGTAAAAATGCCAATATATGTTCACACCTCCTTATAAGAATTATTTTAATATTAAAATACATTTTAATATTTTAATCATTCTTATAAGGAGGAGTGAATATATACTGGCATGTTGGCATGCACTGACTTTGCTGAGCATGGCATCTCAGGCCAAAACACGTAGGAGCTGATTTATGCCATAAATGGTGTACCACAGGGTGCATATGTTGGATGATATATTGAATGTAATAACATGCATGGTAGGAATAATATTAAAAAATCAGAATTTTGTAGTCTATAATTACAAAGAACGTAACAGGTCAGTAAGTACACTGTTCCAGTTCATTCAGAAAAAAAAATACTTTTACAGGTCCTGATAATTAATGGCAATTGAGCTTGTGACAAACCATTTTTATGGATTATGTCTAACAAACTTCCCATTCAGTTCCACTACTTGGTAAAATATTTTCATGGATTATGTTTCACAAACTTCCCATTTAGTTCCAATATCTTTTATAACCAGTGTCACAATCTCACTTATTTCTTCCTTTGCTCTTATTTACCATTACATGACCTCAATTTTCCCTCAGAAATAACTACCTGAATTTGTCAACTGAAGTGTAAAGTTTGGCAGTATGTCACGGACACCAGTGCTGACACGATCATCATTCATGAAAGGAATGATTTGCAATAAAATGTGACAATAATGACAGGGCTGGTGTAACTTTCTCTCACAAGCTGTATCACATGTTGCTTCCACACATTAAAGACGTGTATCAATACTGGCTCACTTAAAACTCTCCTGTTTTGATGTACATGCCACATCTTTTGCAGGCATCTTCTTACACAATTTCATGCTGACATCATGTTACATACTCCAGTGATATATAAGCCAAAATGATTCCCTTCAAGAAATGAATTTTTCTGATGACTTTAAATTCTAATTTAATGTCATTCAAGTGATAGAGTTTGTCTTGGTACATAATTATATGGTATTAATTTATTAAGGGTTTTATGGTTGTCCAGTGTTGTAGCAGCAAAACCAGCCACATGATGACATCAGAAGGCCAAGGCAGCAGCATTTTGTGTTGTGCACTCACCAACGGTCATTCTATACATAGCCATTTCTGATATTCCATGATAATGAACAAAAGCTGCTGCGATCACTAGCACGTGGAATATCTGATGGCTCTGAAACTGGTTGCAAAGACACCATAAATTATTAATGACATATTTCTCTGATATTGCCTGTTCAAAATGAACTAATAAAGGGGAATATTCTGATTCCTTCACTTAACAAAAAAATGAGAAAGTAATGCATGCTCTTACTATATTAAAAACCAGTTGTTAAAAAAAAATGTTAAGCCAAATGAGAGGATAGCAAAGTGCAGTGACATGTAGTTGGGTTAAGTGAAGGTCTTAGTAACAGGGTGTGTCTATCATTACTATACAATATATATCATATGAGGTTTGCTGCTTATATGGCTATTTCACTTATCACATTTTTTCATATTCTTTGGGTTCTATTCTATATCATTGTGTATATGGTTGTTATGTTTTGTACGCTTCTGTTTAATTCTGTTTAATTTTGTAAATTATAAATTCTTATTGTTATGTTTATGTATTCTTATTGCTACATATGTTCTGTTCTGGGTATTCTTGCCACTGGGTGTCAACCCAACTGCAGTTAACAAATATATGACACTATAATCAGACAGCCTAAACATCGATTTCTAGGTCATATATTGCTGCATATACTATCTGCATGAAAGACCACTTTTGAGGAAACATTATTTCAGCACGCAGAATGCTCTTATCACTCAATCCTTAATCTCTTCACAAACCACTATGCCTGTACATATCTTTAACAAAGTCTTAATTCACACTGATATTTTCATACTCTATGACAAAAATTAATTTCCCTCTAGCAGTTAATAAGAAATATTACAAGGTTACCCAAAATAGTTTCTTATAAATCAAATTAGTCTGGAAGGTGAGGTACAAGGACTAGGAAAATAAAAGACATGACCACTTATATGACCATGATTAATGCGACATGTATAGATCACAGTAAATATGCATCCAGTTCATTAGCAGGTGGTTAATGTGATGAGTACAGAGAACAAGAAATGTGTTATCCCCTCTTAAGACAAAAATTAACATGTTGCATATGGATCAGAGTACATGTGTACCTACTTCACAAGACACTGGTTAATGTGATGTGTACAGATCACAGTAAATGTGTATCCATTTCTTTTAATTCAGTTTTTATTGGCAACTGAATTGCTCAAGACCTGATACACATGCTTACCCATTTTTACAAGGGTGAATCAAAAAGTAAAGACAATTTTTAAATTATGTGGTAACCAGGAAACAAAGGAGCTGGCGCATTGCGCAGTATTGACAATGCCTGTTGAAGAGTTCAGCCATGTGCAGTACAACACTCTGCCTTCAGTCAAGTGGCAGCAACAAGGGCGAAAACATGGACACTCCTTTGCAAGATTGCACCATCGAAGAACAATGTGGCGTAGTGTGGTTTCTTTGGGCAGAAGGAGCGAAACCTGTGGAAATTCACCGTCGTATGTTGGCTCAGTATGGACAGAGCACCATGAGTCAATGAAAGATTTAAGAGTGGGTGGAAAGGTTTAAATCAGGTCGAACACGTGTTACTGATGAATGTCGTTCTGGTTGGCCATCAACATTGTGTACACAAGACCACAAGAGCAGCCGAAAAGATTCTTCTCCACAGGAATACAGAAACTAGTTGAACGATATAACAAATGCATTGTGTTGCAAGGGGACTATGTAGAAAAATGATATGTAAAATTGCTCACAGTTACTTCTATTAAAGCTGTTAAATGTATTTTACCTTTACTTTTTGATTCTCCCTCATACTTTACACACATGTTCACATCAATTACAAAATTCTGGTCCCATGAAGTATGCTACAGTAATATGTTACTGTAAATAAACACCCCCCCC
>Ga0209755_10005201_pt1 | contig 14927 bp, 10 predicted proteins | sample TergutCo191P1_FD_187301 | JGI IMG/M metagenome (GOLD analysis project Ga0209755, IMG submission 187301) | Cornitermes sp. P1 segment gut microbial communities from Petit-Saut dam, French Guiana - Co191P1 (SPAdes) (version 2) | ecosystem: Host-associated > Arthropoda: Insects > Digestive system... | reverse complement strand
CGTATGTGTCATAAATAACAATTATAAGCGTTACGCAGCAGACAATAGCGACATAATTGAAAATTGTCATGAACGGGGTATTATCCTGAATCGCTCCGGCTATATACCTCATAAAAAATGTGCTGTAAAACATCCATGTCATATATCCGAATAGAGCTACAAGCGCCATATGAATAACCCGGCTCCTTGAAACGCTCCAGAGAAGTTTAATCGCGTAAATATTATTTACGACAGTTTGTTTCAGCGTGATGTCTTTTTCTTTCTTCACTTTAAATACCTTATAAAAAACCTAAGTAACAAGCACAATTATTTATGCTTTTCGGGAATTATGCTGATTGTATAATTTCTATTTAATTATAATGAACAATTTTGATCATTTTCAATTTTTTTATTTTATAAACAGGCAATATATAAACCGCAGAGAACGCGTAAAATTCAACGCTCTGCGGTCTATATTTTCAGAAAATCAGGGTGAAACCCCGCCTATGATTGTAAGTCTGCCGTCGGTTTTCGGACTTACTTCTCCGCCCTGCGCCGCAAAATATTCGGTAACAACATACGAGAGCAGAAGCGATGTGTTAAAGCGGTCTGCGGCGTTCAGCATGGGCGTATAACCGTCGCCTCCGCCAAGAATGTAATCGTTAGTGCAAAAACGGTATGTTTTATTCAGATTGACTTTTTCGCCGCCTATCGTAAGATCTCTTATCACGCCCTTGCCGCTTGTTTTATCGATAGTATAGCGGACATCGCTTGAAAACTGAGGAAAACCGCCGTTACCCTGAGGAATGGTCGCGATGAAATCAAACAATTCAATAATCTGCGTTCCTGTCATGGAAACAATGTAAAGGTAATTTTCAAACGGCAAGACCGTTAAAAGCATTTCCCGGGTAATGGGTCCTTTTTGAAGTTCTGCGCGAATATTGCCGCCGTTATGAAAAGCAAAATCGAGGCTTTGTTTCGATACATTCCTGAAATACCAAGTATTGGCATCCGCAATCATGTTGCCCAAAGCTGTCTCTCTGTAACGGGGAAGCCGGTTTCCGAATATAAAAGTATCTGTTGCGTTTCCTATTACTGTCTTCAACTGCGCGTCAGATTTTTCGATATAGGTTTTTAACATTTCATTAATATCGGGATCAGGACCTATAGAGATAGGCGCCCAGCTAAAGCCTTCGACCTTTCCGTTCTTTAAAAGTATTCTTCCGTAGCCTATATATTTTCCCCATTCATTCGCTGAAACAACCCATGTATCTCCGATTCTTTTCGGTATTTCAAAAAACGAATGAGAATGAGCGTCTATGATAACATCGATTCCTTCTACTTCGGCGGCAAGGTCGAAGGACGTTATATGATCTTCGGTTTCTTTTACATCACCCATGTGGGTAAGACCGATTATAATATCAACTTTCTCGATGTTTTTCAGAATATTCACAACTTCACGGGCGGCGTCCAGTTCATTGATAAACGTAAGCGATTTATCGGGGTTTGCGATTATTTTGGTGCGCAATGTTGTAATTCCAAAAATACCAACAGTAAAGCTGCCGTACTGTTTTATTACATACCGGTTTCCGCCGAGATACGAGCCGTCCTGCTTTTTAATGTTAGACGAAACAAAACGAAAATCCGCGAGAGCGATCTGTTCATTTAATTTATCCAGCGAACCGTCAAACTCGTGATTTCCGAAAGTCATTACATCATAGCCCATCATGTTATAGCCAAGGATAACAGGTTCCGCGTTAAACATATTGGAAAGCGCGCTGCCTGTTGAAAAATCGCCGGAATCGACAAGAAGCACTTCAGAATTTACAGCTCTGACGGCTTTAATAAAAGCTGCGACATTCGCAAGACCTCCGCGTCCGCCGCTCGGCAAAAGAGCGCCGTGAAAATCATTTGTATGAAGCAATACAAGCTCGCCCGATTTTCCGAGATGCGAACCTTCCATGATCGGAGCGGCATATAAAACGCCTGCCAGCAGAAAAACAACAAGCAGTAAATATCCTCTTTTTTTCATAAATTACCCCCTATAATAACTCTTACTTCCATCACCCTATGTTTTATAACCTTTAAAACTTTAATTGTCAAATTTTTCCATGTTAACTCTTCATCAAGTTTGGGCAATCTTCCCAGGTTTTCCATTATCCAGTTTGAAACAGTTGTATTTGGAATTTCATCCGGTTCCGCTTGAGAGCTCTGTTCGGATTGTTTTTCAATAAAATCCAGCATATCTTTAAAATTAACTGTGCCAAACACCGTAAAACCGCCGCTTGAATCTTTTTTAATGGGTACTACCACTTTATCATGCTCATCCCAAATTTCACCGACAAGTTCTTCGATTATATCTTCAATAGTTACAATTCCCAGAGTGCCGCCGTATTCATCCACCACAACGGCAAGATGCGCTTTTTTCTTTTGCATGGTCTTTAACAGTTTGCCGATTTTTATTGTCTTTGTAACAAAAACCACAGGTTTCACAATCTGCGCAGGAGTGTTAAGCTCTTTCATCACTTTATGATAAAAATCTTTTAAAAGAATGATGCCTGTTATATTATCGATATTTTCATGGTAAACAGGCAGGCGCGAAAAACCGGTAGTAATAAATTTTTTATCTATTTCTTCGACTGAGGAATCATCAGAAACCGCAACGACATCAATGCGCGGCGTAAATATTCCGGAAGCTTTAAGATCGTCGAATTCGATTACCTGACGGATCATGTGTTCTTCATGTATGTTAATCGCGCCTTCATGACGGACTTCTTCCACGAATGTTAAAAGTTCGTCTTCTGTTGTAGTGCGATTCCCTTTAACCGGAAATAATTTCATGAGGAGTATTTTCCAGCCTGTCATGATAACATTGATAGGTGAAAATATATAAACAAAAAGGCGCAGCAATGGCGCGTTTCTAAGAGCCGTTAATTCAGGCGTTTCCTTTGCGAGAGCTTTCGGAGAAATGTCTCCGATAACAAGAACAAGCATAGTCATGATCAAAGTGGCAATGCTTACACCCTTCTGCCCGAAAAGATCGATAAAAAGAGCCGCCGCAAGCGCGGAAGCCGCGATATTAACAATATTGTTGCCGATCAAAACTGTGGATAAAATCTTATCGTAGGTTTCGAGCATTTTAAGAACAAAGCGCGCTCTCTTACTTTTTACAGCCATGTTTTTGAGCTTGATTCTATTCAAGGTGGAAAAAGCCATTTCGCATGACGAAAAAAAAGTTGACAGGGACAACAAAACAAGCAATGAGATTATAGTTATAGTGTAATACGAGTTAGATCCATTCATGATTAAGAGGCGCCGATCAGAATCGAACTGATGCATAACGGTTTTGCAGACCGCTCCCTTACCGCTTGGGTACGGCGCCTTGCTTAAATTAATAATCCTTTCAGGATTATTAATTTAAGCTGAAGAAATCGCATGGCGATTTCTTCATGCTCTCTTTTTAGAAATCGCATGGCGATTTCTCTTTGCAAGAAAAAAACACGTTTCGCGTTTTTTTCTTGCAATTAAGATCGTATATTAACGAGGGATTAAAGTCAAGGTATCATTCCATTCTGTTCCACGGCGGAAGGTCATCATCGTTCTCGTGCGCGAATTCTATCGAATGTTCCTCGCCGGGAACAAAACGCACTTCGGAATCGGCAAAGGGATTCGGCTCATTTTCTATATTGTCAGGCAGCGGATAATATGTATTAGGATTATTGTCAAGGAAAGGACTTGTGTAAGGATTAGCCGGCGTCGGCGTATTTCGCTGATTGTTTCTCTGCGTTCTTGTATTTCCCCGCGTTGGAGCAGGCTGCGGCGTTACAGGATTCATTAATTCAGGGAATAAATCAAGAGGTAAAGACGGTCTCGGAATGTCGTCCAGAACGGTAGGATCAATATTAATGTTATTTAAACCTGTGGTGCTAGAACCTCTCATTCCTTGCTGACCTGATCCTCCATGCTGTTCACAGTATCGGGCGGGAGTTGTCCCTTCCAGGAAGGGCAGGGTAATTCCTCCCTGATTGCAAGCTTCCGTCATTAATAAACCGGAGCCTCTGCAAACCGTAACATCAGCAACGCCTGTAGGACGCGAGAAACTTTTTTGCGGAAGCCCTCTATTAATATCGCGCATATAATCGCCCCAAACAGGACCTGCAAGAACAGCTCCCGTCTGAGATATTCCAAGAGAATTCCCGGGTTTGTCGAAGCCGTACCATATAGCGGTTGTATAATAAGGAGTGTATCCTACAACCCAGGCATCCGCCCAGTTTTGGGTTGTTCCCGTTTTACCTGCGACAGGCATCCTGTACGTTCTGCCCTCGCTGTCTCTGTATGTAAATTTCGATCCTGCTTCGGTTCCGAAGGCGAGAGTTCCCGCTGTAACGCCGTGCTCTAAAAGACGCGTCATTACATAGGCATTCTGAGGACTTATTACCTGCGCGTTATTCGCCATTCTCTGCTGCCTCTGGCGGACATCTCTTTCAACGTCGAAAACCACCCTGCCGTTGCGATCTTCGATTGTACGTATCGCAATGGGTGTGACTACCCTGCCCTGATTGCCGAACACAGCGAAAGCCCGCGCCATGCGCAGAGGCGAAGTTGAATTAACGCCCAAACCAAGAGGATAATATCGAGGCAGCGAGCGGCGTATCTGCGCCTCGTCTGTTATGTCGAGTAACGCCGCGGATCTGCTGATCGCGGCGTCAAAACCTATTGTTTCAAGAACTTTAAGAGCCGGAATGTTAAGTGAAAGCGAAAGCGCGTTATAAAGAAGAATTGGTCCTCTCCACGCGCCGCCGTAATTATTGGGAACATAAGGAGTGCCGTCTTCGTTGTGGAACGCCATCGGCATATCGTAAATCATTGTCGCGGCTGTAACTTTCTTGCTGTCTATAGCGGCGGAATAATACAAGGGTTTAAATGAAGATCCGGGCTGAACGCTTGCCTGCGTTGCCCTGATAAGCTGATTCGATTCATCGTATTTTGAGCCGCCTATAATGGCTGTTATATATCCTGTTTCATTTTCCATTGTAATAAGAGCGCCTTCAACCTGATTCTGCTCTGTATTTTCGCGTAACATAGCGAATCCTCTTCCTGTCGCTTCTTTTAACTCCGGAATTCCAAAAACAAGAGCGGCAATATCCACGATAGGATTAATCGATCTCGAATATTTCGCTATGGCTCTTACTTCACTCTGTTCGGCTGTAACGGCGCGAATCTCCGTTAAGTCGTAAGCAAGCGTCAGCATATCAACAATGGGAAGGAAAATTCTTTCCGCTTGAATATTGCTTCTTCTGTTTAAAGCCGCATATTCATCGTTGCCTCTTTTAAGCCCTCTTGCCATATACATTTGAGCCGCCTGCTGATGTTCAAGGTTAAGCGTAGTATAAACCACATAACCGTCGCGGTAATAATCTCTTGTTCCGTACATCATCACATCGAGCTCGCGGCGCACATATTCGCTGAACCACGGCGCTTTATCTTCGCGGGTAAGGTAAGCTGAGAGTGCCGGCTGCGTCCAGTCAAAATTTTCCCAGTAATTTACAAATGATTCTTCCGCGACATCTTTATCGACAAAACCGAATTGCACCATTCTCTCAATTACAAAGTGCTGGCGGTTTCTTGCAAGATTCGGATTTCTTAAAGGATCAAAACGGCTCGGACCGGAAAGCAAAACCGCCAATACCGCGGATTCGGCGATATCAACTTCTCTCGAACTTTTTTTAAAGAAATATCTGCTGGCAGTTTCAACGCCGTAAGTGCCGGGACCCATGGGCATATAGTTAAGATAAATTTCAAGGATTTCATTTTTCGTATAACGTCTTTCAATCTGCAAAGCCCACCACAGTTCTCTGATTTTTCGCTTGATGGTGCGTTCATTTCTGTTGGCGTAAAGAGTGCCTGCTACCTGCTGTGTAATCGTTGAGCCGCCGCCCCATTCCTTGCGAAGAAGCTGCCCGGCAACGGCGCGGGCAATGGCGCGAATGCTGAATCCTCTGTGATTGTAAAAATCCGGATCTTCGCGCGCAAGAACCGCGTGAATTAAATGCCTCGGTAAATCACTCAATGAAACAAGCTCGCGTTTTTCGTCGGAAGCGAACTCCGTAATCAAATTCCCTTGAATATCTAAAATCCGCGTAGGAAGCGCAGGCGCGAATTCAACAAAATTTTCCTGATTTTTAATACTGGCAGTCATTGCCAGAGATAAACCAAGACCCGCGCCGATGATTATTACAAAAAGGATAGTAAGAGCGGCAATTAATCTTACTGTAAAGATCGACATTTTGCCGTTTCCGCCTGATTCACCCATATATGAAGCATATATAACTGAAAAATGATTGTCAAGTTATGTGAATTACAGTTAATTGCCTATTCTTTACTCTTTTTATACAGTTTTTTGAGCTCAAAACAGATTAATAAACCTGTAATAATGAATAAAAAGCCGTCAACGGCAGGGGTCGCGTAAATAACGCCCCAAAGACCCCAAAATTTCCCGAAAATTAAAATACATGGAATTAAAGCTATACATTGCCTTAATAATGAAAGCAATATTGAAGTCTTTGGTCTGCCTGTAACAACGAAAAAATTAGTCGACACGATTTGAAAGCCCGCAAGCGGAAGTAAAAGCATATTTATTCTCATAGCGCGCGGCGCAAATTCTTTTAAAGCGCCGCTTACCTCAGGCGCGAATATGCTTACCAGTTGAACGGAGAATATCTGCACAACTGCAAAACCGACTATACAGATGGAAGTGGCGGCGGCAATCGCTCCGATATAAGCGCGTAATACCCTGCGGTAATTTTTTGCCCCGTAATTGTAACCAAGTATAGGCTGCGCTCCCTGATTAATGCCGAACACAGGCATTAGTATCAGCATTAATACAGCTCCCAATATGCTCATTCCGGACAGCGCTATATCGCCTCCGTTTTCCACGCCAAGAGCGGCGGCGCCGTACCAGCCTGCGCTCATGTTGTTTAACAATTGAACAACAGACATTAAAAACTGCATTAAAAATTGCGCGGAGCCGAAAGCCATAATTTGCATAACAATGGAAAAATCCGGTTTCATAATGCGGAAATTTAATCTGACGACCGCTTTCTTGCTTAATATAAATTTCAGTATATACGCCGTAGAACACCCTTGAGCCACAATTGTCGCCCACGCGGCTCCCTGAACGCCCCACTTAAACCACAAAATAAAAATCGCGTCAAAAATAATATTTAAAACGGCGCCGAGAATCATTCCAATCATAGTAACAGCCGGAAACCCTTGCGCTCTTGTGCAGTGAGAAAGTCCGAAACTTACCATGAAAAAAATACTGCCGTACAGTGTTATGCGAAAATAATCTTTCGCGTAACCTAACGCCTCGCTTCCTTTTGCCGCTCCCATAAACGAAAGAATAGGATCGATAAATATAAGTCCGATAATCATTACAACAATGCCTGATCCTATCAGCAGAAAGAAACAATGACCGAGAGCGTTTTCAGCTTCTTTTTTCCTGCCCTGCCCGAGACGCATGGAGAGCATATTTGCCGCTCCTATGCCAAAAAGCATCGCGAATGCCATGCCGATAGTCATAAGCGGCAGCACAAGAGAAAGACCGCCGAGTGCGATTTCGTTTACGCCCTGCCCCACAAAAATACGATCCACAAAATTGTAAAGCGCGTTTACAACCATGCCGGTAATCGCGGGGATGGAGAATTTTAATAATAATTTTCCTACAGGTTCGGTGCCGATTTTACTTGCCGCGTCTCCCTGCGCTTTTCCTTCTTCAGACATAAATCCTCATTTGAAACTAAAACTAAATTATTTAAGCATCGCAGCCCAAATCCTCAATTCCTGCGCAGCCCAATGTATAATCAGCAGACGAAGGCAGTCATGTCCGCTTAAATCATTATCTGTAACAGCCTGCGAAAACACTTCTTTTACCCTGCTTCCCGATCTTGAATATTCATCAGGAAGCTCTGAAATCCAGCCGGAAAATTCCGAGCCGTTATTGTTGACTATATAATTATCAACAATATACTGGAAATTATACAAATAAGGACTAATCTTAAAAACGCCGTCTTTGGATTTCTTTCTGTTTAAAGCCTTATTCACAAATTCAATTGTCGCTTCCACCTCGTCAGCCGCAAGCGTTGCGGCAAGCGCGTTATTCGCGCTGTAACGCGCCAGAATATTATAAAACTTTTTCTGCGTATCAACAATCGACGCAATGGCGAGAACAACCTCGTCTCTGAGATACGGCGGCGGATTTTTTTCGCGTAAAATATCAAGTAAAACCGGGATGGATTCTCTGTTGTGATATAATCCCAGCGCTTCCGCGCCCATGATTTTCAATCTCGGATTTTGCGAATCATGAATCAAACTTTCAATCTCGGGACGAAATTCCTCATCTTTCATTTTCGCGAGCGCAATGACAGATTCGCCTGCCAGCATATAATCTTCCGATTTTGAAAGTTCTCTCAGTTTAGGAATTGCGCCTGAACAGTTATTATTGCCGAGAATACGCGCCGATATATACGCTGTTGTAAAAGGATTATTTTCTATATCGTCAAGCAGCGCTTTTTCGGCATTCCTGCTTAACTTGTGCAATTTTTCAAGCGCTCTTACGGCTTCCTGACGGGTTGCGAGCTTTGGAGACCGCGCTCTTTCTAAAAGTCCGTCTGTCGCAAGGTGCGACGGAGTATCGTGTAACGCTTCAAGCAGCCGTCCTTCCTCGTGTGAATCCTGCGCTTTATTTAATTTATCTAAAAGGCTTATAGCGCGAAGATCCCTGAATGAAAAAATAACTTCCAGCGCGTCTGACAGCGGCATAGAACCAAGAGGTTTCATTTTCTTCTGCATTGCAAACGCGGAAACAGCCAGCGCAAACATGATTAAATAAAGAATTTTAAACGATACAAAAGGAGAAAAGCCTATCAACAATAAAAGATCGATAAGAAGACCGCCGAGAAATGTGCCGACTGCGCCTGCCGCTCCAAGAATAAAAAAGTATAAAATCCCCATATCAAGCATTTTTTCATGAGGAACCAGTCCAAGGTAGTATGTCTGCGCAATGCCTTCGGAGCCGAGAAAACCAAAGTTCAGCATAAAAAACAGGAACACCAGAAAAAGAATCGAGCCTGTAACATTGTCAACAGCGGACAGCGGGAAAAAAATAACGGGAATTAAACTGACAGTTCCCAGAATTACGCAGACAAGAAAAAGCGGTTTTGCGCCGAGCCTGTCTACAAGAAATTTAACTATAATGCCTGCCATTAAATAGCCAAGACCGCCGAAAACGGAGAAAAGAGAAATTAATCCGTCGCTGTGACCGAACACTTCCCGCGCATAAACAACGACAAATGTTCGCGTAACGCCTGACACAAGAACAACAAGAAAAAAGATAAGTATAAAATGGCGCAGATGATCCTGAGAAAGAGCGTCTTTAAAAATATTGATTAATTTGACGCCGCGTTCATCGTTAGGCTTCTCAGGTTCCGGCACATTTTTTATAACACATCCGCTGATAACGCCTGTAATAACGCCTGCGCTCAGTAAAATGGAAAAAATAAAAATCGGCGGTTCCATGCCGAGAATCATCGCAATTAAAAAACTCGCAAACATTCCGATTGAACTGTTTATTATTTGAACCTGCGTCATATAACTGCCGCGATCGGGTCCTGACGCCAGTAAACTTAAAACAGGATTATTGCCTATCATTCCAACGCCGCGGATTAAATGGAAAAAAAGCACTCCAAGCATTATAAGAAGGAGAGCGGTATTTCTATGCCCTGCGTAATCGACAAAGGGAGCCGCCGCCGCGAGTATCATGCAAATCGATCTTGCGATCCATGTAAATGAAAAAATACCGATTATTGAAAAACGCCGCACAAGTATTTTTCCGAAAGGAAGCAAAAACAGCGCTATATAGAAAGTAGCTCCCAAAAGTCCGATGTATGTAGGAGAAGCGCCCAGCCTTAGAGAAAAAAGAGTAATTATAATGCCAACAAGCAGGTTCCACGAGATCGCGTTAAAAATATTAAAGTAATTATAAACATCACGCGCCTTGCTCAAGCGGTAAGGTGATAACTGGGTTGCCATATAGATAATTTATCAATCTGTATCATATTATACAAGCATATAAAGAAACTTTCTAACTCATTTGGTATTGGTTTAATAAAACTAAATGTAGATAATCCGGATTAAACAAAAATTATTAATCAAGCTAAACAAAAATATATCATAGATATTGAATATATATAACATTTGAGGTATAAATCACTTATGATTAAAGAAGCAATTATTCAAGCCGCAAAAAGAGAAAATCTTTCTTATGAATGCGCGGAAGCCGTAATGAACGAAATCATGGAAGGCAAAGCCAGCGAAATACAAATGGCGGCTTACCTTGCGGCAATGTCCGTAAAAGGCGAAACCATCGACGAAATTACCGCGTCCGCCGCAGGAATGCGCAAACACTGCGTAAGAATTTTGCACGACATGGATGTGCTTGAAATTGTCGGCACAGGCGGAGATCATTCCAATTCGTTTAATATTTCCACAACATCCGCGCTTGTAATTTCCGCCGCCGGTATCCCTGTCGCGAAACACGGAAACCGCGCTTCATCAAGCAGAACAGGTTCCGCCGATGTTTTGGAAGCTCTCGGCGTCGACATTACAATTTCTCCCGAACAAAGCCTGCATCTTTTAAAAACAATTAATATTTGTTTTCTCTTTGCGCAAAATTATCATATATCGATGAAGTATGTGGCGCCTGTCCGCCGCGAACTCGGCATACGCACAATTTTTAATATTTTGGGACCTCTTGTAAATCCGGCAGGCGCGAACATGGAACTCTTGGGCGTTTACGAACCAGAGCTTGTAGAACCGATGGCAAAAGTTTTATGCAACCTCGGTGTAAAAAACGGTCTTGTCGTTTACGGACATGACGGACTGGATGAAATTTCATCCGGCGCGCCGACCACTGTCTGCGAACTGAGAGACGGCTTCATAAAAACTTACGAAATAACGCCCGAACAATTCGGCATTGAACGCTGTAAAAAATCAGATCTGCTCGGCGGCACTCCCGCTGAAAACGCGGCTATAACAATAAAAATTCTCGAAGGCGAAAAAGGACCAAGGCGCAGCGCGGTTTTATTAAATTCCGCCGCGGCAATACACATCGCCAAACCCGAAATCGAAATGAAAGACGCAATTACCATCGCAGCCGAAGCAATCGATTCCGGCAAAGCAAGAGAACAGCTCAGGCAGTTTGTGGAGTTGTCGCAGAAGAAATAATATAGATTTATTATACGAATATTTTATATAATTCTGGAGAATACAGTGAATACTAAAAATATTAATATCATAACTTTTACAGTTGTAATGACCCTGACTATTTTAATATTCCCCGCTGCCATTAACGCTCAACCCCGTCTTTCAGGGACTATAAGCATTAACGGAGAGGCGCAAGCCGGACAGGTACTAACTGTTAATGTCAGCAATCTTGGCGGCAGCGGGATTATCACTTTTCAATGGCTAAGAAACGGATCTATTGTTATTGGATCCGGCAGCACGTACAGACTAACAACAGAAGATATAGATCAAACTATAACCGTGACAGTAATACGTTCAGACAATACAGGCAGTATAACAAGCGCTCCGTTCACTTTTCCGTCTTTGTTTACAGTTTGGTCATTTACAGATGAATTGGATTCAATGATTCACAGGTACTATACAAGAGCATTCCCTAATTCAAAAATTAATTATACTTTAATACCGTCAGATCAATTTGAAAGTAAATTAAATCCTATGCTTTTATCAGGCAGAGGCGCACCGGATGTCTTCGCATTAGAATCAGCTTTTGTACGTAATTATGTCGAATCAGGGCAGTTATTGGATTTAACAGATATTGTAAACAGACATAGAAATAAACTCGCGTCTTATACAATTGATGTAGGAACATACAATGGAAGAGTATACGCTTTATCATGGCAGTTATGTCCGGGAGGAATGTTCTATCGCCGAAGTTTAGCGCGAAAATATCTTGGAACAGACGATCCCGTTGTTGTTCAAACATATTTTTCTGATTTTAATAAATTTATAGAAACAGCGGCTCTTCTTAAAGAAAAATCAAGGGGAGTAGCTAGAGTTATCACAGGTTATGGCGAACTATATTTAGCGTTCCTTGGCGCGCGTACTCAACCTTGGGTTGTCAATAACAGACTTACAATAGATCCTATAATGGAACAGTATATGGAAATAAGTAAAACCATTCGTGATAACCGTTATGACGCGCGAATCAGTCAATGGTCAGAAGGATGGTTTGCCGGGATGAGAGGCGATCTTAGAGATGAAAACGGAAATCGCACTGAAACTTTTGCGTATTTTCTCCCCACATGGGGTTTGCATTATGTCCTTAAGACCAGCGCTTCTAATACATCAGGCGATTGGGCGATGATCAAGGGACCGGCAGCTTATCGGTGGGGCGGCACATGGATTGGCGCGAATAAAAACACAAAGAATCCTGAACAGGCAAAGCAGTTGATCGAATGGCTGACCACAAATGATCAATTTCTTACAGCATGGGCAACTGATACCGGCGATGTAGTCAGCAACCTTGATGTTGTAAACCAAATTAAAGGAAGGTTCAGCGAAGCTTTCCTCGGCGGACAGAACCATTATGCGGCGTTTGCTGAAATAGCAAAATCCGTAAACGGCAGACTCACCCAGAGAACAGATAATATAATTGAAGGTCTTTTTCAGGAAGAAGCAGCCGCTTTCATAAACGGCGAAAAAACAAAAGAAAAAGCGCTTTCGGATTTTAGAGTTTTGGTCAGAACTCAGCTTGGAATAAATTAAACCATGAAAAACCCGCCTGCTATACTTGGTAAAATCGCGGAAAGCACGATTAAACGCGTGGCAAAAGCCAAAGAAGCGTTATCTCCCGAACAATTAAACGAGAAGGTTCACATATTAATTAATAAACCACGGAGTACACAGAGTTACACAGAGGAAAATAAAGATAACCTATCATTCCAAAACGCTCTTGCCGCTCCCGGGCTTTCATTCATCTGCGAGGTAAAAAAAGCGTCGCCTTCAAAGGGAATAATATCCAAAGATTTTCCGTGGATGGATATTGCAAAAGATTACGATGAAGGCGGAGCGTCGGCGATATCGGTTCTTACGGAGCCTGAATTTTTTTTAGGAAGCGATCAATATCTGCGCGAAATATCGGCGGCTGTAAAAATACCTACGCTAAGAAAAGATTTTATTATCGACCCATATCAGATTTATGAAGCAAAATTGTGGGGAGCGAAAGCCGTACTTTTAATCTGCGCTCTTTTGGAGCCTGAGGCTCTCGCGTCGTTTATTAAAACCGCCGGCGAACTTGCTCTGGATTGCCTTGTGGAAATTCACAGCGAGGAAGAAGCAAAGGAAGCAATCGGCGCAGGAGCGAAGATCATCGGTATAAATAACCGCGACCTTACAACTTTTAATGTTGACACGGGATTGACGGCGCGGCTGAGAAAACAAATCCCTGCAGGCGTTCTAACTGTTGCGGAAAGCGGAATTAACTGTACCAAAGACATCAAAGAGTTGAAAGAAACAGGCGTAGATGCCGTCTTGATAGGAGAAAGCCTTATGCGCTCCGCGAACAGAAAGCAATTTTTAAAAGAACTGCTTTCTGCGTAGGCGCGGAATGTAAAGAACGCTTTGACTAAGCCAGGAAAGTAATCTGTTTTTTAAGTATCACTGTGATAATATCGATTATCCAGCCTATCCCAAAAAGACCGATAGTAATAATCCAGATAATACCGATGATTACCTTGCCGCGGAGAACGCGGTTAATACCCTGAACGATTGGATCAAACAAAATGGTTAAAATGATGTTAGCAAACCAGCCAAGTTTATCAATTGCAGTTGCCATAAAAACTCCTTTAATAAAGATAAGTAATTCTACAGTAAAAATTCAAGGAAAACAAGGTGTAATTTTTTAATTATTATGATACCTTTAGCATATGCGAATAAAAATCTGCGGATTATTCCGCGAAGAAGACATTGATTTTGTAAACGAAGCGCGCCCCGATTACATAGGCTTTGTATTCGCCAAAAGCACGAGGCAGATATCAACCTCCCTTGCGCAGTACCTGCGTTTCCGCCTTGCCGACGAAATTGTTCCTGTGGGCGTATTTGTAAACGCTCCAATCGCGCTAATCACCGAGTTATACCACAACGGCATTATTTCCGCCGCTCAGCTTCACGGCGTTGAAGACGAGAGTTATATAAATCAATTGAAAAAACAAAGTATTTCAACGATCAGACAGACAAGAGGCGAACCGATAAAAGTAATAAAAACGATAATCCATGAAGAGATCAAAACCAAATTGCCGCTTCCGTCAAACGCGGATTATATCCTTTTGGATTCGGGAGCGGGTTCGGGAAAAACATTTAATTGGGACAGATTATTATCATTAAAAACAAAAAGACCATGGTTTCTTGCAGGCGGGATTGATATAACGAATATTAATAAGGCAATCGATCTTGAACCCTTCGCGCTTGATATATCAAGCGGCGTTGAAACAAAAGGCGTTAAAGACAGAAAAAAAATACTCGAACTGGTTTCGATTGTAAAAGGCATAAAAAAATGAGCGATAAAAACAACTTTGCGGGCAGATTCGGAGAACATGGCGGACAATATATACCGGAAACTTTGATGAATGAAATCATCAATCTGGAAAAATCATATTACCATTACAAAGAAGATTCCGCGTTCAACGCGGAACTTGACAGCCTTTTAAAAAATTACGCAGGGCGCCCTTCCCTTCTTTACTACGCCGAAAAAATGAGCCGCGATCTCGGCGGCGCGAAAATTTATCTAAAACGCGAGGACATGAACCACACAGGCTCCCACAAGATCAACAATGTGCTTGGGCAGACGCTTCTTGCAAAAAAAATGGGCA
>Ga0209755_10005200_pt1 | contig 14930 bp, 13 predicted proteins | sample TergutCo191P1_FD_187301 | JGI IMG/M metagenome (GOLD analysis project Ga0209755, IMG submission 187301) | Cornitermes sp. P1 segment gut microbial communities from Petit-Saut dam, French Guiana - Co191P1 (SPAdes) (version 2) | ecosystem: Host-associated > Arthropoda: Insects > Digestive system... | reverse complement strand
CGGGCAGACATAAGCTTGGCAAGATTGGCAAGCAGGCGCTCTTCTTCCTTGGCAAACAGCTCGCCGTCATTGGTGCGGTCCGTCGAAAATAACGGCGAGTCGTTTATCGCGGCTTCAAGCTCTTCCTGGGTCTTCTTCATTGCGGCCCTCTATTCCGAAAGAATGGCATCCAGCATTTTCTTTGCGGCTTCGCCGTCCTCGCACTCCATCGTGTTTACGATTACGTTCAAGTAAAACAACCTTGTCATGTCGAACAGCTTGGGGTCGTAGGGGGTGTTGTTGCTGTCAAAAGACACCTGTCCGTAAACGATGTTTTTGATGTCCGCCCCGAAAAATCTTTCGGCAAAGCTGAGCGCCGAAAAAACGATAATGGGCATCGACTTTGAGCCGTAGGTAATGTCGGAATAGATTTCCGCCCCTTCAACAAGCTCCCCTATTATTTCCTTGAGCAGTCTTCCCTGCTCCTTGCTGTTTTCGTTGTGGGGCACGGACAAAACCTTGTATTCGATTTTTGCGCCCAGGTTTGCGGTTATGCCGTCGAGCTCGTTTTGGAATACCACTGCGTTTTTGGTACTGTTGTTGTCGGGGTCTTCTTTTTTGAGCAAAACGACTTTTACGTCGTCGCCTTTTTTCAACACGCGGGCAAGCACGCCGTTTATTGGAAAAATTACTTCCCCGTCATACTCGATGGAGCTGTTGCCGTTCACCGCGTAGCAAAAGCTGTTGAGCCTGCCCTTCATCATAAGGTTGCAGAATACTATCTTTTTCATTTACCTACGCCCCCATGCCAAGTTTGTTGTATTTGTCCATCTTGCGGTAGTGCCGCCGCATGACCTTAAGCTTGCCGTGTTTATCGACATTTTCGTATTTGTCATGACCGGTTTCATTGTAGATGTCTGCCGCAATTTCGTCAAGAAACATTACCTGTTCCTGCCTGCTGTGGCAGCTAAAGTACCGGTTCCCCCGCCATGCGGCCCTTCCTTCTTTGTACTCCGCGTAGCTTATTTTTTCCACCGCAAGAATGGCATCCTTGCGGTCGTGTTTGACGCGCGGCTTCTCCCTAACGATAGCCGCCGCCTGTTTCCCGTCTTCCGCGCGGATAAAAAACACGCCCTTGTAATACTGCCTTTTGCCAACGTGCCCGCATTTTGCCGTTACCTTAAAATGGTTCATCGCTCCCCCTAACCAGTGTCGGATACCGTTACATAAGGCCGATTCCGCCCCGGGTTAACACTTGTTTGGGTCAATTCGCCTGTTTTTTTGCAAAAACCGGGCCGACTCTAAAGCAAAACGCGACTTTGCGCCATATATAAGGGTGGAGGCAATATGTTTGACATTACTGATCCCTTGAACGCTGCCGCAAGCCGCCTGTTTGGAGTTTCGTATCTGTTTCCCTATCAACGACTGGTGGTGGCGAACATTCTTGAAGCGGCCGAGGCCGCCGGTCTTGCGCTGAACTGGCCCGGCGAAAACGGGCCGGCGGTACAGGAAGGTTCCTCGGCTACGGAAAACCGCCGGGACGCGGACTCGGACAGGTCGCAGCTTGGCAACCAAATCGTCATCCTTCCCACGGGATCCGGAAAATCCCTGTGCTTTCAGTTGCCAGCGATGATAATCGAAGGGATAACCCTGGTCGTTTATCCGCTTTTGTCCCTTATGGCGGATCAGAAACGCAGGCTGGACGAAAGGGGTTTTGCGCCGGCGGTTCTTCGCGGCGGCCAGACAAGGGAGGAACGGGACGAAGTCTGGCGGAAGCTCGAATCCGGCGAGAGCAAGCTCGTTATCGCCAATCCCGAGGTTCTGCTTACCCCCAAGGTAATGGAACGTTTTGCCGACAACAAGCTTGGTGGAAAGCTTGTTGACAAATCACGCAAAATAAAAATCGCGCACATCGTTATCGACGAAGCGCATTGCGTCGGCGAGTGGGGCGAAAGCTTTAGGCCGGCGTATCTTGAAATAAACGCCGTCATAAAAAACGTGGGCGCGCCATTGGTAACGGCCTTTACGGCGACGGCCGGAAATGCCGTTTTGGAAAAAATCAAAAAGTACGTTTTTGGCAACCGGGAAACCCGTCTGGTTATGGGGAACCCAGATCGCGCAAACATTTCATACTTTGCCAAAGCTTGCGTGGCAAGGAATCTGGCCGTAAGGGATCTGCTGCTTCAAAACAGCCGCCCCGCAATCGTGTTCTGCTCATCCAGGCACGGCACGGAAGAGCTTGCCCGCTACCTTAGGGCAAACCTGCACGAAATGGGCAAGGACTGGCACGCGGAAATAATGTTTTACCACGCGGGTTTAAGCTTTGAGGAAAGAGGCGACGTGGAAAAATGGTTCATGGGCAACAGCCGGGCGGTACTGTGCGCGACCTGCGCCTTCGGCATGGGCGTGGACAAAGCCGACATCCGCACGGTGATTCACAGGGACTGCCCTCCCTCGGTGGAAGCCTACATGCAGGAATCCGGCAGGGCGGGCCGCGACGGAAAACCGTCGAAAGCCATTCTCCTTTGGGGGCCGGAGGACAAAGCCGCTCTGCGCCGCGCCAAAACCGAAGCCGACAAGCTGCGCCTCTCCAAGCTTTTGGACTACGCCCGCGACACCAAGCTGTGCAGAAGGCAGGCCCTGCTTAAAATGCTTGACTACGACGCAAACGGCGAAACCCCGGAAACTTTGTGTTGCGATGTCTGCGAGAAACAGGCAAGCTCCGAGCTGCGCGAGGAAGCCAGCATCCTGGACTTTTTCCGCAGAAACAAACGGCGCTACACGGTAAGCGAAGCCGCCCGCATGCTTGCCAAAGCCGAAAGCTTTTTCTGGACGGAAAATGATATAAAGCCGGTTATCAACCATTTGGTCTGCTCCGGCAAGCTTGTAAAGTCGAAAAGCTTTTTCTGGAAAGGCGTTGTCAGCGAGGCAAACGGCAGGGGGCTTGCCCAATACGCAAAACTTTGGGCACAAAGGGGGAATAAGCGTTACCCCCTTTAAACGATTTGAAATATTGTTAGGGGGTCAGCTCACCATGCCACGCCTAGCCCAATGCCTACCCTGACTACCGTACCGCCGCCAAGTACCACAGGCAGGCTTATATAAGGGTTTAGAAAAAACGGCGTTGTCCGTCCTCCAAACCTAAACCCAATGGCGGGAACAACCATGGGCCCGGAAAACGAGTAGTAGTCCCAATAATAGTCTCCCCATCCGCCCCAGTGCTCCTCCTCCCATTCCATAAGGCCGAACCCCAAACCAAGCTCGACATAAAAGACCCTTCCAAGGAAAAGGCGGGAAGTAGCTGCTCCCCCAACAACAAACCTGCTTTGGGGAACATTGTATTCGCCCCAGAAATTTCCGCCCAGCGTAAAACGATGGGTCAAATCCCGCTCGTAGCGTATACCTCCGCCAAGAAGGGAACCCTCGGCCGAAAGCCAGTTTCGGCGGGGCCCTAACTCGGCGGCAACCGCCGGCCTGGCCACTACAGGCGGCAACGGTGACGGTGGCGGCACTGGCGGCGAAGGCAGTGGTGGAGAAGGCGGCGGCGGCAGAGCTTGTCCGTGCCCGCTTATCTCGAACCAAATTATAAGCTGCGGAACGCCCCCTACCGTGCGCTGGTCGCTGTCTATCGGAAAACCCAATTGCCTTCTGATGTCCCACCTGGCCTCTTCCGGGCCGGTAACGTTTCGCGCGATAAAGGTTCCCCTGTAGATTTCATCAAATGTATGGGCGTGCACTATTTTGAAATTCCATACTATGTCGGCTCTTAGCTGCGGTTCCCTTGGCTGCGGCTCCTGCCTTTGTTCCAGCAGTTCCCCCTGTTGCCGGTGCCACAGCATTTCCTGTTGCTGTTCCGTAAGGCCGGTCTGCGCAAAAGCCATTCCCTGCGGAACGGCAATACCCAGCACAACAATGCACGCCGCCGCCAAAACACTCTTCCTCAAACTCATATAAACTCCTTTGCAGTGCGATGCAGTGCAAATTTTCGCAAACTTTGTTTAAGCCCCATACGGGACCCGTGTAACCGCGCTTATCTGGGCTGCCAGCTCCATACACCGTTGTTTACGGTGTAAACACCCGCCCTGTGTCCGTTGGCCTCGTATGCCGCCCTGAACCCCCTCCAGACAGCGCTTTCCGGAGCGACAAAGCTTGGCGGCTCGGAGTTGTGCAGATCGACGTTTGCGCCAATACTTATCCATTCGACATTCCGCAATGAGCCGCCGGCAAACACCCCTTCGTAAAGGAAGCCGACGCCGTTGCCAATCGTTATGCTGGTAAGCGTGGGATTGTTCGCAAACGCCCTGTTCCCGATGTGAATAACGCTGTCGGGAATGTTGATGCTGGTGAGCCGGTTCATCTCAAACGCAAACGGCCCGATAAAAACAACGCTGTTTGGAATGTTCACGGTGGTGAGCCTGTTGTTTGCAAACGCCCTGTCCCAGATGTGAATAACGCCGTTAGGAATTGTTGCACCGGTCAGGTGGTAGCCCCTCATGAATACCCCCGGCCCAATTCCCGTTACGGCTATCCCGTCCAGGTACGACGGAATTTGCACGTCCCTGCTAAACCCCGTATAGGCGACGATTGTTATGCCTCTGTTGTCGCCCGGTATTGTCCCGTGGAAATCGCGCTCCTCTTGCGCTACCACCAGGATCAAAGGTTCGGGTTGCGGCTGTGTGGCGCTTCCCAAGGCAAGCACGGCAAAAACCATAAACCCCACCGTCGCTGCGATGTGGAGTTTCCATACTTTTTTCATGCAGTTCTCCTCTTGACAAAAATGTTATATAGCAAGCCTTCACCGAAGGCGCCTATACCCATAAAACACAAATCCATAAAGTCGAACGTGCCGGGAACCCTTTCCGACAACTGGCTTATTTCCAGAATTGCCCCAATGCCGTAAAAACACCCGATGTATGCCCTTTGCACGTTGGGCCGGTGAAACCAAACAAACCTGAAAAACAAAATCCCCGAAACGAACCAAAACATGCCGGCCAAATTGTATTTCACCACGCCGGACAAAACCGACGGCGGCAGTTGTATGATTGCGTTTCCCAAAAATTCGGGCCTTGGCATCCAGGCAAAAAGGAGCAGATTGTTCAAATCCCTGAAAAGAAAATAGACGCCCACACCGATGATGAGAAACAGGGGGGTAAGCAAAGCGTAGGCTGCCCTAGCTTTCTCCATGTGGAACCCATAAACTTGAAAACCGCATGCCAACTTTCTCCGAATAAATCAATATCGCAAAATTCCGGATCGCAGATATATCGCAATTTTCGAAATTCCGCCGCATGATGAGCGATTGTAACATGGAGAAATATACGTGTCAAGCGATTATCTTACAAGTATCGACCGCCGGTCGCGGAAGATGCTGCCTATGGGGTGTTATTATGGAACAGATAGCGGGTACCTTTAGCAATGCCCTTGCGGTCAAACTTGATCAACCGCAAGGGCGATGTACACTCTCCCGTGTATTTCATGCAAGCCCATTCTACCGGAGGCAGGGGAATTGGGGAAGTATGGTTGAGGTGGAATTCAGGGCCACTGCATTTACTCCGTCGATGGAAAACGCGAGGTTCAAATACGCGGAACCGACCGTCAGGGTCTGAACCCTGCCAAGCCCTACCCCAGCTTCTTCCCCTTCCAGCTTGCCCTTACGCCGAGGTAGCCCATCAGCGTCATCAGGGTGAAGTACGGCTGGGCGAAAAGCAGGGTGGCAATGTAGCCGAGGTTTAGGGGGCCGCCGGGGGGGAGCTTCCTGCGGAAAAAGGCGAAGGCGGCAATCGTGTTTTCGATCATCACTATGAGGCATGCGGCGGGCAGGGGCCAAATCCAGGGGAAGAAGGGGACAAGGGGAAAGGCGAACGCGCCGGCGGTTATCAGCAGCATGAGCAGGTTGTAGCCGAAGCGGGTCGCGGGTTCGGGGCTGAAAAGGCCGCCGTTGTTCCAGCGCAGGGTTTGGCGGGCGAAGTTCGGCCAGGTTTCCTCGGCGCAGGTTTCCACGGCGGCGTCCGGCAGGGCGGCGGCCCGGATGCGGTACTTCCCCCGGGAGCGTATCAGCGAGATCAGCGCGGCGTCCTCGGTGGGCGACGGCGGAACCGCGTTGTAGCCGCCCACCGCGTCCAGCGCCTCGCGGCTTACGATAAGGTTGTTGCCGAAACCGCCGCCGGCTGCCCCAAGCCCAATCGAGCCGGCAAGGTAGTTGTAGCGAATCGCGTGGTCGTAGCACTGGTACAGGTAAAAGAAGCCCTTCCCCGGCTTTTTCTTGAAAACCGGGCCTATAAGCGCGCCCACCGGCTTGGCGGAGCCGTCCGCGTGGGCCATGCGCCCAACCATGGCGCGTATCCAACCAGGCGGCACGTCGCAGTCGCCGTCGGTGAAAAGCAGGAAGTCGCCCCGCGCCTCGGATATGCCCACCGAAAGCGCGTACTGCTTGTGGTTCGGCCCCGGGTTTTCCTTCAGGGTGATTACCCTACAGTCTTTCATTCCCAACCTTTGGGCGTTTTCTATGAACCCGGCAAGCATGGCGGGACTTTCGTCGCTTGAGCGGTCGTCCACAAAAATGATTTGCGCGGGGTGGTCCTGCCTTAGAAGGCTTTCCAGCAGGCATTCCATCCGCCGCTCCTCGTTGTGGATGGGAATAACCACCGAGACGGAGCCGCAGGGCCGCCCGTCCGCGTCCCGCGCCGCCGCGGCCCGCCTGTCCCTAAGCCATTCCAGAAAAAAGCCGAACATCAGAGAGCTCTGCATGGCGACAAAAAAAACGCCGTATGCGTAGACAAGAACGTGCAGTATGGTCAATCGCGCCCCCTGAAACAGTATAGCACATACGGCAAACGCGTGAACCGGAATAATCATACTGCGGCAGGCAGTTTTTTAGGGCAGACGGCGGCACGGCGGCGCAAACCGGATTGCCCCGGCTTGGAGGTTCACAATTGTTGCAATGTGCAGTAGTATGATATAGAGTAATAGAAGGAGCAGATCATGGCAGACGACGTTCTCGGGAAGGTGATTTCCCTTTTTGCCGGCGACAAGCATGAAAACATGTCGGACAAGGAAATTGTCCTCCGCCAAAGGCACAAGGACCTGGGGGAAAACAAGTACTCCAAGTTTTTCCGCCACAAAACCGACGAAGCGGACGTGCCGCTGGCGCAGTTCTTCCACACCCTTTACAAGATGATCACGCCGATCCGCATCTTCATGAGGGACACCGCCCGGATGACGCAGCTCAGGCAGATAGTCATGGAGGCTTTCATAGACCCCTCGATTCTGGAGACGGTAAGGCGGCTCAACCCGCAGCTAATCGAGGAGCGCGCAAAATCCACCCCCTCGGCGGAGCTGGTGGACGAAATCCGCGCCGACATCGGCAAGCTCGCTTCCGGCTTCAACAGCTCCCGCATAAACGGGGTAAACCGCTGCCACAACATGATCATGGTAATCTTCCAGCTTGTCACCTTCGACTATCCGGGCCTGCTGAAGAAGTTTGACCCGAACTTTACAGAAGGGCCGTTTGCCGACACCCCGAAGTTCGCCCCCGTCAAGGTGGAGCTTGTCGCGAAGGACATAAGCGAGTTCCTGACGATTTCGCAGGGCATCATCCCCGACAGCGACTGGAAAACCCTGCTCAAGCTGCTCAAAGCCTGCTCGAAGGAAGAGCTCATTTCCGAAACGCAGTTTGCCCAGATGCTTATCGGCGTGCGGGACATCCTGAACTCCAAAGTGCTGCTTCTTTTGGTGCAGTACGGCGGCAAAAACCCGGTGTGGGTGTGCAAGCCGCGAATCCCGGACGAGCACGTCGCCGAGGCCTGGATGGAGGCCAGAACCCTCAAGGCCCAGGCCTGCATCGACGCAATCAACAAACAGGAAAAGAAACAGAAAATAGACGCGCTCGCCAAGGAAATCTTCGAAAGCGAGGAGCTTGTCCGCCTGGAGTACTACACCCCTGAGGCGAGCGCCAAGTACCAGAAAAGGGAGCTTGTCGGCTTTAACTTTGCCGAGGGCCTGAACTTCCTTGTCTGCTTCATGAAGGAGTGCTTCGAAAAGGAAATCCACGACATCTGCGACCTTGTGCTTATCCGCGGGCAATGGACGAACAACGCAGCCTCCAAGGAAATGTCCGAATCGCTGCACCAGGTGCTCGGCCTTCCCGAATCGATCACCGACCTGGAAGAAAACCTTTCCGTGGACGGGTCGGACGGATCGCGGCTGAAGGCGGCGATAGTGCGCGTGGAGAGGGACCCGACCCAGATACGCTACATAAACAGCATCATCGAAACCATCAACGACACGGCCCAGGAAATACTGAACCATGCGGCCCTGCATTTCGCCGTCATAGGCAAGCACCTTAAAAACATGGGCGAGGACGCGCAGAAAAAGCACCCCGAGCTGCTTGTCAACTGGCGCGAGTTAAGCTCGGTGTCCAAGGAAAACCCCTTGGCCCCGCAGATGGCGAAAAGCTACGCGAAGATACACAGCTTCGTGGAAATGATACAGCTGTGCGCCCAGTAGCCAAGGGACGGATGCAAGGGGGGGACCGCGGATTCCGCTTTGCAGTTATACCCTGACGTATACCGCCGACAGGCCCTGCGGCTTTACCGCGGGATCCGCCGGGCGTACGCGGCTCCCAAAGACGGACGATGAAAAAGCAAAGAAGCCTGAGGACCAACTTTATCGCTACCGTCGTGCTTGCGACGGTTCTTCTCATATCCGTGCTGGTAGTGGTAATGGTCAACTTCCTGCACTCCGTCACCGAGTCCATACTCTACGAAACGATATCCCCTTTTACGGAAACCGCCGCGCAGAACGTCCGCGTAAACGTCGCGATGATCGAGGACCGCAAGCTTGTGGCCAAGGAAAACCCCGCGCTTATCGACTCCGGGGCCCCGATCGAGTACAGGCGGCGGGCGCTGGAGCTTGCCGCCTCGGAGCTTGAGTTTGGCTGGCTGGGCCTGTACTCGCCCATGGGCTTTCGGGTTACGGGCACGCAGCTCAGCCCCGGAACGGTGCACTGGTCGCTGTTTACGGAGATGCGCGAAACCCGCCGCCCTGCCGTAGACGTGCAGCCCACCCCCGCCGGCGAGCTCGAAGTCATAATGGGAAGCCCGGTTTCCAGGAACGGGGAGCTCGCCTATTTCCTCGTGGGCGGCTTCGGCTATCACGTGCTGGACGGCATAGTCCGCAGCTTCGTAATCTCGCCGGAAAGCACCACCTACATCGTAACCCCCGCGGGAACCTACGTGGCGCACACGAACATGGCAATGGTACTGTTAAGGGAAAACATGCTTACGGACAGGGCCAACCGGGACTTCCCGGAAATAATCGTCGGCGTAATGGAAAGCATGGGCCGGCGCGAATCCGGAACCGTCCGTTTCGGCAGGAGCGGCTCGCGAAGGATTCTTGGCTTCGCCCCGGTGGAGGGAACGCCGTGGAGCCTCGTGGTGGAAACCTCCAGCAACGAGTTCGTCGGCGCGATATACCGCGGCGCGATTGCCGGCATCCTGCTTATGGCCCTGCTGCTTGTGGCCTTCGTCATAGCCATAAACCTTTTCGTGGCCCGCAAAATCACCAGGCCGCTGCAGGCTATTACCGGCAACGTGGAGCAGCTCTCCGGCGGCACCTTCGACTACCAGTTTCCCAAACACCTTTTCAAAAAGGACAACGAGATAAGCCAGCTCGCCTCCGCCTTTGAATCGATGTCGAGCTCGATGAAGGGCGTTATAGGCGACATTGAAACGATAGTCCGCGCCACCGGCTTTGGCAAGCTGGACGGGCGCGTAAACGTGGCCCCGCTCAAGGGCGACTTTCTGAAAATCGCGGAAGGCATAAACCACTCGCTTGATCTCATAGCTTCGTACTTCCACGCAATTCCGGAGGCCGTGGCGCTGTTCGACGAAAAAAGGGAAATGCTTTTCCGCAACCACGCCATGACGGAATTCCTTTTGGTCCACGGAATGATGCTGGACGACGCGCGCCTCCTTGAAAGGATCGCCGGCGGCGGCTTCGAGTCGGAGGACGATCTCGATCCCAGGGTGGCGGCGATTTTTTCCCCGGACGTGGACACCCCCTCCCCCTTCTCCACCGACATTGCCCTGCTTGGGCTTTACGGCGCGGACTGCTTCAACATGCAGATACAGAGGGTTGGCAAGGGAAAAGCCGGCAGGGACTCGCTGTGCATCGTAATGGTGCTGACCGACGTTACGCTTTTGACGAACGCCAAGCTCGACGCCGAGGCGGCAAGCCAGGCCAAAAGCGAATTCATTTCCCGAATGAGCCACGAAATACGCACTCCGATGAACGCGATTATCGGCATGACGCAGATTGCAAGAAACTCCGACAAAAACGAAAGGATAAGCGACTGCCTGGACAAAATAGAAAAATCCTCGACGCATCTTCTTGGCATAATCAACGACGTTCTGGACATCGGCAAAATCGAGGCGCGCAAGCTCTCGCTGAACGTGGAGGACTTTTTCCTGGCCTCGGTTTTGGAAAGCGTAATGCTGATGGTGGTGCCAAAGGCGCAGCAAAAAAACATCGTAATAAACATGTCGCTGGACGGCATAAAGCACGGCTACCTAAGCACAGACAGGCAAAGGCTGTGCCAGGTGCTGCTGAACCTGCTTTCCAACGCGGTGAAGTTCTCGCACGAAAACAGCGAGGTGCGGCTCGACGTTCTTGAGCTTGAGTGGGAAGACGGTTTCGGCGCATACGGTTTCGAGGTGGTGGACAGCGGAATCGGCATTTCCGAAGAGCAGGCGCTGCGGCTTTTCAACCCTTTCGAGCAGGCGGACGGAAGCATAACGCGCAACTACGGCGGCACCGGGCTCGGCCTCGTAATCAGCAAAAACCTTGTCGAGCTTATGAACGGCAGCATCGGCCTCAACAGCAAGCTTGGGAAAGGCAGCACTTTCTATTTTACGATTCGGTGCGCCTCGCGCGACGCCCCGGAGGCGGAACCGGAAAGCGGGCCGTCGGTGCAGGGCGTTCCCGACGGCGTATTCGAGGAGTTTCGCGGCTTTGCCGGCAAGCGCTGCCTGATAGTCGACGACATCGACATAAACCGCGAAATCGTGGTGGAGCTTTTGTCGATTACGGGCCTTGAAATGGAAACCGCCGAAAACGGCCTTCACGCCCTTGAAATGTTCATGGCCTCCGAGGAAAACTACTACGACCTCATCCTTATGGACATGCAGATGCCCGTGATGGACGGCTGCACCTCCGCGCAGGAAATACGGAAGCTCGCAAGGGAAGACGCGGGCCGCGTCCCCATCGTGGCGATGACCGCCAACGTAATGACGGAGGACATCCAGCGCGCGCTCAATTCCGGAATGAACGCCCACATCGGCAAGCCCATAGAGGTAAAGTCCGTAGTCGAGACAATCCGCGATCAACTGGCGGGGCGGCCATAACCCGGTGCGCTTTTTTTCGTAAGCGTACATACCCACGAAAACGCTTGCTTATATGCGACATACGTAGTAGCATTTACCCACGTACACAAACCTGGATGGATAAGGTTTTTAGGAGGAACGGACATGACGCCTCAAGACGAAGTATTTATTCCCTGGGAGGAGCGCTTTGCGCTGGGGATACCTCTGGTCGACAATCAGCACAAGGAGCTGCTGAATCTGGCAAACGAGCTTCACGAGACGTGCCGGCAGGGAAAAGGGTTTGCCCCGGAAGGCTTTAGAAAAGCCGCCGCCGCCGCAGTGGAATACGTTAAGACGCATTTTTCCACCGAGGAAAAGATCATGGAGCGCGTCGGCTACCCCGGCCTCGCGGAACACAAAAGCGAACACCACCAGTTTATCCACCAGGTTCTCGCCGGCGTAAAAGAGTTCGAAGACGGCAAGGCGTTCGTCCCCAACAAGTTCGTCCTGTTCCTCAAGGAATGGATCCTAAGCCACATAGCCCTGATGGACCAAAAGATGGCCCTCTACGTCTTGGATCTCGCGAAGCGGGGAATGCTGAAGTAGGTTTTGGCGCGGGGCAGAATTTCGGTTTACGGCAAAGCCGGGCGGCGTTGCGTTAAAACCTGAAGTCAAGCCTGCGTCGTTCGCGGCATAAAAGACGGGCAGTTTTCGCCCACGATCCGAAACACCTCGACCGAAGGCATGAGGCGCGATTTAATCTCGAAAACCTCGCAGGCGTTTGGCAGCAAAGGATCCCAGCTCACTTTGTAGTGGACGCACTTCATGCAGTTGGGCGACTTTGGCCTTTGCCCGCGCAGTTTCTCGTTCTCGTCCATTCGGGGACACGACCGCCCGCCAAGAACGGCGACCTAAACGCCAAACTCGAACAGCATTCCGGCAAACGGGCCGGCGGTGGGGCCGTAGGGCTGGGACAAGTCCGCCTCTTCAACCTCCGCCCGAAGCTGCGCGTACTGTTCAACGAGCGCGTCAAAGCGCGCCTGGTCGTCCGCATAGGCTTCCGCCGTTCTTATCGGCTCGAAATCGGTATTTGCCTGAACGATGGCGGGCTCGGTTTGCGGCTCCGTTCTTGAAAAAAGGTGAAGCTGGTAGCTTATCTGCTCCAACTGGCCCAGCAGAATATCGATGGCTCTTTGCGTGTCGATGTTGACCCCTTCGGGAGCCGGCATGCCGGAGGCATACATGGAACCCTGAAGCTCGTAGGACGATGGGGGAACGGGAACGGATGCGCCGATTGCGTAACCGGTGTCGAGATACGCCTGATAAGATACTTGTCCGATAGTCATAGCACTTTCTCCTCTCGTCAAAGCGGGCCTGGGAAAATCCACGGCGCTCGCACCGCCGATCTCCACACCCCCTTTGCTATAAGTATCGGATTTTTGGTCGTCGGGTTTAGCGAAATTTGTGCGGGGCTCAACGATTTTTGCCGACGCGGGTCAAAAGCCGTCGAGGATTTTCAAGAGGGCCGAGTTTGCCTGTTTTATGATTTCCCGTTTTTGCGAAGGGGCAAGCTTTGCGAAGCCGTTTGTGGATGCAGGATTTATCGGCTCGTTTTTGAAGAGGTGCCAAGACTCGACTTCAAGCGCGGCGGCAATCCGCTCAATCATTTTCACCGAGGGGAAGCGCTTGCCGGATTCGATTTCGCCGATATAGCCGGTCGATGAATCGCACCTGTCGGCCAGTTGCGTCTGGGAAATCTTTCGCGATTTTCGATACGCTTTCAAGTTTACGATAAAAAGTTCTTGTATGGTCATACACAACCCCTCTCTTCGAAATCATCGGTCTAACCATGTTTTCCACTTTTACGTGTTATTAGCCTGCAAAATACTCCTTGACACCACGCAATTAGATAAGATATAGTTGAATCTATGCCATAAGCATGATTTTTGGCATTTTACCGCTTTGTGGCTGCCTTGCTGGTCTTCCCGCCTTATACATCTAAGGGTTTTTTATGGATAAATGGCCGTATTTTTCGGCCTTTATATAGCCTGCCCGTATGGGCAGGTCGATTTTCGCGGTTGCCGCTTCAATAGGTGGGAGGCGGGTAATCGCAAAAGGGGTTTTTATGAAAAAAACGTTGCTTGTGGCTGGAGTGCTGGTGTGTATGACGGCAATCGGGGTGAAAACGGCTTATGCCGATCAGGTCAACATCGATGTGGCAATCGGCAGGGTTGCGGAAGGGCTTGCCGTCAACATCCAAAGAGGCGCCAGAGTTGCGGTCTTGGCCATGCAATCCGATTTTGAAAGAATGTCAGATTACTTGATCGACGAGACGATCACCGCGCTTACGATGCTGCAGGGCGGACGGGGATTCACGACGATTAACCGCGCACAGTTTGAACAGCTTATGGGAGGGCTGCAAATCGACACGACCGGGATCGTAGGCGACGCAACGATACAGGCGGCGGGAAGGGTTCTGAATGTGCGATACATTATTACCGGCACGTTTGAGCCGCTTGCGGGGTTTTTCCGTTTTCGGGCTCAGCTAATCGATGTTCAGACCCTAGCCGTTCGCGGAATTCACACTGCGAATATCCAAAACGACAGCTTGGTCGCATACCTGACGGGCGGGAGACCTGCACCCGTCGCAGGGCCCGTTTCGCCGCCCGCCCAGGCCAGAGCCGCAAACGTCCAACAGCTCAACATCGATGCCGCAGTCCACAGCGTGGCGGAAAGGCTTTCCGTCAACATTGAAAGCGGTACCAGCATCGCGGTTTTGGCCATACAAGCCGCTTCCGTCAGAGTGTCCGATTACCTGATCGCCGAGACAATCAGGGCGCTTATTGATCTGCAAGGTGAGCGCGGGTTCACTACACTGACCGCCGACCAGGCCGAGCGGCTTCTAAGGGGACGGCTGTATTTCAGCAGACTCGAACCTGTCAGCGCGGCAACTGTACGTATGGCCGGAAGGGTTATGGAAGTACGGTATATTGCCACCGGCACGTTCGAGCCGGTATCGAATTTCTTCCGCTTCAGACTACAGTTGCTTGACGCCGGCACCGGCACCGTCTTGCACACGCACACCGCGGATGTCCAAAACGACAGTTTGGTCGCGTATCTAACGGGAAGCACACCGGCAAGACCTGCCGCACGGACCGCTTCACCTGCTTCACCCGCTTCACCCGCCCTCCGAACAACAGAGGTCGGTTATTTTACCATCGGGCAGCGCTGGGGCACGTGGTTTCTTAACGGCCTAATACCCGGAGTCGGTTCCTTCGTCATCATGAACGACAGGTTCGGCGGCTGGTTCAGGTAATCTGCGGGGGGCTGGGATTTACCATGATGTTAAGTGCCATTAATTTCGACTTGTCGGAACTAATGGCAAATAAACGTTCTAGGGAGTTGTTATGTGGTGGAGTAAATTATTTACTCGTGCATTTTTAGGGGCTGTTCGGAATACTATCGTTAAAATTATCCCAGAAAACAGTTGGCTTTTTAAGCAGATCACTATAGCTGGGCTTAAAATCAATGCGAAAAAAGGACATTTGCCTTTACAATCGTTGGTAATGGGTGTATTTGCGACACAACATT